>Ga0315336_1002182_pt1 | contig 31530 bp, 24 predicted proteins | sample ASW5metaG_FD_204512 | JGI IMG/M metagenome (GOLD analysis project Ga0315336, IMG submission 204512) | Ammonia-oxidizing marine archaeal communities from Monterey Bay, California, United States - ASW #5 | ecosystem: Environmental > Aquatic > Marine > Intertidal zone | place: USA: California...
CGCGTGCCGTGCGATCTTGCCGAATCGCGGAGCGGGTAAGTGTCGGTCTCGGACACGCCATTTGAGCGTGCCGCGTTGGACCTGGATTTGATCCAGCCGGGTTCCCAGGGACTGTCGGACTTGTCCCCCGGCATCGATTTCCACCTGCCACTGGCCGGCGTCCGTTTTGGCCGTCGGTCCGATCAGTTGTTCCGCGACCAGTTCGGCACAATTCCAATATCCGGCCGCGTTGGGGTGGATGCCATTGTCGGTCAGCTTGATCGCAGCGGATTGTTCCGTGGTGGACAATACGCGGCGCAGGTTCAGGAATGGCAGTTTGTGTTGTTCAGCATATTTGGTCAGCGCCTGAATGTAGAGCTCGAGGTTCTTATTGCGTGTGGTGGGATCAGGCAGCGGTGGCGGCGCGGTGGCGTGCCAGTGGGGCGAGGCCAGTACGATTTGTGCCTGCGTGGGGTTCAAATCTTCGATCAATTGACCGAGTTGTTTCAAGAACCGGGGCAGGCCCGCTGTGCCGGCAAATGATTCATTGACCCCGTAGGCCAGCACGATGACCGTGGGTTTGAGCCCCCGGACTTGATCCAGCATCCGGGCGTAGCCTTTGGCCGGTGGGTCAAAAATTCCGCGTGATTCAGCGAAAACCGTATCACCGCTCCAGCCCAGGTTACGCACGTTGATTGTGTTGCCTGGCAAACGGCGGACGATGGCCGTTTCCAGATATCCAAACCGTTGGGCCCGCTCGATAAACGTGCCCCCGAGAAAAATGATCCGCTCTGTGTCGTGCCAGATGACGGCCGGACGCTGTGGAGCAGCCGTGACGTCTCTGGAGACCGAAGAGGCAAGGTTGTCGCAGGCGGGAGACGCCTGCGGAGAGAAATTCGTCACAACCAGTAAAGTCAAGGCGATGAATTCGCGTTGCATGTCGTACGGCCCTGGAACGAGACGCGATTTAAGTCAATGACGGCTGACTGACATGCTGCTGACTTCTGTTCGGGATGTCAAATCGGTTTCGCTTTCAGCGGTGGGTGTGCGACCCGTGTGGGCAGGTCGCTCGTGGGGAGCGAAGATCGTAAACGGGCGGTTGAATTCGATCTAATGGTTGGAGTCTGGGAAACCGGTCGAACGGACCACGACCTGGTCCTGGGTGCCGAGTTGATCAGCGAACGTGCGGGGGATACGGCAGGAAATACGGACCTGGTCGTCCTGATATTGTCTGTCGATCACGTCCGCGTGTTGGGCAACAAAGGCCAGTGCCCGGCCGTTGCCGACATGGGTTTCGATTTCGGCATGGATGTAGCCCTGACCCAGGCGTTTGGCGACCTCGGACGTCAGTTGGTCGGTTCCGGCTCCCGTTGCCGCGCTGATCGTAACGGTGTCCGGATGATGGGCGCGGACCACGTCGATTAGCGATCGGTCCTGCACCGCATCGGCCTTGTTCAACACCAGCAGTACGTTGTTGCAGTCCACGCCAATTTCCTGGAGGACGTCGTAGACCGTTTCGATCTGTTGTTCGACATCTCGATGGCTGGCATCGACGACTTGCAGTAGCAGATCGGCATGCCGAGCCTCTTCCAATGTCGAACGAAACGATGCAACAAGATGGTGTGGAAGGTTGCGCACAAACCCCACCGTGTCACTCAACAAGATGTCGCCCCAGCGAGGGATGTGCCAGTTGCGGGTCCGCGTATCCAGAGTGGCAAATAGTTTGTCGGCCACAAGAACATCTGATCCGGTCAAGCGGTTCATCAAGGTGCTTTTACCAGCGTTCGTATAACCGACCAGCGAGACAGTGGTTTGTTGTTGGCGTTTTGAGACGGTATGTGTGCGTCGGTTTTCGACTGCGGTTAGTTTTCGGCGGAGGGCCGCAACCCGTTTGTCGATCAGGCGGCGGTCGGTTTCCAGCTGCTTTTCTCCCGGCCCGCGTCCGGTTCCAATGCCCCCCTGAATGCGTTCCAGGTGGGTCCACATCCGCTTCAATCGAGTGCGGTAGTACAAGAGCTGAGCCAATTCGACCTGCAGCATGGCCTCGTATGTCTGGGCGCGAGATGCAAAGATGTCGAGAATCACCTCGCTGCGATCGACGATGATCGTTTGCGTGGACTCTTCAAGATTCTTGCCCTGGGCCGGAGTGAGGTTGTTGTCGAACACAACCAGCTCCGCGTCGCGAGCGGCAATCAGGTTCTGCAGTTCCTCCAGTTTTCCTGTGCCAAGACACGTGCTGCGGTGAGGATTGCGGCGGTACTGGACCATTTCTCCCACGACCTGAACACCGGCAGTTGCCACCAGGCCCTTGAGTTCGGCGAGAGGTTCGGTTTCGTCGCGATTTGAACGCGTTGGAATCACCGCGACGAGAATCGCTCGGCGACGTTGGACATTGAGTTTTTCTCGTTTCGGATCGGCCAAAACGCCCCCCGGGGTGGTTTGCGGGATGTCAAGTGACGACGGAACGGGAACCCGTACCGGCTGCTCTGACTGGTCGGATACCACTGCCGTGCATTAGTTACTGCCGTGCATTAGTTACTGCCGTGCATTAGTTTAGGGACAACAAACACAGTCTACTACCTCAGGCATCCCAGTTTTCTCCATTGGATCACGGTCGTCGGGGGACGCCAGTCGGCGTTGTGTGTCTTCTATCAGTGTTGAGACAATCTGCATTGTGTCAGGTTCGCCATCTCCCGGACATGTTGTTGCCAGGACGGAACAGAGACGAGCTTGTGGCTCAGGTGTCTGCCGGTGCAACGCTCGGATGATCTGCCGGCGGTGGTCGCGTATGATGCGGCTGCCCCGCAGGGCTGGCGGTGAGCTGGTGTGGTGCGTGCGTTTCAACGTGGGGGGCAAGTTGTGACCGGGACGGGGCGGATGTTTGCTGTGGTACCGGCAGCCGGTTTGAGCCGGAGGATGGGCCAGCCCAAGTTATTGATGGATTGGTCGGGAGCTCCGGTCATCGATCGCCTGTTGAGTGCTTTGGATATCCCGGAGGTCACGGATCGTGTGGTCGTTTTGCGGCCGAACGATCCGCGGCTGGGGGAAGCCGTGGCCTCAACCGGTGCGACAGTCGTCCAACCGGACGTGGCTCCGGCGGATATGAAAGCCAGCGTGGTCTGTGCGGTCGAGTACGTGGAACGCGTGCACCGACCGACAGCGGACGATGCCTGGATGCTGGTACCGGCGGACCATCCCACGCTGGAGCGGGCGGTGGTCGCGAAGATCGTCGCTGCGTGGACTGCGTCCCAGGCCGATGTGCTCATTCCGGTTTACGCAGGACAGACGGGACACCCCATCGTCTGTAAATGGTCCGTCACAGCCCAGTTGGCCTCGATTCCCGCAGAACGTGGACTGAATTGGCTGATCCATGGCAGTCGCCTCAATTTGCAGCGACTGGCGGTCGACGCGCCGGCGATCCTGCAAGATCTCGATACACCCGGGGATTTCCGGCGTTTGCAGAATGGAGGCCTTCCCGGGGACCAGGCCTGTGAGCCGTAGGGGCGGCATCGCCAGCTCCCCCACAATTGATAGAATCTACCGATTTTTCTGATTCTAACGGGATCGGCCGGCCGATACTCCCAGAGACGGCCATGTTGGCTCAATTTGCCACGCCGTTGCGGTTCCGAGTGGGTGACCGCGAGAATCGACTTGACACTAAGTCTAAATACGTATTAAAGTTGAGACACATTGCAGCCGACTGAAAAACGAGCCAACATGCCGCAGGGCACCTCTCGTGGGAGACTCGAGTTGTGACCAAGAAAGAGATAGTTAAGGCGATTTCCGAAGAAATTGGTCTCACGCAGTTGAAGACCAAGGAAATCGTACAAAAGACGTTTGATGCGATTGTCGAGACACTGGTCGCCGACAAGCGGATCGAACTCCGGAATTTCGGAGTGTTTGAAGTCAAGAAACGCGCGGCGCGGAAGGCCCGCAATCCCCGCACGGGTGAACGCGTCGACGTGGCGGAAAAGTACGTCGTGACTTTCAAACCGGGTAAGGAAATGGAGGAGCGTGTGCGGCAACTGGAAGAACAGGCCGCACAGCGCCAAGAAGCGGTCGCCGCACCACCATCTTCACCAGCACCGCCTCCGGGCGACATGGCATCTCACACTCAATCCTCGCTCTCTCCGTCGGACGTGGTGAATTCACCGCCGAATCCGCCGGCCTTTCCAACGCAGCAATAACTCGCAAAACAATCAGATTCGACCAGTCCCGCAGCTTGGTCGTCAGTTTCTCCCACGGCGTGCGGCCGGAATCGTTCGGCCCACGCAACATGGACTTCAACACAATTTGTATGCTGGGCAGGATGTCCAGCGGAGATCCCGTGATCGCAGGTTCCTTTGTGAACGGATCTCGTCTAGTCATGGAGATGTGACATATGCGGAAGCTCATGCTGGTCGGTTTGTTGTTGGCGTCCACAACCGTTCAGGTTGGTTGTATTGTTCCCATCTACTCATCGTCGCGCGACGAGCGAGCGCGGCAGCTGATTTTTGTTTCTGAGGGATTGCGTCACATTCCGAGGATTTGGGAACGCATCTGGGGCTTGGACATGCCGGATGTCGCCACACCGTATCGCACGCATGGCGGAGTGATTTGAACTCGGGCCAGTGCGTGTTGAACACGGGGCACAGCGTTGCTCGTCAGGTGATCCGAAGTTAGGATGAGACCTTCGAGCTGCCGCGTGTGTCCGCGCGGTGCCGTCCCGGTTTTGTCGGACCGCGAGCTGTTGTGAACCGGTTAGCCGTTGCGCTGAATCGTCTCAAACTCAAGAATCCAATCCTCGTCGCATCGGGGACCTTCGGATACGCGCGAGAGATGGCGGCCTACGTTCGGTATGACCGTTTGGGCGGGATCATCCCCAAGACGATCACACCGCTGCCCCGTCTGGGCAATCCTCCCCCGCGCACCGTCGAAACGCCATCGGGGATGCTCAATTCGATCGGATTGGACAACGATGGGCTGGAACAGTTCATCAATCAGCATCTGCACCACTTACTGGAATTAGAGACAGCGATCATCGCCAACATTGCCGGTCGGAACACGGCCGAATTTGTCATGATGGCTTCACGGCTGGATGGAATCGCGGGCTTGACGGCTCTGGAGTTGAACATTTCGTGTCCGAATGTGAGCGGTGGGGTGGATTTTGGTACCCGCCCCGAGGCGACCGCGGAGGTGGTTCGAGCCGTGCGTGACGCGACGGGGCTGCCCGTGATCGCCAAACTGACTCCCAATGTCACCAATATCGTGGAGATCGCTCAAGCCGCTGCGGATGCGGGTACGGACGCCGTGACGCTGGTCAACACGTTTCAAGGACTGGCCGTTGATTGGCGGCGGAGAAGGCCAATACTGGGAAACGGTCTGGGCGGCTTGAGTGGTCCCGCAATCAAGCCCCTGGCACTGAGGATGGTGTGGCAAGTCGCACAAAGTGTGGAAGTTCCCGTGATCGGTGTGGGGGGGATTGGGTCAGTTGATGATGTCATGGAGTTTCTGGCGGCTGGAGCTACGGCCGTACAGATTGGCACGGCCAATTTCTACAATCCGGGACTCGCCGATCAACTGGTCGACGCGTTGCTGGAGATCGTCGATCAGCAGGATGCGTCGCGGATCAGCGATTTCGTCGGTACATTGAAATTCGGGTGACGGCCGGTTTATTTCAGCGTGGTTGATTTGGTCGACGGCTGGCCATCCGCGCAGGCACAATCGGGCGAAGTGAGCGAAAACAACATGCGAGTGCTGTCGGGAATTCAGCCAACAGGTCGGTTTCACTGGGGGAACTACTTCGGTGCGATCAGTCAGTACATTGCACTGCAGCAAAACGAGCAGGCGTTCTATTTCATTGCGGATCTGCACGCCCTGACCACGGTTCGTGATCCGGAATTGCTGAGTGAGTTGACCACACATGCGGCCATCGACTTGCTCGCCCTGGGGCTCGATCCCGATCAGGCGACTCTGTTTCGCCAATCGGACGTTCCCGAGGTGACGGAGTTGACCTGGATTCTGATGACGTTGACTCAGATGAGTCTGCTTGAGAAATGCCACGCTTACAAGGACAAGCGGGCACGTGGTTTGTCAGCCGACGCCGGGCTGTTCACCTATCCTGTGCTGATGGCGGCGGACATCCTGCTGTACGACAGCGACGTGGTGCCGGTCGGTGTGGATCAGGTGCAACACATCGAGGTGACACGCGATATCGCCCAACGATTCAATACGACTTATGCCGAAGCCCTGCGACTGCCGGAAGCGCGTGTACTGGATCAATCGGCGAAAGTGCCCGGTGTGGACGGCGAGAAGATGTCGAAGAGTTACGGTAACATCATTGAGTTGTTCGAGACGCCCAAGCGGACACGAAAGAAGATCATGTCGATCAAAACGGATTCGACTCCCGTTGAGGAATCCAAGGACCCCGACGCCTGCGCAGTGTTTGCTTTGTATCGTCTGTTTTGTGATGAGGCAGGGCAGGCCGAGCTGGCCGATCGCTACCGCGCCGGTGGGATGGGTTACGGCGAGGCGAAACAGAAACTGTTTGAAGTTGCGATGGAGTATTTCAGTGTCGCACGTGAGCGGCGGGCTGAATTGGAATCGGATCCGGATCGGGTCCGTGATGTGTTGGAACGCGGCGCCCGCACGGCCCGCGCAAAGGGCCGGGAAGTGCTTGACCGAGTTCAATCGGCATGTGGTCTGCGGTTGCCCGGCATGTGACATGGTCGGAATGTGAGTGAATCTTCGACTGCGCCGAATTCAGCGCCTGATACCGACGGGGTCACGTCTGCGATTCCCGGTTTGCTGTTCAGTGTGGTGGCCGTGATTGCACTGGGGATTGCGGCCGCTCACGCTCCACCCGCATTCCGCCTGATCGGACTGTTTGCCGCCACGTTTGGTGTGTGTGTGGGACTCATCGTGGCCACAGTCGCGGTGGCGACCGGAAGCCCGCGCGGAATGCCAGTTGTCTTGCTGTCGGCATTGTTGAGTCTGACAGGATTGGCCATGACGACCGGATTGAACTATCGCCGCTATGTCGATCGGCTGGGAGATTCGCAGCAGTGGCGGAAGGTGGAGTTGATTGCTTCCGCGATCCGCGAGGAATTCCCCGGGGGTGAAGATCCGGAGCGGGTCCGGCAGATGGGGGGGACCTTTGAACGGGCTGTCGCAGAAAAACGGCGACAGGCTCAGTTTTCCTATTATCTGGCCCAGCGGCTGCGCGCCGTGGGTGGCTTCCCACCAGCGGTCGGTGTGATCTGGTGGATCCTGGAATTGTTCGCCACGGCCAGCCTCAGTGCTTGGGTGGCAGCCGGCTGGTCGCGACGGAAACGCCGGCCGACAAGCGGACCGATGGAGCGATCCTGAGACGCAGGCCAGCGACGGCATCAGCTGTTGTCAGCAGGCAACACGACAACGGCAGTTTACCCCGGCGTGTGTGCCGACCCACTGCTGGGCGATCGCAGCCGTCGATTACAAGACGTCAAATTCGACGGATTCGATTGTGTTGCGTCCCGACTTGGAGAACGGCCGAGGCAGCGGCTGAGCGATGCCATTGGCATCGATGGTCCGGCTGCGGAGCACGTATTTTCCGGCGGACAGCCCGGGCACCAACGTGGCCCAGTGGGCTTTGGCCAGCGGCAATGGCCAGCGTTGCGGCCGGCCGGTGTCGGAATTGATGCCGATGGTCCGCGGTGGTATGCGGTCCTCTGACAGTCCACCTCCCCAACGCGAGGGTGGCCCCAGAATCTCGGCATCTTGCCAATCACTTCGAGTGAAGTACGGGTCACCGGGCGGGCGAGGGGCGTCCGCTTGACTGATCCAGGTTTGGACCTTTTTCAGTCCGGAGATGCCGACTTGCGCGTAACCCGTCACCGGAATCGGCTGTCCCGACATCACGGACGTTGGGACCGAGATCGTTGCGGCGAATGTCTTCAGCGCGCTGTCGATGTCGTTGTTTTGCTTCGCGTACGTGTCATTCGGCAGATAGGAATTGGTCAGCACCACCTGCGTCAACCACTTAATTGATTTGTAGCCATACATTTCCGGTACGACCATCCGCACGGGAGCTCCCCGTTGCGGCGTCAGGAATTCGCCATTCAGTTTGTAGCACAGTATGACGGGTGGCAGTGACGGTGGGTCTTCCAGTATGCGCCCAATGGGTAAGGAGCTGCGGAACAGCTGCTGAGGATCGCCGTTGTGGAATCCATGATAAAACACGCGTCGAATGTTCTTGCGGGGTTTGGTCAGCCACAGAACCGTGCGCAACGGGACGCCTTCCCACAGGCCGGTGCCGAGAGGGCAGGCCAGGTTATTGCAGGTCATGATTTTGGGAATGCAGACGGAGTGCTTTTTGCCCAGGTCGAGCAGTTGTTGAAAATCGAAAGCGGTGTTCTTGCTCGCGGTCAGTGGGTTGCGAACGTCCGCATTCGAATCCGGATCGGGAATGACTTCGAGCTTCCACGTGTCTCGAGTCAGTCCGACTTCGCGCATCTTTTCCATGGGCAGTGAATGGGGAAGTGGTTTACCACGCGACACATCTCGAAAATCGTTCTGTCGATCGAGATATTCAAGTTTGGCGATTGCCGTTTGCAGCACTTGGGGTCGTTCCGCTGCTTGGGCCAGCGGACTCAGCTGCCACGCCACTCCAGCCGCTGCTCCGAGTTCGCAGAAGTGCCTGCGAGTGATCTGCTGATGCTCATTCAGGAATTCAGTCCACATCGGCTGTTCCTCCGTTTCCGGTCCCGCTACCTGACTCGCAGGTACCAGACTAGCGGATTCGAGTGGATTCGTCTAATACGTTTGTCGGTGTCCGCCGGCCATTTGTTCGTTTTCAATCCCAGTCCGGATTTCCCGCACTTGCCCATGTCTGGCCGGGGACTCAGCCGTTGATGCTGTCCAGCAGCGGAATGCACTCGCTCAGATGGCGGACAACGAAATCCGCTTCGGACGACCACGGTGGTTCCGATTCTGGAGCGAGCAGAACGGCGTTCGCCCCGGCAGCCGAGGCCGCTTGCAGATCGAAGACATAATCCCCAACCATCATCACGTGGTGCGGGTCGATATTCCAGGTTTGGCAGATGTGGAGAATGCCATCCGGAGCCGGTTTGGGGGTCAGGCCGTCGTCCCGAGTGATCAACGTGTCTAGCGACAATTTGTGATGCCGGATCGTCAGTTCCGCACAGATCCTGGAATTGCGCGTGAGAATGGCCTGGTGCAGTCCGCGCCGATCGATTTCTTCAACCAACGCCTGGGCGCCGGACATCAACACGGATGTCAGCGCCGCCTGTTTTTCGAATTCGTGGAGCCGCACCGCGCAGGCCTGGCGGCGCTCTGCGTCCGGCAACATCGCAATGGCTTCCAGCACAGGCTGGCCATCAGGCAAGCCCAAGTCGGATCGGATGGCCTGGAAATCCAATTGAGACTCGACGAGTGTTCCGTCCAGGTCGAAAATCACCCCCTGAATACTCATGTGTCAGATCCCGTTGAGATGGAAACAGGCATTCAAAGTTATGAGTTCTTGTTCTCCATCTTGTTCTCGAATGACGTTAATCCCCGTGTTGGTCTGGCGGATCGACTTGGCCAATTTGAGGTCCAATCCGAGCAAGTTGGCCAGAAACGAGCGATTGACCACGTTGTGCGCAACGATCAGCACCAGTTCCCCGGGATGGCGCCGCAGGACGTCCTGGACCGCAGGTTGCACGCGGTCGCGCACGTCTCGGTATGACTCGCCACCCAGGTAAGGGTTATCCGCCGGGTTTTCGATGAACCGTCGGTACTCCTGTGGAAAACGATCCATGATCGTTGTCCAGGCCAGCCCCTCCCATCGTCCGACGTGGACTTCACTCAATCGCGGTTCCTGGGATGGGACGAGATCATGTCGGTCGGCAATGGACTGGGCTGTTTGCAGAGCGCGCTTGAGCGGGCTGCAATAGATGTGGTCAATCGGATGGTCGCTGAGGAATTCAGCCACAGCAGTTGCCTGCATGCGCCCAGTCGGGCTCAGTGGGCCATCTGTCTGATCGCCTTGCAGTACGTAAGGACGCTGCTCGTTGGCAGCGGTGGCACCATGTCTCAACAGGTACAGAGTCGTTGTGTCCAATGTGGTATGTGGCTCCAAAATTCAGATGAGGTATGCGGGAAGCCGTTAATTCTGAACCGGCGCTGGCTTGCGATTGATGAGTTGGATTGCGGTCAGAACCGCGGCCCGCATGCCACTGGCATCGGCGCGGCCCTGACCGGCGATGTCGAAGGCCGTTCCGTGACTGGGGCTTGTCCGTACCAGGGGCAGGCCCAGAGTCACATTGACCGCCTGGCAGAAACCGATCAACTTCATGGCGATGTGTCCCTGGTCGTGATACATGGCGACCACAGCGTCGAATTCGCCATTCACCGCGCGCTGAAAGACTGTGTCGGCGGGTAGCGGTCCCGTAATACTCATGATATGCGTCAACGACTGAAACGCGGGACCGATGATTCGCTGTTCTTCATCTCCGAACAAACCGTGTTCCCCGGAGTGAGGATTCAACGCACAGCCTGCGATTCGGGGGTCCTGACAACCGAGACTCTGCATGAAACGCGCCGTTAGCAGCGCCGTGTCTCGGATGTTGGATGTGGAGATATGTTCGGGGACGTTGGCCAGTGCCGTGTGCAGCGTCACATGCGCGACTCCCAGTCCGTGTGGCGAGTGATGCAGACGATCGGGCGGCAGATAGAGCATCATCGCAAACTCGTGACATCCGCATTCCCTGGCCAGGATTTCTGTATGACCCGGGTAGATGTGACCTGCTGCATGCAATGCCTGTTTGTTGAGAGGCGCGGTGACAATTCCGTCAAAATCTCCGGCGCGCGTGGCCTGAGTGGCAGCCACAAGGTAGTGATAAGCTGCCGCGCCAGCCACGGCGTCGACTCGGCCGCATGTGGCCTCGAGCACTCGGTCGTCGTAGGGATTCCAGCAGGCGATTGTCTGCGGTGCACGGGTTGCCTCTGTGGGCGACTTGACAATCACGACCGTTTGTTGAGCGTTGATCAGACGCAGCGCTCGCTTGAGAATCTCCGGGTGTCCAACAACGGTTGGGTGGCAAGCGCCGGCAATGTCGCGCTCCTGCAGGACGCGCGCTGTGATTTCAGGACCGATGCCGGCCACATCTCCCAGAGTGATTGCCAGTCGAGGAGTTTTCATGATCCGGGACACAGTGTTGTCCGCAGTTCGGATCGCGTCGGATAGCATTCCAGGTCTTGGAATGGCTGTCCGGCGGCGTCTTTTGCCGACAGGATCGGTTTGGACTCCAACGGCCAGTTGACGCCGACGTCTTCGTCGTTCCAGAGCAACGTCCGTTCGTGCTGTGGAAAATACAAGTCGGTGCACTTGTAAAAGACATCGGCGGAATCGCTGAGCACCAGGAATCCGTGCGCGAAACCCGGCGGGATGAAGAGCTGTGTGTGCTGGTCCGCATGCATGGTCACACCCAGCCACTCACCGAAACTGGGTGAGTCGCGTCGCAGATCGACGCACACATCGAAAATTTTTCCGGTCAGCACTTGGATCAGTTTTCCCTGCGGATGTTCGATCTGGTAATGCAGCCCGCGGAGCGTTCCCTGAGCGGAGCGGGACAGGTTGTCTTGGACAAATCCGGCCGTGATTCCCGCCTGAGCGTAGTCCTGCTGATTGTACGTTTCTTTGAAGAAACCACGGGCATCTGCGTAGACCGTTGGCTCAATGTGAAGCACATCGGCCAGACGCGTTGGTAGGACTTGAATTCCCATTGCCGACCTCATGTTCGAATCATGGACGCTCCGTGTCACGGTCGGAGCATACTCGGAATGCTCAAAATCCCCAAGACGCATCCGCGGTAGAAATCCATTCTACGGCAACATCTGCGATCAAGTCTCTGGGCGATCGGGCTTGTGTTGCAACGCACAATTCGGTCCATTATAGACGGTGAACCGTGGCCGATCTTCGATCGCCCGGGGAAATCGGAGTCGAGTGCTGACATCTTCTGAAATTGTGAGTGGTTTGCTGCATGACATTTGACGATTTCGAGCAAGAGCAGAGATTCCAGGAGGCCTGGAGCGCGGTGCAGATCGAGCGGCCTGTGCATTACTCGCTGTTTACCTTCGGCGAGTCCGTTCTGCTGTACGTCCTGGTCACCAAGACGGCCAAATCCGCTGAACCCGTGAAGATTCGCCGAGGCGAGGTGACCGTGACACGGCCGACGATCATTACACCGGAGTCGGCCGAGCCGGAATTCCAGAATTTCTTCGAGGGACAGGAAGAGCGGGGATTCGCTGAATTCCTGATGGCGAGAACGGCCGCCTTTTCCCATTTGCGGTTCAGCAACGCGGCCGGCCCGGATCGGATTGTGAGTGACAGTGTGGAAGAAGTGATTGCGCGCTTGAATCGTCAGTTTGACGATGAAGAGGAAGACCAGGTCGCGATTCTGAGTGCGCCGCCGGAATTGTCCGGGCTGGCAGTCATGCGGTACGCGACCGAACGCATCATGAGCAGTGCCCCTGACAATTTACAGGAATTGCGCGAGCGAGGATTCCTGCCGTAAGTCGTCCATGGTCAGGCTTTGATAACCGTCGCCGGCTAGAGACAATGGCGGCACCACAGGACGAGCCAACATGTGCAGCCAGCAACAAGCAGGGCCTCGAGTGGATGCGCACACTCACATTTTTTGCTGGGGCGAAGACCCGGAACAGGGTTTTTTGTCTCGCCAGACACAGACCCGCTGGGTGACTCGTTTTGTACGCTTTGTGACCGGTATCGATGCCGAGGCTGGAGACACGCTCTCGCAGAAGCTGCGCAATCGCCTGCTGCGCCAGCTGGCCGCATCCGATCTGGACTACGCCGTCGTTCTGGCTCAGGATGCGGTTTATCGTGAGGACGGTGCGCGGGACTTTGCGGCGACTCATTTCTATGTGTCCAACGACTACGTCCTGGAACTGGCTCGAGAGTCACAAAAGGTGATTCCCGGTTGTTCGATCAACCCGATCCGCAAGGATGCGATTCGGGAATTGGAACGCTGTTTCGCTGCCGGTTGCCGACTGTTCAAAATCCATACCGCCATTCAGGGCGTTGATCCGGACCGCAGCGAGTTCGAGCCCTTCTACGACAGGGCGCGGCAGTTGAATGTGGTCCTGGTATTCCACACGGGATACGAGCATTCCTGTCGTGTCGTATCGCAAGCCTATACCGATCCACGCAAGCTGGCGCGCGTTCTCGATCACGGAGTTCAGGTTGTTGCCGCTCACTGCGGAACCTGTGCGTTTTTTGACCGTGAAGATTATTATCCTCGGTTCGTGGAGATGATGGGGCGCTACGATAATCTGTATGGGGACACGGCCATCATGGCTTCGGTCATTCGCTGGTTCTCGTTACGTAAGCTCAGCCGGGAACCCCCGACGCTGCGTCAGCGGATCATTCATGGCAGTGACTATCCGTTTCCACCTTCGCGATTACCGCATCTGGCGCGGGTCGGTTTGTGGCCACCTGAACGCCGCAATCCGTTCGATATGGACTTGAGGATCAAACGTGCGTACGACTTCCATCCGGCGTACGCCTCACAGATCCTGCACTTGATTGGCAGGGACTCGCCCTCGGACTCGACGGCCGTCGCTGAGCCGGACGGGTAATGTGAGGGACCCTGGCCAGAGAGCCTGTGGCCGGTGTATCATGCTGCACCCCGGCTTCTTGGATTTGCGGTCCAGATCACCTGGGTGTTGTCTCGGGCTTGTATGGGAGTCAACGATGCGTTGCGTCGCTTCAGTTGTTGGCATGCTTGTGATCATGTCGGCCGGCTGTGACCGGTCCGACTCAAATCCGGAGTCTACCAATCAGCCCACAGTTGATTCACCGGTTTCTGTGGCATCCGTGGAGCCGATCGATGGGACTGCCGCGGGGGCATCCAGTGAACCGACGCAGGCGGTCGAGTTTATTGCTCCAACACTGACGCGCGAACAAATTGAAGATGGCTGGGTGAGCCTGTTCGACGGCAAGACTCTGTTCGGCTGGCAGGCCAACCAAGGGGAACACGACTGGGAGGTTGTGGAGGGGGTGATTCGTTCCGAGTCGAAACACCCGGGGTTGTTGTTGACGACGATTCGCTTGGCCGATTTTGAGCTGCGTTGTGACTTTCGACTGGAGTCGGGAGGCAACAGCGGTCTGTTTTTGAGGACTGTGGCGGAACCCACCGATCCGGCAGTCGACTGCTATGAATTGAATATCTGTGATGCACACGCGGCGTACCCCACGGGCAGCCTGGTGGCGCGTCAGCGGGTGGCGGAGTCACATCCGTGCGAGGGAGAGTGGCACACGTACCATGTTCACGTTGACCGTGGGAACATTCGAGTTCAGCTCGATGATCGTCCAATTCTTGATTTCACGGAACCGTCGGAACGGTCCCGAAAAATCGGATTTCTTGGCCTGCAAGCGAACGGTGGGCGGATCGAATTTCGCAATGTGCACTTACGTCCGCTGAATGCGCGATCTTTGTTTAACGGCACAGATCTGACGGGCTGGACTGTGGTGCCGGACTCACGGGGAGTGTTTCATGTCGACGCGGAAACGATTCACGCGACGGGTGGTCCGGGGTACCTGCAGACTCAGGATGTCTTCGACAATTTTACTCTGCAATTTGATGTGCGGACAGAAGGCGAAGGACTGAACAGTGGGGTGTTTTTCCGGGCTGAGCCCGGTATCGCTGAAACACCCGCCAATGGTTATGAACTGCAGATCTGCAATCAGTTCGCGGACGGAGACCGCAGTCGTCCCAACGAATATGGAACCGGATTCGGAACGGGAGCCATTTTTCGTCGTCAGCCGGCACGATGGGTTGTCTCCGATGACCGGAAGTGGTGTTCCATGACGCTGGTTGCGGATGGCCCTCGATTCGCAACCTGGGTCGATGGGTATCCGGTCGTTGTCTGGACCGACGATCGCCGGCCGAACGAAAACCCTCGGCGAGGACTGCGGTTGGCTGCCGGTCATTTGAGTTTGCAGGGACACGATCCCACAACCAACATCCGTTTTCGTAATCTGCGAGTACAGAGTTTGCCCTGAGGGTGGGATGACGATTGAGCAGAATGAGGAGTCGTGATTCGTGACTGGAAGTTCGACTGATGTTGTTGGGAAAATCAACGTCGATGAAGCCGTTCGAAATCGCTACAGCCAGGCTGCCGGGCAGCGTGAGGCACAGCTTTGTTGTCCCGTCGACTACGATTCCAAATACCTCAAAGTGATCCCGGATGAGATTCTGGAACGCGATTACGGTTGTGGTGACCCATCACGCTTCCTGAAACCGGGAGAGCACGTGCTCGATCTGGGCTCCGGTGGCGGCAAGATCTGCTACATTGCGTCTCAGGTTGTCGGACCTCAAGGGTCGGTTGTTGGAGTGGACTGCAATGACGATATGTTGGACCTGGCTCGACGGTACCGCTCACAGGTGGCTGAGCGTCTCGGATTCCAGAATGTTGAATTCCGAAAGGGGCGGATTCAAGATCTGCAATTGAACCTGGAACTGATGGATCCATTGATCCACGATGCGCCGATTCAGTCTTCGGCAGACTGGCTGCGTTTGGAAGAGCGGCTGGAAGATTTGCGGACCAGCCAACCGCTGATTCCTGACGCCAGTATCGATGTTGTGGTTTCGAATTGTGTGTTGAATCTGGTCAAGAACGCCGATCGGCGACAGCTGTTTGACGAGCTTTATCGGGTGTTGAACAACGGAGGCCGAGCGGTCATCAGCGACATTGTGTCGCATCGCGATGTTCCCGTGGAATTGCAGAATAACCCACAGTTGTGGAGTGGCTGTATCAGCGGCGCGTTTCGAGAAGATCGCTTTATCGACGCCTTTTCCCAAGCTGGATTTCATGGGATGCGCATCGTTTCACGTCAGGCGGAACCCTGGGCCGTCGTCGATGGAATCGAATTCCGCAGCCTGACCGTTGAAGCTCACAAAGCATCCCGAACGTCGGACTGTGATCAACAACAGCAGGTGATCTACCACGGGCCATGGAAGGAAGTCACTGACGATCGGGGGCAAAAACTGGTTCGCGGAGTGCGCACGGAGGTCGGTTCCAGGGAAGCCACCATCTACAGTGCTCCACCGTATGCCGGTCAGGTGACAGCGACTGAGGCCGAGACGACTTCGGTGGCGTCGGCGGTGCCGCCTGTGGAACCAGGGGGAACGTCGGATGGGCCAGCCGACGACGGCCTGCGGATCATGGGCGACGGTGACTGTTGCGGACCCGGCAGTTGTTGTTGACCTGTAGCGCCGTCAAAGGCCTGCCACGGCCCGTCGCGGGCCTCGGGTCAGCTGTTGTCGCCGTTCCCGGATCGCCGATGTCCGGGTGTTGGAGATCATTTCGGGCGGCTGCTACCGGGGGAGCCTCCCGGTCCGCCGGCACCTTTGGGCCCGCCACCGGGGAAGCCTTGCGGCGCGCCGCCGGAACTGTTGGAATCTTGCGTATTGCCGTAGCTGCGCATCATGTCTGACATGGAGTTGCGTTTACCGTTCTGCCGTCGCAGCGGACTTCCACGACCGCGCCGGGAACTCCGTCCTCCTTCTTCTCCCCCCATGCCGCTCATGTCTTCCAGGCCCAACCCTTCAAGTTCTCCGAGGTCATCACCTTCGGCGTCTTCATCTTCCTTCAGATCTTCATAGTAGTCGAACAATCGTTTCAGACGTGCCTTGGCGGCTTGTTCCGCATCGCGACCGGACAAGGAGTCCAGGGTGACGAGTTTGCCTGTATGGTCGACGATCAACGCTTCGTCGGGCAGGCCGATGCGTCCACGTTGTTGTCGGGTCAGTCGGAGTTCGGGATGCAATTCGGAGTCCAGTGGTCGTGCAGCAATGGTATCGACAAGCATATCCTTGGTTACAAATTCGACTTCTTCATTCATGAAGGTTGATGCCGCCGGACGCACCACGTCGGTCTTGGCTTTGCCGCCGACGAATTGCCCCAGTTGTACGTCCAACGCCGAATTGATTTCCGTTCCGGAGTCGAGACTCCACTGGAATATATTGAGCGATGCATTCAGCGAGCGGGGATTGACTTTGGTTAGATAGTATTCCACATCTTTACGGACCACGACCGGCGTCGACAGATTGCTCCAAGGAGTTTGACGGAGTGGGCCTTTTGCACTTTCAGCATCTTCGAGTTCGTCGAGCGGACGATTGAAGTTCGGATTTCGTAGTACCAATCGGACGCGATAGATGTAGGCGTTACCGGGTTCGACGGCGAAATCGATAAAGCGGAACAGCAACAGGTGGCCGGCGGCCGAACGACGTTGCTTGTCTTGGTCGCTTGCCTTTGTCTGCGAGGATGCTCCACTGTCTTTATAGAGATTGCTCGCCATGGACTGCATGAATTGATCGCCACCCGCGCTGGACATGACGTCGGATTGGGCCGTCTTGATATCGACCATCAAGCCCGAGAAACCGCCCTTGACGGGCTGGTCTGCTTTCTTCTCGGCCTGTTTCTGGTGCTCTTCGAGGATCTTCTCGTTGCGTTTGCGTTCCAGCTCACGCTCTTCTTCGCTGAGCTCAAAATTCTCCACGCGCGGGTGCGACGCTTTCTTCTTCCAGATTCCGGTCAGCCGAGCGGGCAGAGGCATGACCACCGTGGGGTCCGTGATGCCGTTTGGCACAACATCGGTTTCGAAAGACGATGTTTGCTGCAAGATATCTTCGGCGGTGTCCATGTCCACCGGCTGCCACTCGCCACTCCACGGATTGGGTCCGCCCGTCGCGGTCTTGCGTTCCAGTTGGAAATCCATCAATTCCACCAGGCGGTTGGCTGGAATCGTGTTCGGAAGTGCCAGGGCACTTCGGTTTTCATTGGCTTGCTTCTTGAGAGGGAATACACCACGAACCGAAACGTAACGTTCACCGCGCCCGTTTTGGACAGCCAAGGCGCTCTGGCCTCCAGCTCCCAAGTCGGCCATGTCGGCTGGGTCGCCTCCGTCTCCGGCGATGCCATCTTCAGCTGCGTCGACAGAAGCACCAAAGTTGCCACCCAGACCCAGGTCACCACCGCCGCCGGCTGCTGCCAGACCCGCGGATGCCGAGTTGCCGGCGCCGCCAGCGGGCGACGGTCGCCTCTGGAAGTCGTCGTCATCATCCACGTCAGCATCTGGCGTCTCGCCGTCTTGGGAATTGGGATCATCCGGGTTCAATTCACCGTCAGCGGAACCACCGTTTCTCAGCGACAACAAGAGTTTACCGGAATCCGCCAGTAGATCCTCAACCGGGTACAGGGTCGGTTCACGGCTCTTTTCAATCGGCCTGTACAGAGGGAATGACATCTCCGTCGAGTAGCGATAGGGGGCGATGTTCAAGGGCTGGAATAAATTTTTGGCTGTGGTTTCCATGTCTCTCATCGAGACGAACTGCGTTTTTTCCTCGTCCGGCCAGTTGTTATTCTTGACAACCTTGTCGGTTGACGCGCGGACCTGTTCCTGGATGGCTTCAGGAGTGGTGTCGCTGAAGGCACTCCAATGGGATGAGAACAGGATGAACACCGCCAGCAGGCCGATGAGACCGAGTCCCAGTTTTTCACCATGGTTGATGGCGAATTGCTTGTAGTTCATGTTTTTCATGCCAGCCAACGCGTTTTTCATGATCGACTCCTGCAGTCTCGTGTAACCACATCCTGGAGCGGATGTGACCGGGTGAGGCAGCGATTGCGTTTATTGCGAGTTCTTGTCGTTGGTTGCTTCTGACGGTTGTTTTTTGGTGTCAGCGGGCTGTTTTTCCGCGGCCGGTGGTTTCTCGTCCGTGGTCGGCGGTGGGGTTTCGGTGGCGTCCGCCGCCGCACCGGTTGGTTTGTTCGCGGGTTCGGTGCCGGCCGGTGAGGATTCCGGCTGAGGAGATGACGGGGACGTGGCATCCGGAGCTGTGTTACCGGTTGCGTCACCCGTCGTCGTGGCATCCGCAGCGTCGCTGTCGTTCGCGGTATCGCCGGCGCCCGCGGTGGTGTCGCCGCCGGTTGCCGGAGCGTTATCAACCGCCGATGGCTCGTTGCTGGACCCATCGGACTGGGGGGCAGTTCCAGTATCGACGCTTGCCATTTCCGATTCCGCAGGAGGTGGTGGCGGACTGTACAGCGTCATGAGGCCGGCAATCGCCACTCGGACCAGCCCGCGATCTTGCCTGGCCGCCGCCAGGGTGGCTGTTCCACCGCCCTGATCGCCTCCCGTCATTGGTTGTGCGGTCGCATCGCCTTCGCTTCCGAATGGATTGATGCTGGCTCCGAAGCCACCAGCACCGGAGGCTGACAGGCTCGGTAGTCCTCCGGACTCGGCTCCGCCAAATGATGGGTTCGCCGAAGCAGCGCCAAGTCCTGATGGCGCGCCTGCGGCGGACCGGGGCATCATCGATCGGCCACCCAGGCCCGAGGCTTGAGCACCTCCGTCGGTTCCCTGGATTTCGTCTTTGTGGAGATCCTCTTGTTGCACACGCAGAATTTCAACAGGCCACTTGGAATTGGTCAGCTCGGCAATCAAGTCCGGCAGTTGGTCATGTTTCATGATCACCTGCAGGTAGAATCCACGCGTCTTGAACGGCCTGGATTCGTCGTTGTCGACATAGCGTTTGGCATTCTTATTGGATTGACCCATCCCGCCCATCATCGCGCCCATGCTCGATTTCATCGCGTCGCCTTCGCCGCCGGATGATTCTTCTTGCATGCTCGCTCCATCGCCCTCGCCTTCAGAACCGGCATCTTTTCCCGCATCCGATCCAAAGACTTCCGTCGGACTGAATGTGACGGAAGCGGATTGATCTCCGCCTCCACCCAGGCCACCGCCAGCTCCCATGCCGCCGGATTGCATCGCCGAGGACATGAGTCCGCCGCCGCCTTTCATTGCAGATTCACTAGCTTCACCGCCCTCTTCGCCCATACCACCACCACCGGTCGCCGGTTCACCGTCGGCTGTACGGGAGCCCCCTTTGAGGAGCAATTGTTCAATAACACGCACTGGCGATTCGCGGATCGTACGGTAGTCCTTGTTCAGGTTGGCGACCGAAGCCAGGATGTCCTCTAACAACCACAGATCCTCTTGCGCATCCCACATTTCCTTCCACGTCGGAGGCGAGTTTTGCCAGAGGTTGTTTTGTACCTGAGGCAGAATCGACTGATCGAGTTGGACGCGGCCGGTATCTTCAAGCGGATCGTAAGGGTCTGCAATTTTCCAGACTCGGTGCAATTCGTCTTGGTACACAAGCCGGTAGCGGGACAGAGGTCGGTCGTCGATTTTTCCTCCAGCGGCAACGGACTTGCCGCGGTAAGCAACATTTTTCATCAGCACCGCGACCGAAATAGGCCAGGTCATCTGGTGCGATTGAATGCTAAACAGGAGTTCTTCCGCTTTGACCACCGACTGGTTTTGAGTGGCGTTGACTCCTTTCAACGCGGCTGTCCAATCCTCGTTGGGAACCTCTCCTTGGACATTCGAGTTGCTGTCTGCGCTCTTAATGGCTTCGGTTCGTTTTGCGATAGTTTCGGAGATTTTTCCGGAATCCCACCACCAGCCAACCACACCGACCACGATCGCCAGCCCGAGAATGAACCAGAACTTGTGTGCCAGAATGGGTTTGATTTTGTCCATGAGTTCATTCCACAGTGTGCGTGGGATTGGTTTCCGTTGACACGGCCGTCGTCAGTTCCGCAGAAACCTCCGCGGACAGAAGAACGGTTACTGGTTTTCTGCCTCGGCGCCATCGGTGCCGGGGACTGTGTTGGGTTCTGTGCTGGGTTCTGTGCTGGGTTCTGTGCTGGGTTCTGTGTTGGATTCTGTGTTGGATTCTGTGTTGGGTTCTGCGTTGGGTTCTGCGTTGGCCCTGGGGTCTTTAGCAAGCCGTTCAGCGGCTGGAACTGGTTTCCAGACAAATTGGACCCGAAAGCGCGTCTGATGCGCCCAGAGATATGTTTTTGTCTCGAGTGGCACCTGTCCATTGCCTCCGCCGAATCCTGGCCGACCACTCGCAGGATAGCCGCCAGAAGGCGCGAATCCTTGTGGCGCTCCTCCGGCTCCGGACAGGGATTGTTCCGTCAGACCGGCTGGATCACCCGTCAATTCACCACCAGGGTCTCCACCGTCAAGCCCCCCAGGCAGTCCACCGGGAATCCCGCCTTGGGCTCCGGCGAGTCCGTCTGCGTTGCCAGCGAACTGTGAGCCAGGAAGTCCGGCTGATACCCCAGGCAGCGTACGCTGGCTGTCGAGTTTCCGCGTGGGATCAAAGGGAAATCTGATTGGGCGGTCGCCGCTCACCAGGACGGCGTGTGTGATTCCCAATTTGCGAATGGGGACCGGTGCCGAGCCCGGGTGCTGCATCACCCACTGCTGCAAATTTTCGATCAATGTTCGTTTGACGTATTCGATATTTTGCCCGTCCGCGTTTTTTTTGTCGTGGTGATAGTGAATTCCCTCCAGCGTGAAAACATATGCCTTGCCACTCGGAGGCTCCTTCTTGTCATCGTCGTCCATTGAGGACAGGTTGGCTTTATTGATACGGTCAAACCACGCTTTGAGGTCGGCTTCCTTCGAGGCGGTGATCCGCCAGATTTTCATACGATTCTGTTTCGACGGATCGACTTCGTCCTTCTCGTCTCCCACATCGCGCGGCAGGGCCTCGTTGATCGCCTTGTAGATCTCGAGCCAGTACTCACGCGTCTCCAGGTTGCCCAGCAGCTTCTGACCCCGATCCTTAATGGTCGTGTTTTCTTGTTTCTGAGCGTCATAGTCCGACTTGAAAGTGCCGACCTGCGATTGCAATTGCTCAACATCCGCTTCGGCCTTGCCCCACAGGTCTTCGCTGACCGAACTGAGCACGTTGGCCGACAGCGCCGCTGACGTGGCCAGCGAAGTCAGCAACACGGCGGCCGTGGTCACTGCCCACGGTTTCTTTCTGCGGATCTTGCGGGCCAGAGCGATTTCGGGTGGCAGCAACGTTGTCTTGATTCGCGTCTGCTGCAGCCCCTGTATGGCCAGGCCATAGGCAACACCAAAGCTCATGATGTTTTCTTGAAACAGCGGGGCGTTCAGCACACTGTCACCCACGACAGCCTGGAAATTATCGACGCGGTGCACATCGTATTGCAGGTTCTGCTGCAGAAACTTCTGTAGTCCGGCCAACTTGAAGCCGTTGCCCATGCCCAGAACTTTTGAGATTTTTGCGTCGCGGTTGACGCTCGAAAAATAGCCGATGGACCTCTGGATCTCGGAGACATAGTCGTTGAACACCGGGCGCAGCGCCTGAAACACGGCGCGCGGATCGGGAGATTTCGTTGCGTTGCATTTCAGATGCTCCGCCTTGGCGAACGTGAGCTTCATTTCTTTGGTCAACGCACGGGTGAAATGATTGCCACCGATGGGAACATTGCGGATCCAGATCCCCTGGCCATCGGAAACCAGCAGGGTTGTGTTGTCCGCACCCATGTCCAGCAACAACACATGTTCGCCAACCTCATCGGCGTCCTCGTCTTCCGTCGGACGCTGCCCCATGTAGTCGTAACTGAGCACGTTGAACAGCGCCAGAGGAGCCGTTTGAATCAGTTCCACTTCGAGTTTGGCATCGGTAAATGGCTGGAGATGCTGCAGGACCTGGTCGCGTTTCATGGCGAACAGTCCGACTTCGGCGTCCAGCAGATAGCCACCCTCTTCGATCCCCCCACCCAGCGGCTGGTAGTCCCAGATGACGTCTTCCAAGGCAAACGGGATCTGTTGCCGGGCCTCGTACTTGACGATTTCACCGACCTTGCTGCTCTCGACGGGCGGCAATTTGATGAACTTCACCAGAGACGTCTGGCCGGGAACGCTGATGGCGATGGAGTCACCTTCGATGTTGTTGCGTTCCAGGAATTTGGCCAGTGCCTGAGGAATCAATTCCTCGGGGATCGCGTCCGGTTGACTGAGGATCTTGGGGTGCGGGACGTAGTCAAAGGCCACAGCGATCGATTGCTGAGCCGCCTCGGCGTAGCGTAAGCGGATGGCCTTGAGCCCCGCCTGTCCAATGTCAATTCCCCAGACGCCACCAGATTCAGCCATGCCGATCGTCTCCTGCAGATATCCAAAAGGTCGCCGGTGCTGCGAAACCACCGCGCGACACAATCTGGCAAACGGTCGATTTCCGCTCACCCAGTTCCGTTGTCTTGATTCTGATTCCCGCGAACGGTAGAGATTTGGAAAGCCCAGGCCACGGACTGCAAAATGCAGGCGACGTCCGAACTTAACATTAGACTACCATAGGATTTCCAATTACGTCAACCAAATTTGACAATCCGCCCAGCGGCGGATTGCTGTGACTGGAACCGCTGGCAATGTCGCAGCGACAGGCGTCATCCTTGCCACCGGGGCAAGTTCCACAACCCCTGCGACCGTTTGGCATCGTTTTGCCCCCAGCCGAAGCGACGCGCGGATGTCCGTGCGCGTTCCCTTGTTTGTCGGAAATCTGCTTGGGCACACTGCGGATCCCTGTGGGATGCCGTTATGATGGGGTCGTTTTGAAAAGTCCTGTAGTTTCTGCTACCACTGGGTTTGTGATTCGAGATGCGATACCGCGATGCCGTGATCCTGATCCCCAGCCACAGCCTGGAGGATTTTCCGACCGAATTGGACGAGCGGCAGGCGACGGGGCTGCTCAACGGCTTTGCCACCGCCTGGCATCCCGCGGTTCTGGAAGCCACCCAGGCCATTCCGCGGTGGAGCCGAGCGGATGAACCGCCTGAGGACGTGGCGGACCAGCTGATCGTGGTGCCTGAGGCCTGTCAGGACATGCTGCCGCGCGGATGGCCGGATTTGGCCCGGGAACGTGGGGCGCATGTGGTTCAGGACGTTGCCGAACGCGGGCCGATGATCGAGGCCATTCTGGACGGGCTGGATGAGCCGCCAGAGGTGGCTCCCCAACTGGTGGCCGACTTTTGCGCCTTGGGATTCTGCTACTTGCAAATGGAGCTGCTAACGCGGCAGATGCATCACTTCAGCAGCCTGGACGAAGTGCAATTGCAGCGCGAAGCGGTGCTGGCCGCTGAAGCGGCCATTGCTCACGATTCCGAGGCGGCAGGCAACCACTTGAAAGCCTGTTTTGAGTCGTTACTGGAATGCCGTGAGCGGTTTTATCCGGTGGATTGCTATCTGCTCGACCTGTGCCTGCTGGTGCCCCGGCTGGCCGATGAACACTTTCAGACGCTGTTGGACTCCGATGCGGCCTGCAACGTGTTGCTGTTGGGTAACGATCTGGCCGAGATCGCTGCAGACAACCCGGAGCTGATCACCAAGATGCGGCAAAAATGGGACTCCGGCACGATCAACCTGGTGGGTGGCGAGCGGCAGGAATTGCCTGTCCCGCTGGTGCCGCTGGAATCCGTTTTATGGGACTTTCAACACGGAATGGCGCTGTTCGAGTCGTTGTTGGGCCGTCGGCCGAAGACGTGGGCCCGCAGACGGTATGGCTTCGCCACACAATTGCCCCAGATTCTGGAAAAATGGGGATATCATTCCGCTTTGCACGTCGCGTTGGATGATGGGATCTACCCGGATGCGGAACAGAGCAAAGTTCAGTGGGAGGGCTGTGACGGGACCGTCATTCACGCCATGACGCGGATTCCGTTGGCGGCCGACAGTGCGTTGAGTTATCTGAGATTTTGTCTGCGGATGGCCGAATCCATGGAAGAAGATCAGATTGCAGCCATCACCTTCGCCCGTTGGCCCGAAGTCGAGTCGCCCTGGTTGGGGGACTTACGGATTATCGACACCTACGCGCCCGTGTTGGGGCGATTCGTGTCGTTTGATGACTTCATCGATCAAACGGAAACGCCGGGACGCCTGTCGAACTATCAGGAGCGTGAGTATCTGTCGCCGTTTCTGGTTCAGGCGGTCGCTCGAGAGGAGCCGGATCCGGTCAGCCGCTTTGTTCGGCATTATCGCCGCCGATTTCAGTTCGATGCATTTGCGTGGTTGCGGTCCGCCGCTGAAGCCGTCCAGGGCCGCGCGATCAGCCCGACTCGGGACATGGCGGAGTTGGTCGAGACCAATGGCCCGGACCAGCTGGAATGTGATCCGAGCGTGGATGAACGCTTGCGACAATTTCAGGATCAGGCCATCCAGGACTTTTCTCAGATGACGCTGCAGCAGTCGACCGACCAGGTCGGCCGTCTGGTGTTGAATCCCCTGTCGTTCAAACGACGGGTTGTCGTTGAAATTGACGGCGATGAGGGATTTCCGGTGTCTGCGGGAGACGTTAAGGCCGTGCAGCAGCGCGCCGACAAACACCTGGCTCTGGTCGAGGTGCCGCCGTGCGGCTTCACATGGTTCGCTTTGAGCGGCACTCCACCGGAAAGCAGTGCCGACAAATCGCCGGCCACGGTGCACGATCAGATTTTGCGTAACGAGTTCTTTGAGGTGCACATCAACGACAAGACCGGCGGAATCCAGCAGATCAAGGAATACGGTCGCAAGCCGAACCGTTTGAGCCAGCAGTTGGCGTTTCGATTCCCTGCGGAACGCGTTGTTGCGCCTGAACGCGAGGGAGTCCCCGCACAAAAGTCCATGTACTCACAAATGCGCTGTGAGTCGATTCAAGTGACATGCGCTGGACCGGGGATGGGTGAGATTTGCACACAGGGAACCATTGTGGATCAGGTGCAGGGCACGCGGTTAGCCGGCTTTCAGCAGACCGTTCGAGTCTGGCGGGGACAGCCATTTCTCGAATTACAGATCCAATTGGATGTCGAGTCCGCTCCAGACGGTTCGCCGTGGGCCACGTATTTCGCCAGCCGATTCGCCTGGAATGACTCAACAGCGGCCCTGACCCGTTCCGTGTTGGAAGGCGCTCATGGCGTGGGCGGTGAGCGATTCGAGAGCCCTCACTTTCTGGAACTGGCCTCGGACGAACAACGCACCACGATATTTGGGCGCGGATTGCCGTTCTACCGCAAGACCGGCGATCGGATGGTCGACGCCATTCTTGTGACAGGTCAGGAACGGTGTCGGACGTTCGATTTTGTGATTGGGATCGACAGACAGTTTCCGATGCAGTCGGCATTCGAAGCCTTGACGCCAGCGATTTCCGTGCCCACGCAACGGCAGAAGCCACAGGAACCAAACTCGGGCTGGCTGTTTCAAGTGCGCGAAAGCAACGTACTGCTGACTCAGATTCTGCCGTGCTGTGCAGAGACGCTCCGACAGGAATCTTCCAGCACTGCCGCCTCGGCTGCCGCGGAGCCAGAATGTCCGGATGGAGCGGCGGTGGATGATGTGCCGGCATACGCCTTGAGAGTGCGTTTGCTGGAGACGGAAGGACAGAATCGACGCGTGCATCTGAGTTGTTTTCGGGTTCCCGTTTTGGCACGACAACGGGATCTGCAAGGGCGCATCTTGTCGGAACTGGCGATTGAAGATGGCCAGGTCGTGCTCGAAATGACGGCCTTCGAGATTGCGGATGTGGAGTTGTGCTTTCACCGATGACGCGACCGAAAACCGTAATCACCATCGACGGTCCCGCTGGCTCTGGCAAGAGTTCCACTGCCCGAGAGTTGGCAGATCGCCTGGCGTTTGATTTTCTGGATACCGGGGCGATGTACCGCTCCGTCGCCTGGAAGTGCCTCGAAACGGGTGTGGAACTGGTGCGACAGGACCAAGTCGCGGACGCCGCAGCGCGTCTGCAGATCGAGTTGGCTAATGACCGCGTGTATTGTGATGGAACCGACGTGACAGACGCGATCAGGACGCAGAGCGTATCGGATGCCGCATCGATTGTCGCTGCCGTTTCCTCTGTCCGCGAAGTGATGGCCAGCTTGCAACGCAAAGCCGCCAGTGGAATGCAGATCGTGACCGAAGGCCGTGATCAGGGGACAATTGTCTTTCCCGATGCCGGCTGCAAGTTCTTTCTGACGGCCAGTCTTCAGGACCGGGCCCAGCGTCGCAAACTCCAGTTGCAGCAACAGGGCATTTCGGTACCCATGGCCCAGGTTCTCGAGCAGATGGATACGCGTGACCAGCGCGACGTCAGCCGGAATGTGGCTCCACTCAAACCGGCCGACGATGCGATCACGGTTGACACGTCAGGCTTAAGCCAGAACGCAGTCGTCAATCTGTTGGAAAGCACCAGCCGCAGAGTCCTGTCGCTCTGAGCGTCTCAGTGCAACACGGCACCGCGTTGTGATGCACGTTGTCGCCGACGGACGCGGCCCGGTCTGTCGGAGTGCGCCAAGCAGCGCCACAAAACCGCGACATCACCAATTGCGACCATGATCCGCATTCAAGACAGCGGCAGTGGCTGCGGCTGCAGCAGAAACGGAAAGACACGCACCGGCCGCCCCGCTTCCACATCCTGGCGATAGGACAACTGAGCCGCTCGGTCCGCCGCAAATTGCAGGGTCGTGAAACTCAATCCGCAGTAAGACTTGTCGCCCGACTCGGCCGCGACGTCGGCAAACACTTCACCCGCTGACGCCGCGTGCCGCCGGACTCCATGAATACTGTTCTCGCGGACTTTGACACCGGCTGCAGACAGTTTGATCAGCCCCTTCAGGAATCGTCCGACCGTCGTGTCCGGTCCGCTCACACGCCACAGTCGCTCCCATTCCTCGTGCGCTTCCCAATAGTAGCCCGAGTTAAAATAGTCGATGGCCAGCAGATACGTTCGATTCTCAGCCCATTGGTGGGCATCCAATAGCTTGGGCGGGCGCATACCCTTGCGGTCGTGGCTGTGTCCGCGCGCGTCGCGCAAAGGGTGCGGGGTCTCGGTTCCTGGTACATATGTATACAAGGGCAGGTCGGCGCTGGGCAGCAGCCGGCTGGTATGGTCCGTGTCGATCATCCGTTCCGTTCTCCAAACACTACGTTTCTACAGCCCTCAGTCCAAATCAGTCACTCGGACCCGATGGGCTCAAACAGCAATAATTAACGATTCGTCCATCACCGAGTCAAACAGATTCCGCAGATGAGCCGCGGATTTGTCCAGCACAGATCGCGGGGTTGGTTGATGAGACCTGTAATCTGTAAGGTGGGAAAAATGGCGGGAATGCGTAGTTGTGGGTGATGCCAGATCGGCTTCCACTAAAACACAAGCCAAGTGAAATGTGGAGGCCAGTTTGTCAAAAAAGGAGCGAGAAAGGCAATCTTGTGGGGATCGCGCAAGAATCTAGCCATTGATCAGCGGATCGCGGACTGAAGCTTGCCATGCACGCAGCCGCGCCCGCAATTCCCGAAGCCTGGCCGCGTGCTGCCTGTCTTCAGCCAGGTCATGCACTTCGTACGGATCCTGTTCCAGGTCGAACAACTGAAATCGGTGAATTCGGGGATATTCGATCAGTTTCCAGCGATCGCCGCGGATCATTCGCTGTGCGTCGCGAAAGTAGCCGAAAATTTCTTGATAAATCGGCGGGTCATCGCCCTGCAGAGCGGGCACCAGACTCCGGCCTTCCACGCCGGCGGGGATGTCGACTCCCGACAATTGGCAAATCGTGGGAAATAGGTCCCGGAGATAGCACTGGCTGCGAATCCGCTTGTCTTTCGGTATCCCTGGGCCACTGATGATCAATGGGACGCCGATGGTATGCTCGTACATGTTCTGTTTACCGCGCAACCCGTGACTGCCGATGGCAAGTCCATGGTCGCTGGCGAACACGACGATCGTATGCTGAGCCTGTCCCGAATCGACCAGCCCATCGAGAATCCGGCCGATCTGCTGGTCCATATGCGTAATGACGGAATAGTAAACGGCCATTTCGCGACGCACCTCTTTCGAAGTTCGGGGCCAGTCGAATAGACGCTCGTCCCGGCCCTCGAGGTTGCCGTGGTCAAACGGATGTTTGGCCCGAAAATTGGCCGGTAATTTCAGCTGCTCCGGGTCGTACACATGTTCATGACCGATGGGCATCAGCAACGGGTCGTGCGGCGCAGTGAAATTGACATGTAGAAAGAAGCGTTGCTTCCCGATTGTCTTGAGAAACTGCAGGGCGGCATCCGCAAAATCGGTGCTGATGTCGCTGGTCAAACCGACGCCGCGTTCCGGGAAATACTGACGGTCGGCAGACTGAAACACCCATCCGCGGTAACCGGTGACGGGTTTGCCATTCCAGTCGAATGTGGGCACTGCCCAACGGCCTCCGCCCGAGGCAAACAGGCCCCGGGTTGCCTGGTAACCCCAATCCCGGGGACGTCCATGATTGTGCCACTTTCCAACATACACGGTACGAAAACCAGCGTCCCGAAACTGTTCACCCCACGACCGGACTCCCGGCGCACGCTGTCTACCAAAGTCGCGGATACCGTTCCGGAAACCGCTGACACCGGTCATGATCTCACCACGGCTCGGTGTGCAGATCGGATTGGCGCAGGTTGCCCGAAGGAAGGAGCAGCCGCTGGACACCAGGCGATCGAGATGCGGAGTGCGGATCTGCGGATTGCCCCAGGCGTGAATCGTGTCCGACCGCTGGTCATCGCTGATCAGTAATACGACGTTGGGTGGTCTGTCCTGAGATGCTAACGGTTCCGCCGCGTGGCCGATTGTCGCCCACGGCAGCCAGACGCACACCACACATCGCCACATCTCACACAGGGCTCTCGATTGTCGCGGGCGATGCATGTATGCCATGAGTTCCAAGATCTCCGCCAGCGCGCAGTCGGCTGCGGTCAGCGGCATCCGCACACGGGCCGCATGACGCATTCAGGGGACCAGACGGCTGCGAGACATGAATCGCCATAAACGCCATGGGAATCCCACGCGCGAAATGACACAGCACGTCGTTCGACCCGGTTCCGATTGGGATGGATGGATTGGGGTGACGTGCGCGCCAGGATGAAGACTCATGGGCTTGGTGTCAACGGCCAGCGTGTCGTGAAGGCGGGACGGACGCTGCCCAAGATGTTGTTGCGCCGCATCGGCTTCCCTGGTGGCGCGGATCTGCGGTGCGGTGGTCATCGCGCTGGCGTCACAGGTTCGGGAATCAGTCACGGGTGCGTGAGCTGCGATCCGGTGAGCCAAGGCCCGATTGCGAAGACGATCGACTCACGGGTTCCAGTCCCGCTTTTTCCAGCAGTGACATGGCGAACGGGTCCTCTTCTTCGGGCGGGGGGCCGTTGCTCTGGGGTGTGTAGCTGATCTCGTATTGGTGTTTTGCCACCGAGACAACATCGCCGGGCATCAGCCACTTCGTCTGGCACTTGTCACCGTTGACCTTGATTCCGTTTCGGCTGCCCAGGTCACGGATAATCCAGTACCCATCCAGAAATTCAAACTCGCAGTGGTGCGAGGAAACGTTGGGAAATTTCAGAGAAATATCGCAACGGCTCCGACGCCCGACGAGCAGTTTCTCTTTCAGTAACGGAATGGGGTCGCCGCCTCCACATGGAGTCAGTTCTCCCAGCATCGGACTGCCCATATCGGAGGTACTCAAATCCAGCGTCAAACGACTTCGCGGTGGTTCGGACCACGCGAGAACCCTGTATTCACTTTAGCCCGGTACTAGATTTCGGTCAAATATGTAAATCTATTTTAGACATTCGTGTCCCGGGAACGATTTGTCAGCTCGCGGACGTAGCCAATGGCGACTGTGACGCCTATGATGGAACTGGCAGCCGGAGTGGACCAGACGGTCGCTGCGGGCGACCCCCTGGGTCCTCGCAGAGGAAAGTCCGGGCTCCTCAGGGCACGGTGGTGGGTAATTCCCACCGTCTGTGAAGACCGGGAAAGTGCAACAGAGAGTAGACCGCCTAACTGAGGCGGCGGGGAGTCCAACGGATTCCCCGTCACTCAGCGGTAAGGGTGAAACGGTGCGGTAAGAGCGCACCAGCAGATCAGGTGACTGGTCTGGCTCGGCAAACCCCACCGGGAGCAAGACCAAACAGAAGGCAGTCTCAGGGAGTCTACGGGCGTCCTGGACACGGTTTGGCCCGAGCCGTTATGACCTTCGGGTAGGTTGCTACAGGTGTCGGGTAACCGACATCGTAGAGAAATGGCCGTTCGCGACAGAACCCGGCTTATCGGTCCACTCCGGCCAGCCCTGTGGCTGCTCGGCAATCTGGGATCCCTCTTCCCGCAATTGCCCTGACCTGCTATGACGCGCACCCCGCTGGTTGCAGAGCGGTCAGCGGAGGCTGCGTCGATTCGGTGGGGCGGCTGATCCTGTTTCTTGGACACGTCTGCCGCGGAAAGGTACGGAGCATGTGTTTCCGGAGTCTGTTGGTCGCTGGAATCGCCATGTGGCTGACAATTGCTCAGGTTGGATGCACCACATCCGACGGTTTGTCATCCATGGATCGGGATTCGTTCATTCCCGAGTGGAGTGCGTTTCAGAGGCTGCCGAAACAGTCCGAACCTCCGTTGGAATGATCGGCCGGCGTTGCCGACGATCCGTGGCGCGCGAAGCGACTGCTGCGGGCACCGGCAACGCGGGATTGACTCAGAATCTCTGCGGAATTGGCCGATGTAAGCCAACGCGAGGTGATTGAATTCGGAAACCGTCGGCACGGGCAGTGACATGAAACGACGATTGGTCCCAGGCCACAACGATCGTGGCAACCTTCCACGAAAATTACGGGCTTTGATCCTCGGGCTTGCCTGC
>Ga0315336_1002183_pt1 | contig 31493 bp, 23 predicted proteins | sample ASW5metaG_FD_204512 | JGI IMG/M metagenome (GOLD analysis project Ga0315336, IMG submission 204512) | Ammonia-oxidizing marine archaeal communities from Monterey Bay, California, United States - ASW #5 | ecosystem: Environmental > Aquatic > Marine > Intertidal zone | place: USA: California...
TCGTGGGGGATCGGTACTACAGCGACGCCGCTAGATTGGTCGCGGTCTTCTGCGCAGTCTTCGTCTCATTTACCTATGTGGCCGGGCAGATGCGGGGGGTCGGCGTCGTGTTCTCGCGCTTCCTGCAAGTCGACATCGAGGTCGGCGTCGTCATCGGTATGGGCATCGTGCTGGTGTATGCCACGCTGGGCGGAATGAAGGGCATCACCTGGACCCAGGTCGCCCAATACTGCGTGCTCATCGTCGCCTTTCTGATCCCCGCGGTAGCGATCTCCTGGCAGATGACTGGCCAGCCGATCCCGCAGCTCGGCTTCGGCGGCACCGTCGTCAGCGGCCCGAACGCCGGGACTGAGCTGCTGCATTTGATCGACGATCTGCACCGCGATCTGGGCTTCCCCGAGTACACCGCGTCCTGGGTCGGCGGAAAGAAGTCGATGGTCGACGTGCTTGCCATCACGCTCGCACTGATGGCCGGAACAGCAGGTTTACCGCATGTCATCATCCGATTTTATACGGTCAAGAGCGTGCGGGCCGCCCGCTGGAGCGCGTTCTGGGCGCTGTTGTTCATCTCGATCCTGTACACGTCGGCCCCAGCAGTGGCGGTGTTCGCCCGCGTCAACCTGATCGAGACGGTGCACGAGACGCCCTACGAGGAACTTCCCGATTGGTTCGGCAACTGGGAGCAAAGCGGCCTCATCGCGTGGATCGACAAGAACGGCGATGGTCGCGTCGACTACGGCGCCGGCGCCCCGTTTGAGGGCAAGCCGAAGTTCACCGAGACCCTTGGCCCCAACGGCTCTCGCGGCATCTCCAACGCGCCAACGGACAACGCCAACGAGCTGTACGTCGATCGGGACATCATGGTCCTGGCGAACCCCGAGATCGCCCGACTTCCGGCGTGGGTCGTGGGCCTGGTCGCTGCCGGTGGACTCGCGGCGGCACTCTCCACGGCGGCTGGGCTGCTGCTCGTCATCAGCTCGGCGGTCGCCCACGATCTTGGCAAGCGCCTGTTGTTCAAGGAGATGAGCGAGAGCACCGAGCTCTGGACGGCTCGGGGAGCGGCGGGGGCCGCGGTACTCGTGGCCGGATATCTCGGCATAAATCCTCCGGGATTCGTGGCTCAGGTCGTCGCCTTTGCCTTCGGACTCGCCGCGTCGAGCTTCTTCCCGGTGATCGTGCTGGGCATCTTCAGCAAGCGGGTCACCAAGGAGGCGGGCATCTCCGGAATGCTCACCGGCATCGCCTTCACGGCGGGGTACATCATCTGGTTCAAGTTCGTCGACCCGGCCGCAAACGTGCCGGCGAATTGGCTGTTCGGCATCAGCCCCGAAGGCATCGGTTCGGTGGGCATGCTGCTCAACTTCGGGGTGATGGCCGTGGTGACGCCGTTTACGCCAGCGCCGCCCATTGAGGTTCAGGAGGCTGTCGAGGCGATCCGGGCGCCTGCGATCGACCTCCCCGACCGCGAGGACACGTGACCGCATTCTGACTGCGATTCCGAGAAGCGCTGACTAGGTTCGTCGTTGTGATGCAAACGACTCGGACAATCCCCGTTCTCTTCTTGTTGGCCTGTTCACCGGCGACCAGCGTGGACATCTCTACCGATGACCATGACGTCGCCGATGAGGTCGAGCCGGCCTCGATCGCCATCCGCGATGCAGCGCCGGCATTCGACCCGGTCGACGGCACAACGCTCCCCTTCACGGTCGAGACGCAACCGGGCTACGCGATACATGTCGAGGTCCGACGCGACGGCGAGTATCTCGCGTCCTGGGACGGCGAGAGTGACACAAATGGGCTGTTCGCCGCCACCTGGGACGGTCGACATTCCGACGGCTCCGCGGTCGGTTCCGGCGCCTTCCAGATAGTCGCTGAGGTGGAGTCTCCGGTCGGAATCATCGAGGCGACCCACGACGTCTACGCCGTTCGCGCGGCGTTCAAGACCGCTTGGGCCGAAGACGACGACGGCTTCAGCGCCGACCGCCACGAGATGTATTGGGGCGCCGACGGAACGCTCCAGGACGCGGGCCTCGACATCGCCCACATCGACGCCATCGAGTTGGATGGCAACCCACAGGACCTGCCGCCCGTGACCGACGTACTCGTGCGCGCCCCGGAGGTCGAGACCGAGCCCGTGGCCTATACCTGGGACAGCCGGCCAATCCTCACGCTGGAGCTCGGAACCGAGACGGTATTGGGATCCACGGGTCTGGCCGAAGCCGACGTCGATCTCGAGCTCGATGGCTGGACGGTGCTGTCCGGGAATCCGCTCCGGGACGGCGTACCGGTCACAATGCAAGCGGACGAAGCCCTGGTCGAAGGGCCGGGAATCCACACCGTCGACCTCTCACTCCGTTTCACCTCGACCGATACTGACGGTGCGACCTGGGATGTCGGCGACCAGATCCTGCCGATGCGGTTCTACATGACGATGGGGCCCTCCGGATTCACCAGAGAACTCGACAAATATCGCCCCTGGGCGCTCGTCCTCGACGAATCGCTGGCGGCTGTCGACGGCGCCGAACCCAACGACAACGCGGTGCTCGACGCCCTGGTGGAGTGGATCTTCAACGACCTGGGTCTGGTCTACGACTCCGAGGCCGGCGCGTCTTTCTACAGTGACTACGCCATGTGGCAGTGGGATCGGCCCCACTTCTTCCTCGGCGAGTTCCTGCTGCGCCAGAACGGGTCGGTCATCAACTGCTCGGACGCAGCGAACATCCTCTCCGCGTACGCGAACATGACCGGCGTGGCCCTGAATCAACTGGTCATCCTCGACAACTTCGATCTCAACCAGATCAAGGCCATCGGCGGAAACCAATACAGCAACTGTCCCTTTGGACCATGGGGCTGCGGTTTCAGCTACCACGCCGTCACATCGACCGATGGCGGCAACACCATCTGGGACGCGACATTGGCGCTCGACGGGGACCAGAACCCGGGCCAGCTTCCGAGCAGCGAGCTGATGGTTCAGAGCATCAGCGGGCAGGAGTATCTGTCCCGCCTCGTGAAATCCGGTCAAGCCGCGTACACCAACAACGCCGAGGGCACGCTCCAATGATCATCGCCCTCCTCTTTACGCTCACCGCGCTCGCCAGCCCACCGTTGTGGCGATCGGCACCCCTGACTGATGTTGCGGGCATCAAAGCGATCTCGGACTCTCCGAGTGGACAGCGCGCGACCCTGGCGGGCGGCGGCATCATTCGGGTGCACATCGCCGATTCCGTACCGGCGGCAGAAGCGGCGTTTGCCGGCGAGAGGCGAACAGCGGCGACGACCTGGCCCCACGAGCCTCCAGCCGGACTCCCGGGAGATCAGAACGCCGGCGATGGCGAACAGATGCTGTTGATCCGGGATCGAAACGCCGTCATCTTCGTTCGAGACCTCGGTGGAGACGCGACCGCTGTGACCGAGTCGATTCAGCGGCGACTCGTCGACTGAGATTATTTCTGTGAGGCGTAACCAATGCGCCAACGCGGACGTGGAATGGGCAAACTCTGGAGCCCTTCTATGTACGACACCGCAATCGTCGGCGGCGGCCTCGCCGGCCTCACGACCGCAGCCCTCCTCGCCCGCGCTGGCCAACGCGTCCTGGTCCTCGAAAAGAGCAAACACATCGGCGGCCGCGCTCGCACAACAAGCCGGGATGGATTCGACTTCAACGTCGGCGCCCACGCCCTCTATCGGAGCGGTCATGCCCGGCGAATCCTGGACAACCTCGGTGTGCCCTACTCCGGATCCACGCCGCCACTGGGTGGGATCGCGGTCACCGACGAAGACGCATACGCCTTTCCCGTCACGCCGTGGAGCTGGTTGACCACCGATCTGTTCACCCCATCGCAGAGGGCGGAGCTGGCCAGACAGCTGATCCGCCTCGGCGCGGCATCGGCATCCAGCTGGATCGGGAAAGCGCTCGCAGAGTTTCTCGACGGCATCGGCGACCTGCGAGTGCGCCAGTCGATCGAGTCGCTCTTTCGACTCACCACCTATGGAAACGACCCCGATCGCTTCGATGCCGGCGCGTCGATCGAACAGGTGCAGTTGGCGCTCCGCAATGTGCTCTACCTGGACGGCGGCTGGCAGACCCTGGTCGACGGCGCGGCCGACGTGGCGCGTTCCCACGGGGCCGAGATCGTCGCCCGCCGGGTGGACTCGCTGGACGAAATCGACGCGAGAACCATCGTCATCGCCGCGTCGCCAACGGTTGCAGCCAAGCTGACGGGCAGTGAAGCACTCTCCCGGTTCGCCGACACCTCCATCCCCGTTCGCGCCGCGTGCCTCGATGTCGCGCTGTCATCGCTTCCAAACCCACGCCCGCTGGCTCTCGGACTCGACCGGGCGACCTACCTCTCGGTTCACAGTGCGAGCGCAAAGCTCGCCCCGGAGGGAGGGGCGCTGATCCATGCCCTGGCCTACATCAAGGAGGGAGAAGAGCGGGACCCTAGAGCGGAGCTCGAAGACCTCCTCGACCGCGTGCAACCGGGGTGGCGCGAGCTCGTCGTCCATCAGCAGTACCTTCCGCAGATGACCGTGACCCACGCGATGCCAGCCGCCGCTACGGGAGGCCTTGCCGGGCGCTTCGACCCCGAGATCCCCGATCGCCCGGGAACCTTTGTAGTGGGCGACTGGGTTGGATCCCGCGGGATGTTGGTCGACGCAGCCCTTGCCAGCGCCGAACAGGTGGCCGAACATCTCCTCACCCGGGCGCGGGAGGCAGCTTGAGCCAGGCCATTTCAGGAGCATTCTCCGAACACCAGCGGCTGATCTGGGGTCTGTGCTATCGCATGCTCGGCACGGTCGCGGATGCAGACGAAGTACTCCAGGAGACCTTCGTTCGCGCCCTCGAGAAACGCCCCTCCGAGGAGCGCCCTCTGCGCCCCTGGCTTGTCAGAGTGGCGGCGAACCTGTCGCGAGACCGCCTCCGAAAGCGCCGGCGGAGGCCCTATGTGGGCCCTTGGCTTCCCTCCCCCGTCGATACCGGTCCGATGGATGCCCTGCCCTGGCTGCGGCAGGTCGGTGCAGACGATCTGGTGGAGCGGGTCGAGAGCGCATCGTTCGCTTGGCTGCTGGCCATGGAGGCACTGACGCCGAACCAGCGCGCGGTCTTGATCCTCCGGGAAGTGATGGAGCTGTCGACGGGCGAGACCGCGACGGCCCTCGACATGAAAGAGAGCAACGTCAAGGTCACCCTACACCGTGCGAAGAAGGCATTGGTCCCGTACAGGCTCGCGAATCGGACGCCCGCACCAGAGAGTCAAGCAGAGGGTGCGATGCTCCTGGCCCAGCTCGGGGCGGCCCTGCAGAGTGGCGATCTCGAGGCCGTGGTGGCCCTGCTCACAGACGATGCCGAGGCCATGAGTGACGGCGGCGGGGTGTACCACGCAGCGCTCAATCCAGTGGTGGGCGCGCGGCGGGTGGCCAAGCTGTACATGGGCTTGATGAACAAGGGTCCCGGCGCAAACTACGAGATGCGCATCATCAACGGAAGTCCGGCAGTCGTCACCTGGTGGGACCGACCGCGCCCGGGATTTGCACCCTTTGCAGTCATTTCCATCGACATCCGAGACAGTAAGATCCAGAAAATCTGGTCCGTTCTAGCCCCACAGAAGCTGGGTTGACAGAGTACTGCCGTTTGGAAGTCCACAATCTCTTTGAATTGTCGCAGAATCGCCAGTAGGTTGCGCGCCATGCTCGTTCATGGGCACGAGGTCGTTCCGAATGAATCGCCGTGTTGCCGGCCTGATTGCAGGCGTGGTTTCTCTGGTCGCATGTTCCACCCCTGAACCCCTCGACAAGGCGCAGCTGGTCGTCCAGCAAGCGCCCGAGCAGGGTTCGGATGTTCCAAACATCCTCCCGCCCCCCGGTGGAGGCGCATGCAACAACCCCATCGAAACCCTGACCTGCTCCGATGACTATGTGGGTCACATCGACCCGGGAAACAGTGGCATTGACGGCCCTTACGGCTGCGGTGACCCCTACGCGGGCCTGACGCAGCCCGAACTCGAGGACATCTACGAGTTCACGTGCCAGGCCGACGGCGACGTCACCTTGAACGTCATCGATCTCGACTGCGACATCGATATCTACGTCCTCGATGACTCCTGCGACCCAAGCGGTGGCTGCGTGGCGGGGTCGACGAAGCAGGGCAAATCCGACGACAGCGTGACCTTCCCGTGCCTGGCTGGAGAGACCTACTACATCGTCATCGAGGGATGGGGTTGGCAGGCGGGTGTCTTCCCGCCGAATGGCCAGTGCGATCCCGGCGAGGGTGACTACACGCTCGAGTTCGATGTCACCAACGCAGTGGGTGGCTGTCTCGAGGACTGCGACGACGGCATCGACAACGACAGCGACGGGGCGATCGACTGCGCCGACTCCGACTGCCTCGGCGATCCGGTATGCGCGAATCCCGAGACGGTGTGTGACAACGGCGTCGACGACGACGGAGATGGGAACATCGACTGCGACGACTCGGACTGCTTCGGAGACCCGGTCTGCGCACTCTTCGAGATCTGCGACAACGGCATCGACGACGACGCCGACGGCGACATCGACTGCGACGACTCCGACTGCCCCGACACCGACGGTGACGGCGTCGCGGACTTCTGCGATCTCTGCCCTGGTTTCGACGACAACATCGACCCTGACGGGGACGGCATCCCCGATGGCTGTGACACCTGTGCCGCGGGAGACGACAACACCGACACCGATGGCGACAACGATCCGGATGCGTGCGACAACTGCCCCAACGCCCCCAACGCCAATCAGCAAGACAACGACAACGATGGGGTGGGTAACGCCTGCGACCTCTGCTCCGGCTCCGATGACAACCTCGACGCCGACGGAGACACGATTCCCGACGACTGCGACAACTGCATCGCCGACGCCAACTTCGCTCAGGTCGATGCCGACGGAGACGGATTCGGGGACGCCTGCGACTCCTGCCCCGCCGGAGATGACGGCCAGGACGCCGATTCAGACGGCATCGCCGACGACTGTGACAACTGTCCCGCCAACGCCAATCCGGGACAAGTGGACTCTGACGGCGACACCGTGGGTGACGTCTGTGATCAGTGCCCGGGAGGGAACGACGTCAACGACGCCGACGCCGATGGCGTGCCGGATACGTGCGACAACTGCCCGGTAGACGGAAACGGCGCCCAGACCGACACCGACCTAGATGGCTTCGGCGACGCATGCGATGTGTGCCCGAACGGAGACGACGCCATCGACGCCGACGCCGACGGCGTTCCCACCGCCTGCGACAATTGTCCCGCCAACGCCAATCCCGGCCAGGGAGACGGGGATGGAGACGGCGTTGGAGACGCCTGCGACGTCTGCCCGAGCGGCGACGACAACAGCGATATCGACGGAGACGGAGAGCCCGACGGGTGCGACAACTGTCCGACCGACAGCAACCCCGGCCAGGGCGACACCGACGGAGACGGCGTGGGAAACACCTGTGATGTCTGCCCGGGCTCCGATGACAATGCCGATGCCGACGGCGACTCAATCCCTGACGGATGTGACAACTGTCCAACCGACGCCAACAACGGACAAGCAGACGCTGACCTGGACGGGAACGGAGACGCCTGCGACGCCTGCCCTGGAGGTGACGACAACGCCGACCAGGACGGAGACGGAGATCCCGACGCCTGCGACAACTGCCCCACCGACGCCAACGCCTCACAGTCCGACAGCGACAGCGACGGCGTGGGCGACCAGTGCGACAGCTGCCCCGGAGGAGACGACAATATCGACAACGACGGCGACGGAGTGGCCGACGGTTGCGACCAGTGCCCCGGATCGAATGACACCCTCGACGGCGACGCCGACGGGGTTCCAGATGGCTGCGACGTGTGCATCGGGTTCGACGACGGCGCCGACGCGGATGGTGATGGTACCCCGGATGGCTGCGACCTCTGTCCCGGATCCGACGACGCCCTCGACGATGATGGCGATGGGATCCCGAACGGATGTGACGGCTGTTCCTCCCCATTGGACGACGACTATGACGGAGTACCCAACGACTGTGACATCTGCCCAGGCGGCGACGACAACATCGAGACCGACGGCGATGGCGTTCCCGACTTCTGCGATGTGTGCCCCGGCGGTGACGATGCATTCGATGCCGATGCCGACGGCCTACCGGACGCCTGCGACTTGTGTGTTGGATTCGACGACACACTCGATGCCGACCTCGATGCGGTCCCCGACGGCTGCGACAACTGTCCCGCCGATGCCAATGGTGGGCAGGGTGATGCGGACAGCGACGGGGCGGGCGATGCCTGTGACCTCTGCCCGGGGGCGGACGACGCACTCGACGCCGATGGAGACCTGGTCCCCGATGGATGCGACAACTGTCCCGCCGTCGACAATCCCGGCCAGGGAGACGTCGACAATGACGGATCCGGCGACGCGTGTGACATCTGCGCGGCTGGAGACGACGACGTAGACAGCGACGCGGACACGGTTCCCGACGCCTGCGACAACTGCCCCTCCAACCCCAACGTCGCCCAGGACGACGCAGACGGAGACGGCTTTGGAGACGACTGTGACCTCTGTGCTGGCGGCGATGACGCCATCGATGCCGATGGAGACGGCAGCCCCGATGACTGTGACAACTGCCCTGCGACAGCAAACCCGGGGCAAGGAGACGCCGACGCCGACGGGTTCGGAGACAGCTGCGATCTCTGCGCAGGCGAAGACGACGCGCTCGATGCCGACACGGACGGCGTCCCCGATGGTTGCGACAACTGCGTCTTCGACGCCAACAACGGCCAGGGCGACGCCGATTCCGACGGGACGGGAGATGCGTGCGACCTGTGCCCCGGCGGAGACGACGACGTCGACACAGACGCGGATGGCGCCGCCGATGCCTGCGACAACTGCCCATCCGACTCCAATCCTGGCCAGGGCGACGGAGACTCAGATGGCGTCGGCGACACCTGCGACGTTTGCGCCGGCTTCGACGACGCGGTCGATCCCGATGGCGACGGCGTCCCGGACGGATGCGACAACTGCCCGTCGGACGCCAATCCGGGTCAAGGTGACACAGACGGAGACGGTGCCGGCGACGCATGCGACACCTGCGTAGGAGCGCTGGCCGACTCCGATGGTGACGGTGTCGAGGACGACTGCGACAACTGCCCCGCGGTCGTCAATGCCGGTCAGACAGACACCGATGGGGACGGCTTCGGAGACCTGTGCGACACCTGCCCGGCCGGAGACGACGCGGCCGACGCCGACGGGGACGGAAACGCAGACGCCTGCGATGTCTGTCCCGGATTCGACGACACCGCCGACGCCGATGGAGACAGCGTGCCCGACGGCTGTGACATCTGCCCTGGCGCCAGCGATCTACTCGACGGCGATGCCGACGGCGTGCCCGATGGCTGCGACGTCTGCGTGGGTGACGACAACAGCGACGTCGACTTCGACACCGTCCCGGACGCCTGCGACCTTTGCGCCGGGTTCAACGATCTGGACGATGCGGACGCCGACACGGTCCCCGATGGATGCGACAACTGTCCGGTCGACGCCAACAACGGTCAATCCGATGCCGACGGAGACGGCTTTGGCGACAGCTGCGACCTCTGCCCCGGAAGCGACGACAACATCGACGCCGATGGCGACACGGTGCCCGACGCCTGCGACAACTGTCCAGGAACGCCGAACTTCGCCCAGGGAGACGGTGACGGAGATGGCAACGGAGACGTGTGTGATCTCTGCCCAGGAGACGACAACGCAGATGTGGACGGAGACACGGTGCCCGACAACTGCGATACCTGCCCGGGCGAAGACGACCTGCAGGAGAGCGACGGCGACGGCGTACCCGATGGGTGCGACATCTGCATGGGCTACGACGACAATGTCGACACCGACGGAGACGGCACCCCAAGTGGTTGTGATCTCTGTGAGGGTTTCGACGACAACGTCGACACCGATCTGGACGGCATTCCCAACGGCTGCGACACCTGCAGCAGTCCCTTCGACACCGACGGGGACGGGGTGGTGGACGACTGCGACGTCTGTCCCGGCGGCGACGACAACATCGATGTCGACAACGACCGGGTGCCCGAGTTCTGCGACAACTGTCCGGGCATCGACAACCACATCCAGATCGACACCGACTTCGACGGATTCGGCGATCTGTGCGACGTGTGCCCGGGAGGCGACGACAACATCGACGCCGACGGAGACGGCTCCCCCGACTTCTGCGATGTCTGCCCCAATGACGCGTACGAAACCGATAACGACGGCGATGGCTGGTTTATCTGCGAAGACTGCGACGACAACGACGCAGTCCTCAACGAAGACGACGCCGACGGCGATGGGGTGAGCAGCTGTGCTGGCGACTGTGATGACTACGTCGCCGACATCGGACCGGGCCAACCCGAGTACGCCGATGGTCGCGATCAGGACTGCGACGGCATCGTCGACGAGGACACTGAGTTCTTCGACGACGACGGCGACGGATACACCGAGGCTGGCGGGGACTGCGACGACGGAGACGCCGCGATCCACCCCTTCAACCACGAACTCTGCGACGCCATCGACAACGACTGCGACGGAATCGTTGACGAGGACACCAACTGCTACGACGACGACGGCGACGGCTTCACCGAAGCGCAAGGCGACTGCAACGACAACAACCCGAACATCCATCCCGGCGCCTACGAGGACCCGGTCAATGAGATTGACGACGACTGCGACGGGATTGTCGACGACGGCGTGCTCGATGCCGACGGCGACGGCTACGGAGGAGACGGCGCGGACTGCGACGACAGCGACCCGCTCACCTACCCCGGAGCTCCGGAGATCCCAGACGGAATCGACAACGATTGCGACGGGATCGTCGACGAGGGAACGGATCTCTTCGACGACGACGGCGACGGATACACCGAAGCTGACGGGGACTGCAACGACGATGATCCCGACGTGAATCCCGGTGCCCCCGAGGAGCCCAACGGCATCGACGACGACTGCGATGGCGACGTCGATGAGGGTTCGGATGTCACCGACGACGACGGCGACGGCTTCAGCGAGGACGCCGGAGACTGCGACGACGACAACGACGAGGTCTTCCCTGGCCAGACCGAGGAAGCGAATGGCATCGACGACGACTGCGACGGAGAGGTCGACGAAGGCTTCGTCGATGTCGACGGCGACGGGTTCACCGTGGAGCAGGGCGACTGCGACGATGAGAACGGCTGGGTGTTCCCCAACGCCACAGATATCTGTGACGGTCTCGACAACAACTGCGACGGGGGGATCGACGAGGGTTGCACAGAACTCTCCCCGAACTTCCGCGACCCCAAGGGCGGCTGCAGCTGCGCAACGGGGCCGTCGCCGACGGGTGCTCTGATCCTGCTGTTCGCGGTCACTTTAGTGCGACGCCGGCGAAGTTGACCGGCGACGAGCTGGGCTAGCGGGCGTTCCGGGTCGTCAGACGGGCCAGGTTCCGCCAGATGCTGGAGGGTTCGACGGCCCACCGCTTCTTGAAGTCGGCGGCGGCCCTGGAGCGCTCGGCGCGCTCGCGGGGAACCTCTTCGGTCCAGCCCATACCGTCGTCGTCCGACTGGAAATCGCTCGAGAAGATGTAAACCGCGTCCATGACATGCCCCTGTCGATGGGCGGCAGGTAACTCGGCCGGCCCACCACGCCATGACATTTGCGTGACATCTCGATTTCAGCCGATTTCAGCGGTTCTCCACGCACATGTGCACCTGCTGGAAGTCCCCACACATGCGACCGTCGTAGGTCTCCACCGAGGGAATGCCGCAGTAGGTCGGGTTCCACTTGCAGGCGCAACCTCCGGGCGCGGACACGGCCACGTCGTTGTAGTACCCAAACTGGGCCAGATCCCCGGCCGTGAAGAAATCGTCGATGGTGTCGTACTCGCCGAAGTTCGGCAGACGCCACTGCGCCGGACAGGAGAAGTCGCCGTTCCCGTTCTTCAGGCCGTTGTTCTGCACGACCTCGCTGGCGCGAATGAGCCGCTGGAAGGGATACCAGGAGTTGTCCGTGGTCGGAATGACCTCGGCGGCGTTGTCTCCAAGAGCGGCTCCCTTGCTGTTGAAGACGGTCATGAGGCCATTGTCGACGCCGTAGGGAATCGTGGCGTTCTCCATGCGATCGAATGTCGAGGTCAACGCGCGGTTGGTGTACATGCTCACGATGTACGTCGTGCCAGCCACGAACGTGAAGTCCAACTCCGAGTGATACCAGCGCTCCATGCCCAGTCCCCAGCCCTGGGTTCCCGAGGCCAAAAGTCCCCCCGTCGCCGAGTCGTAGATGTTCAGGCGCACAAAACCGTCGCTGGGAATATCGATCCAGTAGGCGCCACCGCTGATGGTGAAGGTCTCGTTCGTCGTGAGCTGGAACCCCTTGTTGGCGACGATGGGGGCGTCCGTACTGTCGAAGAAGGTGCCGGTGGTCGGCGTGTGATTGACGATTCGAGAGGGGCACGGGAGGGTCGGCGCCGAGTAGCGAATGTCGTCCACTGCCATGGCTAGACCCGGCAGGGTCCACTCCACCCGGTCCAGGGGACCGTTGAACGACACGGTGTCGTAGTCCCAGGCCCCGCTCACCGACATGAACTGGCTGCCCACCTGGACGCCGCCGAGGTAGGCGTACACCGTAAAAGACTCGTTGGTGAATGACCGAACGAAGTCGAGCGATACGTCCAGCACCGGCTCGTCGAAGTCGATGGTGGACGTGCCGCCCCAGAAGCCCCACGCCGACGTTCCGTTGGTACCGTCGACATCCCAGTTGCCGGGGTCACCATTGCCCTGACCGCCGAGGAGCCCGCTGCTGGGCGCATTCGTGGTGAAGTTCACCCCGTAGTCTCGGTAATAGAGCGAGGGATCGGCCATCTGTCCGTGGAGGTCCCAGGCCTCCTCGAAGACGATCGCGCACGTGCTGGTGGCGTCAACGAGCAGGGTCACCGTTCCGGTGTTCGAGACATTGCCCGAGTTGTCCCGAACGACGTAGACAAAGGCGTCGAAGTTCGTCCCGGTGGTCGAGTCGTGGCTGTAGTCGACGGTGCCGTCGAGGTTGACGATTGCGGTGCCGCTCGTTGGCGAGAAGACGATGTTCACGCTCGCGAAGTCGAGGTCGTTCAGATCGTCGGTGTCGTTGCCGAGGATGCTGATGGTCGCCCACGCCTCGGTGGGCACGTGAATGGTGTCGTCCACGGCCACGGGCGGATCGTCGAGGGGATCGACGGCGTCGCAGAGGCCGTCCGAGTCCCAGTCCGGCCCGTCATTGAAGGGGTTGTAGGACCCACTGGCGCAGTCCTCACAAGTGTCGAAATCCACGTCGGAGCAGATGAAGGGGTTGTAGTCATTGGTGTCGGCGCCATTGAGCGCACCATCGTCGTCGATGTCCGGGTCGCAGGCGTCGGGCACGAGATCGCTGTCGAAGTCCAGGCCGTCGTTGCCACCGGCGCAGATGTCGTCGGTGTCGCAGACCCCGTCGAGGTCGGTGTCGTCGGGGTTGTCCAGCGGACAGGGGTCACTGCTGTCGCAGACGCCGTCGAGGTCGGTGTCGTCGGGATTGTCCAGCGGACACGGGTCGCTGCTGTCGCAGACGCCGTCGAGGTCGGTGTCGTCGGGATTGTCCAGAGGACAGGGGTCGCTGCTGTCGCAGACGCCGTCGAGGTCGGTGTCGTCGGGGTTGTCCAGAGGACAGGGGTCGTCGCTGTCGCACACCAGATCGCCATCGGTGTCGTTGGGGTTGTCCAGCGGACACGGGTCGTCGCTGTCGCACACCAGATCGCCATCGGTGTCGTCGGGGTTGTCCAGCGGACACGGGTCGTCGCTGTCGCAGACGCCGTCGAGATCGGTGTCGTCTGGATTGTCCAGAGGGCAGACGTCGCTGCTGTCGCAGACGCCGTCGCCATCGGTGTCGTCGGGGTTGTCGATCGGACAGGGGTCGTCGCTGTCGCAGACGCCGTCTCCGTCGCGGTCATCGAGGGCATCGAGGGGACAGGCGTCGTCGCTGTCGCAGACGCCATCGAGGTCGGTATCGTCGGGATTGTCCAGCGGACACTGGTCCACCGAGTCGCACACACCGTCGCCATCGGTGTCGTCGGGATTGTCGACGGGACAGGGGTCATTGCTGTCGCAGACGCCGTCGCCATCCTGGTCATCCAGGAGGTCGAGCGGGCACGGGTCGTCGCTATCGCAGACCAAATCGCCGTCGGTGTCGTCGGGATCGTCCAACGGGCAGACATCATCGGTGTCGCAGACCCCGTCCCCGTCCGTGTCGTCGGGGTCGTCCAACGGACAGGGATCGACCGAATCGCAGACGCCGTCGCCGTCAGTGTCGTCGGGATTATCCAAGGGGCAAGGGTCATTGCTGTCGCACACGCCATCGCCGTCGGTGTCGTCGGGATCGTCCAGAGGACACAGATCGTCACTGTCACAGACGCCGTCGCCGTCGGTGTCGTCGGGGTCGTCCAACGGGCAGACATCATCGGTGTCGCAGACCCCGTCTCCGTCCGTGTCGTCGGGGTCGTCCAACGGACAGGGATCGACCGAATCGCAGACGCCGTCGCCGTCCGTGTCGTCGGGATTATCCACAGGGCAAGGGTCATCGCTATCGCACACGCCATCGCCATCGGTGTCGTCGGGATCGTCCAACGGACACAGGTCGTCACTGTCACAGACGCCGTCGCCATCGGTGTCGTCAGGATCGTCGAGGGGGCAGGAATCGGCTGTGTCGCAGACGCCGTCGCCATCGGTGTCGTCGGGGTTGTCGAACGGGCAGGTGTCGCAGAAGTTCGGGACACCGTCTCCGTCTACATCCTGGAAGTCGTTTCCACCGGGACAGATGTCGTCCACATCGCAGACGCCGTCCGCATCGGTGTCGGCGCCGGCCTGGCACAGATCACAATCGTCGGGAATCCCGTCGCCGTCACCGTCGAGATTGTCATCTCCGAGGGGGCAGATGTCGTCAAACGTGCACACCCCATCGCCATCGGGGTCGTCTGGATTGTCGATCGGACATGGATCGTCGGAATCGCAGACGCCGTCGCCGTCGGTGTCGTCGGGATCGTCGAGCGGGCAGGTGTCGCAGAAGTCGGCCACCCCGTCGCCATCGCCGTCGACGTTGTCGTCTCCGCCAGGACACGCGTCCTGGGTGTCACAGATGCCATCCCCATCGCTGTCGTCGGCGGCGTCGGCCGGACAGAGGTCGCAGTCGTCGGGGACCCCGTCGCCATCGCCGTCCACGGTGTCGTCGAACCCGGGGCAGAGGTCGTCGCTGTCGCAGCTCCCGTCGGCATCACTGTCGCCAGCGGCGTCCAGCGGGCAGGCGTCGCAGCCGTCCGGCACCCCGTCGGCGTCGAAGTCCTCGGAGTCGTCAAATCCGTCGCAGACATCGTCTACGTCGCAGACGCCGTCGTTGTCCGAGTCGCCGGAGTCGTCGAGGGGACAACCGTCGCAGTCGTCAGGGGTTCCGTCGGAATCGCTATCCACGTTGTCATCGCCGTCCGGGCAGATGTCGTCGCCGTCACACACTCCGTCCCCGTCTGAGTCGTCGGCGGGGTCCTCCGGACAGACGTCGCAGTCGTCTGGCGTTCCGTCGTCGTCCGTATCGAGCTCGTCGTCGCCACCGGGACACACATCGTCCGAATCGCAAACTCCGTCCGCGTCGGTGTCGTCGCCAGGGTCATCGGGGCAAACATCGCAGAAGTCGGGCACGCCATCGCCGTCGTTGTCGACATTGTCGTTCCCGTCCGGACAGACGTCGTCCTCATCGGGCACTCCGTCGGCGTCGGAGTCGACGGGCAAGACATCGTTGGTGGTGTCGCCGTTGCCGTCCCCTGGCCCCTTGTCCTCGTCGCATGCGACGCACAAAGAAGCCAGCAACAAGAATCCCGCGAATGAGCGCATCACTACCCCTCTCTTGGGAGAATACCCATCCTGCCTCTGCTGCCGCCACAGTCAGCCGACAGTGCTCGTCCTCACTTCGACCTGGTCGCCGGTCTGTACCCTCCAAAGGTGCGCATAGAGGCCCTCGATCGCCAGAAGCGCTTCGTGGGTTCCGGCCTCCGCAATCCGGCCATCCTCCATCACCACGATGTGGTCGGCGTGGCGAATCGTCGACAGCCGATGGGCAATGACGATGGTGGTGCGGCCCTTGGAGACTTTCGCCAACGAGCGTTGGATGGCCGCCTCGGTCTTGTTGTCCACCGCCGAGGTCGCCTCGTCCAGGACCAGGATGGGCGGATTCTTGAGGATCGCCCTGGCCAGGGACAGCCTCTGTTGCTGGCCGCCCGAGAGCTTCTGACCACGCTCTCCGATGGCCGTGCGCATGCCGTCGGGGAGCTCCTCGATGAACTCGGTGGCCTCGGCGGCCGCAGCCGCAGACGCGATCTCAGCATCTGAACTGCCGAAAGTACCGTACGCGATGTTGTCTCGCACGGTCCCCGAGAACAGGAAGACCGACTGGCTGACCAGACCGACAGACCCTCGCAACGCCGAGAGCTTCAAGTCGGACAGCGGCGTTCCGTCGAGGGTGATCACCCCATGCTGAGGATCGTAGAACCGCAGCATGAGCCGCACGAGCGTGCTCTTGCCCGATCCGGTCGGACCGACGACTGCAAGCGTCGACCCCGCAGGGATGTCGAGGTCGAACTCAGACAGAATGGGATCCCGATCCGGGTAGGCGAAACCGACGGAATCGAAGCGAATGTGCCCGGCGACCGAGGTGGGGGCGACGTCTCCGGAGACGATGTCGGGCTCGGTGTCGAGGAGATCGAGCACGCGACTCGTCGAGGCCATTGCGCGCTGGTAGTCGTCGAAGGTGGTGCCGAGGCGGGTCAAAGGCCAGAGCAGGCGCTGGGTCAGGAAGATCAGAACGCTGTACGAGCCGACCGCGATCACCCCATCGATCGCCAGCATGCCTCCATAGACCAGTGTCGCGGTAAAACCGACGACGATCACCATTCGGATCATGGGCGAGAACGCCGAGGACAGCCCGATCGCGCTCCGGTTGGCCACGCGGTAGTCGTCGGAGAGCGCGGCGACGCGGTCGACCTCATGGGTTTCTGCGACGAAACTCTTGATGGTCTCGATGCCCTGCAGGTTGTTCGACAGTTGACCGGCGACCTGGGCCGCCCTTTCGCGCACCGCGAGGTATCTCGGCGCTATACGGGCCTGGAACCTGAAGGATCCCCACAAGATCACCGGAATGGGCAACAGCGATAGTGTCGCGACTCCAGGGGAGATCCAGAAGAACGCGGCGCTGATCACCACCACGGTCGTTCCCACCTGGATCAGGTCGTTGGCCCCACCGTCGAGAAAGCGCTCGAGCTGGTTGATGTCGTCGTTGAGAATGGCCATGAGCCCGCCGGTGCTGCGGTCCTCGAACCAGGCCATCTCGAGATTCTGGATGTGACCGTAGGCGTCGAGTCTCAGTTCGTGCTGCAAGGTCTGGGCGAGGTTTCGCCACCACCACTTCAGCGCGAATTCAAACAGCGATTCCAGGCCCCAGATCAACACGGTCAAGACCGCGAGCACACCCAGCTGGTAGTGGAGATCTTCGACACCGAGGCGCCCCAGCAGCGAATCCTGGCGCTCGACGACGATGTCCACGGCCATGCCGATGAGCATCGGCGGGGCCAGATCGAAGATCTTGTTGAGCACCGAGCTGGTCGTCGCCAAAGTGACCTGCCGCCGATGGTGAGCGGCGTACGACAGCAGGCGGATCAGAGGGGCGCGGGACGACATGGGACAATTCGTCTATCTGGAATCCCAAACAGACGCTCAGACCAGTGCTAAACTGCTCGAATGATGCGATTTGTCCTCCCGATTCTATTATGCGTCGGATGTCAGCAGTACGACCCCAAGAAAGACGTTGAAAACAACGTTCAGAACCCCGATGTCACCGGTTTCGGTATCGGCGAGTTCGACGCGGTACTGCTCTTCAACGAGGTCCAGACCGACAACGAGTCGACCTATCAGCGCGACGACCTGAGCTTTCCCGACTGGATCGAGCTGTACAACGCATCCACCGAACCCGTGGATCTGAGCCTGGTGACGATCGTCTCCAATGCCGGGACCTGGGAGGGTCAAGCCGGCACGCTGGCGCCGGGCGATTTCCAGCTCCTGCTCGCCGACGACATCACCGCCGACGGGCACCTGCCATTTGGACTCGACAACAACGGCGAAGAGCTCACGATGTACGTCGATGGCATCGCCAGCGACCGGCTTTACACCGGTGATCTCGACGCCGACGTCATTCTCGAGCGCTTTCCCGACGGTGGCGAGTGGTTCCCATCGATCCGCGCGACACCCGGAGATCCAAACCGTCAGCCATCTGAGACCCTCGACCCGACCGACTCGATCTACCAGCTCGACGACATCATCGAGATCCGCTTCTACCTCACGCCACAGGCCCTCATCGACATCGACGGCTGGGACAAGCAAGAGGTCCCGGCACAGATGGAGTTCGACAAGAGCGTCTACTACGAGAACATCGGCCTCCGCCTCAAGGGCAGCGGCACCTACCAGGGCATCAACGCCAAGCCCAGCTTCCGCGTCGATATCAACCAGGGTGAGGCGGGCCGCTACCTGCGCGGGCTCAAGAACCTGAACCTGCACAACTCGGGCTGGGACGCCAGCTATATGCGCGAGTACATGGCCTACAAGTTGTTCCGCGACGCGGGTTCGCCGGCGTCTCGTGTCGCCTACGCTCGCGTGTACGTCAATGACGTCGACTTCGGCCTCTATTTGAACGTCGAGACCCCCGACAACAAGATGATGAAGCAGTGGTACGAGAACAACGACGGCGAGATCTACGAGGGTCAGACCTGGAATGACGATCCCGGTCAGGGCGGCTTCAACGTCGCCAACATCGAGATGGACGATGGCCCCATGCAGCCGGATCCTTTCCACCTGTGGGAGATCGACCGGATCGTCGGCGGCCCCAGCAGCGACGCGGCCGTCGCCCAGCTCGCCGAGCACCTCGACTTCAACCGCTTCCTCGCCTTTGTGGCCGGCGAGTGCATCACCGACCAATGGGACGGCTACGAATCCCCGCACAACTGGCGCATGTACATCGATCACGACCGCGGCAAGGTGGATTTCCTCCCGTCGGGCATCGACGTGGCGACCTACGCCAACGACAACACTATCGACGACAGCAACGGCAATGTCTTCGAATTCTGCTGGGACAATCAAGGCTGTCGCCAGGCCTACAAACAGAAACTCATCCAGATGGCCGACATGATGGACACGTTGGACTACTCGGGCCACTTCCAGGACGTGTTCAGCTTCATCCAGGCCGACATCTTGTCCGACCCACGGATGAGCCATAGCCAGGGCCAGGTGCAGAGCGAGATGCAGAGCGTCGGCTCCAACGTCGCCTCGAGACCCAACCAGATCCGCAGCCAGGCCAACTGAGCTGAGCCACCGCTGATCCGATATCTCATGGGCTCATGAGCACCGCAATCCTCGGACCGATCCGCCACCGCTGCCACACCTGCGGGAGCGGATGCATCGGCACTGACGTCTACGTCCTCGAAGACGAGCGTGCACGTCTACAAGAACAGGCCTGGAAACTGGGTATCGAGGCCCCACTCTCCGGAGGTCTGGTCCGGCAGGTCGAGCGCCGCTGTGTCTTTCTGGACAACGAGAACCTGTGTCAGATCCACTCGCGGTGGGGAATCGATGCCAAGCCGCGGGTCTGCCAGCAATATCCCCTCTCCTTTGTGGAGGTCGGTCCGCTCCAGATGCGCGCCGCAATAGACCCCGGCTGCATGCACGCCTGGGCAGACTGGCGGGCCGGTCCCGAAGCCGAGCTCAAAGGGCTGGTCGTCTCCAACGGCCGCAGGGTGTTGGAGTGGGAGGCCGAAGAGGAGGCGCTGCTCGCACTTCTGGACCCGGCCAAACGCCGGCTGGCCGGGATTCTGGAGGCACTGGAGTGGTCCCCGAGCGATCTGGCGGAGCAACTTATCGGCTCCAATCTCGACAAACGCCTCCTGCACCCAGACACAAGCGAGCCCATCCGGAACCGCCTCGCGCATGTGGCCACGTTCATCTATGGTCTCGACGAGCCCCCTCCCCTGCGCCTCTCTCCCGTCGCAGAGTCCTGGGGAATCGAGGTTGTACGACGCTTCTTGTTCATCCGTGCATCCCGCGATGGCCGACCCTTGAGCCAGACGATCGCGATGCTTGCCGGGGTCTACGCCTGCGGCTGGGCCGATCCGGCCCCGGAGCGTTTCGGACCCGCGATCTCCGCCTGGAGCCGAGTCATGCGCACGCCGGCGTGGAAGTCACTCTTCGAGCCGACCTAGCACTCGCACACCGCAAAGACTGTCACCGATTCGTCGATGTGGCCCTTCGCTGGAACCACCAGGTTCTCCTCCAGGCCCTCCCAGTAGCCGGTGCACTCCTCGTCGCAGCCCTCGGGTGGATTCACCGAGTCGATGCTGATGGCGTGCAGGTCGAGGGTGCCCGGGTTCATCTTGAACCGAGCCTGGCCGCCGACGCTCAGGGTCGCCGTCTCGGTCACCACACCCTCGTCGGCCTGGGAGTAGAGGAAGAGCGTCACGTCGAACTTGTCGCTGTTCTTGAGCCCATCGTCGGTCGCCGAGGAATCGGCTTTGACAGAGATGATGACGTTGGGCCTGCACGCGGTTGCAAGCAGAAGGAGGAGGGGCAAGGAAAACTTCATCTGCGCCATTTAGTCACCGACTACGAGCCCCGCCACGAACTCCGCGCCCGATTCGCCGGCCTGCAGGGCGCGGATGAGGGCAGACCCGACGATGGCGCCGTCGGCCTTGCCCTCGAGCGCAGCCACGTCGGCGGCATTGCGAATGCCAAAGCCCGCACACACCGGCAGATCTCCAGCCTTGGCCACGCGCGCCAGGTAGTCGCCAATGTCCCCGACGGACGCGTCGCCTCCGGTGGTCCCGGTCATCGTGACGGCGTAGACGAAACCCGACGAGGCCCGGCAGAGGCGCCGCAGCCGCTCGGGAGGCGTGAGCGGCGTAACCAGCTGAATCAGGGCCAGCCCCTGGGCATCACAGAGCTGGCGAAACTCCTCGCACTCCTCGTAAGGCAGGTCGGGCACAATAAAGCCGTGTACGCCCACGTCACCGGCATCGAGAACGAGTTTATGCAGTCCGTAGGCCAGTAGTGGATTGAGATAGCTCATGAGGACGATCGGGGCGGTGCGCTCCTCCTCTTCTGCGAGCATCTCGAAAATCCACCGCAGCGAGACACCGTCGGCCAGGGCGTCGCGACTGGCATCCTGGATCGTGACCCCGTCGGCCATCGGATCGCTGAATGGCACCCCGAGCTCGATGGCATCGGCGTATTCGCTCACCCCGGCAAGCAGCTCACCGAAGCCGGTGCGACTTGGGAAACCCGCGGTCAGATAGGGCATGACCGCCGTGGCTCCGCGTTTGGGATTGCGGATAGCAGCCTGCAAATCGGCGGCGGCGGTCACGAGATCACCACAGGGTCGGCACCGTACTCATCGAGGATGCCCAGGTCTTTGTCCCCCCGACCGCTACAGCCGATGAGGATGGTCTTGCCCGGGTTTCTGCCGGCCCAGCGCTTGGCACCCGCGATGGCGTGAGAGGACTCGAGCGCCGGGAGGATGCCCTCGAGTCGGCACATCTCCTCGAGGGCGTCTACCGCCTCGTGATCCGTGATCGACTCGTAGACAGCGCGGCCAAGCTCCTGGAGCAGCGCATGCTCAGGTCCGACGCCGGGGTAATCGAGACCCGCCGAGATGCTGTGGGTCTCGTGGATTTGCCCGTCTTCGTCCTGAAGCAGCATGCTGTGCGCGCCGTGCAGGACGCCTGGCGAACCGTGGACCAGCGTCGCCGAGTTGTGTCCGAGGGCGTCGCCGTGTCCCCCGGCTTCGATCCCCAGAAATGCGACGGTATCGTCGCGAAGGAACGGGTGAAAGAGCCCGATCGCGTTCGACCCTCCACCGACACATGCGACCGCCACATCGGGCAGAGCACCGGTCTTATCGATGATCTGGGCGCGGGCTTCGCGACCGATCACCGACTGAAATTCCCGAACCATCCAGGGATAGGGATGTGGGCCCACGGCCGAACCGAGCAGGTAGAAGATCTCATCGGGATCGGACACCCACTCGCGCATGGCCTCGTTGATCGCCGCCCGGAGCGTCGCGTCTCCCGCCGTCACGGAGATGAGCTCGGCGCCGAGCAGCTTCATGCGCTGCACATTGGGCGCCTGGCGCTGCACGTCGACGGCCCCCATGAACACCTTGCACGGAAGTCCAAGTCGCGCGCAGGCGGCGGCGGTGGCCACCCCGTGTTGGCCGGCACCGGTCTCGGCGACGACCCGCTTGGCTCCCATGCGCTTGGCGAGCAATGCCTGCCCGATGCCGTTGTTGATCTTGTGGGCGCCGGTGTGGGCGAGATCCTCTCGCTTGAGCCAGACATCCGCGCCCCAGACGTCACTGAGCTTGCGCGCCCGGGTCAGCGGGGTCGGTCGCCCCACCCACTCGCGGAGCTCGTGCCGATAATCCGAGAGAAACTCGGTATCTGATAGTGCTTCCCCCGCCTCGATTGTCAGGCGTTCGAGCGCGCCAACGAGGGTCTCGGGTACATATCGACCGCCCCAGGTCCCAAAGCGGCCACGCGCGTTGGGGTAGGCGCCGCCAAGCAGCGAATCCCACATCATCGGAGTACTCCCGCGAAGACGCCTGCCCCGTAACTTGCTCCGCACATTATGAGGAGCCCGATGGAAGCAACTGCCTCGACTGACGACTGGCCCGAATGGGTGCAGACGTGGATCCTGCCCTACATCAACGAGCCCGTCCTGTACCCGGTCGCGTTTGCGCTCATCGGCCACGTGGTAATGCTCATCGCGCCGATGATGCTGTTCGTGCACAGGCACAGGAGCACCAACAGCATCGTGATCCTGACCCTGCTCGCGGTGGGGAGTGCAGCGCTCGTCCGGTTCGAATTCAAGTACCGACGCATGCCGGGCCCGGTCACTGTGGTGGTCGCTCTCACCTGGATGTCGTCGGCAGGCCTCGCCTGGATCTCGGACTACTACGGCGTCTTCTGATCTTCGACGGCATCTGCATCTCCAGTGCACTGCGCCGCAGACCGATATTTCAGAGTCTGCTCATAGCCCAGCGTGTACCCGAGAAATCCGACGACCAGTGACAGGCTCTCGGCGCGGGGCAGGCTCATGCCCTCGTGGGGATACGCCAGCAGATGCATCTGCGCGTCGCGGATTGTTGCCCGCACCGGCCACTTGCCGACCTTGACGATCCGAGGCCAGACGGCATCGATGCGATCGGCGTGTTCGCCGGCCTCTGGAAAGCGCACGTCGACGTGGATTGGCCGGTGGTCATCCTCGGTCACCGGGATCTCCCGCATCAACATCACGGCTTGCTGTTCTTTGTCCCACTGGGCCAACGCGGTCTCGGTGCGTCCGGCCCACTCGTCGACCGCCTGTCGGAGCAGATTCACCGATTTGCCTAGAGACTCGGCCACCTGCACGGTGTCCTGGGAGACGCTGATGCTCACTGACTGACCGTCGTCGCCGTCTTTGGAGCGAACCTCTCCGATGAGAGGCACGATGGGCATCTCGAAATCAGTCTCGTCCTCCTTGTCCTCCATTTCTTGGGTGATCTTCCCCCAGACACCCTCGTCGAGGCGGGCTTTGAACGTTCCCTTTCCCGAGAACTCGCTCACGCGTGCCGAGCTGAAGAAATCGGGCGGCTGATGCAAGGTCACCGTCTGCACGACCTCGCCCGTGAAGTCCCAACAGCCCTGGGGCCCGGCCATGACGTTGTCCATGCCCTTTTCCCAACGATCGAGGTCGTCGAGGAGTTCGAACGACGGCGGCTCCATGGAGAACGCAGCAGCGGAGAGGAGCAGGATCATGAGGTCCTCACAGGAGTCGGAAGCGGACACCGAGTCCGTATCGATCGATGGAGCCGATGTGCGTCCAACGGCGGGTGTAGTCGAGGGAGAGACGCACTGCGCCCAGGGTGGCACCGGCTCCCGCCTTGACGGCGAACTCGTCTCCGAGCCCCTGTAGTGGGCGCAGACCGGCGTCGGGTCGATCGGAGAGCAGCCAGCGCGGCGCGGCGCCGCCGAAGAGGTGCAGGATCTTCACGTCGAGGATCAACAGCGCCCAGGCATCGATGCCTCCCGACGCAGCCAAGGTGCGCTTCGGGCCACCGAACTCCCAACGATCCGCGGCGATTCCCGGTCCCAGCTGGAGGCCGACAATGTGGAACCAGGGCCCGGCGAGGCCCGTGAGCGCCAAGGCGTAGGACCCCTTGCCATTGGCGAGGGCGAAGTCGGCATTGCCCTGGATGGTCGCCGAGATGGACGGCCCCTTGCGAAGCTGCCACCAGCGCCTGCCGAGGGACAATCCGAGCTGGGTGGGGTGCGCGTCGTCCTGGATCACCATCGATAGACTCGGCTTCAGGAAGTTGCTCGCGCTCCACATCTCGCGCTTGCCGTCTTTCCAGACGTCGAGCAGATCCGCGATCGAGGTCACGTCGCCCGTGAAGTCGACGGGATCGGGGTCATCCAACGCCGACTTCAGGGCCTCGTCCGGATTGTCCTCTTCGGGAATCTCGATGACTTCGGGCGCCTCCTCCTCGGCCTCCTCTTCGGCCTCCTCTTCGACCCCTTCTTCGTCGTCGGCTTCTTCGGCGGTCGTGTCCTGGGCGAGAGCCAGCGTTGCGAGTAGGAAAAGCATCGTTTTTGGTCTACTCCGCCGAGAGGGCCGCTCGAATGAAGGCCCGAATGCGCACCGGGTCCTTTACGCCGCGAGAGAGCTCGACGCCGCTGCTCACGTCTACGCCCCAGGGCCCGATGTATTCAATCGCGTCGGCAACATTCTCGGGCGTCAGGCCACCCGCCAGGTAGATCCTGCGTTCCCCAGCGATCTTTCGGACGCGATCTCGGTCTGGCTGCACACCTGATCCGCCTCCTTTGGGGCCATCGATCAGGAAAACGCCGTCGATGGCGGCCAGTCTTTGCGCCAGATCGGGACCGTCGGAGAGCGCCGGCAGGAACGGAACGGGGAGCTGCCCGGGATCCCACATGGCATCGGCCTGCACCACATCGACTCCGGCGGCGAGGACCGCGCTGAGAATCACTGGATCGGGCTCGCGAAAGACGGCGACTTTGAGCACGCCGGCGGGAACGGCCTCGAACAGCGCCGGGGCGTCCGCGGGCCGGATCTGCCTCGGTGACCGCGCGAAGACGAACCCGATGGCCGTCGCCCCGGCGTCGACCGCAACCTCAATGTCGGAAGTCCGCTTCAACCCACAGATCTTGACCTTCACGACCCCGCTGCCTTCATCGCCGCCACCAGCGGAGCTGGATCGGCCTGCCGCATGAGCGCGGTGCCGACGAGGGCCGCGCCGTAGCCAAGCGCGGCGGCAGCACCGACATCCTCCGCGGTCGCCATGCCGCTCTCGGCCACGGCCTGAACACCGTCGGGCAGGTGCTCGGCCATGCGGGCGAGGCGATCGGGAACCACCGCCAGACTTCGGAGGTCGCGGGTATTCACGCCGACGAGCCACGTCCCCTCTCCCACATCGGCGAGCGCGGTTCCGGTCCTGCGGAGGTCATCGGCATCAAAGGCCTCGATGAGCGCGAACAGACCCGCTTCGACGGTCGTGCGCATCATCGCTCGCAACGTCTCATCGTCGAGCATCGTCGCGATGAGGAGCACGCCACCAGCGCCCGCAGCACGCGCCTCCCAGATCTGGTAGGCATCGACGAGGAAGTCCTTTCGCATCGCCGGGACCGGCAAGCCGGCGGCCCCCGATCGCAGGTGGCCGAGTTCTCCGTCGAAGCGATCCGGCTCGGTGAGGATCGATACGGCGGTCGCCCCCGCCAACGCATAGGTGTGTGCCCGACTGGAGATCTGACTGGCATCCAACGCGGCGAGGGCGCCAGCCGAGGGGGCTCGGAGCTTGATCTCGGCGATGATGTCGAAGCCCGTCGATACCCAGGCCGGAGGGGCCGAGGTCGCCAGCGCGCGCTCCCGAAGATCCTCCAGAGGAACTGCATCTCTGGCCGCGAGACAACGCCTCCAGCTGGTCTCCTCCATCTGACGGAGCAGGTCGCTCATCCGATTCGCTCGAGGAGGCGGAGCACAGCACCATTGTCCAGGGCCTCGGCGGCCTTCGCCGCCGCATTCTTGCCGGAGGCGACACCGACGAGCTCCAGACCGAGCGCCGCGTTCAGGACCACCGCATCGCGATGGGCGCCTTTCTGGCCCGAGAAGATGGCGCGCAGATGGGCCGCGTTCTCGGCTGCGTCCCCGCCGGCGAGATCCTCGACAGTGCACCGGGGAATCCCGTACGTCTCCAGCGGATCCACCAGCTCGTAGGCCACGGATCCAGGGGTCACTTTCCAGCGATGGAAGGGGCCGATGGGGGTCGCCTCATCCCAGTGCGGAGCACCGTGCACGACGTACGCCCGCTTCACCCCCATGCCGCTCAGGGCGTGTGCCAGGAGCTCCGAGGTCGATCGGCTGAACGTTCCCAGGACCTGATGGGGAGGCCTCGCGGGGTTGGTGAGTGGCCCGAGAAGGTTGAAGACCGTTCGCACTGACATCGCTCGTCGCACGGGTACCACCGCCTTCATCGCCGGGTGGAAGTGGGGAGCAAAGAGAAAGGTGAATCCGCTCCGCGCAAGCAGTTCTCCCGCCTCTTCAGGCCCTTTGGGGAGGTGGATTCCCAGCGCTTCGAGCACGTCGGCGCTCCCACTCTTGCTGGAGACGGAGCGGTTGCCGTGCTTGACCACGCCCACGCCGCAAGCCGCGAGCAGGAGCGCGGTCGCGGTCGACACATTGATGCTGCCGGACCCGTCTCCGCCCGTGCCACACGTGTCGATGAGAGGGCCGTCGAAATCCGTGGCCAGAGGGAGTGCCGCCGCCCGCATCGCGGTTGCCATGCCGCGGATCTCCGCCGGCGTCTCGCCTTTGGCGCGCAGTGCCGCGAGGAAAGCGCCCTTCCAAGCTGGGGAGACATCCTCAGATGCCAACCAACCCATAGCGGTCGACGCCTGGGCCTCCGAGAGATGCTCCCCGTCGAGCAGTGCCTCCAACGTCGCCTTCATGTCCTGCCTCCGCAGCCGGCTTATGCAAGTCAGCCCCCGAGCGCCCACCCCTGGGTGATCAGTGTCAGGTAGAACATCGTCTTCGGGATGCGGAGCAGGCTGGCAGCGAGCAGCTTGGGAAAGGACACCCCGGTCAGCCCCGCCGTCCAGGTGGCGACGGCAAAGGGGATCGGCAACAGCGCGGCGATGGCCACCCCCGTGGCCCCCCACTCCCTCAGGAAGCCGATCATTCCCGGCGCCCGGCGTTCGAGCCAGTCCGCGGCGCCGCTTCGGGTCCTCAGAATCAGCCCCCCGCAATACCCGATGGGTCCGGCGGTCACACTCGCTGCCGAGCCAACCAGTGCCAGGGTCCACCAGTCGATGTCCATGGCCACGCCGAGGATCAATACCGGCTCGTGGGTGAGCGGGAAGGGCGAAGCGTCCGTGAAGAGCACCCCAAAGAACAGGCCCACGAGACCGAACCGGCCAACGAAGACCTCGGCGATCGCCGTGATCGGCTCCCGCAGGACGACCCCGGCCACTGCGGCCACGACGAGGATCGCCACCAGACCTCCAAGCGCCCGCCACAACAGCGAAGTGTCTACGGTCTGGGTAGGGGTGGGCTCGGACATCGACGCGGATATATACCAGGCAGGGGAGGCGCCTCAATGGACCGCAAGAAGACCGAACAGGAGTGGGAGCTACAGCTGACTCCCATGCAATTCCACGTATTGCGCAAGAAAGGCACGGAAAGGGCCTTCACCGGTGAGTACACCGACACCGAGACCATCGGCATGTACCACTGCGCCGGCTGCGATCTCGAGCTGTTCCGATCTGAGACCAAGTTCCACTCTGGCTGTGGCTGGCCGAGCTTCTACAAGGCCTTGGAGAGCGACAACATCATCCTCGAGAGCGACCGATCCCACTTCATGGTCCGCACCGAGGTGATGTGCGCGGGTTGCCGGGGCCACCTCGGTCATGTGTTCGACGACGGACCGCCGCCAACCGGCAAGCGTTTCTGCATCAATAGCGCCTCCATACGCCTCGAAGAGGACAAGTGAACGTCCTCATCACCGGGGCCTCGAGTGGTATCGGCCGAGCCTGCGCCGCTCACCTTCAGGGCCTCGGACACAGAGTCTTCGCCGGCATTCGTCGCGGCGAGGTGCCAGCGGGGCAGATTCCGGTGGTACTCGACGTGACCGACCCAGGGCAGGTCTCCGGTGCCGCGGAACAAATCGCCAATATTCTCGGAGACGAATCCCTGGACGGACTCGTCAACAACGCCGGCATCGGCGGAGGTGGACCGGTCGAGTTCACGCCTGTAGACGACTTCCGCAAGGTGATGGAGGTCAACTTCTTCGGCCAGATTGCCGTGACTCAGGCAGTTCTCCCCCTCATCCGAAAAGGCCCGGGTCGCATCGCGAATGTGGCGAGCGTCGGAGGTCGCTTCGCCGGCCCCCTCATGGCGACTTATCACGCCTCGAAGTGGGCCTTGGAGGCGGCGAGTGACTGCCTCCGGGAGGAGCTACAGCCAGACGGAATCCACGTCTCCGTGATCGAACCTGGCACCGTAAAGACCGGGATCTGGACCAAAGCCGAAGATCAGGCGGCCGAGCTCAAAGGACGCCTGCCACCGGAGGCCTGGAAACGGTACGGAGAGCGAATCGAGGCGTTTACCAAGACGTTCGCCCAGAACGCCCAGAACGGCGTCGAGCCCTCCGCAGTCGCCAAGGCCGTCGAACATGCCCTGACCGCCTCGAGACCCCGGACCCGATACATCGTCGGCAGCGACGCTCGAGCGGTCCTGCTCGCAAAATGGATGCTCCCCGACCGCACCTTCGACTGGCTGCTCAGGTCGGCCCGCTGATCGGCGGAACCTAGGTCGGCAACTCGCGAATGTAGATGAACCACGCCTGACCGAAGTTGTTGAACCCGCACTTCCGGGTCCCGTCATCTTCGCCCCAATCCGTGCCGTCGCTCTGGTTGGAGTCCTTGCCGCGGTCGTCGAAGTCTACGGTGAAATCTGACGAATCGAAGCAGGAGTCCTCGCCCTCGAGGTACGACGCGTTCCAGTCATTGCCCTCGTTGAGGAAGGCCATAGTCAGGTTGTTCTGCCTCGCGGGCGCGGGCTGGTCATAGCCGGCACCATTGCTCTCGTTGAAACAGGAAGCGCCGTCGTTGCCCGTCGTGATCTCTCGATACCAGTGGATGTCGTAGAAGGACAGGTCCACGGTCATATTGGCGTCGAAGACGTTGGCTTTGCACGCGAACCGAATGTCGCTGTTGTCGTCGATGACCGCTCGCATTCCGGCCCAGACACCGGTGTGGCCGGCCGTGGGGGTCTCGGTGGTGACGTCGTTGTAATACAGCGATGCCTCGTCATTCAGCGTCGTGGTGCGCGTGGACGCCACCAGGGTCCAGCCGCCCCCATCGGTGTCCATGTCGCACCAGACATCGAACACGTAGCTGACCAAGGGTTCGATGGTGTAGACGCCGCTGGGCGCCAGCGGATCGAGGTCGAGATGGGCCTGACAGCTGACCGGCAGTTGGCAGACCTCGTCAAAGCCCTCGCAGTTGTTGTCGATGCCATCGTCGCAGATCTCGACTGCACCTGGATTCACCAGGGGATCGGCGTCGTCGCAGTCAGTGCCCGTCGTGTCCGGGACCGAGCCGGGCACCGGGCGGGTGCAGCTCGGTCCGAGACCCAGCGGTGGGCCCGAGGCATCGCCGTAGCCATCGAGATCGGCGTCGGGATACCAATCGGCGGGTGAGCCGAGGAGCGGCTCCAGATCGTTGCAATCATCGCGATTGGCCACATACATCGACGGCGGGTCGCAGGAATTCGTCGCGTTCAGTGGATCACCGAACCCGTCGCCGTCCCCGTCCAGATACCACCAGTTGAATCCCGCCGGATCGATGCCGGCGTCGTCGTCGTCGGTGTCGCCGTTGCAATCGTTGTCGAGACCGTCGCAGATCTCGGCCGCCAGCGGGTTCACCGCGAACTCGTCGTCATCGCAGTCGCTGCTGTCCAGGGTCGTACCCGCCGGCTGCACGCAACGGTGCACAGAAGAGAGCGCATTCCCGTAGCCGTCGCCATCTAAGTCAGCGAAAAACTCGGTTGCAGTTCCGATATCAAGGCCGTTGTCGTTGTCGTCCACCTGGAAATCGCAGTCGTTGTCGACCCCATCGCAGACTTCATTGGCGCCCGGATAGATGAGGGGTGCCAGATCGTTACAGTCGAAGGGCGGGAACGCCGCGGGAACGTAGTCGACGTCGGGCGCAAAACAGCTCTCGACCGGAATCCCGTCGCCGTAGCCGTCGAGATCGGAGTCGAGGAACCAGTTGGATGGGTCTTCGATCAGCGGGTCGGTGTCGTCGCAGTCCTCGTCGTTGGCGACGTACCCACTCGGGAGCTGGCAGGCCTCGGATGTCACCAGCGGATCGCCAAAGCCATCGCCGTCGGCGTCGGCATAGACCGTCTGCCGCGTCGCGAGATCGAGACCGGGGTCGGCATCGTCGGACAGCCCATCACAGTTGTCGTCGTGGCCGTTGCAGACCTCGATGGCCAGCGGATGCACCTCGTCGTCGCTGTCCAGGCAGTCATCGGGGTTCTGGACCCAGTTGGCCCCGAGCTGGGCACAGGCGAGCTGCACGATGTTCGGGTTGCCATAGGTGTCGCCATCGACGTCCCGGTAGTAGGTCGTTGCCGATGCCGGATCGAGGTCGTCGTCGTCGTCGTCGCGGTTGCCGTCGCAGTCGTTGTCGATGCCGTCACAGATCTCCGGGGCGCCGAGGTAGGCGGTCGCCTCGGTGTCATCGCAGTCGTCGGTCGTGTCGGTGAAGCCGGACGGAGGCGCGCACGAGTACGCGGTGCTGTCTGGATTGCCGTGGCCGTCGCCATCGGCGTCCTCGTAGTAGGTATCGAGCGACAGCGTCTCATCAATGGCGAGATTGCAGTTGTTATCCAGGTTGTCGCACAGTTCTCGCGCCCCGGGATAGGTCTCTGCGTCCTCGTCGGCGCAATCGCCGCCTACCTCGATGAAACCGTTGGGTACTTTGCATCTGTTCTCAGAGAGACTCGAGTTGCCAAAGCCGTCCCCATCACTGTCCGGGTAGACGGTGACCATTTCTTCGGAGGGGCAGTCGTCTTTGCCCTCGCCGCCGCCACACGCAGAGAGAAGCGCAAACACACACAGAACCAAGCGCATCACAATCCTCAATTGCCCCAGTGCATCCTTTCACGATCTGACCCCGTTGTCGCGGATTCAGACACCTCCAGTACCAGAAACAGATTCGCGAGCCGGGGATCTCGGCTTGCTCGCCGGAGTCGCGACATCAATGTCGTGATTCGCAAGGTCGACGGATATTCCCGAATTTGACGAGATTCGATCTCCGGCCTGACTCCGCAGAT
>Ga0315336_1002184_pt1 | contig 31481 bp, 19 predicted proteins | sample ASW5metaG_FD_204512 | JGI IMG/M metagenome (GOLD analysis project Ga0315336, IMG submission 204512) | Ammonia-oxidizing marine archaeal communities from Monterey Bay, California, United States - ASW #5 | ecosystem: Environmental > Aquatic > Marine > Intertidal zone | place: USA: California...
GGAGTAATTTGCAGGATAAGCATTAGAGCTTTTAAATGACCGATTATATACGCCATCATCTCTGATCTCGCTATGTTTCATGGAATTACCATCATCAGCAGAATTTCTAATCGCCTGCTTTGCAAGATGGTTTTTATTGTCCTGTGTTGTCATATCCCTAGAGGATTCACGAAGAGCATAGGATATAGATTTATACATAAATTGTTCGATGTTACCCTTGTTGGGATCGAAGTTGGATAACAAGTGATCCTTCCTCTCGTAAAGCTTTAGAAAAACAGCTTGTACGTAATCATCAAACTCAGAAATCGAAACATTCCGTCCAGACTTGTAGCGTCTTCGGACGGCCTGCTTGATCATTGGTAGATAGTCTTCAAGTCTAAAGTCCTCGGTCCTGTGGGCAGATAATACAGGTCTCGCGCCAGGAGCGAATGTATACTTGTGACATTGTTGTGTACTTTGCATTTCAAAATACCATTCTTTAAAAGTTAATTTCCGAATAAACTTTTGAGGTATTTTGTCCGCCGGGTAGTTTCGGTATACATGGGCTACTATAGGGCCCAGACCTCTACTTGTTTGAGTCTCGGGAGAGTTAAAAAGCCACTCTCACCCATATATTAGCACTTTTTTGCATTTTTGATCAATTTTTTTTTAATTTTTTTCGACTAGATACAAGAAAATATCTTATTTGCACCGCAAAGGAACCTGTCCTCCTTGTAACTCTCTTATTGTGAATCAAATAAAGCAAAATACGCACCGTCTCATCGGGAGCATAATTTGCGCATTGATCAGCGTATTTCTTCTGCATACTTTTGCTGAACTTGCTTGTCACCTTTAGCTCCACACAGCAATTTTTATATTCTTTTCCATCCAAAGAAAGCTTATCAAAAACAAAATCTGGAAATACTGAAATTTCTCTATTCTGCACGCTTTTCTTATAATGCTTTCCATCTATTAATTTGCCAACTTTCAAAAAATGAAAGGCCCTGATTCCCTCCCTCACCAAAGCATTGATGGGTCTTGCATAAGATTTGACTGCTTGCTTGGGGTATGTTTCTGTTTCTGCATAATATCGATTACTTGCAATATCTTGCGCTCTAGTAACAGAAAAGTCCTTGATTCCCATAGCACATGCAAGACGAATCGCTTCTTCGACTGCCTTTCCTCGAATCATGGGTAATGGCCTGGTAGTTGATTTTTTTTGTGTCATGTTTTTAACATTCCCTTACACCCATATATATGCAGTTTGCCAGAAAAATGATCAAAAAAAAGAGAGAGGGAGCTTGGGTTCCCTCTCCCAACTTATAGAAAGGAGTATCTACCATGAATACGTGAGCTACTATAGAGCCCACCTGTCTAACTAAAAGATGTTGATACCAACTCTGTTTGCCGAAAAAGTGAAAGAAAAGTGACAAGAATAAGGATTCTACACTAATAAATGGCGGGAGCGACGGGACTCGAACCCGCGACCTCCGGCGTGACAGGCCGGCGTTCTAAACCAACTGAACTACACCCCCGTGTAATACTTCCTTCCCTAATCTTAGTGGTGGGCGATGACGGGATCGAACCGCCGACCCTCTCGGTGTAAACGAGATGCTCTCCCAGCTGAGCTAATCGCCCATAGGGTTTCATAGCTGTATAGTATATTTTCAGGTTAAAAGTAAAGATACTTGAGAAAGCGATTCCAAAAACCGCGGCTATCCCCAAGCCTAGACCATGATTCCAAGTTCATGTCACCCGTGCGATATTCTCTAAAGGGTGCAAATTTTGACATCTCGTGGAGAACTATCTGCAAATTGGGTTTGACCTTTGACCAATCATTTTGCTCCTTCAGTTCCTTCAGATTCTTACTTTCGGGCCAGTTATGTTTGGTCTGTTTCTGGTTTTTTTTCGTTCCATCGCTATGTGCGTGTTTTGGGTGACGAGGAGTCAGGAGAATAACAATTGACTTTGTCACATTCACCTCTTTTCTGTTGGAAAGGAAGTATTGTAGAATTGGTACATCACCAAGTATAGGAACCTCGTCGGTAACGGTTTCTTCGTTTTTCTCACTCAAACCAGCAATAATCAGAGTTTCATCAAATCCAAGGGTGACATTCGCCGAAACTGTATTTTTTACCGTCTGGGTAAAGTTCTGAAATCCTGCATTCGCATCTTTACCTTCGATGTAATGACGTGCCGCCATCACTTTTACCACCATACTTTTATCATCAATAAAGTCAGGTTTCACTGACAAGTGAACACCTACAGGAACATCAGTGACCGTGCCCAAGCTGCCACTTGATGCGCTTAATTCAACATGAAAGACTGCGCCAGAAAAGAAATCCGATGTCTTGCCGTCAACTGCAATAATTGTAGGTCTGGCAATGACTTCATTCTTATCCATATTATCATTAGCTATATTTAATGAGTAATTAATGCTAAGGCTGCTGGGAATAGAAAAGCTGAAACCTTTAGTCATCTGACCGGTAACGCCTAAAGTAGTAGCGTCCAGATTCTCTCTTCCAATGCCATCCTGACTCCAATTGCCAATGACACCATCAAATTGCGTCTTAAGGCCATTCAAAAAGTTCACTCCCCTTGAGCTCTGATAAATCTCTTCGGTTCTAATAATTGTCACATCAAAATGGGCCATCTTAGGTGCTACTTGTTTTTTCTTTTTTGCCTTGTCATCGCCATCGCTCGTAAAGGACGTGCTGCTATCACTGTCATCATCATCGCTGGAACTATCATCACCAAAGCTGCTATCATCAGTCGAAAATGGATCGGCTGAAGAATCGTCACCTCCAAAACCCACCTGACGCAACAAAGGATTGGCAAGCAACCGATCGACTAGATGGTCTCCCTTTTTCTCCTTTAGAATCTTTTCGTGAACTACAAAACAAGGTTGCTTCAGTGTAATAAGATTCTCACAGATCACTTGGGCTTTTTCCAGGCTTTGAATTGGTCCTACCTGGATTCTATAAAATAACCCTTTGTTCTTAAGTTCGGCACGGAGAATTTGTATATCCATTCCATTCAGTTGATTTTTGTACTTGTTTTTTATTCTATCTCGCTCCGATTCAGCAACCGACAGAGATTTAAGAGATGCCAACTGAACTCTATAACCAGTTAATGCGTTTTTTTGTGGATCTCTAATAACACTTTCTTTGATCGGCGGATCTGGCAAATTTGAATCTTTAACGTCGGGACTTCCTGTTTCCTTATTTTGTAAAAAGAAATTTTTCCATTGCTCTATTCTTCTCGAAAGAAAGGTTAAATTTCGATTATCCTTTTTGCAATTATCAATATCCTTGCACAACATAACTGCATATTGGGAAAAATACTCCTCAGCTTTTTCTGAATTCGCTGCGGCTGAATGAACCAAGGAAGCTGCACGAACGGTATCAGAATCCAAGGGACCCATCTTCATAATTTCCTGGAGTGTCGAGAGAGCAGTGTCCAGGTCCTGCGCATAATAAGACGACTTGAGCAATCCTTTCATAAACTGCACATTTTGATCTTCCAATAACAGGGCATATGCAAATGCATCTTGGGCCTGACGATACCTAGTCCATTTAAAATAAATATGCCCGAGCAAATAGGAAGCCCAATAATTACTGGAGTCAAAACTCAAGGCAACTATGTAGCCAGTCTCAGCAAGGGAAAGATTTTCTTTGTACCCCATCTCAGCTAACAAATGATAAGAAAGGGCATTCATGAAATGTGCCGAGGCATTCCGTGGATCTAATTTAAGAGCTGCGCCAAATTTTTTGGTCGCCTTTTCATATTCACCCTTTTCTATTAATTCCAATCCCGAAATAATCATGGGATTGGTAACCTTCAGATCATTATCCGAATATATCTTGTCCGTGATATTTCCCAGTGTTTTAGCGTCGATGGATGTCAAGGAAGTCCGTTCGTTTGCGCAAGAAGCTAGCGATAACATCAAGCCAGAAAAAAAGATCAGGGTAAAAAATTTCCTAATAATCGAATCTATTCCAAGGAACGCAGCAGAAAATGCCTTTGTTAGGCGGCTACAATTCATAGCAATAGGATCATTTGAACCTGGAAACATAAAGCCCCCCCAATAAGTCTTACGGAACCAGATAAACACAATATGTAGTATAAAGCAATCTAAAATATACTATAAATTGCGCTATTGATGAAGATTCAGGCTCGCACCATCGGTAAGAACTTTATAGCTAGGGTAAATCTTAACATGGCCAGTTTCCATAGCAACATGGCAACCCGTTTGTTTGGCAGTAAGAGCACCATAACGTATGGTTTTTGCAGAATCCGTATCCTGAACCTGACATATATAAATCATAGATTTTTGCAATCTACCGCCGATAATGGCATTACTAGGCAGCTTCCCTCCAGCATTGTGCCAGACAGCCTTCTCAATCGACATCAGCACGTCAACCTTGTATTTACTGCCATCTACTATTTTTTTCTCGATACCCTGTTGCATTTTTTTCTTCAATGGAAGGGCAACCAAGGCTGCATTTTGACCCCCAAATTTCCAATAAGTGCTGCACGTTGCCTGTTTATCAGCAACTAACCACACCCCCGGCATAATAATCCCTGAAGGCGTGTGGATACGGCAAATAGATCTTACTAATTCTTTCGTTTTATACATCTTGGCACTCGAATTTGTTCCCGCTTGTTTCCATTGATAATTGTTTTGAAAATCATCAAGACCCCAAACCATTCCATATCCAGTCATTACGCAATTCACAAGTTCAATAGCTTCTCCTGGCGTATGGTCACCATTCTTGATGGCAAAACATGTGTTGGCAAACTTTGCATCATTACTTTGAATCTTAAAGCCGCCCGGCACATCAATAACCTTCCAATGCATCGATCCTTGTGCATCACATTTGTCTTGAATCACCAATTTTTTCGGGTGTCCTGTAAGACCGTTGGAAGGATAGAGGCACCATCCTGTGCCGCGATTGATAAAACGTACAAGCTTAGTGTCTTTATTTTCAATAAAATCCCATCTTTGACTCACATCTACTCGGTCGCATTTTTCTACGTGTATAGGAGTTCCCTTTTTCGCATCACCGGAAGCGCCGGCACAAAAATGGCTAATGGGCGATTTAAATAAAGCATAACGATCATGGAAAACATTGGCTTTATTCGCCTTGCTAATTTTAAAGACTTCATGATCTACACCATTGCATGGAGACCAGATAGCCGTCATCGTGTTAACACTCGCCTTGGGATGAGGAAAGCGCAGGCATTTGGCACTCGCTCGGTTCATAAGTCTGAAATAAGTATCGTCCTTAACGTTGGGATCGTCCGAGGCAACCAACACTTTCCATAGTTGTCCGAATTGATCGTCTGCCACTTCAATAACTCCATCTTCCTTAGGAATTTTATAAGAGCATGCTTTCATATGAAGTGTAGCTACCGCAGAACCCTTGATTGCTGCGCTAGCAATAGATTGGGGTGTAAGGCATTTGCCCTGATGTACAATGGCAAGGTGACCGCCGGTATTTTCGACTGCTTTCGTGGACCAGTGAAGTTGTGCCACGCTGGGAGTACTAATTTTATTTTTAGGCTTATCGCCGTGAATCTTTCTTGTCATTGCGCAAGGGATCAATGTAACGCGCCCCTGAAAATCACTAAGACAAAGATCGCTATGGGCGAAATGTAAAACTTGATTAGAAAATACAACTGGCTCACTTGAAAGATAATCTGTCCATTGTTTGGGTGCATTTTTAGCCAGCGCTGCTCTTCGATCATCTTCCGCCTGTTGAATTGCAGTATTTCTTGCCTCTAAGCTATTCGACAAATCTCCGGACTGCTTAGCCAGCCCCTTCCATCCATTAGAAAGAGAACTCATGCAAGCCGCAACATTTGTTGGTCCGCAACTCTTGTCGGCATCAGTCGCTGCTGCTACTGCAGATGCAACGAAATCAGGAAGAAATTTTTGATATTTTTTTTCAAGAGTCGGCAAGGTCTCTAGGTAGGATAAATTGCTACTTGATAAAAGTTGATTCGTCTCGTCCATGATTTTACTCTGCTGTGCTCCCAATTTTTGTACTATGGGTTGCACTATTTTGCTTACAGTACTGCCCAACTCTTTATCCAAAAGCTGTAAAACCATTTCAATCGGTATATAAGCCATTTGTTCAACATCAAAAGCTAAGTTATCTTTGGTGTCTGGAATCTTAAAGGCAAACTTCAATTCAGGAATAGTGTTGCCGAATATTTTCAAGTCTAAGACCATCAATGCTGGAGAGTGACCGGCAATAAAACTGTTCAAATCCATTTGAAAAATAGCCTTGTCAACAACTAGCGCATCGCTTTCACCGATCTCTTTTACAAGAGCAGCCGCCCCTTTCCCGACCACGCTTACAATATTGCCGGCAAGATTGACCACGTCCATCGCCGCATCTAAGGCTACATCAGCTATGGCTTTTTCTGCTTCCCAAGCAGCAATTTCAGGGTCCATTAAATCAGTAGGAAAATGCTCTATAGCTTGCTTTGCAGCTTCTAAAACTCCATCCGCAACGTCTTTAGCTGCAATCAATCCATCTTCCGCAAGGCAATGTTCAGCTTTACTGGCATAGCAGCCAACATCATACCAGTGAGCGCATTTTTTGTGACACCCTGAGTGCTCAGAATTAATCGAGTTTTGCAGGCTATTCACTTTGTTTTCGGCAGCGGTAACCTGAGCTGCTGCTGCCGCTCTTTCTTGGCGCATCTTCGCCTTTTCTGCATCAATCTTTGATTGAAGTGAATCCACAGAATCTTTAGCCTTTTGTAACGTGGCATTTGCCTCCTTTAAGCCAGCCTGTAATTCATTAAATACATTCTGTACATCCGTAACACCCTGTGTCCTCATCCAAGCAAATAGATCTTCTTGAAAGGTGCCTTTGACAAAAAAGTTCGCGTCTTTTCCGATCGTGCCTTTAGTGAGATCAATGCCTGAAGCAATCATCAAGATATCAGTCTTAAAAATACCCCCTAAGCTAGATTCAAATTCCATGAATATATTGGGCATTGCAAATTTGACCTTCGTTGTTTCTGTTAAGCCAAATATGCTTATGCTTGAAGTAAGGGAAAATTCAGGTGGATCGGTAAAACCTGCATTGAAAAGAATACTGTTCTTCTCCAAGTCTACAGGACCCAGTTTTAATACGGCAATATCTCCCGAAAAGTGGACTCCTGCGGTAGGGCTGGCTGATGCGTCTACTACACCAAGCTCCTGGCCAAGAAACCAAAGACTCCCTTTCATAGCAAAACCATCTCCTACCAGACCTAAGTCCGGATCAGATGCGCCCGGTGTTGCAAAGGCAAAGCTTACGTCCTTAAAAACTGGCAGTGGAATCGATGAAGCATCAATTGCTCCCGCTTGTCCCGCAAGACTTTCAGCAATCTCGATCATAACTGGGACACCCAGCTCACTAATCGTTCCCTTAAAAGCAATGTCCTCGGGGAATCCTAATGCTTCTAACAGTAGGTCGGTTTCAACGGCAATGTCCACTTTCTCAGGCCCCAGATCTGTTTTTGCTGCAATGCCAAGTTTAAGTGCCCCGGTGTCATTCAGTCCGGTTTTCAGGGTTACCGTGTCAATATTAAAACCACTGATTCCCGCAACGTCATTCCAATTAGACACCGTAGCAACTGTATTCACTCCAAAACCAGTATCTTTGATCTCCAGCTCCAACGATAAGGCAAATCCTACATCTTTGCTTCCATCATGGATCGTCATATTGGTAGTAAAGCCAATCTCGATGTCTGGTCCACTTCCCGATTCAATCGCCTTAATAAAGAAAGAAATACTATCGACTACTTTGAAGAACTTAGGCATCTGGGCAGCTTCCCCTAAAGCAGGCAATGAAACAGCAATGGATACAGAAGGCGGACCTCCAAAAATGCCTCCTACGGTTCCAGATACGAGCATTGGTTCGTGAACTCCAATGGCTTTCAGCCCTCCAGAAGATTTAGATGGATCTAACGAAGCAGCTATAGTAAGGCCCTTTGCAATATTCACCGTCGCACTATCGCTACCATAAATATCCTTGAAAAAACTTTGCGCAACGAGTGGGAGTGCGCTGACTGCAGTATTTTGCATTCCAGCCTCACTCATAATAATTGCTGCTGATGTAAGATGTAGCTGAGCTAGAGGCGTTCCCTTAGCCTTGGGAATGAATTTGCTAAAATCAACGTTGTTATCATTAAGGGCAAACGTGTACTTCCCTCCAACCTCGAATGCAGCAACATCAAAAGTCATAGCATTTAGCATTGTCTTGCCGCTAATCCCTTCAGTGGAAACCTGCAAATTTAAAAATGCAAACTTGTCCGCATTTGGCACCGACTTAAGAACCGGAATTTCATTAAAGGCAACTTTGCTGTTAATCCCAAAGAATGCATCATCAATCTTGCCATCTTTGATCTGTAAGTCTACATCCACATTAAGATTCTTCAGAGATCCTATAGAGGTTATGCCAGTTAAATCAACCTTGCTAGTAGTGTCACTCTTAGCAAAACTAAGACCTAAATTACCAAGGTTTAACCATGTAATACCAAATGGACTTTTCCAATTCATTTTGCCTGCAGCCGATAAAAGAAGTTCCTTCTTTCCGTTTATGGTTTCGTGGCCCATGGTGGCATCAAAATCTAACTTTTGTTTTCCAATCGCAAACTGCAGTCCGCTTGACACACCAACGAATAATTGTTTAGACCCACTAGAACTCTTTTGCTGAGATCCGCTAGAGCTGCTTTCCTGCGCTCCGCTAGATGGCTTTCCTTCTGCAAAATTAAATGATGGTGCGGAGAAAGTAAGGCCACCTGGTAATTTTGGAATCTTAATTTTAGGCAGAGGAGTTGAAAGATTCATACCGCTCGTTGCCTTTGCCCCTGAAGAGCCTTTTTTATTAAATACTGCAGGACTCACCGATCCCGTTAAGGGCATCGTTATGTTTTTGGATACCCCAACAAACTCAAGAATATCCCCTATTTCCCCAGATCCTTTTACGTCAAGGTTCGCGTAGAAGTTCACACCAGAGTTAAACTCGATAGATTCCTTAACCACCTTGGGGATATTGACCCCGACTTGCTCTGGAAGGTCTTTGGCGCTTACCTTAATTTTCGCTCCCGATCCGCCAACATACACTAATGTAAGGTCATCTAAAGATACGCCGTTCGCTGGGGTATCCTTAAGCTGCTCAATAAGATCTGTAAAGGCCAGCGGGTCTTTTAATGCGAGAGACAATACCCTTGATTTTTTATCAGGAGAAAAAATCGATAGTTCCACGGTCTTGCCTCTAAATTCAAGATCCGCCAACATTGTAGTATTTGTGATTTTAACCTCGGTAATTTTTAAATCCTTAAATCCAGGAACCGCTGCACCTGCCGATCCAAAAACGTCGGCCACGGACAAATCTTTATCGATTAAATCAACCATGTACTCCTTGCTACTTGTGTCGTAAGTGGTCGAAAAGCTGAGCTCTTTTCCGTTAATTTTTCCCTGACCACCGAATTTGAGGTTCCAAGCCACCTTGCCTCCAGCATCTTTCGTATACTCGGCTTCTATATTTAAATTGTCGGCCTCTAGCCCCGGAAAAGAAAATATACCTTTACTACTCTTGGCCGTGCCAAGGATATCAACCACCATAGCTTGAGAAGCTTTGTCTTTGCCAAAGATAAAGTAAGAGTCCATGGTCTGAGGCTTGTCTCCAAATTTAACCTCCAGAGTAGCGCCTATCTCAACCCAAATTTGTTGATCTTGTCCAAATTGCTCAAGCAGCCCTTTGGAAACATGTTCTGGGGCATCACCATTAATAGAAAATATAGGTTTTTCGAATGCAAATTGCTGGGCGGGTACTCCAGGAAGTTTGAGCTTGGGTAGTGGTGCTGAAAAATTTAATCCCTGCGTCTTAGGTTTGGATCCTTTCTTTTGCCCGAATATCGAGGGATCCATTGACCCCATAAGAGGGAAGTGTGTCTCTCTATCTAACCCAACCGACTTTAAGATTGTTTTGAATTCTCCAGAACTTTTAATATCAAGATTGGCAAAAAAATGAACACCCTTGCCAAAATCAACCTTATCTTGACCGCTAACCTTTTTAATGGTCGAAGCCAAAGTAGAGTTGGTTGGCAGCTTCTTCAGATCAAATCCTTTTTCTCCTTGTCCAGGAACATAAACCAAGGCAAAATTATCCAACGAAGATCCTTTAAGGGGTGTTGATCCAAGCTGTGGAATCAAGTCATCGAAACCAATGCTATCAAGAATAATTGCTACATGAGTGTAGGACTGCGGCGTTGGATGAAAGGCAACTAGCTCAACATTTTCTTTTCCTTTGAATTTAATATGCGCAGTCGCATCCGATCCAGTAATCTCAAGTTTGGTTATTTCTATCTCTTTAAATGTGGCTGGAGCGCCCGCTCCCATTAGATCTGAAACTTTAAGATCCTTTGACTCAATGGTTGTTACATATATTTGTTTCCCTTTTATCTTCTGCGAATTCATAGAAAAGTTAGCAGACGCTTTGTTTATTTTGACCTCTCCAACAAAAGTAATATCCCATTTTTTATCTTCATATTTCGCGTCAATAGAAAAACTTTGCGCCTCAAGCCCCTTAAACGAGAACAATTTTTTTGGATCATCGAGCACACCAACCAATTCAACAGTTTTTTTCTTTGTTTTATTATCTTGCCCAACAATAATATTGCCCCCAAACTTGTGTTCCTGATTTCCTATCTTCAGATTGGCATCTGCACCGATCGCTATCCAAACTGCCTGCTGAGGATCGGTTGCTGCAAACTGTTTCATGTTATCTGGAGCCTTCCCGCTAATCACGAAGAAAGGTTTAGCAAAAGCCAGCTGTTGGGCAGAAATGCCTGGTAGGCGGATCTGCTTCAATGGCGCTTTAATGTTAATCGCCTTTATGAGATCAGATGGCGACTGGCTAAGAAGATTAGAATCGATTGTCCCTTGTAATTTTAGATCCTGAACATTTTTTCCAGTCACACCAGTTGCCGTAAAGAGCTTTTGCAAATTGGGTGATTGCTTTAAATCGATAGCAGCAGTGAAATCTAGCTTACCTTGACTCTCTGTAACATCAACTACTTGAATCTGCACTCCAAGCGGTTGCAAATATTGTGTCAAACCATCATTAATCTTTTTGATAGCCTGTGTTTTTGCATCATCAGCTTGTGAATCAGAGCTCTCTCCCCCTGAGTAGGTTTCGGAGACGCCTGAAAACAACATTAAGATCAAAAAAAAGACGAACGTCTTGATACTTTTAGAAAAGCCCCTAATGAGTTTCGTGGTTTTCCCCAAACCAAGCCCCCAACCTATGGAATTAAATCAAGTAAACAATCTAGCTAAGCTTACCCAAGGACTCAAGGTAAATTCTGGCGAGTCACCTTTGCGACCGGAGCTGCTATTGGCGGAGCAAACTCACTTTCTTGAGAATTCTTCTTCTGTTTTCGTTTTTGAGCTTTTCTCTTAATCGAATCTAGGTGCACATATATGCCCGTTTCATGAGTCTTAAAATAGCGTTGTATAATCTTTTGAGCCTCACTATCCATTCTTGGCTTTTTGATTGGTTTTCTTTCCCGTTTTGTAGATGGAACAGCAGAGTGGATTATTTCTTCATCCTCATCAAACCAAGAGCTAACTGGATCTAAATAATCCGAAAAGGAGCACCCGCTAAATGAAAAAACAAGGATAATGAAAAAAACTTTTGCAGGTTTGCTCAATGAGCTGTAACTTTACTCTCCTGATCCCGTTTCTCTGATACATTCTTTTGCGGCCATTCAATTGGGGATAGGCGCTTAGTGAGAGCATGCCGCAAAACTTCATCGACAGTCCTAACTGGCATAATTGTTAAATCCTTCTTAATCTTAGGGGAAATTTCAGCAAGATCTTTTTCGTTCTCTTGGGGTATAATAATTTTTTTTATACCACCGCGAACGGCTGCAAGCATCTTTTCTTTCAGACCTCCAATTTGAAGAACACGACCACGCAACGTAATTTCTCCCGTCATTGCCGTATCCTTGTGAATAGGTATTCCGGTTAACGTGGAAATTATGGAACAGCACATCGCTACACCTGCAGATGGCCCATCTTTTGGCGTGGCACCCTCAGGAACGTGAACATGGATGTCTTTTTTTTCAAAAATACTAGGGATAATTCCATAAGCAAACGATCGGGATCGAACATAACTCTGAGCTGCCTGGACAGATTCTTTCATAACATCTCCCAATTGTCCGGTGTGGGAAATTTTTCCTTTACCAGGCATAGTCACAGCTTCAACCGATAAAAGTTCTCCTCCGGTTTCCGTCCAAGCTAAACCGGTACTAACGCCAATAAGGTTATCCTCTTCAATTTCACCGAAGGTAAATCGCCTCACGCCTTCAAATTTTTCTAAATTTTTTCCAGAGATTGTGATCTTTTTCTTTCTGCTAACCAAAAGACTTTTTACAGATTTCCTAGCAAGGTTAGCAATTTCTCTTTCCAAATTTCTTACCCCCGCTTCACGAGTATAATAGCGAATAAGACCAACTATAGCTGATCGAGTTATATTACATTCCCCTTTCTTAAGGCCATGATTTTTTAGTTGTTTTGGAATAAGATGACGAAATGCAATTGCAACTTTCTCATCCTCGGTATATCCAGCAATCCTAATAACTTCCATTCTATCCAGCAAAGGTGGGGGCATACGTAAAGTATTTGCTGTAGTGATAAACATCACATCAGAAAGATCGTAGTCGACTTCAAGGTAATTATCGTTAAAACCTGCATTTTGTTCTGGATCTAAAACTTCAAGAAGCGCCGAAGTTGGATCTCCTCTCCAATCAACACCAACTTTATCTACCTCGTCGAGCAAGAAAAGTGGGTTGGATGACTTTGCTTTTTTCATTCCTTGAACAATTTTTCCAGGAAGCGATCCTATATAGGTTCTGCGATGACCTCGGATCTCAGCTTCATCACGTATTCCGCCAAGAGACATGCGAACAAAGTTTCTCCCAGTAGCACTTGCAATAGACTGACCAAGCGAAGTTTTTCCTACACCAGGAGGTCCAACTAGACAAAGTATCGGCCCTTTTAGTTTTCTCATACGAATCTGCACGGCTAGGTACTCAAGGATTCGTTCCTTAACTTTAACCAGCCCGTAATGATCATCGTTGAGAACTTTTTCGGCCTTTTTAATGTCTTTATTGGAGGATGTTGGCTCCTTCCATGGGAGACTTAACATCCAATCAAGATAGTTACGAACAACCGTTGCCTCAGCTGACATTGGACTCATCGATCGTAATTTTTTAAATTCGCTTTCGCATTTTGCGCGCGCCTCCTTCGAGAGCTTAGTTTTTTTAATTTTCTTCTCTAACTCAGAAAGCTCATCATGCCCATCATCAATTTCACCTAACTCTTTCTGAATAGCCTTAATCTGCTCATTCAAATAGTATTCTCTCTGTGTTTTGTCCATTTGGCCTTTTACCCGTCCGCGAATCTTTTTCTCAACTTGAAGAACATTCATTTCCGACTCCATAAAGCTAAGAATTTTCTCAAGCTTCTTTTTGACCGATCCCATTTCTAAAATTTCTTGCTTTTGCGAAATCTTCAATGTCAGGTGTGAAGCAACAGTATCGGCAAGCCTCTCCTTTTCCTCGATTTGCCTAACTGATCCTAAAGCCTCAGGAGGAATCTTTTGGCTCAACCTTACATATGCTTCAAACTGTTTAACTACTTCTCTAGATAAAGCCTCGACCTCATTGTTATTTACAGTCTCTTCGGGAATCATTGCAGCGCTAGCCTCAAAAAACTTGTCATTATCAATATATTTTATAACTTTTGCACGACTAATTCCTTCCACTAAAACTTTAACAGTTCCATCGGGCAGCTTTAATAGTTGAAGCACAGTTCCCACCGTTCCAATATCGTATAAGTCTTCAAAATTTGGATCGTCTTGGGCTGAGTCTTTTTGGGTTATTAGTAAAACTTGTTTATTCTCTTTCATTACGCTTTGAAGAGCATTAACAGACTTCTCTCTCCCCACGAAGAGAGGGACTATCATGTGTGGAAAAACAACAACGTCACGCAGAGGTAAAACAGAATACTTGTTAATGCTTTTTTTCAATACCCCAGTCCTTTTCATTTCAAAAGATATTACTTATTACAGATAGGGTTAAACCCAAACTAAATCAACACCAGTTACGAACCTGTGCCTGTTTTGCTACGTTTATCCGAATAAATCAGCATAGGTTTCGCATCACCTTTAATAACTTCTTTGCTAATGACGATCTTTTGTATGTCATTTTGCCCAGGAAGATCAAACATCGTGTCTAATAAAATATCTTCCATAATGGACCTGAGGCCTCTGGCGCCCGTTTTCCTATCCAATGCCTTCTGGGAAATAGCTTTGAGAGCATCCTTAGAAAAGTCCAATGTAACGTCCTCTATCTCAAAAAGCCTTTTATATTGTTTTAAAAGAGCGTTTTTCGGTTTTGTCAGAATCTCGATAAGCGCATCTTGGTCCAGGTCACCTAATGTAGCTAAAACCGGTAGCCTGCCAATAAACTCTGGGATTAAGCCGTACCTCATAAGATCCTCCGGCTCAACATCAAGAAGGATCTCTCCAGCCATACGCCCGTCTGGTTCTCTAACTTCAGCACCAAAGCCAATTGAAGATCCGTGTTTTCTCTCGGAGATAATTCTGTCCAGTCCAGAAAAAGCGCCGCCGCAAATAAACAAAATATTTGATGTATCTACTTGCAAAAATTCCTGTTGTGGATGCTTACGTCCACCTTGTGGTGGAACAGAAGCAATTGTTCCTTCCATAATTTTTAATAATGCTTGTTGCACGCCCTCACCAGAAACGTCCCGAGTTATCGAGGGGTTGTCAGACTTCCGACTAATTTTATCAACCTCATCAATGTAAACGATCCCTCTTTGTGTTCGCTCAACATTATAATCAGCAGCCTGTAAAAGTTTTAAAATAATATTTTCAACATCCTCGCCTACATAACCTGCCTCGGTTAAAGAAGTAGCGTCAGCAATAGTAAAAGGAACGTCTAGAATTCTTGCCAAAGTTTCCGCCAATAAGGTTTTTCCGCAACCTGTGGGACCTATTAACATTATGTTTGATTTTGCTAACTCAACATCTTGCGCATTTTTTGCCTGAGCAAGTCTTTTATAATGATTGTGAACGGCTACAGAAAGAACCCTTTTCGCCTTGATCTGTCCTATCACATAATCGTTAAGCACTTCATTAACTTCTAGTGGAGTCGGAACGCCTTCGCTCTTAACAGACGCGGTTTTACTTTCTTCGCGAATAATGTCCATGCAAAGCTCAACACACTCATCACAGATAAAAACTGTTGGACCAGCAATTAATTTCCTTACTTCGTGTTGGCTTTTTCCACAAAAGGAGCAATACAAAGTATTATTGGAGTTATCCTGAATCGATTTTGGCATTAGTTTCCTTCTTATTATTTTTCTGTAGGGTGTATTATAAATTCGTAGTTAGCAAGATTTTTTAGAAAAAAAATAAGACGCCTCTGTTATTTAGTATTTAAAGCGTTTTTTTCAACAACCAGATCTATGAGACCAAAATCTTTTGCTTCTTCGGCAGAAAGAAACTTATCCCTATCCAAAGCATCTTCAACTACCTTCAAATTTTGGTTGGTGTGTTTGACATAAATGTTATTGAGGCAGGCCCTGAGAGAGAGTATCTCCTTTGCATGAATCTCTATATCAGCAGCCTTTCCTTCCACACCGCCAGAGGGCTGGTGAATCATAATTCTAGCGTGCGGCAAAGACTGTCTTTTTCCCTTAGATCCTGCGGCCAATAAAAGTGATCCCATTGACGCGGCTTGTCCTATACAAACCGTGACAATATCGGGTTTTATGTATTGCATAGTATCGTAAATTGCTAAACCCGCCGTCACGGTACCTCCTGGTGAGTTGATATAAAAGGATATATCTTTTTTTGGATTCTCAGACTCTAAGAAAAGCAATTGGGAACAAATCAAACTAGAAACTTCGTCATTAATCATACCTGTCAAAAAAACTATTCTTTCCTTCAAAAGCCTTGAAAAGATGTCAAAAGCTCTCTCGCCCCTGCTGGTTTGTTCCAAAACCATGGGAACCAGAGTATTTGTAAAGCTACTATACGTTTTACCCATTTATCTACTCATGTTTATCTAGTGAGCATCATGATGGTTAATATTTCCTGTATCAAGTGTTTTCATAACTTTCCCAAGCTCCGTAACAGAAACTTTTTTTTCGTCAATCTTAACTTTTGATACAATTTCGTTTAAAACCTTTACCTCAAGAATCTTTCCACGAAGAGCGCTAAGTGCTTCTGGATTCTGTTGATATTGTTCAATAAACATTTTTTCCTGACCGGGATATTGACTTTTAGCTTGGGATTCAATGGCGCTTGTCAATTCCTCTTCCGAGACCGAAATATTATGCTTCTTCGCAAAGCGAGAAAATATAATGTTTAAAAGCACCATTCTCTGAGCCTTTTTTTGAAGCTGATCGTCGCTGTTTTTATCTTTTTCCTTCTTTTTTCCTTTATCGTCAACATTACTTGATTTTGACAATGCCTCGCGCTTCAGCCCTTCTAAAGTATCGTTAAGCATGCCTTGAGGTAAAGGGAGATTATATTTTTTTACTAAAGAATCCGTTATATCTCTTTTAAGTATAGTAACGGCAAAATGATCGTTTTGATGAGCTAAATCTCCCCTTACTTTCTCTTTAAATTCTTGCATATTTTTTGAACCAAAATCTTGAGCAAGTTTGTCATCAACGTTAACTTTCAGCGGTTCTTTAATTTCCTTAACATGAACCTTAAAGATTGCCTTTTTACCAGAAATTTCCGAAGATCTGTAATCCGCCGGAAAAGTAACATTGACTACAGAATCTTTGTTTTCTTCAACTCCTATCATTTGCTCCTCATAACCTGGAATATATCTCCCAGAACCCAACTCAATCTCCTCACTCTGCCCCGATCCACCAGGAAAGGTCTTTCCTTCACACGTTGCGTTGTAATCAAAAATCACAGTATCTCCCATTTTTGCCTTCCGAGAAGTTTTGATTCTCTCAAAACGCTTATGCTTTGAGGCAAGATCCTGCAATGTATGATCTAGATCACCATCAGCTACTTCTGCTGCGTATCTATTAAACTTCATTTTGGAAAAATCAATTTCGGGAACCTCTGGAAAAACCTCAATAGAAATTTTGCAACTCAAATCCTTTCCTTCTTCATAAGAATCTACCTTAACTTTCGGTTGAGCTACTACATCTAACTTATTGTTTTCTATTATTATTCTTATTGCATCATTCACAACTTTCTCAAGAACTTCACCCATAACGGATTTTCCAAACTTACTTTTTAAAACAGGCAGCGGGATCTTCCCAGGACGAAATCCATCGACCTTAACCTCAGAGGAAATAGAATTTAACTTAATCTCAAGCTCCGATTTAATCCGTTCATCAGGAACGGTTGCTTTAAACTCTGTTAACAATCCCTTGGAACTTAATTTTGTAACCTGCGTCTCAACCATAGCTAAATCCATATTATTCTTTGATGGTGCGGGCGGAGGGAGTCGAACCCCCACGATTTGCATCGCTGGAACCTAAATCCAGTGCGTCTACCAGTTCCGCCACGCCCGCAAACCTAAATCCCATACCCTAATACTAGGAGAAAAAAAAGTATTTTTTCAATAATTAAGAGAATGTTTTTTCAAACATTTTGCAAGAGAGGACGCGATTATCAGAAACAACCCCTACTCCCGACGGAGTAAAAACTTTTAAAGAGTAGTGCACGTGAGGCAGGCCAAGGTTATCTCTGGTCATTGCCTTAATTAAGGCAACCTCTTTATTTCCTGAATTATTGACTCGCTGATAAGAGTTGCCAATCTTCAAAGAAAATCTCACATTTTTCGCTTCGTCGTTCATCTCTCTGTCCCTTCCGACAGTCAAAATTATAGCAAAAGCCTATTTATTATTCAATTTTCGTCTGAATCAATTACAGTTTTAGCCATCTATTTTCTTGAGAACTAACGGTATTAAATTTGGCAAATCGTCCGCTACCAAACCAGGTCCAAAAAGCTTTGCTGCTTCGCCATGTATCCAAGCACCAGAAACTGAAGCATCAAAAGAGTTCATTCCCTGAGCAATAAGACCTGTTATAATTCCGGCGAGAACATCACCTGATCCTGCGGTGGCTAGTGTTGGTGGAGCGTTACAATTAACGACTGAGAGACCGTCTGGTCGCGAGATAACCGTATCAGACCCTTTCAGTAAAACGACTCCATTAGCATCAAATGCGGCCAATACACATTTTGCAACTTTGTTAATATTTTTTCTCTTCGCTATCTTGGGAAAAAGTCTTGCAAATTCGCCTTCATGGGGAGTCAAAACACAGCGAGGAAATACTGATTTAAAAAGTTTTTTTGGGGAGTCTTTGAACGCGCTAATAGCATCAGCATCTAGAACACAGGGTCGTTTTTTTGAGAGCAACAGTAACACCTTTTTTGAGCTTAATCTTGAAACACCAATTCCAGGCCCAACTAAAAAAACATTTTTTCTTTTATCAGAAATTATCTTTTTCAAATCATGTAAGCTATCTACAGTAACACTCAATATCTCCGGCATTTCCATTTTATAGATTTTAGACGAAGATTTGTTTGCCGCGATAGTGACCAAGCCTGATCCTATTCGAAGGCATGCTCTAGCAGCCAATCTAGCTGCACCTGTCATTTCTTCTCCACCCATAACGAGTGCATGACCTCTGCTATATTTATGATCTTGATAACTCGGCCAAGGAAATTTTTTATTCCAAAGTTTTGGACTATTGAGAAATATGGTGGGTTTAATTTTCTGAATAACTGAGTCAGGAATTCCAATATCCGAAATGATCAGGTTTCCGCTATATTCTCTTCCAGGAAACAAAATATGACCTAATTTTGGTCGAAAGAAAGAAATCGTCTCATTAGCTTTGATCGCGGTACCCAATATTTTCCCAGAATCAGCATCAATACCGCTTGGAATGTCAATGCTAACACAAGGGATCTCGCTTTTATTAATGGCATTAATTAAACCCTTAATGTTTTCTTTTACCGGACGATTTAAGCCAATCCCGAAAAGCGCATCAACTACAACAGAGCAACCATTGATTCTTTTCTTTAGTTGAGGCAAAGAAAGTTCAAAAGTAACGCCTTCCCATTCCTCCGACGCTCGAAGAGCATCATCTTTCATTTTCTTTAAAGACTTAAGAATACCCACCTGAACAGGCCAACCTCTTGCGCTTAATAGTCTAGCAACAACAAATCCATCTCCTCCATTATTACCTCGTCCGCAAAGAATTAGGACTCGACCCTTTTGATGTTTCTTAATAATTTCACGAGCAATGCGCTTTCCAGCATTTCTCATTAACTGATAACTGGAAATTCCATTTTTTGAAGCAAGGAAATCTGCCCTGTACATTTGCTCAGATGTCAATACTTCTGTTATAATTTTATTTTTATATTTCAATTATTTATATATATAATTTAATCTATTATATTAATTATATCTACAGAATTCTTTTAAGAAAAAATAAGTCCAAGGCTATACACGGACAAATAATATTTATTATTCTTTCTCCTTTGATTGATTTAATTAATATGTCTATAAATATACCACCTGTCATGAATAAAAAACAAAAGCAAAAAACACGTTATAATTGGAAAACCGAGGAAATACTTAAGATTCTTGAGACACCCCTACTCGACCTGCTTCACAGAGCAAGAGAAGTACACAAACTTCACCATAAAAAAGATTTTATTCAGCGCGCAACTCTGTTGAGCGTCAAAACCGGTGGATGTCCTGAAGATTGTGCATACTGCCCTCAATCAGCGCACTATAATACCGACATTAAGAAGGAAAAGAAATTAGATGTTAAAACCGTAGTAAAAGTGGCCAAAAGCGCCAAAGACAACGGTGCTTCTAGATTCTGCATGGGCGCGGCATGGCGAGAAGTAAAAGATGGTCCCGAATTCGATTCTATCCTAACTATGGTGCGAAATGTAAAAGCATTGGGGATGGAAACTTGTGTAACTCTGGGAATGCTGAATAAAAAACAAGCTGAAAAATTAGCAGATGCTGGTTTAACCGCATATAACCACAATATTGATACTAGCCCTAATTTCTACAAAACAATCATCACCACAAGAGCTTTTAAGGATCGTTTAAAGACACTGCGTCATGTACATAGTGCTGGAATCTCTGTCTGCTCAGGCGGAATAATCGGAATGGGGGAAACAAACCGAGATAGATGTTCGATGCTAAAAATACTATCAAATATCAAACCCCACCCTGAAAGCGTTCCAATCAATATTCTTGTTAAAGCAAAAGGAACTCCTCTAGCTGAACAGCCCAACGTTGAATCGATAGATATTGTCCGAATGTGTGCAACAGCAAGAATACTTATGCCAAAGGCAAGAGTAAGGCTAAGCGCAGGGAGAAGTGAGTTATCTCGTGAAACTCAAATTCTGTGTTTCTTGGCTGGAGCAAATTCTATTTTTTATGGGGAAAAGCTTCTAACAACCAAGAATAATGATTGCCTCGAAGACGTAAGACTATTGAAGGATATAGGAATCAAAGTTTCACATAGCCCCAAGAGTGCGCAAAACTAATATAAGATTGGGTCGATGAAAACATCTGCAATAATTCTTGCAAAACTTGCTATTACTGGACTCTTATTCTGGTATTTAACAACAAAAATTGATTTTTCCGAATCTTTTGATCAAATCTTCTCAATTAGTCCGGGAATTGTCATCTTGGTTATCGCTCTAATAATGGCAGAAATTGCAGTCGTAAGCTTAAGGTGGAAAATTATAATGAAAAAAATTGGCATCAATCTTAGGGTTTTTGAATTATTTAAAATCTATCTTGTTGCAAATTTTTTTAATGTTACTTTGCTTTCAAGTTTAACCGGTGATGCTTTTCGTGTATGGAAACTTTCCAAAATAACAAAACCTTTAACAAAAATTTTTAATGGAATTGTTCTTGATCGCCTAGTTGGAATAATAGGGTTACTTTCAATAATTGCTATTGGGGTTTTCATTTTACCTATAGAAGAAATAGAGCAATGGACAAAAAGATCTCTTCTGGTCTTTCTAATAACTTTAATTGCTATCTACTTCATTCTCATAAGAATAAAAGATCTGCGGAAAGATCTTGAAAAATGGAAAATCATTAAATTTTTCAAAAAAATTGCTATGGACACCGTCGCCCTAGTAAAAGACTATCGATGTTTTTCTTTAATGATCTTTTATTCTCTCTTTATACATTTAATAAATATAGTAGTTATCTATATTTTAGCCGTCGATCTAGGCATAGCTATAAGTTTTCTTGCCTCTTTTGTGCTGTTCCCAATTGTAATATTCTTTATGCTAGTACCAATCTCAATTGCTGGCTGGGGAGTGCGTGAAGGAGCTATGGTTATCTTGTTGGGACTGGTTGGAATATCCAGTGAATCGGCGTTAGCATTGTCCTTACTTTACGGAATCATACTAACTATTGTAGGTTTAGCCGGAGGAATATTATGGCTGATTGAAAAAAATAATTCCTGAGATTATAATTTGAAAAAAAAGAATGACTGAAGATATAAAAAAATTAGAAAAAAGTAAGCGAAAGCTATCCATCATCGATCATAACGATAAAATGGCCAGCGAAAAAAATGGGTGGGTTAATAAGAATCAGTTTTACTACAATGAACACTGGAAGTATTTAAACTTTTTAGTACCTGAAAATAGCGACATTCTAGATATTGGCTGCGGCACAGGGAAAGATCTCTCCAAATTAAAAACTAAATCAGCTGTTGGAATCGATATAAGTCAGAAAATGCTTGATGTTGCAAAAAAAGATTTTCCGAACTTAGAGTTTCTGCAAGGGGATGCAGAAAAATCAGAGGTTTTTAAAAAACTTAACAGAAAATTTGATTTTATTCTTATGACAGATTTAGTGGGTGAGCTAGAAGATTGTCAAAAGACTTTTGAGAATCTCCACACTGTATGTAACGAAAAGACAAGAATAATCGTTAGTTATTATTCCAAGTACTGGGAACAATTCATAAAGTTTGCGGAATGGCTTGGCCTAAAAATGCCGCAAAATGAGCAAAATTGGCTATCGATAAATGATATTGAGAATATTCTTAATCTGGCTGGTTATGAAGTTATCACAAAAGACAAGCGTATTATTACTCCAATTAACTTTTTTGGTTTAGGGCGGTTAATTAATCGTTTTATAGGCACTCTTCCTATACTGAGAACATTTTGTATGAGATCCTACATTGTTGCCAGACGAGTTGTTAAAAAAATAAAGGAAGATAAATCAGTATCGATAGTTATTCCTTGCAAAAACGAAAAGGGAAACATTGAGAACGCCGTTAAGCGGATACCAAAATTTGGAAAGGAATTAGAAATTATATATGTGGAAGGAGGGAGCAAGGACGGAACTTTTGAAGAAGTTAATCGCGTAATAAAACAGTATCCAGAATTGAATATTAAGGGCATCCAACAAAAAGAAAAAGGCAAAGCAAATGCTGTAAGGGAAGGTTTTGATATTTCTAATGGAGAAATTCTTATGATACTTGACGCAGATTTAACCACCCCCCCTGAAGCGCTCCAAAAATTCTACGATGCAATAATAGAAGATCATGGAGAATTCATTAACGGCTCAAGATTGGTCTATCCTCTTGATCAACAGGCCATGCGTTTTCTTAATTACGTAGCGAATAGATTATTTTCTTACATATTTACTTGGCTATTAAACCAAAGATTCACGGACACGCTTTGCGGAACCAAGGTGCTATCAAAATCTGACTATCAAAGAATAGTCGAAAATAGATCATACTTCGGCGATTTTGATCCCTTTGGGGATTTCGACTTAATACTTGGAGCATCAAAGGCCCATCTTAAATGTGTTGAAATTCCGGTTCGCTATGCCGCTCGCTCCTACGGAGAAACACAAATTTCACGCTTTAAACATGGTTGGCTTCTATTAAAAATGGTGTCCTTCGCATACAAAAAATTAAAAGCTATGTAGCTGGGAATCAAATTGCAAAAAATCACTACTCACACGAATGAATTGGATGCGAAAGTAAACGTATTTTTAAAAAAAACGGCATTGCAAAATGTTTATGAATCATTTTACGAAAAAATATATGAGCATTGTAATGAATTTGGGAAAACATTAGAAATAGGATCTGCCTCTGGAAAATCAAGGAACTCCTTTAAAAATATTTTTCTTAGTGATGTTGTTTTTTCTCATCACTCCGATACGGTGTGCGATGCACATTTTTTGCCGTTCAAAAACAAAAATTTCTCAAATATTATCGCCATTGATACATTCCATCATCTAGAAAATCCCTTAATGTTTGTAAAAGAAGCATCCAGAATTCTAACAAATGGGGGGAGAATGGCTCTTATCGAGCCACTGGTCACGCCAATTAGCCAAATCGTATATAAAATTTTTCACGATGAAGATTGTTCAACAAACATAAATCCTTTTCAAATTAATGCACCCGATCAAAAGAGAAATCCTCTAAAAGACGGAAATAATGGACTACCAACAGCCTTTTTTCTAAAAAAGAAAGACTCATTTCACAAAGAATTTCCTGAATTAAAAATAGTCAAATTTCAAAGATTGAGTTTGTTTGTCTACCCCTTAACTGGAGGCTACAGAAATTGGTGCCTTATGCCCAGCTTGTTGGTTAAGAGTCTCTTGAAAGTTGAAAATTTTTTACTGCCATTACTGGGAAGATTAATGGCTCTAAGAATGCTGGTAGTAATAGAAAAACGAAAATAATTTAGTTTCCATCAACGTTAATAAATCCGTACTTATTTGGCATTTCAATCTTAATTAAAGCATCTTTATCCAATTGACTATCAGCTGAAAAAATTCCATTTAGTGATAATAGATAAGCAGTTATAGAGTAGGTTTGATTAACCGATAATGAATAAGGAGATTCTGGCGGCATCGCACGTCTAATGTAATCGAACAAAGTCGTTGCATAAGGCCAATAACTGCCAATGGTCTTTATTTTTTGTTCCGTCTTAAGAGATCCTACATACCCGACCAATTCTTCAGCGCTTAACCCTCTTCCATCCTTTCCGTGGCATTCTTTGCACTTCCCCTCATAAATAATTTTCCCTTCCTCAAAGGTTCCATATCCCTCAGGTAAATTTGTTCCGTCCGGGGTTACTGTTAAATCCCATTTCCTAATTTGACTACTTGATAATTCTTTTCCAAGACTTGGGGCATCAGCTAAATCATTTGATTCTTTTTTATTGTGAAAAATAAGAATCAAGAATACGGCTAATAGGATTAAAAGAGTTTTTTTATTACCGCTAAATATAAACTTGAGTAATTTTTCCATTGCTCGAAATCTTCCAACTAATTATTCCGTTAAAATGAAAAGACGAAAAAACACCAAATCGAGAAATTAGTTCATCTCTTGTGGGTTGAGAGAGTCCTTTATCGTCAAAGCAACGACTTTGAAGAATTTGTGTTTTTCTATCCCAAAACCAAGGAAGTCGAAATCTCGTAAATGACTTATCAAGAACAGGTTTTTGAAGCTTTGCGGTTATCCATCTACTACCGCCATCTAACGAAACTTCAACCTTTTTAATTCTTCCGTTACCTGACCAAGCTAATCCCGAAAGCTCATAGAAACCTTTTCTTTCCATCTTTAAACCGGGAGAAGGTCTTGTAATAACCGATTTGGGTTGCATGACGAATGAAAATTGTCTTGCGAATCCTGTGCTCATTAAATCCGTGTACTTCGAAGTTTCATTTCTGGACATAACTGGCTTTTTTACCGCTTTTATTCTTGTCAACCATTTAACGTGGGTTATTCCTTCCCACCCTGGAAAAATAAGCCTCATAGGGTAACCATTCTCAGGGCGCAATCTTTCGCCATTCTGGTAGAGAGCAATGAACCCGTCCTTTAGGGCTTTTGATGTTGGCACACTAACATTAAGAGAGCCTCCGTCCGCACCTTCTGCCTCAATCCATTTCGCTTCTCCACTTAAACCAGCCTCTTTGAATAAAATTTTAAGAGGAACGCCTGTCCACTCAGCACATGATACTAAACCATGAAGATAACCAGCATAAGATTGTCGAGGCTTGCTGCCCCAGCCAGATTCACTATTTCCGCCACATTCGATAAAACAAATCTTTGAGGTCATCGGATATCTTAACAAATCCTTAATTGTAAAAATTAAATTTTTCTTAACAAGACCATGTAAAATAAACTTATGTTTGTTTGGATCAATTGCAGGAACACCATCATGGTGTCTTTCAAAATGTAATCCGTTTGGTGTAACTGTTCCTTCTAGTAGGTGCAAAGGTGTCCAAGATGCCCCGTGCCCCAACACATCACGATTTGCCACAATCCATCTAATCACATGATCTTCGTGATGCGATGGCTTACCATAGTTTGTAAATGGCAATCCCTCTTCTTTTCTCCATTTTGGAATTACGGAATCTAAAGAATCATCTTTGGCATAAGACAAAAAACCGGACCCACCAACCGATGCAATAGTAGTAATAAAAACACCTTTTTTTAAGACAGATCTTCTGTCTAAAAAAACACCTCTATTTTTATTAGATTTTTTTTTTGAATTTTTCCTGTTTTTTTTCTTCATGCAATTGGGGCGAGTGAGCGGATTCGAACCGCCGACATCAGGCACCACAAGCCTGCGCTCTAACCAACTGAGCTACACCCGCCATATTATAACTATACATTATTCCTAAAAAGATATTTATTAAAATTCATAATTCGTGCATTTTAAGAAAATATTTTTTTACTTCGCAAAATAAATTATGAAAAGTAGACAACAAATTGCAAAATGTATAGAGCGACTAGGAACTGATAGTGCTTTTGAAGTGTTTGCAAAAGCAAAAAAACTAGAGCAAGCAGGGGAAAAAATTATTCACTTGGGGATTGGTCAACCAGACTTTCGGACTCCGGAAAATATTGTAGAGGCAGCCTGCAAAGCATTAAAAAATGGACATCATGGTTACACTCCAGCAGGAGGAATTCCTGAGCTAAGAGAAGCTGTCGTCGAAGATGTTGAGAAATACAGAAATACAAAGCTAAACCCAAACAATGTCTTGATTGCACCTGGAGGTAAATCAATTATTTTTTACACAATCCTTATGTTTGGCGAAAAAGGAACTGAAATTATTTATCCAGATCCGGGTTTCTTAAGTTATAAATCTACGATAAGTTTTACGGGCGCAAAACCCGTCCCTCTAAAATATTCAGAAAAAAATAACTTTTCATTCGACCCTGAAGAGTTGTTATCTCTAATAACTCCAAAAACCAGACTCATAATCATCAATAGCCCTTCAAACCCTACGGGTGGGATAATCAAAGAAGATGAAATGATCGCGCTAGCAAAAGAACTAGAAAAATATCCTGAAATTTATATTTTAAGTGACGAAATTTACAGCAGAATGGTTTTTAAAAACAATAGGCATATATCTCCTCTCCAATACGACAGTATCAAAGACAGAGTTATTCTGCTTGATGGCTGGAGCAAAACTTATGCTATGACCGGCTGGAGAATTGGTTATGGAATTTTTCCAAATAGAATCTACAAGTATGCTGAAAAAATAGCCATTAACTGTCATTCCTGTGTTAGTACGGCTTCTCAATATGCCGCTTTAGAGGCGCTCAAAGGTCCTCAAGGAGCAGTAGAAATGATGGTACAAGAGTTTCAAAAAAGGCGTGATTACATGGTCGAAAATATAAATAAAATCAAGGGCTTTAATTGCCTAAACCCAGGTGGGGCATTTTATATTTTTCCTAATATCAAGGAAACAGGACTAAAATCCAAAGCCATTGAAATTAAACTTTTGGAAGAATTGGGGATAGCCACGGTCTCGGGTCCAAGTTTTGGGAATTTTGGTGAGGGATATATAAGAATTTCCTATGCAAATAGTCTCATAAATCTTAAGGAGGCCATTAGGAGGCTAAAGAATTATCCAATGGACAAATAGTGGGAAAAATGCTTTAAAAGTGTGGTAATAAAAGACCGTAATGGTCTCTCATCGGGGGTATAAATAGTGAAAAAAATCGAAGCAATCATCAAGCCATTTAAAATCGACGAGGTTAAAGATGCACTTACGAAAATAGGAGTATCAGGAATGACTGTCGTTGAAGTAAAGGGTTTTGGTAAACAAAAAGGGCATACGGAATTATATCGTGGCGCCGAATACGTCGTTGATTTTTTACCAAAAATAAAAATCGAAGTAATTGTTGATGATAAAATTTCTAAAAAAACAATTGAAGCAATTATGAACGCTGCGAAAACGGGTAAAATTGGAGATGGAAAAATCTTTATATCAAATCTTGAGGACGCTATTCGGATTAGAACTGGAGAAAAAGGTAAAAACGCTATTTAAAAGACAGCAAATTAATCTTTAAAGAAAGGAAAAAAAGTGTCAAAGAAAGTTTTAGATCTGATTAAAAAGAATAATGTTAAGTACGTAGATTTGCGTTTTACTGATCCCAGAGGAAAGTGGCAGCATACAGCACAAACGGCACACACCATAACTGCTGACACCTTTCAAAATGGAATTATGTTTGATGGATCTTCCATTGCTGGCTGGAAGTCAATTGATAAATCGGACATGATGCTAATGCCAGATCCAGAAACCGCAGTTATGGATCCATTTACCGCACAGCCCCAATTAGTCTTATTTTGTGACGTTCTTGAACCGATCTCTCGTGAACCCTATAACCGAGATCCAAGATCTGTTGCAAAAAAAGCAGAAGCCTTTTTAAAGAAATCGGGGATTGGCGACAAAGCGTACTTTGGCCCTGAAGCTGAGTTTTTTGTTTTTGATGACGTTCGGTTTGATGTTTCCATGAATCATACATTCTATAAAGTTAATCAAGAAGAAGGTCCATACAATAGTGGGTCCGAAATGAATGAAGGTAACCTAGGTCATAGACCGGCAATCAAGGGTGGGTACTTTCCTGTCCCCCCCGTTGATTCATTCACTGATCTTAGAGCAGAAATGGTAACGGTAATGGAAGAAATGGGGCTGGTAATGGAAAAACATCACCATGAGGTTGCCCCAAGTCAACACGAGCTAGGACTACAATTTACTACCCTAACTAAAGCTGCTGATAGCCTACAAATTTACAAATACGTTACTCATATGACTGCTCAAGCTTACGGAAAAACAGCAACCTTTATGCCAAAACCAGTCCTGGATGACAACGGTTCGGGAATGCATACCCATCAATCTATATTTAAAGGTGAAAAACCGCTTTTTGCAGGCAGCAAGTATGCCGGACTTTCTGACACCGCGTTACACTATATTGGCGGCGTTATGAAGCACGCAAGAGCAATTAATGCATTCAGCAATGCAACGACAAACAGTTACAAGAGGCTGATACCTGGATTTGAAGCACCTACACTGTTAGCTTATTCAGAGAGGAATCGATCTGCAAGTTGTCGTATCCCCTATTCGCCAGGTCCCAAGGGAAAGCGTGTAGAAGTTCGTTTTCCAGATGCATCTGGAAATCCATACTATACATTTGCCGTAATGCTAATGGCTGGATTAGATGGGATTAGAAAGAAAATTAAACCCCGTAATCCAATTGAAGCGGATTTTTATGAACTTTCTGAATCTGAACTCAAAGGTATACCAACAGTCTGCGCAAGTCTTCAGGAGGCAATAGATGCATTGGATAAGGATCGAGGATTCCTCAAACAAGGGGATGTCTTTACCGACGACATGATTGATGGCTATATCGATCTTAAGAAAGAGGAGATTCAAAAAGTTAATAATACCCCCCATCCTGTTGAGTTCGATCTCTATTATTCGGTTTAACCCCAAAGAATCTTCAGCGGCTGCATATAGTGAGGCAGTTTCCTCTCACCACAATGTACTTGAATTGAGTGATGGGAATTTTATAATGCCAACATGTCAAAAAGAGCCTTATCAAAGGCAAAGACCTATTCAGCCAAAGATATAGAAGTACTCGAAGGCATTGATCCGGTCAGAAAAAGACCCGGAATGTATATCGGAAGTGTTGATAAAGATGGCCTACATCATTTATTTACAGAAGTCTTGGACAATGCCATGGACGAGGTTATCGCTGGGTTTGCCAATTCAATAAAAATTAATCTTTCGAAGAACGAAATTATCACCATTCATGATAATGGAAGAGGCATACCTGTTGATCCACATCCAAAATTTAAAACCAAATCTGCATTAGAAGTTATTTTAACAACCTTACACACAGGCGGAAAGTTTAACGAAAAAGTTTACAAGACTGCAGGAGGATTGCATGGTGTTGGAATTTCTGTCGTTAATGCGCTTTCAGACTATTTTTCTGTTGAGGTTGTGCGCGATGGTTTTCTTTGGTCCCAAAAATATTGTAGAGGAAAAGCAAAAACGAAACTCACAAAAAGAAAACACAACGGCAAAGGATCTGGAACGACAATTTCATTTCATCCGGATCCAGAGATTTTTAAAAATGAAATAGCTTTCCTTCCAGATAGACTCTATCAAATAGCCCACTCAAAATGCTTCTTATTCCCTAAAGTTAAAATAGAATGGTCATGTGATAGTGTTTTAGTAAAAAAGAAACAAAGCAACAATAGATCCACTCCTTCAAAGACTAAGATCCACTATCCTGGGGGAATCTTAGAATATGCTAATCAAAGACTCGGAACCGAAAACCAAATCATGGAGCCCTTTTATGGCAAGGTCAAGTTACCGGATGATCACGGTACGATAGAGTGGGTAATTTCATGGTTAGAAAATAGCAATACAAAACTGTTATTTAAAGATTCGTTCTGTAATACCGTACCAACGCCGGAAGGCGGCAGCCACGAGATTGCTTTTAAGTCAGCTTTAATGAGAAGTCTAAAATCTTATGGAAGCTTAATAAATGTAAAAGATTGTTCTCTAATATCTTCAGAGGATATTGCTGAAAATTCTTGTTTCTTGCTCTCTGCTTTCGTAAGAAATCCTCAATTTTTTGGCCAAACAAAAAACAAATTAACCATGCCAGAAATTGCACGAACTATGGAAAATTCAACCAAAGACTACTCTGACATATGGCTAAGCAAAAACCCGAAGGATGCAAAGAAAATTGTAAGCTACTTGGTTGAAATAGCTCTACAAAGAAAACGAGCGAAAGAAGAAAAGCTACTTAATCAGAAAGCCTCAGCAAGAAAAATCCGATTGCCAGGAAAGCTATCCGACTGCACGAGAATGGATCCAAAAGGAACAGAGGTATTTATCGTAGAAGGAGACTCCGCAGGCGGATCTGCCAAGCAAGCCAGAAATAGAGAAACTCAGGCTGTCCTTCCTTTAAAGGGAAAAATTCTCAATGTTGCGAACGCCTCAACAGCCAAACTACTAGCTAACCAAGAATTGCAGGACCTAAACCAGGCTCTTGGTTGCGGAACTGGAAATCAATACGAGGAAAAGAAACTGAGGTATGAAAAAATTATCATCATGACTGACGCAGATGTTGACGGAGCACATATTGCATCTCTGCTCATGACATACTTTTATCGGGAGCTACCTAAATTAATAGAAAATGGACATCTCTATCTTGCCGCCCCCCCTTTGTACCGAATTACAAAAAAGGATATCATTAGATACGCCCACGATGAACAGGACAAAAATAGCATGCTCAAAAATATTTTTAGCAATGATAAAGCAGTAGAAATTAGCAGATTTAAAGGGCTTGGTGAAATGCCTGCAGAAGATCTGAAAGAAACGACCATGAATCCAGAAACTAGAAAACTTTTCAAAGTTTCTTTAACGAAAAAAAACGGCGGATCAGAAAAAAATCAACAAAAAACTACTGCTAAGCTAGTTGAAAGTTTAATGGGAAAAAGACCAGAGCTGAGATTAGAGTTTATTAAAGAAAATGCAAAATTTGTAAAAGATTTATATATATAAAAGCAAATTTAGCAATCAAACGATGAGTCTACTGATTTTCTTAAAATTTTGATCACCCGAGTCTTTGATCCATTCGAACACTATCATTTCGGTGCTCACTAAATCACAACCATTATTCCCCAGTCTTTTTTTTGCTATATCTTTGCTTTTTTTTACTCTCGAGGAGATAGCATCTTCGACAACAAAAGAATGATAATTCATACCCTTTAAATCTATAGCTGTTTGCAAAACGCAAACGTGCGCCTCAATACCAGTAATTATTATTTGTGAACGATTGAGGGATTTTAAAACTTTAATAAACTTTTTCGATCCTCCACAAGAAAAAGTTGTCTTTTCAACAACGAGGCTATCTTTCAACACTTTTAGTTCAGCAATGGTCTTGCCCAAACCTTTAGGATATTGTTCAGAAAATAAAACTGGGATTTTTAATATACTGGCTGATTCAATCAATATGCTTATATTTTTAAGTATCTTCGTTTGATTCAACATTTTTGGAAACAGCTTTTCCTGCATATCAACGATTAATAAACAAGATTTATCT
>Ga0315336_1002185_pt1 | contig 31467 bp, 21 predicted proteins | sample ASW5metaG_FD_204512 | JGI IMG/M metagenome (GOLD analysis project Ga0315336, IMG submission 204512) | Ammonia-oxidizing marine archaeal communities from Monterey Bay, California, United States - ASW #5 | ecosystem: Environmental > Aquatic > Marine > Intertidal zone | place: USA: California...
TGAACTGGCGAGGATGGATCGACTTTGGCTCGGGCACCCTGGGTGACATGGGGATACACATTCTTGAGCCAATGGTTTCGACACTGGGTGTTGCACCGCCGCTTTCGGTCAGAAGTGTTGGCCTGGCACCAAATCCGGAAACGTGGCAGCCCGGCAATACGATCGAATACGAGTTCGCAGGAACCCGATACACCGCCAGTGAGAAGCTTCCTTATGTCTGGAGTGACGGACAAGCAGGCCGCCCACCGCTCTCGACTTCCGAGTTCCTGCCAGCCGACCTGAAATTGCCGAATCAAGGGACGTTGTTTGTGGGCGAACAGGGAGCCATTGTTCATCCACACGGCGGCAGGCCGATCGTTTTCCCGAAAAATCGTCTCAGTGGTTACGACATGCCGGTCATCGAGAAGCGAGGCCATTTTGAGAACTGGCACGAAGCAATCCGGACAGGCGAGCCGGCTTGTGCATCATTCGATTTTTCTGCTCCGCTCACGGAAACGGTGTTGCTAGGCAACATCGCTGTAAGATTTCCCAATGAAAAGCTCGAGTGGGACAGCAAGTCTCTCAGTTTCACCAATAATCAGCAGGCGAACGCATTCGTAAGAACTCGGTATAGAAAAGGCTGGAGCATAGAAAAGCTGTAGACGTTGTGAGCGGCGCCGCGTAAGCAACCGGGCGTTGTTTTGGGCAATACCCGAGGCCGTGCGGCCGAAGGCTCAGGTTCTCAACATGAAACCGAAGTCCCCTGACATCCAACACTGAGGTTCCGACGTTGAAGACTGTTTCCACACTCACGATCTCCATCCTGCTTGCATCCACGTCGCTCGTATCCGCTGAAGAGCCCGTTGCCATATTCAATGGGAAAGACCTGACCGGATGGACCGGAGCAAACTACGAAGTCAAAGACGGCGTTCTGATCTGCCGTGGAAAAGTCCTCAGAACGAACAAGCAGTACTCAAACTACGTGTTCGAGTTCGACTTTCTCCTGCCCCCGCGCGGCAACAACGGACTCGGCATTCACTATCCTGGTAAAGGACGTCCTTCCGGCACGGGTATGGAGTTGCAGATTCTCGACAACAGTCATCCGAAGTACCGAAACTTGAAGGAAACTCAGTACCACGGTTCTCTGTACAAGCTCCAGGCCGCCAAGCGTGGGTTTCTCAAACCGGTCGGTGAATGGAACCATCAGAAGGTTACTGTCGATGGATCGAAAGTTGTCGTGGAATTGAATGGCACGAAGATCCTGGACGCAGATCTGGACGAGCTGGGGAAGAAGAACTCTAAGCACAAAGGGGTCCGCCGCCGCAGCGGCCATATCTGCTTCTGCGGACACGGACAACCGGTTCAGTTCAGGAGTATCACGATCCTCGAATTGCCTGAATGAAACCAATGAAACTGCTTCTCCCACTGATTCTTCTCTCGATTCTCAATGCGTTTCTCCGGCCACTTGCGGCGCAGGAACAGGAGAGGCCGTACAACGTTCTGTTCATTATTTCCGACGATCTGACTGCGACCGCTCTGGGTTGTTACGGCAACACGGTGTGCAGAACTCCAAACATCGACCGGCTGGCCACTGAAGGGACGTTGTTCTCCCGAGCGTATTGCCAGGCCACCGTCTGCGCTGCTTCCCGGGCGTCGATTCTGTTTGGCTACTATCCGTATGCCTCGAAAGCCACCGGGCGGACCAGCGGACGCAAAGAAGTCGGAGCGGATCGGAACAGCTGGCCGCAGCATTTCCGCAAGAACGGCTATCACACCGCTCGGGTGTCAAAAGTGTTTCATATGGGCGTTCCGACGGATATTGCGCCAGGACGGGATGGGGAAGACGATCCTGCCTCGTGGGACGAGGCTTTTAACAGTCCCGGCCCTGAATCCAAAGCACCAGGAACTGGTGAAACGCTGCAGAACAATCCCGGTGGCCTCAAGAAGGGCGCAGCTGGAGGGAACCGCTTTGTTGTCGTCGAAGCTGACGGTGATGACATGGTTCACTCCGACGGAATGACTGCCACCAAAGCCGTTGAATTGATCCATCAATACCAGGACCGGACCAAGCCGTTCTTTCTTGCCGTCGGCTTCGTGCGGCCACACGTGCCACTGGTGGCGCCACGGAAGTACTTCGCGCCGTACGACTACGATCAAATGATCCTGCCACCGAAAATCCCAGGTGACCGCGAGGACATCCCAAACAATCCGGGCAACAGGCGAACTTCCGAGTCCCTGCAGATGGATGTTCGGCAGCAGAAGAAGCTGATCGGAGGCTATTACGCATCGGTCAGCTACATGGACGCGATGACCGGCAAGGTGATCGACGCTCTGGAGGAAAGCGGCCAGCGTGACAACACGATTGTCATCTTCACCAGTGACCATGGCTATCACCTCGGCGAACACGACATGTGGTCCAAGGTCAGCATCCATGAGGAATCAGCTCGTGTGCCACTGGTTATCAGCATGCCGGGGAAGCGACCGGCGGTGTGCGATTCACTCGTGGAGCTGCTTGACCTTTATCCCACGATTTCCCGGCTATGCGGACTGAAGATTCCGGGAAACGTTCAGGGGAAAGACATCTCCCTGATGCTGAATGACCCGAAGGTTGAAGTGCGGGACGCCGTCCTGTGCAGCGGCAAGGGACGGCTGTATCGCGACGCCCGATGGGCTCTGCTCGACTACGGAAAGAAGGGGGAGTTGTACGACATGGTGAAAGACCCGAAGCAGTACACGAACCTGTTCACTCAATCCGAGTACTCGGACGTCGTCGCTGGCTTGAAACAGAAGCTGAAGACGAAGCTGGCCGAGATCCAGCACAATGACCTGGGTGAAGAATAGTCATGGGAAATTCGACCGTCGCACTTTTCTCCATGGGCTCGGTGTTTCGATCGCGTCAGTGATCCTGTCGGTATCTGAATTGCTTCGACAAGACGATCTGCTCAATAACCGTGTCGATCTTGTATCCGTCCTGTTTGACTTTGCGCATGATTGCTTCCAGGGACACCCGGTCAAACGGCTCTATTTTTCGCCCTAAGGCATAGGCCAGCATCTGTTCCACGAAGTTGTTCGCTATGTCCTCTGCATATACTTCCAGCAATAACACTTTCATTTCTCGAGGTGTTCTAAACTTTTTTCCATTGGGCATCACGCCCGCTGAAACTACAGGAGCCTTGTCTGGATAATGCGTTCGCCATCCACCGTTTGGCGCGAAGTTCTCAAGACCCAGCCCCAATGGATCAATCGCCTTGTGACAAGAAATGCATTCGACCTTGGAAACGTGTTGCTTAATCAGCTCAGCAACAGAAGGATTCCTTTTGAGATCCAGTGCCAAACGCGACTCTTCAAGCGAAGGGACGTTCGGTGGCGGTTCCAAGGCCTTGCCCATGAAGGTGCTCAAGATCCACACGCCGCGCCGGATCGGACTGGTCCGTTTTTTTGAAGCCGTCAGGCGCATGATCGCAGCACTGGTAATGATGCCACCTTCATGATCACTTTTCGTTTTGACCAGCACAGGCGGGTCATATCTGGCACGACTGTCCCGGCTCTTGCTTTGCCTGCTGAACAAAACGTCGGCGTACACATGCTTCACTGATTCCGGATCGATTGCAGCGTAACCATGCCGTCGCGCATTGAGGACCGAGGATCTTTTGTAGATCCAATCACTTTGAACCATCTCCAAAAAGCTCCGGTCCGACTTGATCAGCTCGTCAAAGAAAAACAGAATCTCATCGTAAGTTTCCCGGTTCCATCTTTCGCTCAAGAAGTACTCACTGTTCGCCAACAGATCGTCGAAGCCGAGCCATTGACCGGCAAAGTGTTCGGAAATGGAGAGCCGCTTCGGGGAATTCAACATCCGGGCAATTTGAGATTTCAGAACCTCGTCTTTGAGCAAGCTGCCGCCCTGGCCAAGCCGCAGCAATTCTTCATCCGGAGTGGTTGACCACAAGAAATACGACAACCGCGTTGCCAGTTCCATGCCCGTAATCGCATAGGGTGTGTCCAGGTTCTTAGTTTCTTCAAACCGGTACAAGAATTCCGGCGACACCAGGATCATTTCAAACACATGACGCAGGCTTTCAGCGCTGTCTTGTGAAACCTGAACATGTTTCTGGTACCGATCGAAAAAAACGTCCGCGTAATCCTGCACTCTTTTTCGATTGCCGCGGTAGGCCCGCAATAGGAACTTTGAAATCAATTGCTTGATTTCACCTTCGCTGGCATTTGTCGGCATGTCAGGTCGGCCCAGAACCGTTTGTTTAGCGACCGGATCGTTGCTGAATTTCGCCAACGCGTAATGCGCGACATCGGCGATCTCCTTGAGCGGCGGTTTGAGTGATTGCATGCGATGTGCGTCGTTGTCAAATCCGGATGCTCCCGGAATGTCCGACGGCACGGTGGATTCGATCATGGATAGATCGATGCGGCCGACGACGGTGTCGCGATAGGGCGATTTGAGCTTGATCGCCAAGACATCCTCGAGTGTGTTTTCCAATTCGTAACGCGTTAAACGGCGTAATGGCGTTGGCCCGATATGTGACTTTCCCTGTCGCAAAACGAACGACTCATGAAACCATTGCTTGATGGCTTTTTTTTCTGCGGGCTTCAGAGGCCCCTCGTCGCTGGGTGGCATTTTGCCACGGGCCACCATGTTTTCAACCTTGATCCACAGCTTGGTGTATTTCTCGTCGGACGCGTTGCGTTTCCGGAGCAGCGGCGTCAGATCGATTCCACCTTCTCGGGTGCCACTGTCATGGCAAGACATACACCGGGCATCGATCACTTCGGTTACTGAGCTAAAGCTCGTGGCCGAGGCCTGGCGAGGTCGCGATTCCATGGAGAAGGCCAGCAGGCACGCGACGAACGTTACGGCGTTAGGTCGCTGTGTCCTCATCGCGGCTGTTCCAACTCAACCTTGGTGAGAGCGACAACCGTTTTCTTTCCCGCGACCATTTTGTACTGGCCGGTCACGGTCACCACTTTGCCAACGCATCGATCGAATCGCAATTTGTGGTTATTCATGTAGGGGATCCGAATCTCGAGGTCGCTCTTGTCTGAAAGTCGCAACTGATAATATTCCAGCTCGCTTTCAATGCTGATTCGCAACAATCCCTTCGCCGTGAGCGTCTTGTCATCGCTCGTGGCGATCTTCCAACTGCCGTCGTCCGGGTTCGCAGGTTCGAAGTCCGCTTTTTCAGTAATGCCCGCCAGTTGCCCTGTGGCATCGCCAATTCTCGCGGTTTCGGCCCCCATGATTGTCATGAGAGTCGTCAACAGATTGGCATAAGGTTGGGCCCGCGGATAACGCACGTGCCGCCCCAGGTTCACTCTTCCGCCACCACCACCGGTCAAAACGAGCGGAAGGTCTGTCAGCGAATGATAATCGCCGTGCTTGATCCCCGACCCCCATAGGATCAGACAGTTGTCGAACAACGTCCCGTTGCCTTCTTTGATGGCCTTCAACTTGTCGATCAAATATCTCAATTGCCCTGTGTGCCAGATGTTGATCTTGTCGTAAGCCGGCAGCACTTTTTTGTTTCGAACGTGGTGAGATACGTAATGAAACTCGGCATCCACACCCATAAAATCATAATGAGCACGGCTGTTGGTATTGGCGAGCATGCACGAGATCACCCGTGTCGAATCGGTCCAGAACGCCAGCGCGATCAAATCCAGCATCGCCTTGATTCTCTCGCCCAGATTTCCCACTTCCAGACTCGGATCGATGTTCAAGAGTTTCTTGTCCACGTCCGCAGTCCGACTGTTCTGCCGGGCCTGATGAATGCTGTTTTCCACATCTCGTATCGAATCGAAATAGTGCTCCAGGACCAGTTTATCCCGCGCGCTGACTTTCCTCGACAAAGACGAAGAGGCTTCTTTGACCCCATCCAGGACACTCAACAATTCTTTCTGTCGGCCCGCCCTGGACGCATCTTTGAACATCAGGTCGAAACCAACCTGAGGATCATACTGCCCGCGCAGCGGACGATGGCTTTTGTCGTAAGATAATATGTTCAACCAGGGATGTTGCTTCCAGACATTGTCCGCCGTCAGTTGCATGGATTTGATCGGCGTGTCGCTTCCAATGTGATCTGCGACTCTTTGATCAAAGGAATATCGATTGTTGTCCTTATGCCTTGTGGAACTCATGAACGTGCCAGGTGCATCCATGTGGTCGGATGAGCCTTGGTTTTCCAGATTTCCGACCACCAGAATGTCTTTTTGAACTCCCGACAGGGGTTGAAGAATTCTCGACAATTCAAAGTTGGTTTCGGTTCCCCCGACAATGTCCCATGAGTGTGGATTCACACCGCACCCTTTGTACAACACGCACAGTCTCACCGGAGCTGCGTTGGTGGGCTCTGCATGAGTTATGGCGGGGGACATGATGTCCAGGAGGGGCAGCGCCATGGACACCCCGGCGCCTCTTAACAAAAGGCGACGTGGGATGAGATATGAGTTGCGTCGCATGCCAATCCTCGAATTGTCTTTTCGACCAGTTCCTGCGGCCAGTTGACCCTGATCCGACTCAAGAAATGATAGCATCAAAGACATCCCAGCGGCAGGCCTGTATTTTCGAGGCCCAGTTTTCGGGGGCGAACACGCTCCAACCTCTGTGCCGCATCAGCGTTGGCTTTGCCACTTTTGTAATCGCGAGTGATCGAGCCACTTTGACCGTCCCCTCTCTTCACTTTCAACATTACTGCGGCCATGTCGATGTGCCCGCCGTATCCGGTGCGTACATCGTTTGCACATATCACGAACTTCGACGATGGTTCACTGTTTCCGGGACCGTGATCGCTTTGCGCATTCCCGCCATCATGGGATCGTCGTCAGGTCAAGGAACTCAGCCGCGGGGATTCTCACAGCATCCTGAACTGGTTCGCACCAGTTCACATCACCATCGCAACTCACCTTCGACATCAAGTGAGCCGCGGCACAAGGGTCTCATGACATCCACTAAGAGAACACAATCCCGATACGACCATCGCCGACCACAACTCGTCGAGACGGCAGGTGACATCAAGCTCGCCACTCAACATGGAGTGCCGGCGTCGGCGTTCCGCATTACGGATCTCATCTGATAAGATGGGTATCACCTGTGATGGCACCGTATTCCACGAATTCGCGACACTGATGTGTCGCGCTGCACAAGTGCTGACAGAATCCGTTTTGTGGCCGACACGGCTGACGACCAATTTTGAAACAGGAGTTGCCCGTGGTTCTTCCCGGTTTTCGGAGCTCGTGGCTTGCTCGAGTCGTGATGCTCATCTGCCTTCCTGCAATTTGTGCAACACCCCGGCTGCCCGCGTTCGCGCAATCGCGTACGTTCGCTCGGCTGGTTCAAGGAACTGGCGTTAGCGTGCAGGCAGCAGATCGACCGCCCAACATCCTGTTGATCATTACCGACCAGCAACACGCTGACATGATGAGCTGTGCTGGGAACAAGCACTTGAAGACCCCAGCGATCGACAGCCTGGCCCGCGAGGGAATCCGGTTCACCAATGCCTATGTGACCAACCCTGTCTGCGTACCGAGTCGGATTAGTATGGCCACCGGTGTCATGGCGGGTCGTTTCGGCGTGCTCAACAACGGAATGAAAGCGAGCATTCCCACCGATGTCGATCAGAATTCACTTGGAAAACTGATCAAGAGCGCCGGCTACGACACGTTCTACGGCGGAAAAGTGCATATGTGCCCCGAGTTGAATCCGCTTAACGCCGGCTACGACGAGTATTTTCGAGATCAACGCGCGGCCTTGCCGGTCGCTTGCATCGAGTTCATCAATAGAAAAAGAGACCGACCATTCTTTGCTGTTGCTTCGTTCATCAACCCGCACGACATCTGTTTCGCCTACAGGGCATACAAGGGAAAATCGCGCCGAGGCAAATCGAGCGTCGAACATCTCTATCAGCAAGCGGCCAAGATGCCGTCCGAACAGTTGCCACCACTGCCAGACAACTTTCGGATACCTGAGCTGGAACCCGATGCGATTGACCTGTACTCCAAGGCGACCGCGGTCACACCAGCCGGAACGATGCGGAGGATTTACGACGAACGTCAGTGGCGCATCTATCGTTGGATCTACTGCCGATTGACCGAGCAGGTCGACCGACACATCGGGCGGATTCTCGACGCCCTGAAGCAGAAGGGGATCGAAGAAGAGACGCTGGTCATCTTCACCAGCGATCACGGTGATATGGATGCATGCCATCGCCTGGCCTCCAAGGGTCGCTTCTACGAACAGTCCGTACGCGTACCATTGCTGATGAGATACACAGGCCACATGATTGCGGGCAAAGTGGATCATCACCTGGTGTCAAGCGGGCTGGACATTCTTCCGACGGCATGCAGTTACGCCGGAGTGGATGTGCCCAAGAGCCTGTTGGGAAGGAGTCTCCGGCCCATCGTCGAGGGTAAGGCCGTCGCAACCTGGCGTGAGTACGTCGTGACCGAGAACCACACCGGCCGAATGCTCCGCAGCAAGCGATTCAAGTACTGCATTTACCGGGACGGAGACCTCCGCGAATCACTCGTCGACATGCGAAACGACTCGGGGGAAATGAAGAATCTGGTCGCGGTACCAGAATACAGAACGGTTTTGAAAGAGCATCAACGTCTTCTGCAACAATGGATCGTCTTGTCGGGTGATGCGGATGCCCGACAATTCGCCGCCGTGAAGTCACCAAACTGAATCGCCCCGCGCGGTCCAAGAACACGGATCAACGATGAATCATTGCAGCCGCCGATAGTCCAGATTTGGCGACGGCCGTAACGGCCGAATGGCCGTCAATTTGCTGACCGTCCAGGCCACATCTGGACAACGTAGCCGCAAGTCGGCAGACTATAGGCCACCATCCCACCTGTCCCTGCAAAGGCCATTGCCATGTCCACCGTCACGATCGCCTGCTCAGGGTGCTCAGTCCGGTTGACGCTGAAGACCCGAGACAAACTTGGGAAAAAGATCAAATGCCCCAAGTGCGGCGAGGTGTTCGTTGCCAGGCCGGTCGAGGAGCAGCAACCGGTTGACGACGATGATGACTGGCTGTCGGACTATGACGACATCGGGATGGACGACTCGGAGACCGGCAACGACTCTCGCCGGAAGCAAAGATCGCGCGGCGATTCGAGAAGATCGTCGAAGGGCAAGAAGGCCTCAGGCAAAAGGAGAGCAACGGCAAGATCTAAGTCAAAATCAAAACGAGGTTCCGGTTCGCAGGGCAAACTGCTGTTCGCGGGCATCGGTGGCGGAGCCGTCGTCGTCGCGCTCGCGATCTGGGCGGTCGTGGCGTTCACCGGAAACACGAATGACGACAAGCCGAACAACAACAACGTCGCACAGAACGACGGGAACAAGACCGAAGGACCAGGGACGCCAAATCCCGTCGACAATCAACCAGGTAAAAATCAAAACGGCGATTCGGTTTCGTCGAACGAGAACACGCCCGCCGGTGCCAATCCGAACGAGACCACCAACGGAAACGAGAACAAAACGCCTCCGGCTAAGAAACCGCCACCGCAACATCCCGCCCAGCAAGCCAGAGCCAACCTCGATGCGCTCGTCCGGGAGATTCGTAGCGCGCAAAACTTGAACGAGCAGCAGCGGGCGGGACTGATTCAACGCACGGCAGCGGCCGTCAAAGAGACTCAACAGCTTCTCGAGGAAAAGCAACCGGACGAGACGGACTTCATTCCGGCGCTCTTTTTCTGTGCGACGATGCTGCGTAACGCGCAAGGGCAAGCGGTCGATGACGTCGCCACACTGCGGTTCATTCAGACCATCTGGGAGCGCAGCGACAAACCGGCGGGACCTGTGGGCGGATACACGGCCTATGCTTACGATCTGCTGGCAGAGCGACTGCAGACGACGAAGACAGCCAAGCCGGACGAACTGGCGGCGTTGTATCGCACAGCCGCGACGGCGCTGGAACCCCTGAAGCAAAACCAGGACTATGCCGGCAAGCTCACACAGATTCAGGAAAAGCTCGCGGGACTCATGGACCCGGTTGCCGTCCAGCCGAAGGAGCCGTCGAACAAACCACCCAGATTGATCAACGGCAGGTTAGACAATAATCTGAAGTGCGTGGACCTTTCCGACATCAAGGGCCCGTTGCCACTCAACGTGCTGAGCAGCAAGAAAATTCTGGTGCGCTCGGAGTTCTGGGAATACAGCACCTGGACGGTAATCGCGAGAAAAGACGACACGGTCGGTTATCCCTCGATGGTGCATAATGATCGAGGTGAGAATCCTGATGGTAAGTACTACCTGTACTATGCCCACCACGATCCAACATCGGGGATCGCCTGTGCCATTGCGGATTCCGTTGCAGGCCCTTACCGCAAGTTGGCCAAAATCGATACGGACAGGAAACACAGCCTGGTGCTCGTCAATCCGCATTTTCCAGGAAGACTGGGGGACCCCTCCCACTACTCGAGTCCCTCGGTGGTCTGGAACGAGGACGAAAAACTGTGGTTCATGTATTTCCATTACTACAACCATTATCACAGGTTGTGGGAGGAACACGCCGACTATCCCGGAGGTGGGAATCAAATGACGGCGTTGGCCACTTCGCCCGACCTGTCCTCCCATGACTGGACGATCGTTGAGGACGAGGGGACTGACAAGGTCAACATTCCCAAGATCAGGCCCGTGTTGCCCACGACGAAAAAGACCTGGATGTACGGCACGTCTTCCTACCATTCCATTCAACGGTTGCCCACGGGTGAGTGGCTGGCCTTTCTGCGTGGAACGGATGCGGAGGGCGCCTGCAGCGTCGGGTTTGCCCGCTCCCGGGATGGCAGAAAGTGGAACTTGTTCCCCGAGAACCCGATGCTCCGTCCAACATCGGGCAGGGACGCAGCACTCGGGATCTATCGGCCCGGTTTTATCGGCTACCTGGGCAAGAATTCTGCCGGCAAACAACAGTATCTGGTCGTCTGGGCGGAGAGCCGCAAGGGCGCGGATGTGCCGAGAATGCGCTACGGTTATACGACCGATTTCGTGAAGATTGTGCCGGATCGACGTGGTTTTGCGAACTGGTCGGGCGGCGACGGCTTGATCAGTACCTGGCGTGTTGACGACAAGCTCTACTTGTTTGCCGCGAAGTACCTGCACGTGATGCAGCTGCCGGTGGCGTCAAATTAGCAGGCTCACTCCAAAGATCAGGCATTTTCCAGCTTGACTGTTTTGCCACGGCACGCCAACGGAAGAACGACGAACAGACTCTCCCGGTGGCTGCGATGAACTCATGTGTTTCTCGTCAGGGCGCCAGGATCCGAGCCCGTAGGATCAAAACATTCAGCCACGCTATTTTGACAGCCTGTGGCCGTCCTTGCCGATCGCTGGTCGGCCGAAATCGGCGCCCGATCGTCCCGCGAACGCCCGATTGTCAAAGAGCTGTTCGGTCGGCGGAGTTTCTGGACTCGACGCTGTCCCTTCAGAGCTTCCCTGACTTGCCGCTGTGGCCGCTTTCATTCACCGCTTTTTATGGAATTCACTGGTTACTGAGCAGATAGCTCAGCACGTCTTTCAATTCGTCTGGCGACTTGACTAATCCTTGCGGCATGACGGAGACCGATGATGAATTGCGCTCCTCGATGTCGTCCTTTTCGAGTCGCACTCGCTTTGCATCCGGCAACATCAACTCGACCTCGTTGTCGGTTTCAGCGGTAACCAACCCGGTGAGCACTTTGCCGCCCACGGTGAGAATCGTGCTGCTGCGGAAGAACGCTGATACCTTCTTGTTGGGCACGAGCACCGATTCCACCAGGTAATCACGTGTGAAACGGCGACCGACGTCCGCCAGACTGGGGCCGCCTGTTACGCTGACGCTGCCTGTTACCGCGTGGCACTTTCCACAACCAATGGATGTAAAAAGTTTGCGGCCATTGGCGATGTTTCCTTCGGTAGCGGCCTGATTCCAGTCGACCTTCAGGAAGTCGTCGAGATTTACGGGTGATTGTCCCTGAGTTGCCGTTTTCAAGCGTTCGGCGAGCGAAGCGTTCTCCGGTTCGGGGATCGACATGGCAATGCGATCCAGCGCGCGCACATGAAGCGAGAAAATCCTCTTCGCACCAGGTTGACAGCGAATCAGAAGCTGATTCGTGCCGGGCGTCAGGTTCAGCGTGGACCTGCTTTCGGTCGCGTTGTCTCTGCCGCGTGGCACCCGGTGCCACACGGTGCTGCCGTTTTGCCAGACCTGAGTCGCGCCGTCAGTGGTCAACTCAAGCCACAATCGCTGGTCAGCAGGGCTGTCGATGTAAAACAGAGCGTAGACAGACCGCCGCGAGTCGGTCGATTCAATATGTGAGGAGTAATTGCCGTTTTGCGAAGACAGTTTCTTCCAGCGAACCCGGCCTGAACCAGCGCCATACGAAGCCGTCACATCGACCGCGCCGGTTTCCGGAGGGTGCTTACGATCGAGATTATGCCGTTCACGGCCCGAGGATTTCAGATCGACAAATGGCCCACACATCCAGACCTGCCTGACCGGCACTGGCGTGGCGGTCGCAAGTCGGCCTTCCGTTGCTGTGCGGCGCACTTTCAGAATCTCGGCTTCGCTGCGTTTGTCCTTCAGAAGGGAAAGGAAATACGCAGCCTGCAGGCGAATCGTCTCGTCTGTATCGCTCAGGCTGTTCAGCAACAGGTCAAACTGCTGCTGGTGCGCAGTGTGTGCCACCCGCCAATAGCTGGCGATTGTGTAATGCCCGATTCTCGCACGCTTGCTCAAGTCGATGACTTCCCGGTCGACATAGATGCGCGGACCAACGGTCTTGCCCAGCTGAAGGGATTCGGGGGGAACGAAGTCCATCGCCGGCACCGTCAATTGACGCCCGAGCGCCAGGACCGCCGCCAGCCGCACCCTGGCGTCCGGTGATTGACGATGCTCAGCAAGTCCGGCCGCGGAGAGCTTGTCGGCCATCAGCCGAGTCGCCGTCTGCCGCAGATAAGTGTCGTTGCTGCAAGCCGGGCCTTCGATCACGGCCAAGGGGAGTTCGTCCAAACGAAACAGAGCGTGCAAAGCGGCCAGTTGCGCGGCGGCCGACGAATCCCGCAGCGAATCGGCGAGCGGGGTCCGCAGCGACTCCAACGACTCTTTTTCGAAGTGTTCCGCCAGGGCCTGTATCGCGTGCCGCCGAACATTGGAGTTGGGGTGGCGCACGAGTGTCTTCAACGTCCGAAACGCTTTGTCCGACCCGCTGGCGGCCGCGAGGTAAATCTGATGCTCCAGCGTGCGCATGTCCCGGTCATCGGACGTGTTGGAAACAGCGGAGAGTCGACGAGCCGCATGGTCGAGTGCTTCATCATCTCGGCGGAGCAACTCTTGATGAGCCCCATGACGCAGTTTCCACGAGGCGTCACCCAGATGGTTGTGAAGTGCCTCGGTATCGGCATCGACCAGATCATTGGCTCGCAGATCGGTGAGGGGCTTGTTTTGGGGAGCGACGACAATCAGGTCGCTTCGATAGATGGGAGATTGCTCGTTAGCCTGCATATAACAGACGACCGCGAAGATCCTGCCACATGGGCCGACCGTCACACCGACCGGACGAGCCTGACCTCTGCACTCAACCAGCACCTGTTCTCGGGCTCGAAACGTCGCGCCGCTTTGCCATTTTGGATAGGCCGTGATCGTTCGCTGCCCCCATCGCGCCAGTAGAATGTTGTCACGATATCTGGCGGGAAGCAGCGGCTCGTCATAGTACGACTGACCGACTGGGACGGTCCGCCCCATCCCACCGTACATCGTCCGCAACAGATCTTTGCGGTCGGGCATTTTGGTTACCATCCAGCCACGCGGCCAGGAGAAGTCGGCCCCTTGCGTCACGTGCAGCAGCCTGCCGGGAATGTACGCCGCGGGCATGCTCTCGTGGTCGTTGTCGTGTGAGAACAGATTCCATTGACTGTCGAAGGCGAGTCCGCACGGATTTCGCAGCCCCCTGGCGACCATCTGAACTCGGCTTCCACCAGGTCGCATCCGCAGGATTCCGCCCTGGCCGTTGTAAGTGAATTGTTTCCCGTCGGCGGTGTAGAAATACCAGTGGCCCCAATGGTCGGGCCGCTTGAAGTCGCCGTACGACCAGAGCATGTCGCCAAATGAAATGTAAAGGTCGCCCTCGGGGCCCCAGGCTAATCCGTGCATCCCCTGGTGGACTCCCCAGGAAGGCGCCCCCACGCTTCCCGACGGAAGTCCCCACAACAGCGGTTTGACCGAAATGCCCTCGCGCTTGATGCGTGCCTGTGGCAGCAGGTAGGTCGTGGTCGTGGTCTGCACGTACAAATCATTGCCGCGAACCGCAATGTCGTAGAGCCACGAATGTGACGGGAACCGATAGAGTTCGACGGCCGGTTTGTATCCGCCGTCGCCATCCGGATCGTAGGCAAACACGGCCTCGCGCGAACCGACGAACAGCCGTCCTTCGGAATCGACGCGAATGGACAGGAAAGACTCCTTCTCAGACTGATCGAGAATCGAAAGTTCCAGCGCCGGATCCGGCACTTCGTAGTTCGTCAGCTCGTTGCCTGGACTGGACTGCGAAATCACACCCGAAAAACAAACCGCCAGTACGAATTCGAGCTTCATTCTTCCGGTCACTGTTTTTCCCCTGGATGAATCACGGGCTATTCAACGGTTGGATGCAATGACGATCACCGGGTCTCGAAGTCCGAGTGTCTAGACCGCATGATCTTGTTTGGCAGGCCATCGCTCGAAAACAATGACTTACCCGCCGATCGTTGTGCCGCACTCAGTAAGACACTCCGGGTTCAGTGGTCAGTCTTCAAGCTGCCGACAGAGACCAATTCTGACTTACCGCCGTGTGCGAGCCGCATCTCGGCGAAAATTGCGGTCGATACGACGGCTCAAGTCTCGGCATACAACGAGCTTGTCGGGCGGGTGAGTCTCTCGACCCTACGGGGTCAACGAGCAAAGAACAGCCAGTCGGTCTGCTGTTCGTTGACCAGATTGTTGAAAACGGTCACGGGTTCAATACGAACTTCGCGAAACACGTCGCGCAATGCATTGGCAAACGGTGAACTCTCAACGTACGACCAGACGCCAAGAACCCCATCTTCGGCAAGATGGAGCTTCGCGCGCTGCAATCCATCGGCCGTGTAAAAGTCGCCGTTGGCTGCGTCGAGGTTCTCGTCGGGCGAATGATCCACGTCGATTAGGATCAGGTCATGCTTCCGCTTTGGCGGACTGCTGAGTTGCTGGTAGACGTCTCCTTGAGTCACTTTCAGACGGTTGTCTGCGTTCAGCTCGTCTGATAAAGGGACCAGCCCCTGCTCCAGCCAGTTGATCACCTGCGGAAGCACCTCGACAACTTCGCACTCCGAAACTCGATCGGCCCCCAACGCCGCCTGGGCGGTGTACCCTAAGCCGAGGCCTCCGACCAGAACGCGCAGACGAGATCCGGAATGCATCTGCAGAGCGATTTCCGACAGCGCCCTCTCGGAGGCAGTCAGGTAACTGCTCATCAGGAATTCGTGGTTGAGCGTAACTTCAGTGACAATCGTTCCCGGCTCGCACAGCAACTCGCGACGCCGCAAACACAGCACACCCAGCTCGGTGGGTTCGTAGGCAAGGATCTCCAAGAGCGGAGTTTCCACCGGCGATCTCGCTACGTACGAACTGCAAGCTGACAGGGAACGCTGCGGATCTATTTCTTCTTCTTTTCTCTTTTCAATTGTCGCTTTTCCTTGGGGGTAAGCTGGGACTGTTTCTGTTGTTCCCTTTTTCCTTTATCTTTACTTCCCCTATCACCCATATCTGGTTCTCCGTGCTTGACAACGAATGTTCCTCTCAACTCCGTCAGACCGGCTTGACGCCTTCGGCACATGGTCCTTTCGGTCCACTACCTTCGGTGTATGACACGCGTTGGCCTTCTTGAAGTTCCTCGTAGCTCACCCCATCGAGGCTTGACGAGTGAAAAAACAAGTCCTTGTCGCTCCCGGTATCGATAAACCCGAAGCCCCTGTCCGTGAGTCGCTTGATGGTGCCTTCCGCCATTTGTCTATTTCCTTAAGAAGTGTCCTGCAGCGTTGTCCGAAACCACCGTATTCAGACGTGATCCACTGCGCACGCGCCATTCTAGCGGCTGGATTGGCTACATCAACTGACCGTAGGGTCAAAATACGCAGCGGACCTCAAAGTGTCGAATTTCGTACGACTCAAAGTACGCCGAATTTCCCCATCTCAACCGGTTGATTTCGGCCATCCGCCCGGGAGACAGGCCGATTTTCGGCGGTAAACATGTCACGCAGCCTCCAGCCCGGGCACATTCCGCTGGCCACAATCTGCGGCCTCCGCAACCAGCGTCAGCAGCAGATCAGCGAGCTCCAGAACGCCCAGATCCAGGCCCTGCTGAAGAAACTCGGTAGAAAACGACTGCGGCTCGATGACGATCAACGTCGGCTACTGGCTATGAAAGGCCGTGCCATGGGCCGCAAGGCGCTGCGTGAGCTGACGACCATCGTCACTCCCGACACGATCCTGCGCTGGCACCGGAAACTGGTCGGTCAGAAGTACGACTCCAGCCACGAGCGTAAGGCCGGACGCCCACGGATTCGTCAGCAGATCAACGAATTCACGCGCGGATGTCTGGAATTTGGAGGTTGGTCGTTGCTTCAAGTCTGCCGATGTGATCAACGTGCTGTGTTGCCTGTTTGCAGTCCGCGGGCTGCCCGAGCACATCCGCAGCGACAACGATCCGAGTTCGTTGTTCACAGCGTGTGCCGCTGGTTGTCCCAGGCTGGCGTCAACACGCTGACAATTTCCAAGAGCAGTCCTTGGGAAAACGGCAACGCCGCGTCGTTCAACGGAAAGCTGCGGGACGACTTGCTCAATCGGGAATTGTTCCTGAGATTGGAGGCTGCTCGCCGGGTCATCGACCGCCGGCGTCTTGACTCTAACTATCAGCGCAGGCATAGTGCCTTGGCCTATCAGATACCCGGCTGCCTTTGCGGCCAACTGTGTTTTGCAGGACTCGGCGACGCTGGCCCCTTCAGACCACAGTCCTACCACGGAACCCGGATTCTCTCGCTCGGAGTGGCACAACCATCGAGGATAGGTCAGTCAACATCCCTCTCACTCCCAACGAGGAACACAGACATGAGTGAAGAAAAAAAAGATTTCCGTCCCGAAAACAAAAATAAACACTTCATCTCGCTCAAGCAGTCCGAAGGAATCGTCGTTCAGGTTGCGGGACAAATCTATGCGGCTTACATTGCTTCAGGCGCAATTGCGGACGGAGACGAGGCGCGCTGGATGAAACGCTCGATTCAGGAAGCGATCCGGATCACCAAAACCGTTGATGAAGTGGTGCAGTCCGATGGCGAATTCGATTGACGTTGCAGAGGTGCAACCTGCTCCCTTTGAATTGGACCACGATGAGCGAGGGAATCGCAGCCAACTACACGACCTGGAAAGGATTCCGCCAGGCTGGGCCCTTCAGATCAGAGTCCTACGCGTAGGGTAAAACAACTCAGCCGAACTCGAAGTGCCGCCCGTTTTGTGACTTGTGACACTTGAGATTCTCCCATCCCAGCCGGTCGAGTTCACTCGTCGGCACCGGACACTGGCCGATTTCCTACGGCAACCATGTCCTTTATTCTCCAGCCCGGTCACATCCTGCTCGTCGCAACCTGTCGCCTCGTCAGCCAGCAGATCATCGATTTCCAGAATGCTGAAATCGAAGCTCTGTCGAAGAAACTCGGGCGTAAGCGTCCGCTGCTCAACGACGATCAACGTCGGCTATGGGCTGTGAGATCTCATGCCATTGGCCCCGTTCTATGTCGAGCCGTGCAACACACACCTGCCACACTCAGTTTTCAAAGGACCAACACCCGACGAGATGTACCTCGGAACCAGAAACGACCGCCCCAAGACACGGGCAACGGTCAAGTTGAATTTCGCGAGCTGCGACTGAAGACAAACCCTGAGCAACTCCTCGTCCACATTCGGACAAGCATCCTGGATCATTCTGAAATCGGCTCGACGTAAACGTTGCGAAACTCGATCGGGCTGCCTTCGCTCTGCAACGCGATGTGCCCACCTGCCGGTTTGGCCTCGACGCCGGCATTCTGTTTTTTGCCGTTGACGATGATTGTAATGGCACCCTTGTTGCAGACGATGTCGTACGCGTTCCATTGACCGGCAGGCTTCTCGTTGCTGGGCTTCTTCTTCGGCGACGCAGCAAACTTCTTCGCGACGATCTGTTTCCCGTCCACCGTCAAAGCACCACCGGACATCATGACCAGGTCACCGGCGCTACCGCTTTTCAACTGGGCTTCAATACAAAGCGGGAACGACTGGTCCGGGCCTTGACGGTGGAGCAGCACGCCGCTGTTGGATGGCTGCTCGGGCCAACGCCACTCCACGTGCAGCTTGTAGTCGGCATAGCTGTCGACTGTTCGAATGTAGCCCACCTTCTTGCCTTCACATCGCAAGACGCCATCGGTCACCGACCAGTTGCCGGCGATTTCCCCTTTGGCCGGCAGAAAGCCGATCAAGCCATCGAGGTTTTTTCCGTTGAAGAGCATGGTCTTCTTCTTGACCACAACGGGCTTCGACTTGTCGGCCGCAAACGTCGTGACCGTCAGCAGCAGAGCGGAAGCGAGAGCAGCGAGCGTGAGCATCTTCGTATTCATGTGTTTGTATCCTTATGTTTCATCTGGTGTGCATACCAAATGACCGGGAATTGGGCTCCGTCAGGCTCGTCACCACTGAAGTCTGCCAATCGCGACGTTGCTTGCCAAGTCGCTTGGCGATTTCCGCGGATGTGGTTGCGACATTCTGGACTTTTCTGTTCGGTGACCTGCTCAAACCGTAGGGACAAAAAAACACTGCCGGACTCAAACTGCCGTCCGTTTTCTGACTTAGGATACGCGATATTCTCCCGTATCAGCCGGTTAATTTCATCCGTCCGCCCGGGAGACTGGCCGAATTTCAGTGGTAAACAGGTCCTTCTTGCTCCAGCCTGGGCACATTCCGCTGGCCACAATCTGCGGCCTCGCGGTCAGTCCTTTCCGGGCATTTTACCGGGCTACGATTCGGACACGCACCGGGACCCAACCCAAGGCAGCCGGTCCATCGACGGTTGCTCCTTTTCTTGAGCCTGCGCCGCATCTGCCAGGACCGGGTCGGATGTGGCGAGGCCAACAAACATCAAGAAACCGCGTCGCGCCGTTGTGGGATTCATGGGATCGCTTCCCTGGTGTGTTGGGACGTGGTAATCCCGAGGACGCGCTACGCGATGATATCTTCGATTGGGTGCCCGTAGTCGACTTCCAGACGTTTCCGCCCGGGGACTGCCAGCCGGCGCGGGTCGAGGCCGAGTTGTTTCATGACGGTGGCATGAATGTCGGTGACGTAGTGCCGATCCTCAACGGCGTGGAAACCGAGTTCGTCTGTGGCTCCGTGGACCGTGCCGCCTTTGATGCCGCCTCCGGCCATCCAGACAGAGAAGCCGAAGTTGTGGTGGCCGCGTCCGTTGGAACCCTGGCCGCCGGGTGTGCGTCCGAATTCGGAGCCCCAGACCACAAGTGTCTCGTCCAGAAGGCCGCGCCGTTTGAGGTCCTTCAGCAGTGCGGCGATTGGCTGATCGACCTGCTGGCAGTTCTTCGCGTGGTTTGATTGAAGATTACTGTGCGCGTCCCAGGCACCCGCTCCCCCACCACCGTGGTAGATCTGCACGAAGCGGACACCGCGTTCGACCAGACGGCGTGCTGTCAGGCAAAGCCGTCCGAAGGATTGCGTCGGACCACCGGTTGTCCCGTAGAGCTCTTGAGTGGCGGCGGTCTCCTTCGCCGAGTTCACAACATCTGGAACGGCTGTCTGCATCCGAAACGCAAGTTCGTACGACTTGATGCGGGCCGCCAGAGCCGCATCGTCGGGGTATTCATCCGCGGTGAGCCGGTTCAGGCGGCCGAGCAGTTGCTGTGCTTTCAGACGCTCGGCCGAGCCTGCTCCTTCGGCCGGAATCGCGAACGGCAGTGGGTTTTTCGGATCGACGGACAACGTGACTCCGTCATGTTCGGGGCCCAGGTAATCCGCTCCCTCTGTCGCCTTGCCACCGCAACAGTCTCCAATCTTGTTGCCCATGACGATGAACTGCGGCAGGCTGTCGTTCAGTGAACCAAGCCCGTAATGCACCCAGGCTCCGATCGTGGGGAAGAAGCCGTCGAAGCGGTTTCGCCCCGTGTGAAACTGGAGCTGAGCATCATGGTTGCTCGCCGTCGTCCACATCGAGCGCACGATCGCCAAATCGTCGACGCACTCCGACAGGTGCGGCCACCAGTCGCTGATCTCGATGCCGCTCTCACCACGTTTTTGATAACCGATCTGCAGTGGGTAGATCTTGTCGTAGATTTTCCCGTTGGCATCGCCCTTCACCAGTTCGATGCGGTTCTTGATGTAGGGCGATTCCAGCACGCTGGCGAACGGCGTATTGGGAATCGTTTTGCCTCCGTGTTTCGTCAATTCCGGCTTCGGATCGAATGTCTCGACCTGGCTGACACCTCCGGCCATGAACAGCCAGATTACGCTCTTCGCTTTCGGAGCGAAGTGCGTCAGACCGTCCGGCGGAGCCCCACCCGACTGGGCACCCACGCCATCCCGCTGGAGCATCGCCCCCAGCGCCAGGGAGGCGAAGCCGCTCCCCATGTCGGACAAAAAACGCCGTCGCGGTTGCGCGAAGTGATTCATGGGATCCTCGTTATCGGATGGTCACAAAGTCGTTGTGGTTAAGCAGCACCAGCGCGAGCTGCCGTCGTGCTTCGGAGCGGCCTTTGAATTCCGTGAGAAACTGAGTGCACTCGGCCTGTTCTTCTGCAGTCGGCTCGCGGCACAACACGTGTTCGAACAGGGCCTTCACAAACTTGCCGCCGTCTACCGACGCGTAGGCGTCGGCAATTTTGCGAGCCTGCCCGGCGGCAATCCGGCTGTTGAACATGGCCAGGGCCTGCTGCGGAGCCACCGTCGTTTTCCGCTCGTAACATTCGCCGACCTTCGCTCCATCGAACAGACTGAGGAACGTCATCTGGCGTTCCTTATCCTGGCGGAAGTACAGACTGCGGCGGAGTACGGCCTGCCCCTGCGTGTGCCCGACTGGCGGGCCGCCCTTTGTCAGGTCCAGACTATTTCCCAGGAACAGTACACTGTCGCGCACGACTTCGGCTTCCATCCGGCGGGCATTCATGCGCCACAACGTCCGGTTATCGGGATCGGCCGAACGCGTTGCGGCCGCAGCGCCGGACGACGAAGAAGTTCGCCGATAGATGCCGGACATGACAATTTGCTTGTGAAGCTTCTTCAGACTCCAGCCGTCTTCCATGAATTGCACGGCCAGCCAGTCGAGAAGCTGCGCGTGTCGCGGCTTTTTGGACTGCAGTCCGAAATCGAAGGTCCGTTCCAGAAGCGGCGCATCAAAGTGCCGCAGCCAGACATGATTGACGAGGACGCGCGCGGCAAGCGGATTCTTGCGGCTCGTAATCCACCGAGCAAAGGCGAGCCGTCGCCCGGTACTTGTTTTGGGATATTGTGGTCCCAGTGCCGAGTACTGATCGGAGCCGTTCCCCAGTTGCCCATTCGCGACTCCATACTTCTTTCGAAGATCGGCGAGCTGCTTCTCAGCGGCCTGCAATTCGCCCGCCGCCTTTGCGCGAACGCCCTTGACAGCGGTCTGCTGTTTCTGTCGCGCCTGATCAATCTTCAGCTCCGCCTGCGCGATCTTTTGGCCAAGCTCGTTGACGGCGTGCTGGCGACTCGCCCGACCTGCAGCCGCTGCCAATGCGTCCACGTCACCCGCAGCCAGACCGTATTTCACCGTTTCCGCAATCGTGCGCGCTTCCAGAGCCGCGGCACCAGACTGCACCGCGAGTCGATGCGTGACGGAAACCTTCTCGGCCGCTTCGGCGACTCTCAATGCCAGTTGCAGGTCCTTTTTCGTGAGCACCTTCGGCGGCGTTGGCGAGCCTGCCGCCGCAGGCTCAAGTTGCGTTTCGGGTGGCAGTGTCGTGACATCGATCTGATCAAATTCGCCGGTCGCTGAGAAAGCCCAGACCGACATTCGGCCGGCTTTCCGTTTCGGCAGGTTGTAAGCCACTTTCAGTTCGCCATCGATCAGGACGTTCAGCAACTGGTCCTTGATCAGTAGCTCCAGCACGTAATCCTGCCCGACCTTGATCGCGTGCGTCGCCATTCCGTCGGCCGGGTACTGCCAGCGGGCGTCGCTGCCCTGACTGGTGAACTGTACCTTTGGCCCAGAGACGGAAAGATATACGGAGTTCATCGCCAGCCCGTGTCCGTCAAAACCGAGCCCGACGGACTTGTAGGTCTCGCCGCCGGTGATTCTCAACTTCAGCTTCGCTCGAAAGTCGCGCGGGTGATCGATCAGCGAAACCAGGCGGTGCTGCTTTGTCGCGCCAATTGACTGGACAACCCGCCCATCCTTGGCGGACCACGTCCCGCTTTCCACTTTCCAGTTATCGAGGTTCAGCGTAGAGAAGTCGTCACTCAGCACCGGATCGCCGGTAGCAGCCACGGTTTTCGGTTTCTCATCCGGCTCACTGCTGTCCGGTTGCGGCTGTTGGAAGTCGGACAGTTTTTTCCGCGCGGCCACCAGCACGGCCCGCGCGTTTTTTAGCGCCGTCTCGGCCGTAGCTGTTTCTGCTTGCGCGGCATTCAACGCCGCTTCGCGGTTTTCCTTGCGCAAAGCCGGATACCAGACGGTGACTGGAAGTGGAACGGGCTCAACCGACAACTCGCCGAGCAGCTTCGGCAGGCCCGGCGGTAACGGGCTGTCCTTGTCCGGGCGATTCTCGTTGCCCATAAAGAACGGAAACGTCGGTCGTTCCGGATGCGCGTCGTACACGCGGACAAGCATTCCATTGGACGCGATCGAACCGGGCAACGAGGACGGAAGAAGTGGATCATCGCGCAAGTCGTGCGTCTCGAAGATTGCCCGCATGCGGTAGTAACCGTTCTGCTCGAACGGGTCGTACTTGTGAGCATGGCAACGGGCGCAGTTTATGGTGAGGCCCAGGAACGCCTTGGATGTATGCTCGACAATATTGTCCAGCCACACATTCCGGTTGAACTTGTACCAGTTCCGGGCAAGGAATCCGGTCGCCCGCAACGACGCCTGATCTTCCGGCGCGGCCTCGTCCGCCGCGAGCATCTCGACAATCATTTTGTCATAGCCCTTGTCCTCGTTCAGTGACTCGACAATCCAGTCCCGCCAGCGCCAGATGTGCTCGCGTCCGTCGCGGATCTCCTTGCCGTAACCAGACGGATCGCTGTACCTCCAGATGTCCATAAAATGCCGGGCCCATCGCTCACCGTAACGAGGGCTCGTCAGCAAACGGTCGACTGCGTTCTCGAAAGATCCTTCCGATTTGTCGTCAAGGAACGCGCGCCGTTCAGCCGGAGTCGGTGGCAGGCCGGTCAGTGCCAGGGACGCTCGCCGCAGGAGCATCGATCGCGAAGTCTCACCGACCGCGCTGACACCAAGGCGCTGATGCTCGGTGGCCAGAAATCGGTCGATGTCACTGCGAATCCAGTCGGCCGAACTGTTCGACACGTCCGCTTTGACGGGCGGCAGAAAGGACCAGTGCCGGGAGGGATGCTCGGGAATCGCTTCGTCGGGCGCTGCGGCCCCCGACTGGATCCAGGCGGTCAGCTTGGCGACGTCTTCCGCCGTCAGTCGCGCGCCATCATCCGCCGGCGGCATCCGGTTGTCGTCATCGTCCGTGACCCGTTTCAGGATGAGGCTCTTCGCGACAGAGCCGGCGACGTAAGCAGGCCCGCTCTCACCACCCTTTTGAATCAGGCTCGCCGCATCCAGTCGAAGTCTCCCTTCCTGCTTGAGCGAACCATGGCACGCAAAGCACTTGTCCCGCAGCAGAGGCTTGATGTCCGCCAGATAATCGACGCTCAATTCACTCTCTGCACGACCTGTCTGCGCTGCAAATGTGCCGGAGAGAACCAGCAGCACCAGGCTGCGGCAACGCAGGTTCTGCAGAAAAATCGTTACTGGTCCGGTTTTGTACCGCTCAACCACTTCAAGCCCTTTCTCTGAATGCCCGCAAGTCGTCCTGCCTGAACGGACGCAGCCGCGGCGCGGAATCGGATCGAGCATCCGGATCATCGTGTTCAGGATTTCTGTGCCGCAAAGTCTTCATTGAGAGTGATTCTCGCGTTGGGCTACTGACGGGACTCGATGGGATTACCCTTTTTGTCCACTCCGATTCGTTTCACGACTTCGTTCTTCCTCGTTTCGCGCCAGGATGGATTGTGCATCTGATCTTTGCAGATCGCTGTCTTTGCCGCGTGCTCACGCCGCGCTGCTTGCCAGTCCGCTTCCAGCTGAGCGCGTTGCGGTTTGAGATCCGGAGGATTCCTTTTCATGAGGGCCACCATGTTGCGTTCAAACCGTGTCTTTTTCTTCCGCAATGATTCGTCCAGCCATTCGAAGTAGGCAGCATACACGTCCGACATGCTGCCGCCGTGGACCTTTTCAACGTACTGCCTGCGAATCCGGTCCATCTCCCTTGCTTTCCCCGACATGCGCTCGGCGAGGTCCTGTTGTTCGGCATAATCCGTCGCCACGTTGAACAGTTTCAGCTCTCCGGAATTCAGATGTCGCATCAGCTTGTAATCGCCGATACGAATCACGCTCACCGGCGGGTGGTAATGACATGTGTAATGGAAGATCAATCCAGGAGCACCGCGACGAACGCGACCGCCATTCTCTCGCTCGAAAACTTCACGCAGACTCCCGCCATCAACACCGCGAGGAAGCGGCGAGGAACTGCCGGACAGATCGTGCAGCGTTGGCAGGAGATCCCATTGTACCACGGGGACATCGCATTGAGAGCCCGGTTTGATTCTCGGACCGGACACCACGAAGGGAATCCGTAGTCCCCCTTCGAACGTCGAACGCTTTCCTTCCTGCAGAGGTCCGTTCCATCGATGACCCGCTTCGTCACGCCGGCTGAAACCGCCACCGTTGTCGGAGGTGAAGATGACATAAGTGTGGTCGCGTACGCCGGTTTCGTCGAGTGCGCCGAGGATGGCCCCCAGACTGGCGTCGGTCTCTTCGACCATCGCCGCGTACCGCCACACTGAAAACTGTTTCTTGTATTGTTTATCCGTTGGTTCCAGGTCTGGATTTCCCGCGGCGACCCAACGTCGTCGGCAGCGCTCGATCGCTTCTGGGCTCGCTTGATGTGGAATGTGCACTGCGTAGTGCGACACCATCAGAAAGAACGGTCTCTTTCCCGCATTCTTCTTCACGAATCCAACGGAACGCCGCGTCAGATCGACGATCCGCTTTGGATTGTCGTCGGGAATCGGTATCTTACGTTTGACGTCGATGTACGAGCCATGAGCGTTCCCATTTGGCCCTTTTTCAAATTCGTCCGTGACGTCGTATCCGGCATGGTCCATCCGACGGACTCCCATCCCTTTGCCGAAATGTGCCGTCACGTAGCCCTTGCCGGCGGCTTTGAGCACGGCAGCCATCGAGACTTCGTCGTCCCAGCCGTGCGGTCGCTGCTTTTTGGCAAGTACATCGAAAACGTTTCGGCACTGTAATCTCGCTGGCGTCATGCCGAACTGGATGCTGATGCGTGAACCAGTGCACGTTGGCGTCGGCGCATAGCCACTTGTGAAACGCATTCCCTGGCGCGCAAGTCTTTCAATCGCCGGAGTGTGATAGAAGTCGTTCGCCGAAAGCGGATCGTCATCCATCATGCGAACCGAACTGTCCGCCCAGCCCAGGTCGTCGGCATAAATGACAATAAAGTTCGGCGATTCCGCTGCGGAAATCCGGGACGCGAAAACCAACAGCATGAAGATCGTGAGTGTTTTCATATCGAAATCCAGTTCTGGTCGGCGGCGTTCGCCGTTGCCGCCACTTGTCCGCATCCGTTCAAGGGGTTTCAGAAGCGATCCTCCTGTAGGGAATCGCCGTGCTGTGTGTCACAACATTCTGACATTTTTTGCCCAAGTTCTCGAGAGTCCAGCTAGCCCAACACGGTTTTCTGTACCACAGGCTGTGAGAAACTCGAAAGTCTTCATCTGTCCTCAATCTTACAGTCATTGTTTGTCATCAGACGTTTGAGATCTGGCAGGTCGCAATATCGAAGTGCGTTTGGGCGGCGATGTGTTGTTGGGCATGAGCATCCGTTGCTGTCATGAGATCTTCCAACCGTCGATCGAGCGCTGCATGTACGTGCCGTCGCAAGTAGGCACGCATCATCTGCTGTGTCTTGTCCGCGTTGAAGTCCGCGGGAAGAACCCGGTATCCGGTTTGGGCTGACGCTGCGCCGCTGACAAGGACGAGAACGAGTGACGAACACCATGTGAGTTGATGTATTTGGAGTATCTCAGTTGTTCCGCGCATTCCGCTCGAACCAATCCAGTATTCGCCGCAGCTTGTCGGCTCGATGGCGTGGCTGAGCAATGGAGTGGCGTTCGTTGGGGTAGATTACCAGTTGTGTTTGCACACCAACGCGCAGCAGGGCTTGATGAAAGGCTCGGCCCATCGGTAGTGGACAGCGACGGTCGTTAGCTGAGTGCAAGATCAGGGTCGGCGTCTTGACTTTGTGGGCGTGTGTCAACGGGCTGTGCTGACGCATGGCATCGGGAACTTCCCACGGTCGGCCGCCGAATGACCACTCTGTCCAACTCTGCAAATCGCTGAGCGTCCACATCATCGTCAGATCGGTTACGGCGTTCTCGGCCACCGCGGCTCGAAAGCGGTCGGTCTGGCCGACCAGCCAGCTGGTCATGTATCCGCCGTAACTGACTCCGTAGACAAAGAGTTGATCCTTGTCCGCGACGCCATCCTTGATGAGATGATCCACACCCGACAGGATGTCGCGCATGTCGCCGCCGCCAAGATCACCTCGGTTGGAATCAAGGAACCTCAGGCCGTAGCCGAGGCTGCCGCGAAAGTTCGGCTTGAAGACCGCGTATCCCCGTGACGCGAAAACCTGATCGTTGAAGCCGGCTCCCAGTGAGGCGCGCCAATGCGGTCCGCCATGCGGATTCACGACCAGTTTGTAAGGCGGTTTGGAAACATCGGGGTGCGGCGTAATCAGCGCTCCGTCGATCTTCATTCCCTCGCCATTGTCCCACTCCACGCGTTGAATTTGTGCACTCAGCCTTGCGGGCGCTGACTTTCCACGTGGGCGAAAACGACTTTCCACCTCGCGGCGTTTGGAAAACTCCGTATTCGCCACGCCGGATTCCGTGATCTCACCGGAAGCGACGTTCATCAGAAATCGTTTCGAACTGAGACCGGAGTAGGCGTCATAGACGATCTGCGAATCGCCTTCCCAGCAATCGGAGTGTGGCCGAGAGTTGGGGTTGCCGACCGCTCGATAATCGGCGTCGGGCGCGCGAAAGTCAAAAACCACTCGCGATGTTGGCTGCTTTCCCGTGGTCACGATGGCAAAGTTATAGATGTCGAAATGCGGACCGCGGGGCCGCGGCGATGTGAGACAAATCAGCCGCGAACCATCGGGCGAGTATCTTGGAAAAAACTCCGGACCCGGCGCATCGGTTAGCTGGCGAATGGCGCCCGACGCGATGTCGATTTCCCAGATGTCGTAGTTCTGGTTGAAGCTGTAGCGGATCGACTCGCGCTGGTCCGTGCGATTGGCATGGACGGCGAGCTTTTTTCCGTCGGGCGACCACTGTGGTTGACCATACCAGAACTCGTCATCGGTCAGTCGAACAATCCGGGACGCCGCATGGTCGTCCGGATTCTCCGCCAACTCGGCCACCCAGATTTCACCCGGCCCAAAACCCTCGTAGCCTTCTCCCTGATCTTCGCGCACCACCGTAACGTCGGCGCTCATCTCAGATGCGGATCGAGGATCGTCGCCATCGTCTGCAACGAACACCAGTTTACGTCCATCCGGCGAAAACGCCACGCGTCCATAGTTTTGATCCGGATAGACGCGACCGTATGGTTTCACGGGACCGCCGAGAGGAACGGCCGTGCCCCCATCCGCGGATATCAACCAGATATCAACGGTCGGTTCCGAGTAAACGGGCGCCGGCGGGGTCTGGTCCCATCCCCGGGGCCGCGGCCGGGTTGAAAGAAACGCAATCCACTTTCCATCTGGCGAGATCAGGGGGGCGCGCGCATCCGGTTGACCCACTTCCATCGGTCGAGACCGTAGTGGATCACCCGTACAAAACCACAGTGAGTGCCGTGGGAACTTCGTTTTCGAGTCGACCCAGCTACGCACAGCAACACCGAACAACTCGTCCGGTGCCACCGCCACCGAAGCGAAACTCTCAGCTCGATACAAATCATCGATTTCCCAACGTCGCGCTTCTTCGGCCGTTGCGCATGGCGCGGCCAACAGAGCGGCGAAAACGAGAAGCGATTCCAGGGCAAGTTGTTTCACTTAAACGGCCTCCGATTTACGTCCACGGGCGCTTCGATCTTCACAAGGTCCTTTCCAGAGAGTTCGACGAGATCCGACAGGTCGTAATGCCGTAGTGCTCCGTGAACCGCGTTGACCAATTGGTTCACACTCTCCGGCGTGGCGACGACTTCCGCCCAGGAACGAATCATGCCTGTCAAACGTACGGATTCAAAACGCGCCGGTTCGAGGGCCGCGGCGTGAAGCGCCGGGATGGCGGCTTCCCCGGTTGCGATCAGTTGTATCGGGAGCGGATTCTTGTTCGATCGGTATCGAGACAGATCGTTTGACCAGCGCAAAACTTCATTTGTCCGCATGCCCACAAACGAACGGCCCAGCAGATAGGCCAGATAGATTTCCTGTACGTCCCTGCCAAATCGGCCGCGACCATAGGCCCGCTTGTCATGCCCGGTTTCTGTTTCGCCGATGCCGCTTAGCTCGGCGCACATGACGATGTGCCCTGCCTTTACGAGTTGCTCGCAATGTCCCCCCGGCTGGGCTTCCGCTTGCATGCTTGTTCCGTGCAGGTAGAGGACGGATGCCTTGGACACGGTTTCAGGGAGAAAGAGCAATCCCGGCAGGGCGATTTGGTTTTCATCTCCGGCCAGCACGATCTTTTTGATTCGGTAACCGTCTCGCTGGATGATCCCGACCGACTTGTGGGGGCTTCCAGCCGCCGTAGAGTCAGCGGTCCTTGCCGGCAGCGGCTGGAAGCCGCCGCCGTGTATCGATTTGCGAACCAACTGGCGACGCTGTTCCGTGTTCAGCTTGTCCCACGCCACCTTGCGTTCCACTCGCAGTGTGTGTTCGATCTCAGCGTTGATCTCGAACACGGACCTCTCGCCCTTCATCAGTAAAACCTGACCGTCGGGCGTGCAATAGAGTTCTTCCTTGGTCCAGTCGCCTTCGCTGAGCGCTCGCAGTTCCTTGTCGCTGATGGGATCGGGCAGTGTCTGCGGATCAACTTCCCGAATTGCTTTGTCCCTGCCCAACAACCAGCGATGCATCCAGCGGGCGATGGCTTCTCGGTGCTGGAGATACATACCGTGAGGAACGTCGGCTTCGTTGAGCTCCACACGTTCAGGAAAACCGAGTCGAGCGTAAAACCGTTTCGACTGCCGAAACAAATCCCACGTTCCGCCGATGTCGAAAGTGACGTCGCGCGTGCTGGCGCAAATGAGTGTCGGCTTTGGAGCACGCATCATCACGTAATCGGGCTCGTCCATTCCGTAGGCGATCTGGCCAAAGATATTCTGCTCGGCGTCCTGCGCTCCTTTGCTTTCGATCAATCGTCGAAATGTCGTCAGGTAGCAGGCCGGAGCCGCCGCCACGATACGATCGTCCAACGCCATCAAGTAAGCCGTCAACGTGCCGCCGCCGGAATTTCCGGCGCAGCCAATCTTGTCGGCCAAGATGTCGTCGCGACTTTGTAGATAGTCGATCGCCCGCATGCCGTCCCAGATACGGTATTGGGCGGTATTCGTCCCCAACAGGATACAACCGACTCCCATCAATGTGTGTTCGGTCGTGCAAAGAAACCGGACGCGTGGATGGGGCGTTTCCAGCGGATACGACACCGACGCAAACGTCTCGTGATCGTGCTCAAAGTCGAGCGACTGATACCGTTCGCCCTGCCCAATCGGGTCGTAACACAAGGCCGCCATGCCGTTCCGCGCCAGCAGGATGGACATTCGCTGGTACCCGCCGGCCGCTTTGCCTGTATGGCTGTGTCCGCAAGGAATCAACACACCCGGATACGGCCCCTGGGCCGCGGGCAAATACAGATTGGCCGTAACGTGATGACCGCGTCTGCTCTCGAACAACACCTTTTCCACACGATAGCCGTCGCCTTTCAACACACCAACGATCTTCGGATTGAGCGGTGTGCGGTCGGGCAAGCCACCGATTTGCCGGAGGAAGAATGCGCGTCGTTCCGTTTGCCAAATCTTGCAATCGGCCCGACTCTTGATCCTCTCGTACGCTGCGACCCGCCGAGCAATCTGCTCGCTGAACCGTCGCTTGAGCAGCCGTTCCAGCTGCTTGCCGGGTTGGTCTGTGAGAACAGTCAAATTGTCGTCAGCAGCACCGACCGTTAGCGCTGAAGCGAAATACAAGACGATAGAAAGGCGCGTACCAAGTGGCTTCATTGCTCGGGGCTCGCTGTCGAATCGGAGTTCATTTTCAGGCCTGGCGTCGTCCGGGAAACAGGACAATTGACTGGAAGCTCCCTGACGCGAACGCAAGCCAGGATACTAGGCTCACACCGACAGTTGTAGTCGGACTGCGGGCAACTTGCTTGCGTGAGTCCCTAGGGTCAAGAGAATTCGGAGAGATGTCGCATTTCCCCCGGACATCCTCACTGAGTTGACGACATTGCTTCGCGGTCAACTCAAGAAACACGCTCCAGCCCCGGATCGAAGTCGTTCGTGCTCCAATAGAGCTTCCGATGGTTCGCTAGAGGTTTCGATCGGCTACCTGGGCAAGAATTCTGCTGGCAAACACCAGTATCTGGTCGTCTGGGCGGAGAGCCGCAAGGCCGCGGATGTGCCGCGAATTCTCTACGGTTACACGACCGATTTCGTGAAGATTGTGGCGGATCGACGTGGTTTTGCGACGTGGCCGGGCGGCGACGGCTTGATCAGTACCTGGCGAGTTGACGATAAGCTCTACCTGTTTGCCGCAAAGTCCCTGCACGTGATGAAGTTGCCGGTAGCGTCAAATTAGCAGGCCGTAAGGTCAGAAAACTCAGCCTCACTCACTCCACCGGGGCGGCTACGCTCCTGTTCGTCTTTTTCCGGAACTCATCTCTGTTGTCCGTAACAGTGTCTGGCGTTGCACCTCGCGTAAACCCACAAGTTCGCCAATCTCAGTGAACTCGTCGCGGTGGCACATGCCACAGTCCATAGCTGTCACAGCCAATGTTACCAGCCGCGATCGAAACGCGTCGTGCTCTGATTCGACCTGCGCGTCAGTTAGTGCCAAGGCCTCGTGCGCAGCCGTGCCCACTCCCTGCGCGTCAAGTTCATCCAGCGCCTTGAATT
>Ga0315336_1002186_pt1 | contig 31465 bp, 31 predicted proteins | sample ASW5metaG_FD_204512 | JGI IMG/M metagenome (GOLD analysis project Ga0315336, IMG submission 204512) | Ammonia-oxidizing marine archaeal communities from Monterey Bay, California, United States - ASW #5 | ecosystem: Environmental > Aquatic > Marine > Intertidal zone | place: USA: California...
GCCATCAGTAATAGCATGACTCTGCCATCCCAATACGCCGTTAACGATATCGTGCTCTGAGAAGTTGGGATGGTTAGATTTAACCACGTGACCAACCACGTCACCGATCATTACACCATAAAGCGGCAAAACTTCGGCGTTGCGTGGCGTTGGATTCATTACCATGCGATGGAAAGGGTCCAGGGATAGGTATAAGGTCTTGACTAATAGCTTGCCTGGTGGTGGAACCGGTACCATTCCCTCGACCAGCTTAAAGTCTTCATCGACCGGCATACCCTGCGGATGGCGTACTAGGAGAATACGCTTATGGATTTCGTGGCGATCAGGCTCCCAGCCCTTGATCAGCGCACTTGATGCAGCCGTGATCCTCTGTTCCATACTCGTTCCTGAATGTTGTTTGCACCCTCTGGTCGGGCTGAGGTCATCATATCGCCGAGCTAGTTAAGGTCCAGACGGGTAAAAATTGCTATACTCATTCCTAGTTCGCTAGGTTTTGTTTGTATCAAGATATCTCTCGGCAAAGCGCCCACCAAATTACAAACGGGTAAACCGTCACTTACATCGACCAGCACTAATCAGCTGATAGTGGTTGCGGGTAGGATATAATTGCCTTCCAGTAGACGCCCATAGCCCGCAATCGTATCGTCTAGGCCAAGAGCACGTAGAGCTGCCCAGAAGGTTACAGAATTGGAGGAAACAACGGGCTTACCAAGCTCTGCCTCTAGCGGCGCTATAACATCAATGTTGTTAAAATCTGTGCAGCAGATAAGTATTGCCTCTGCCTCAGGCCTGTCAGCTGCTTTAGCGTGGGCAAAGACCTCTTTCGGTAAGACTCGCGACATTAATTTTATGCGTTCCATGTCGGTATTGAGGCCGAGTCCTGCTTTATGTACCACTTCGTAACCGTGACGCTCCAGGAAACTTGCCTCGTGGGTGTTGGTGGCTTCCGTATAGGGGGTAGCCATGGCCAGGCGCTTCACTCCCAGTACTTCGAGGCTGCTCAAAATAGCACCTGCATTGGAAACGGCCGGAACGTTATGACCTTTTTGCATGGTACCGATTAGTAAATCTGCCGGACACGCCATGGAGTCAGATGTACAACCGAATACCGAGACGGAGGCGCTAAACGCTCTCAGGTCATCCATAGCTCTTTCAATATCTGCTAACATATCCCCAAAGTCATCGTCTGCTGCATGGCTGTGCAACGGCGTCCTTGTGAAGTGGCACGTTACGCCACCTTTTTCCAGGGCCATTGCAAGGCGGTTGAACTCTACTTCGTTGGTGGTATTTGTTTGTGGCGCTATCACACCGATCCGTGCCCGGTGACCGTCGGGTCTGATTTGGTTGAGATCTATCATGGTCCGCTCCAAGTTTGGCTATAGCTTATTCTATGTCCCTGCAGCAGGTACGGCTATAGTCATCCAATAATCTGGCTTATTCTTAATCTCTATCTTTGCCTATCTCTAGTTTTGATATGCTACGATGATTGTTTATGTGCTGGAGACTGGGCTTGGTGTTGGATGGATTTATGGAAATTAGTAAATCTCTATGTCTCGTCTGTTGTGGTTGGCTTATCGCTAGCGCGCCTAAAGGGTGCGGCGACGACAACCAATGTTCCGAGGTTCTTTTTCTCGCAGACGTAGCTTCCCAATAATGGTTTAATACGGGACGTTACCGAGTTGGGTCTACCTCTACTGTGCGGAAGGATGCTTTTATGTTGCAATCGAAAGAAGAGATGGGGATTACGTTGGATGCTTCAGGGAAGCAATGGTGGTATAAGTGTGCGGTTGTCAGTTTGATTATTAGTCAGATCTGTATTCTATCGATTGCACAAGAATCAGCGGCGGCGGAGCTCAATGCGACGCTTTCTGCGGTCAAGCGGCAGTCAGAAGCTTTCGAAAATCGCGATATTGAAAAGCTGCTTGCTAATATGCATGACAATTTTACCGCATATAGAGTGAGCGACGATGGTCCTATTGCTGTAATTAAGAGTCGTGAGGAAGCGGCGGAGAGGTTAGGCCACACTTTTGGGAATACAGGACTTTTGGAGTCAGAGATCCCACAACAAATCACAGTCGGTGAATTTGTCGTCCAAGTAGAATTGGATACCTTTAAGACGGAAACAGGTGAAAGAACGACAACAACCCTTGCTATCTATCAAGTTCGTAACGGTAAGATGTTCCGTGCTTATAATTTTCGTCTACCAAGATAAGCAGATGTATCAGTGCTGTTCTTCCATATTAAACTCCAGGTTCGTGCAGAAAATCTGGATAACGGAGGTCTATAAGGTTTCTTAAGCGGGCTGGAATATCCTCTAACTTGACTAATTTGCGTCCAAATAGATCGAAGGAAATACCACCCATTTCCTGTCCCATACGCATCCAAGGATACCAGCCGCTGTTTAAACTGTGATAATTCATAGAGCACGGAACCCATGGAGCATCGGGGTTGGCGATGTCATCTGCCCTACCCGTATATGTGACTAGAGAGGTTTGTGTAGATATGGTAGCCCCCTGGGTTAGAGGATCTTGATTAGAGTCCGGATCCGGGCGAAGTCGTTTCACTATTAGACTCTCTGAGGACCAAACGAGCGAGCCATTGAACACTGCTGGACTAATCCAGCCTTCCAATCTAAGTCTGCGGCCGGATGGATCCTTTGGTGCCGTCAAGTGTCCGTTAGGTCCGAAGGTGAGAATTTGCTTGGACCTGTAATGTATCGGTAGGCACCTTAGGCCATTCAGTGGATTAATCCATTCGTCTAGCAGTTCTTTAGTATTTGGATCACGCCAAAAACCGACCTCAGCCATCTCTTGATCGATCCCTCCGTCATCCCGAAGTGTTACCCGGTTAAAACTAAATCCATCAACATGAAATAACCTTACGGATACATCAGTCACGCGTTTACCCCAAAGACGCCCCGTGTACCACCAGAGGCCCGGCTCGCCATCTAGACGTCCCCTTAACTGCGTGTAGATGCGGAGCGGATCCGACGGGGTTTCTGCGCTAACGGGGCGGCTCAGCAAAGCTGAGCCAAACACAGTTGTAGCGGTTCCTAGATAGGGCATGGCGCCAATCAGAAGGCGTCGGGACAATTTTCTGTGACTCATGGAATTCTCTCTCCAGTTTTCAATTTTGGGTATTACTAAAAGAAAACGCGTATCAATCCAATCATGGCACCGAGCCAGAGAGCAATAGTTGTCAGGATTCCTATGACGAACCCAAGGGCTCTTTTCTCGGGTGCACTGGAGTATCCGATAGCATATAGCATTCGCCCAATTGGCCAGAGAACCCCGACAATACTGCCCGGCATGTCTCCCCAGGCGAAAGCAAAAAGCCACAACGCAGGTAGGTACAACACAATTTGCTCAAGGGTATTTTGCTGGGCTCGGAAGGTTCGGTTGAATTCATCGGGGCCAACCACGCTAGGCGCCTCGATCTTGAAGTTGCTCCGAGCCGCACCCACTCGCAAGGTGATATAAAAATAGACCAGTAGGGTAATCAAGGTGACAAGTGTGGTTAAAGGAAATTGATCAAGCATCTTTGCTCACTCCAGAATTGATTGTTAAGACACTATAATGTTATGGGCAAATAACCTGTCACGTCTATGATTGCATGACTTAGTTAATATTAATGGGTACGAATGATGAGCATGACTAGTCCACTTAAGCGAGCAACAATCTTTTGCCGTGATATGCAAAAATCTCTGGCACTCTACCGTGATGTTCTGGGTTTTGAGGTTGCTGAGGACAAGACGGTTAGCGGGCCGGCGATGGCTAAGATGATTGGTCTTGATGACTGCACCATGCATATCTGTCATCTCAGGTCCCAGAACAGTGAAGATGGTCTTATTGGCTTGTATGAAATTTCTGGTACTGATGTGCCAGAGGTGCCCCGTGTGCCAGAAGGCCAAATTCATTATGGTCAAACCGCCGTAGTAGTGACCACAGATAGGGTAGATGAAATTGCGGAGGCTGTTGCTGATGGTCAATACGGTTTTCTTACCCCGCCTACGAAATATTTGAAGGAAGAAGATAGCGATTATATGAAGGCCGGAACTTATACAGAAATGATTTTCTACGATCCGGACGGTGTCTTAGTTAGTGTTATGGGATATGTACCCCTATCGAAATAGTATTCCTAATGTTCTTTGAGGAGGGGCATAACGTTTTTACATGCGATCAGTGAACTCTATGTCCTTTGCGGAGATTTATAGAGGAGCATTAAAGCAGTGTTGAAAGATAAAGTGCTGCAGAGCCTAGTCCTGTTTCTGGGTGATAGAGTGTCGACGGCGAGTGCTATTTGCACTCGACATGGGCAGGACGAATCTTGGCATCCTGTGATGGCACCCGATGCAGTGTGCTTCCCAAAATCGACTGACGAGGTGACTAAGGTTGTTAGCGTCTGCGCAAGTAACAACGTCCCGATCATTCCTTTCGGGGCGGGTACTTCCCTTGAAGGGCATATTGCTGCCCTGAAGGGTGGGGTGTGCATAGATTTATCGAAAATGACTGAGATAATTGCGGTTAGGTCTGAGGATATGGATTGCACTGTACAGCCTGGCGTGACCCGTGATCAACTTGATAAATATATACGCGACCAGGGACTGTTTTTTCCAATTGACCCTGGTGCTGAATGCACTCTTGGTGGAATGGCTGCAACTCGGGCATCGGGCACCAATGCAGTTCGTTATGGCACAATGCGCGAGAATGTGTTGGGGCTCACGGTTGTGCTGGCTGATGGTAGGATCATTACTACTGGCAGCCGTGCGAGGAAATCGGCAGCTGGCTATGATCTCACCCGCTTGTTCGTCGGATCTGAGGGAGGTCTTGGGATCCTCACAGAATTAGTGTTAAGGCTGCATAGTATTCCTGAGGTTATTTCTTCTGCCGTTGTATCGTTCCCTACTGTCGAAGACGCCGTAAACACTGTGATTGCGACTATTCAGGCGGCTGTCCCTATTGCACGTATCGAGTTAATGGACGAGGTGAGTATCGATGCTGTTAATCGCTATTCAAAGCTAAGCCTTCCGGTTATCCCACATTTGTTCTTGGAGTTTCATGGAACTCAAGCTGCAGTTAAAGAGCAAGCAGAAATTTTTTCTAACCTTTCAAAGGAGTTCTCTGGTCAAGATTTCCAGTGGTCAGTGGAACCCGAAGAACGGTCGAAGTTGTGGGTTGCACGGCACAATGCCTACTACGCTTGTCTTGCGCTACGGCCTGGGTGTAAGGGTCTGACAACTGACGTCTGCGTTCCCATTTCCAGACTAGCGGAGTGTATTGCAAAGACACGTTTGGACGTTGACCAATCACATCTTCTGGGGCCTCTTCTAGGTCACGCAGGTGATGGCAACTTTCATGTTATTTTTCTTGTAGACCCCGAAAATCGCAGTGAGATCAAAGAAGCGGAGCGCCTTCATGACAGGATGGTGGAGCGGGCCTTGGCTATGGGCGGTACCTGCACAGGCGAGCACGGTATTGGGCTTGGAAAAATCAAACATTTGCAAGCTGAACATGGTGACGGGGTTGATATCATGCGCCGTATCAAAAGCGCACTTGATCCTCATAACATTATGAATCCCGGTAAGATGTTGCCGCTTTAACTAAGTGGAGTGACAAAGACGCCTGAAAGGTTTCTTATTGTATAAACCAGTGCTGTCGGCGGAAGGGTTTAAGAGGTGAAAATACTTGTAACCGGAGGTGCAGGTTATATTGGTAGCCAAACCTGTAAATCGTTAGCTGAAGCCGGCCACAATCCTATTGTTTATGACAATTTGCGCAATAGTTCCCAGAAGTCAATACGGTGGGGACCCTTTGAGCGCGGCGACATTACTGATTCAGAGAGACTTCAGCAGGTAATGGCTGAGCATCGACCGGACGCGGTAATCCACTTTGCTGCTCTAGCTTCAGTAGGCGAGTCGCATAGAATACCGGTTGAGTATTACAGAACGAATGTCGTCGGAACTATCTGCTTATTGCAGGCTATGAAATCGGCCGACCTCAACCGTTTGATTGTTTCCAGCAGCTCAACCGTTTATGGTATCCCAGAGCATTTGCCGATTCCGGAAACCGCCTCTATTGAGCCTATCTCGCCTTACGGCAGGTCAAAGGCTGTTATGGAACAAATGTTATCCGATAGTGAAAAGGCCTATGGTCTTGATTGGCTTGCATTACGTTATTTTAATGCCGCAGGAGCTGATCTTGAAATAGGTTTAGGCGATCGGAACACCACCGGTGAACGATTGATACCGAACGTGTTATCCAATGGTTTAGAGAATGATTCGATCGTTACGGTTAATGGAGACAATTTTCCTACGCCCGATGGCACGTGTGTAAGGGATTATGTTCATGTGAAGGACGTGGCTGATGCACACTTAGTGGCGCTGGATAATTTTGATTTATTTTCATCCAGAATTTATAACATTGGTAATGACAGAGGCTATTCAGTGTTAGAGGTTATTATGGCGGTCGAAAAAGTTATTAGTAAGAAAATAGATTACAAGTTTGGTTGTCAACGACCTGGCGATGTCCCACAATTGATAAGTGACTCCACAGCATTCCGTGACTCAACACCCTGGTGTCCAGTGCACTCAGATCTTGAAACCATTATCTATGATTCATGGCAATGGGAAATTGGCTTGAATAAAACGTGAGAAGTTTCACAGTGCAGGAATTGTTTTAATAGATATCAAGTAATTAACGGCGAAACAACTGTAGCACTTACTCCTCGATCCATAACCATCTCGATGGATAAACACCCCGGGCATTGTCTATCCAACCTTTGACATAAGTCTGAACCAATCGGCGTCCGGTATAGAAGTATAAAGGAATAGCTGGGTGGTCCCTAAGCACGTGCTCTTCAGCCTCAAGCATTCTTGCTGCCCTGTCATCAATGTCCCTTGAGTACCAGGCTTTTTCGAACAAATTGTTGTAAACGACATCATTGTAACGAGAAAGGTTCACGCCGCTCAGGTCGGAATGAAAGTGAATTAGGAAGCTGGTTGGGTCGTAGGTGGCTCCCACCCGCAGCCATCGAGCCACGTCAAAATTACCTTGTTTACGGTCGGAGGCAAGAACCTTGCGTTCCGTATTTAGTAATTCTGCTTTAACACCAATGCGCTTCCACATGGCAGCAATGGCAATGGCCATGCGTCTCTGTAGGTCCTGGGTGTTATATCGCAGGGGCACCAATAAAGGGTTGTAGGGTCCAAATCCAGCTTCCGCCAAAAGATCTCGCGCTTGTTCAAGACGGGTTTCATAAGGCACAGAGATAAAGTCTGCCTCCGCAAATACTGGGTAATTGGATACTGTCGGCGGTACGTAACCATAGGCCGGGATCTCACCCGTTCGCATGACCCGTTCTACTAGGGTTTCGCGATCTATTGCCATGGAGAGAGCCAGGCGCACTTGCGCATCGTCAAAGGGTGGATGCTCCGTATTAAACAAATACAATTCGACTGAAAGACCCGGTGCTAAATGGAGAACCTCTGGCATGTTCTTGCTAATCCAATCTAGCTGCTCAGGTGGAAAAAACACCAATGTATCCAATTCTCCTGCCCTGAAACGCCTGAAACCTGTGTTCATATTTTCAGAGGGGATATGATAAATTTCTTCCAGACGTACATTCTCTGCATCGTAGAAGTTGTGGTTCTTGATTAGTTTGACATAGGTGCCAGGCACCCAATCATCTAAAACGAAGGGTCCGTTCGTTACCATGTTTCCTGGCCGAGTCCAGGTGGATCCATGGGCTTCTAGTCTATGACGCGGTAGCGGTTTGCCATTGATGGCGATAATGTCCATTAGGTACGGCGCAGGATATTCGAGACGCATCTCAACCGTGAGATCATCAAGTGCCGTTACACCTAAGCTCTCTACAGGCATTTGTCCTCGGCTGATAGCTTCGCCGTTTTCCACCGGATAGAAATAAGGAGCTGACCCTGAAGCAGTCTCAGGGGCCATGAGGTGCCGGAAAGACCATTCAAAATCATAGGCATCGATAGCGACTCCGTCCGACCAAGCAAGCCCTTCGCGCAGGATAAACGTGTAGGTCAAACCGTCATCGCTAACAGTCCAGGACTCTGCACTTCCTGGCATTGGTGTGTCCATTGCAGAAGTTGTTGTTAGTCCAATGAACAGATCAGTCAGGATCGTCGATTCAAATGCATTCAAAAAATTATGAGGATCAAGACTCTCTGGATCTCCAGCGCCCCCTCGACGCAGCACGAGGGTGTCTACAGCTATCGCTGGGTTCCAAAAAAGTATTATGGCCAATATGAATAATATCGACATCTTCGACAGGCGAAAGTGGGCTAGACCGGTCATAAGGCTTTCCATTTAACCGATCTAGCCTCTTTCAAGCTGACAATGATAGCCTCATGGGTTCCCCATGGCACCTATCACTACTTGTTTTTCTGCAACGTGTTAGAAACATTCAAGATACCGTCTGTTTGACAATAATTTAGCCGATGCTGCATGTTTTCTCGGCACTAGTTAGATCGTAGCTACCTTCATCGACGTTGATTGTTTCGACCACACCGTCACGCACGATCATAGAGAATCGTTTGCTGCGGGTACCAAGTCCGAAGCCAGATGCGTCTAGCTCCAAGCCCAGTTTCTGCGTATATTCCGCATTGCCATCTGCGAGCATCAAGATCTTGTCATCAACGCCCCTGTCGTTACCCCAGGCATTCATAACAAACGCATCATTGACAGCCATGCAAGCGATAGTGTCAAAACCACTGGCTTTTATTTCGTCGTGATGTCGCAAATAGCTCGGTAGATGCTCGTTGGAGCAAGTTGGCGTAAAAGCGCCAGGTACAGCGAATAGCACTACCTTTTTGTTTCCGAAAAGTTCATCAGAACTAAGGTCCTGTAAACCTTCCGCCGTCATGTGCTTGAACGAACCTTCCGGTACTTTGTCCCCTTTTTGAATAGCCATGTTTACCTCTTTCCTCTTATAAAGACATGCACTGCACCCCTGAATTTACCTCATCGGTAGGATTTGCCAATGCCCGTTTTTCGTTATTTCATATGCCAGTCAGGCCATGAACCTGGGTGGGCTGAGATTATTACTACTAGCAACAAGATTTCATGGCAGTAAAACGCCATTTTGCAACCATTGGTGCTCGCCAAGTGTTGTATCGACGTGCCGGTTGTGGGCCGCCAGTGATTCTCTTGCACCAGTCTCCAAAGTCCTCTGAGGAACATGTGCCGTTCATGAAAACACTGGCGTCTCACTTTACTGTCATTGCGCCGGATACCCCTGGTTATGGCCTATCTGATCAGGTAGCTCTAGATGAGCCTTGTCCCCCCATTGATATTTTTGCAGATGCCATTGCTGACTTCATGGACACCATCGGTATTGAGAAAGCGGGCGTTTACGGATTTCATACAGGTTCAGCTATTGGCTTAAAACTTGCGATTCGTCATCCTGAAAAGGTCAGTTGCCTCGTTATCAACGGCAGTTCTCTTCTTAATGAAGCTGAGAGGGAGGACTTTCTTGCCAACTACCTAGTTCCTTTCCGTCCTTCATGGGACGGCTCTCATCTGTCCTGGCTGTGGGCAAGACTTAGGGAGCAGCAGATGTTTTTTCCATGGCATCAGAGGACTGTGGCAAATCGAATGGATCACGATATGCCATCCCCCGATAAGCTTCACCAAGATCTACTGCACTGGCTCAGGGCAGGAGACAATTACAGAATCGCTTACGGCGCGGCTTTTGCATATGATAAAGTTAGAGATATTCCTAGTGTACAAGTGCCAATGACTTTTCTTTGCGGCCAGCAAGATCCATTGAGTAAGTATTTGCAGCGGTTACCAGATCTTCCGAAACACATTTCTACGGAGATAATGAATACGCAATCGGATGCCCTTGATAGGGCTACTAACGTGTTTAAGAGGCATCTAGGTGGTCCGGCAATTGCCGCTGCTGAGGTGCCGAAGCCAATTCGTGGTCGCACATGGGGACATTTTGCCTATCTAGATGAAGGTGAAATTCGATTACGTATGAACGATGAGGCAGAAGGAAGACCGGTGTTTGTTCTACATGACGCAGCGGGATCGTCTGCCCTGGTTGACCCTGTAACTCGCTCACTTGTGGGTCGTCGTCCTGTATACGCGCCCGATTTTCCTGGCAATGGTGATTCAGATAGCCTCATAGGTGAAGATAACGTTACCGTATCTGAATATGCGAGAATGCTAGGACGTATTATCGACTCACTTGGTATTGAAGAGGTGGATCTTTACGGTATGTGGGGTGGTGGCCTTGTTGCACTAGAGCTATCCATCCAAAGGCCAGCACTAGTGCGAAATGTGATAATGAGCAATGTTATCCATCATGATTCACAGGAAAGCGAGCGCCTTCAAGAAAACTATACACCGGACTTTCAGCCTGATTGGTATGGCGGCTATCTTCTTAGGGCCTGGCACTACATGAGGGATCAAGGATTGTTTTGGCCTTGGTTCGACAAGTCCAGGCAAGGGATTATCTGGCGCGAGCCATTTATTGATACCGAGATGATACATCAGCGAGTTGTCGACCTGCTCAAGGCTGGGTCTATGTACGCTCATGCCTATAGAGCACATTTTTCTTACCGCACCGGCGATAAACTAAAGGAGACACAAGTGCCCACTTATATTTGGACTGTTTCGTGGGATCCTAATTTCGAGCATACCAAAAGTGCTGCTGCGGAAGCCGGTGTCCCGCTGCATATCCTTCCTGATGACTGGTCTAAATGGGGCCCTGCACTCTTAGAGAAGCTAAGCAACTAGAGGTGATCTAGTTAGTGTAGTTGCGCCGGATCTCGTAGTAACTGCCTCTGAAGGCGCTAAAATAATCTGCAATTTCAGGATGTTCGACCGGTTCTCCCGACTCATCTTCCAATAGATTTTGTTGTGAAACGTATGCCACGTAATAGGATTGATCGTTTTCCGCAAGCACATGATAAAACGGTTGATCCTTATGCGGCCGCATTTCTGCTGGAATAGAGAGCCACCAATCTTCGGTGTTACTGAACTGTGGATCGACATCATAAATAACACCACGGAATTCGAAGATTCTGTGTTTCACCACTTGACCGATTCTGAATTTAGCTTCCATCTCGTTCATATTGCTACCGATAGCATGTCCTCTTCCGTAATACAAACTTTGCCCTACTCAACGAAATTCATGGGATGTTAACCACAAGTGATTTGAGTTGTTACAGTACTGATTGCAATGTCTTATAGATTCTAAGGCGTTGTGATGCTTGCGGATCTACAAGAAACGCATAAACTATGTTTGTTAGCTAATTGGGAGGTAACCCATGCCTGATATGCTCCGCAACGAACAGGATGTACTGGCTGTCACAGAGAGCCGAGATTTTAAGACTTATCATGATTTTGTGCGTTCGTGTCGAAAGTACGTGGAGGGTCCTTTGGTCCACTCCATGTATGACAGCTATCGCATAGCGATAGGAGATAACGTGGAGCCGGCAAGTACTGAAGAGGCCATGCCTGTACTCGATGATTTATTGGAGTTTCAACTCTACTCCTGGGCTTATCGTCATTTGCAGAGGTTCAAGTATCATCGCCCCAACTTAGGTATTTTTGCGACGATTGATGCGGAGCGCGAGTATCTAGTTTCTGAATTAGACGCTGCTGCTTCAGCGGCCGGTGACCATTTGCGCCTCAATCCTGAACTTGACATACCCGAGTATTATCGAATGGTAGATTTTCATCAACATACCGGTGGGGTGTGGTCAGACGAATTAGCTGGGATTGCTTATGAGTTCGGCCGACGAACGACGAACGCATCTCACATGGACCCTAATCTTATTTACCGTATGTCTTATAGCCAATTTCCCGAGCGGACGTACAACAAGGTTCTGGATTGGGGCGTTGGCCATGGAGCTGGTTTGATAGAGTGGCAAAAGCTTCACCCTGAATCCGAATGTCACGGCGTCGATTTGTCGGGACCATGCCTTAAGCTTGCTCACAAGCGCGCATGCGAGAATGGTTACAAAACATACCTGTCTCAGCAGGATATTGAGCATCTTAACTTTGATGACGACACATTCGACCTGGCCTTTCACCTTTTCATGTTCCACGAGATTCCTCCAATTAACTTGAAGAACTCACTCAAGGAAATTCATCGTGTTCTTAAGCCAGGAGGTATTTTTGCTGGCCCCGAATTCGGACTATCGGGGAAGAGTGCTTTTATGGATGTGATCCGAATGTCTCATGCTTGGACGAACAATGAGACCTATTCTGTTGAATGGTTCAAATTTGATATGGAGAAAGTGGCTCTTGATATAGGCTTTTCCAAGGTGACGATTGAACCTTTCAAGCCGTTGTCCAAGCGGGATGGTGCAACTAGTGCCGATGCTAATCGGTGGAGTTTATATACTCTCGAGAAATAAAATAAGGCTGTAGTTATGAAAGCTACGAAAGAGAAGTTTAAGACAGTTAAGAGAGGGCCGGTGACAGCGGATCAGCATGAGCCGGACTGGATACATGATCTCCCGCCGGATAATATGGTTGCCGCTATTACTGCATTGGCTGGAGAGGTTTACACTCTTAGAGAACGGTTACGGGCGACTGAGAGGGAGCTTGAGCGTCGAGACGTGTTTCCTCAGGGAGCTGTCGAAGATCACGAGCCTACACTAGATGAACGAGAAGCGGATCAAAAGGATCTAGATGCTTTCGTTGATAGGATTTGGTCGGAAATTTCCCGGTCCAGAGCTCCATGGGCTAGTGTTCAGCGGGGGGTTGAAAAATATTTTAAACAGCCCGATTAACTCTTGTTATATCGTGTTTTAGGCCTCCGCGGTCTTTACCACTGTCCACCTTTCTGCTTCAGCTTCTGTTATGCTAGCGCGGTAGTACTTAAGATTGACGAACAATAGCCAAACAAAGCTGCCAGTTGCTGCAGACACTAAAGCCAATGCATATCTCAGCGCACCTTCGTCACCGAAGGCAAAGTCTGTGATGAGTGCTACGGCTGTAGGTCCTATGGTCAAACCCAGTATGCTGATTACAAACCAATAGACTGCTGCAACCTGGCCTCTTAACTGATTGGGCGTAACCATCATTAAAGCGGCAGGACCACACGCCGTGGCTATGCCTGAGCCAATCGAGTGAGGTATTAGGAGAAGCAGCCCGAGCCAGGGACTAGGCAGCAATGGAACTAGGACGGCTGCAGGAACTAATACTATGGTGCCGATTAATACTGCGCGCATGTGGCCATCTTTAACTCCTCGGTTGTATAGATTATCTCCTAGCCAACCTCCTGAAATCACGCCGACTACCCCACCGAGACTGACAACCAAACCGTACCACAGGCTGATTTCAGAGATGTTCCATCCCCAGGTGCGGATGAACACTGTTGGAATCCATGCTAGATAGGCGTTACCTATAATTGCCATAATGGATAGGCCAAGAAAGTGAGTTCCATAAGTACGCCATCGTTTGAGAAGAAAACTCATTACTTCAGCCATCGAGATTTTGTCATCGACGCTGCCTATAATGTGCATTTTGTCCCGGCGTTGGGGTTCTCGCACGGTGAACATTAACGCTGCCACTAATAGACCGGGCAGGCCGATGACTAAGAATACCAACTGCCACGAGAACATGTTTCCTACGATTGCAACATTTATAACCGGTACTTCTCTGACATAGGCGATAATTTGACCGCCTAGAATAAGCGCTAAGCCAGCACCAACACCTAGCCCCATGCTATAGACGCTAATGGCTCGACCACGAAGTTCTCGGGGAAAGTAATCTGATAACAGTGACATTGCGCACGGCTGCAGGGTCGCTTCACCCACTCCAACCCCTACCCTTGCCAGGAAAAGCTGACCGAAGTTTCTAGCAAAACCGCAAGCAGCGGTCATTACACACCAAATTGTAATGCCGACACCAATAATAGTGCGGCGGCGTCTTCGGTCGGTGAGCCTACCAATAGGGATACCTAAGAGGGTATAAAAAATAGCGAATGCCAAACCTAGTACCAAACTCATTTCGGTATCAGAGATGGCTAGATCCTGTTTAATTGGTTGCACCAATAGCGCCAGAATTTGACGGTCGAGGAAAGCAAATACGTACGCCAGCATCAAGACAAAAACTACATACCATGCGTATATGGGCGACGGGTAGGGTTGATCGGAAGAGAAGTTGTTTGTGTTTCGATCAGCGATATTTCTTGAGGGTGATAAGATATGCCCCAATGTTTTGCTCCGAACTAAACCAGTCGGTTATATTTTTGTTGTCGGTCGTCCAGCTTGATGCTGATTAGTGGTGGTACATTCTTACTGCGTTTATGGCTAAGTGCTTTTGTTATTTTTGTGCTCCAGTGAAGAAATACTCTGGACTAAAGCCTGGTGTAGCATTGCCGTCAATGCTGTGCTCCCGTATGAAAATTCCAGGGATGGAGTGACAGAATGTTTTTGTTATCTCAAAACCGCACTGCGCATAGAGTTGTTCTAGAGATATTGTGTATAGTGTGGCCATGAATGGCTCATTGTTGCATGTAGTGTCCCAGTCTCTGAGTGATGCTTGGTAAGGAGTTAGAGAATCAAATTGAGGCGCGTCGCAGTGGAGCATAAGTCCCCTTGGGGATAATAGTCGGTGACATTCCCTTATAATTTTTGGTAGGGCAGTTTTAGATGTTTCGTGCAGGAGAATACGAGAAACAATGAGGTCAAACGAACCGTCCTCGAAATCTGTTTTTTCTGCATTCATCTGATGAAAGTGCACATCGACTCCTAGATCACATGCTCGCGCATGTGCATATCTTAGTGCTGGGCTACTCACATCTATGGCGTGCATTTCTGCGTCTGGAAAGGCTGTTTTGTACGGGAGAGTATTGTTTCCGATGGTACAACCCATGTCGAGAATGCGCCTCGGTTTTAAGTTAGGATGGGTGTCTATAACCCACGCTGCTATGCTGCATGCTGGGTCATCATTGTTTTCACCTTGGCTCCCCATGTTGTGTACGGCGATAGTCCGGTCGTATTGGGCTCCAGCGGTAACATCGCCGACACGGGACTCAGCGTGGTAGCCACCCGGCTTGCGGTGGATGTCTACTTCCGTTAAGTATCGCGGCATATTTACACTAGGATTCAATGTTAGTGAACCAAGTTTTCCGGACAACATTTTAGCTTTTTCGGAAATCCCAGAGGCCTGTCGTTCAATCATACTGCCCGAAACGTAATACATGCGGTCCTGATTGTCGGTCCGGAGGCGGTACCAAAATCTAGCCTCAGGTATCTTACGCATCTCAATCGCTATCTCTCTATGGTCCGGCTTACGCCCATGCTTCTTAACAAATTCAGGCTGGACTTGGCTTTCGTATATCTCAGCTAATACAGGACGAACTTCTGAAGCCAGCTTAATGGCGAGGTGTCGGCAAAAATTTTCCGCGGCTTGCTCATCGTGATTTGCTAACGGCATAACAGCGTGTTGATTGAAGTGTTCCATGGCCAGCCAATCCTAGATGGTTGTTGTACGCATTATCAGACTTTTTCTATAATGATGGCAGAAGAAATTTTGTCACATTCCTAAAACTTTGCTTAATAGAGACTAGCAATTCTATCTAAAAAAGTTGGTTATTCAATAAGGTGTTTGTGAATAGGGTTTGGCGGCTATCCCACGTAAATAATCTGGCAAAACGGGGTTGTGGGCTGGTGTTAATTTGGATTCTAATTCGTGCTCGCTCCAAATGTTAATATGATGACCACCAATAAATCTGAATACACCTATATAGCCCATTCTCGACACGAATGGGCCATGCCAAATATTTGGCGGCCGCCAGAAGTAGCCACCGGCATTAATAATTCCTTGTGGGCCCCTAATGTCACCAGATAAGAGGTACATTTCTTCAACACAGGGATGATAGAGCTCCTTCTCTTTCCATCCTTCCGGATGGAAGTGCGGGCTCGCTTCTAAGACGAAAGTGGTATCCCCAGTCACAGGGTTATGACGGAGGCGTTTATGGGCAATGTGACGACCCCGTACGACGTCAGGATCGATTCCGTCTACACTCCATTCAATATCATGAAGGTTGATATAAGGAATGGTCGGAGCATTAGGATCTTCCTCTATCTCCTTATTGCCAGAAAGTGTTTCGGGATTTTGAGCGAAAAACGTAAGTATAACGGCACCATTTTCACTAGAGGTTGTTGTACGTGCGAAACCAGGTGGCAGATATGCATAAGTATCCATACCGTAGTGCTGTCCATTGATCTCTATTGCACCATCCAGAACCAGGAACTCATGCGAAGATGTTAGATGTTCTGTTGATGGCCGTGTCCATCCGGCGGGATAGCGCAGGATGACTGAACAGGAGCCATTTGTGTCGTCCATACTCAATACTTTGCAGTCCAGCTCGCCTAATATGCCTGGAAGAGCACCATTCTCCCAGGCGAGGTTTTGTGCGTGAACAAATTCGATGTGGGGCCGTGGCATGCGACTTCTCCTCATATTAGCGGTACCCTTATTATGCAGAACCCCTCTTATTCGTCCACCAAGTCATGCTTTTCGTGCCATTCGGCTAGAGATTGGTGTGGTCCGTTTGCAAACAGTTTGTCCTTGTCCTCAGAGAGAGGATTGACCCAATTAGCCTTGGAGTTCTGAAGGATATGTATGCGTTCGGGAGGTATGGGAAGGTTCGAATCTATGGCTGATGCGAAGGGATGAATCATTTCTGGCCAAGTCGGTGAAAAGACCCAAAGTCCGGATCCGCATTGGCCACAGAATCGGCGTTCCGCGTTTGAGATCTTCCATTGTTTCGTCTCGGACTTTCTTACTTTTGCCCGATACACCCGAACGTTTTTTTCTCCCTCCACTTCAAGGGTATTAGTGTCGGCGCGAATATTGATAGCGTATCCACCACCACCCTGCGTTTTTCGGCAAATTGTGCAGTAGCAATGCATGTAAGGGTATGGGTGCCTTGAAATACAAGAAAACTTAACTGCACCGCAGCTGCAGGAACCTTCCAGTCGCATGGTCACTGTCTCCTTTGCTGATCCGTCGAGGGGATATGTAGTGGGCCTATAGACATTTGTTGTCGCCATCGTTCCAGAACGCTGTGCTCGGATCAACCTGTTGATTGCCGAAATATTAACAAACGTATAAGCATATGCATCTAAGATGAGGTACCAAAAGCGGCCAGCCTGAAGCGTAGTAGTCAGAGAAAGACGAAGAAAGCAGGGGGCCGTTGGATGTAATCAAGTGAAGAGCAAAAAAGCCAATATGGGAGATATATTGTAGAGCTCCCACCTCTTCAGTAGTTGCTGCGAGCAGTTAATGATTAGAACTTAGTCCACCTTATTCGCTCTGCAGAACAAAACTTTGCCTGACAAGATTTTTTCGATAGTGCATTGTGATAATCTGCTGGGGTGCCAGAAGAGGACTAAATGATGCAATCTGATAAGCCGCCGTATCCTATTTGGGGCCGACGTGATGTACTAGTGGGTGCAGCTGCAGCGGGTCTTAGCAACGTTTCTGGTGTTGTGTCTCAGGATTTTTTGTCCATAAGCAGCCAAATAGATATTGTTGAGGCAAAAGCGAAGCATGGAGAGATCTATGAAACTGTGCCGCTAAGACAGGAAAACATCAATATTGCAGCCATACAGTCAGCGGTGGGAACAATTGAAGAAAATAATTTGAGGCGGGGCATTAAACAGAATGTACTGATGATGTCAGAGTGTATCGACCGTGTTCAGTCTCACTTTCGGCCCGCAGACCTCATCTGTTTTCACGATTTATCATTGCAAGGGTTAGCCAGAGGGGACTTCCGCCAACTACGGCGTATGGCAGTAGAAATGCCTGGTGAAGAGATTGAGGTGTTAACAAAGAAAGCAAGAGAGTATAGCTGTTACCTTAAGTTTGGCGGTTATGCCACTGACTCGGATTGGCCCGGGCACGTTTTATTTATCACGGCTTTGGTTGGGCCCGATGGCCGCCTAATTGCTAAGGATTGGAAACTTCGACACAGTCAGGCCAATCGACTAAAGGGAGAGCAATTAACAACAACAATTTCCGATGTTGTTGAAGAATACGTCGAAATGTACGGAACAGATTCTGTCTTCCGTGTGCATCGGACAAACATAGGTAATTTAGCGATGGCGTCAGTACAAGGTATGCCGGAGGTGTTCAGATCTATGGCTTTGCGGGGTGCCGAGTTGTTTCTGCGCACGGCGCAAGGTGGCTTCCATAGCTGGGATATTAGAGCAAGTGCAGGTCATAATTATTGCTACAGCATAGTTGTTGCAAATTGCGAACCTAATAACTTGGAGCGCAATTCTTTCTATGCTGCTACTTGGGATGGGGGTACGGCTATTTATGGTCCCAATGGAGATACTATAGCGGAATGCAGTCCTAAGTGGGAACAGACCGTGGTCGCGTCCGTACCTATCGCATCTTTTCGGAAGCGACGCCTTACACCGCCCACAAACACCAATATTTCAATTTTTGTTTAGTGTTCTGTCAGGGCACTCAGTTCACGGATCTGGCGTGAGATGGCTGTGCTTTGAAGGTAAATATTCGCTTCACAGTATATCAAAGACAATGTGCTCGATGATTCTTCTTGGAGACGACTACTCCACTAGTTGTATCTACGTTTGTTAACCTTGTGAACAACTTGCCCCTCCTAATACACAGAACCGAGCGCAGTGTGGATGATTTAGTAATACGCGCTGTCCTGACTTTGATAAGGATTGCCCTAATTCGAATTGATGATCGTTGGGTAGCAAGGTACATGCCACTACGCTTGGGGTTCGAGCTCCCTTGCGCTTTATTATCATACGTGACGAAGCACACATCACACTATCTGGGTCAACATTTAATAATTGCCAACATTCGGTAGTAATTTCTGGCACATCCAAAGAGGCATCCATCTCGGGAAACAGCACTAACTCTGTGGGGTCATTTGCATTTAGTTCCAGTTCAAGCCGCTTAAACAAATTTGCGTAACCGCGGCGTACATCTTTTTCTTTCTCATCCAGGAATGTTCTACCAGCCACATTGAGATTAAACTGGTTTTTCGATAGCCAAAGCAAACCATCTATGACGGGAACCCATGAATTCTTGCCACGTTCTAGTTCATGTCCTGACTTTGTGTAGTGATCTAATGATACCCGGACGATCAAGCGGTCTCCATATTCGGCTTGGATGTCAGAAAGGGGCTTTCTGAGCTTCATCATCGGACGCATGCCGTTCGTCAGTACGAGCACTCTAAAACGACGACTTAAACAAACCGAAAGCATTTTCATAAAATCTGGATTCATAAACGGCTCACCACCAGTGAAGCCGATTTCGCTAGTAGGTATATTCTTCTGCTTGATCTCGTCTAAGTAGTTTGTGACATCACTGATAGTTAGATAGACCAAGCGGTCATTTGTTGGTGAGGATTCAATGTAGCAATTCTGGCAAGCGAGGTTGCAAAGTGTGCCGGTATTAAACCAAACCGTACGAAGGTTTCTTAGGTTGATATGAGCTCTGTTCTTACCGTTGGCTGTTATAAATGGGTTTTGAAACTTTCCTTCGGGTAAGGTTGCACCATATACAATAGTTTTTGTTGGCATATCCCGTCCTGCTGATATGAACTAGTCTACAGTTACTTTATTCCTGTGCGCGAATTAAATAGTCAATTATCTAACTTTCGATGATTAGCGCTAATCTCGCAGTGCTCCCAATTATATGCGGATTAAATAGTCCGAGCTGGAGAAAAACTTGCGTGGTAAATTATCCGAAAAAAATTATCTAAAGCGTGTTTCAAGAGTCACTAATAGCTGTCAATCTCTCGAGGTGAATTGGATCTGGCTTAGGGTTGTGCTCCGGTAAGTTTGTTCAACATTTTTTCCATATTGTCCGCAAGAGCCCAGCGCTCATCCTCGGGTAACGTGGCAACGGCTTCCGCCAGTTCCTCAAGGGGGTCAGACCTTAGTAAGGCTTCTCCTTCTTTCGTCAACATCAGGCGATGAGCTCTCTTATCCTGTTTATCTGTGACGCGAACTAGGAACTTCTTTTTAACAAGGGCTGAAGCCGTCTCTGATGCGGTCCCTTTTGTGGTGCCTTGGAAGGTGGCGAAGCCAGTTACAGTTTTGTGACTTGGCGCTGCTTCCTTAAAATATCGTAGTGCTCCCCATTGTGCTGGATTGAGACCAGGCGTGAAACCCAAGTTATGGGCGGCTTTTCCCACTTGCTCAATGAGCCGGGCAATGCCTAGGTTTGATAGTTTCGGATTCGTGCGCACTAGACGGCATCTCGATTGATGAAAAAGCGACCGTAGAATCACAATATATCTGCTAATCGGTCTCGCAAGAAGAAAAATGGCAGACATCTCTATCTATTCTTACATATTGAAAAGATAGAGCTCACGCCATTATCGGCTAATACAGTGGCTGTTTTCCTTTTGAAATTTTTGATAGATTACTGTGATTCTACGAGTGCTCAAATTTACATAGATTAATTATAATTGAACTACTTGGATGGCGAACTACTACCTACTGCTACAGCCAATTGTGAGATGCTTGGATCCAGAGATTGCACATCGAGTTGCGATCCTTGCGCTTAGGTTAGGCTTGGGGTCACTATTCGGCTCTCGTTCCAGCGATCCTGCTCTGAAAATGCATCTTTGGGGTCTAGATTTTCCCAATCCAGTTGGTCTGGCTGCAGGCTTTGATAAGAATGCAGAGGTGCCTGACGCTATTCATCGACTAGGCTTTGGTTTTACCGAGGTCGGCGGTGTCACGCCTAGACCGCAGTTCGGTAACGAAAAACCAAGAATTTTTCGTCTCGAAGTGGATAAGGCTGTAATAAATAGAATGGGCTTTAACAGCGATGGAGTTAACAAGGTTCGTTCCCGATTGGAGAGCCAAAACCGTCATATAAAATCTGGAATTGTTGGCGTAAACCTTGGTGTCAATAAAGATTCTGATGATCCAATACGGGATTTTGGCATCTCTGCAAGGGCCCTAGAGGATTTCATAGATTTTTTCGTTATTAATGTTTCTTCACCCAATACACCAGGTCTCCGTGCATTGCAGGGAGGGGATCAGCTGCAGCGGATTATTCGCCAGGTGAGAAATGGAACAGGTCAATCGGGATTCCAAAGGCCGGTGCTCGTAAAAATTTCCCCCGACTTATCTACTTCTGAACTAACTGAACTACTGCAGGCTGCTAAATCTGAGAAAGTTGATGGCTTGATTGTATCTAATACAACTACAGAACGCCCTTTAGATCTCCGAGATTCGGCAAGAAGTGAGCACGGTGGACTGAGTGGCCGTCCGTTGTTTGAACCCTCAACGCAGCTTTTGTCAAAAGTCTTTCGATTAACCGATGGGTCTATACCTTTGATTGGAGTTGGCGGCATTTTTTCGGGACAAGACGCTTACCGAAAGATCCGGTCAGGAGCGTCTTTAGTACAGCTATACTCGGCTATGGTCTTTAACGGACCATCAATCATTGAACAAATTAAAGCCGACTTGCTCGCTTGTTTGCGCGCTGACGGTTTTTCTAGTATTGCCGAAGCAGTGGGGGCAGATCATGCGAAGCTCTGACAGGGAAGCCCACATGTTATGCCACTAAGAGTTTTGCGCGGACTTTCCGAACTGGCAGGCTCGTATGACGCCTTTATTCTGGACTTGTGGGGCCTGATACATGACGGCATACGCCCGTATCCCGGTGTCGTGAATGCACTACAAAATATTAAGGATGCAGGAATTTCCACAATACTGTTGTCTAATGCTCCTCGCCGCAACCACGCGCTTGTAGCTTCTATGAAAGCAATGGGTATTGATCGTCGGCTATATGACGAAGTTCTCTCTTCCGGTGAGGCCACCCGTGATTCTTTGTGCACTCGCGATGATGCATTTTTTTCGATCTTGGGAGATATCGCATACCACATAGGTCCAGAGCGTGATCTAAGCGTGTTCGAGGATACTGATATTGAAATTGTTGATACGCTGGAGCAGGCTACATTTGTTGTCAACACAGGGCCCGTTGAAATTCACCACGGTTTAGAGAAATACGAGTCCATTCTCAAAAAGGCTAAGGTTCAGAACTTGCCCATGGTCTGTGCTAATCCGGATAAGCAGGTGGTAAGGGGTGGCCGTCATGCTATTTGTGCTGGAGCTATAGCTGGTCGATATGAAGAAATGGGTGGTCACGTTGGTTACCGCGGTAAGCCCGACCCTGCTATTTATCAATTAGCTGCAAAAAAGCTAGGTGTGTCTGACGTTCGACGTGTTGCGGTGGTTGGAGACGCATTAGAGACCGATGTGGTCGGCGCCACTAGGGCTGGATTCGATTCTATCTGGTGTACTGGAGGTATTCATGCCGAGGAACTCGATGTGGTCTATGGACAGACGGCTGACTTGCTGAGGGCTGCGGCTTTGGCAGAGCAATACGGTTGTCGTCCTTGCGGAATAATAGCTGGTTTAGAGTGGTAAAGTAATTAGCTTGCTGTTCGCCCAGAAAATCGTTTTAAGAAGGAAAAAACAGTTGGTGCTATGACCACGATCACACATATTCGTGCAATGTGATGGGTTGTAACAAAGGCAATGTCCTGATTTAAGGCTAGTGCGATCAAACTCATTTCCGTGACACCGCCGGGTGAAAAGGAAAGAAAAAGCGCAGTGAGCGGGAGTCCTGTCCATACCGCGGTTAAATAGGCAAATATCCCGGCAAGACCAAGCATTATAATTGTTGATACCGCGGCTGCTGCTGCCACGCTAGCTATTGGTTTAAGTTCAACACCGGCAAAACGGGAGCCAACAGCTGACCCAAGAACAACCTGAGCAGCGGAGACCAACACTAGTGGAGGGTAAGAAGATGTTACTCCCGCCAGGTGAGTAAGCCCACTGAGCGCTAATGGGCCAACTAAAGCGGCTGCGGGTAGTTTGAGACGAACGGCGCCCCATACACCAAGAACTCCGCAGATGATCAGCACGGCTGCATCAGTGGGGTCTATCGTGGTGCCAGGCGAGCCTAGACTTTCAGGTCGCTGGTAACCCAACAGCAGGGTCATGGTTAGGGGAACTAAGAAGGCTACCAGCAGCACGCGCACTGTATGACTGAATGCGATGGTTCTTTCGTTACCACCGAATTCAGTTCCAATAATTGTCATCTCTGTTAATCCAGCAGGCATAGATGAAAAATACGCTGTCGCCGGATCATATCCTGCCACCCGGTTAAAGAAATAAGTAGCTGCAAATCCAAGGGCCACAAGAAAAACTGACAAAAGTAAGAGGCTTGTTATCCAATCCGTAATTTGTTGGGCAATAGCTGGACTGAATGCACTTCCCAGAAGTACACCGATTACAGCAATCATCACCAGTCTAACTGTCCGAGACACGGCCACCCGCAATCCGCAAAGGGAGGCTAGGGTGTTTGTAAACATCGCGCCTAGCATCCAGGGTAGGGGGAAACTAAGTAACAAGAACAAGTACCCGCCTACCGCTCCAAGCAAGAGTGCCAAAGCCATGGCGCGCAGAGTGGCAGGACTCTGCTCTAAGTCATGAGTTTGTTTATCAAGCTTAGAACTCAAGGTTGAAATTGTTCAGCAAGAATGCGTTCGTCCAGATTGTGCTCTGGATCAAACAGCAGCGTTATTGCCATGTTGCGGTCTTCGCTGACTGTTATGTTGGTAACTTGGCGCACCTCTTCTCTGTCTGCCACGGCGCTTACGGGGCGCTTGTCCGGTTCTTTGACTTCAAATGTCACTCGAGCAGTATGCGGAAGAATAGCTCCGCGCCAGCGGCGTGGCCGGAAAGCACTGATGGGAGTTAGAGCTAATACATTAGCGCCAAGCGGCAGAACAGGGCCGTGCACAGAGAGGTTGTAAGCAGAACTGCCAGCAGGTGTGGAAATTAGGGCACCATCGCAAATTAGTTCAGGTAATCGTTCCCGTCCATCAACGTGGATTCTTAGCTTAGCTGCTTGGCGAGTTTCACGAAGCATAGCAACTTCATTAATAGCAAGTGCTTCTCGCGATTCACCGTTTGCTGTCTCTGCTATCATGCGGAGGGGATGAAGCGTGACTTCTTTAGCTTTGTTTAGGCGTTCTGTTAGTGCATTAGCACTATAGTGATTCATTAGGAACCCGATTGTGCCGCGATGCATACCAAATATAGGTACTCTCAAGTCCATATAATCATGCAGTGCCTCCAGAATAAAGCCATCCCCTCCCAGTGCGACAATCACGTCGGCATTTTCAGGTATATTCTGTCCATATCGCTCAGTAAGTTCTTGCAAGGCCTTTTCAGCTTCACTGCCGTCTGCTGCAACAAATACTACTTTTTCAAAGCTCATTCTGATTACCAGTGCTACTTCCGTAATTATCGCGCAAGTGGAATGGGCGTTCAGTTTAACAATATTACCGCTTAAGACTTCGTATCTGGCGCTCTTAACCTCCAGTAACGCTCATGTGTCTGGCGATTGCAGGCTTATTGTGACGCCGATCTATGACAAAGTCATGGCCTTTTGGTTTGCGGCTGATGGCGTCGTGAATAGTACTAATAAGTAAATCATTCCCTTCGCTTGCTCTTAAAGGAGTGAGCAGATCAGAAGCGTCTTCCTGACCCAAGCACATAAAAAGAGTTCCGTCACAGGTGACCCTAATACGGTTGCAAGATTCGCAGAAGTTATGTGTCAAAGGAGTGATGAATCCAATACGGCCACCTGTTTCTTGACATCTTACGTAGCGGGCAGGCCCACCCGTCGTATCTTGCACATCTGTGAGCGTCCAAAGTTGTGAAAGGCGTGCTCTTACCATTGATAAAGGTAGGTATTGGTTAGTGCGATCGCCGTCTATATCTCCCATTGGCATTGTCTCTATAAACGTAAGGTCGAAACCCTCTGATCCGCACCATGCGACGAAGTCGCTCAGTTCGTCTTCGTTAACATCGCGCATGGCAACTGTGTTAATCTTGATTTTAAGGCCAGCGGCCTTTGCTGCGTAGATCCCTTCTAGGACTTGGTCTAGAACGCCCCACCGGGTAATGGATCGAAATTTACGTGGTATTCTCGAATCGAGAGAAATATTGATCCGTCTTACCCCCGCCGCAAACAGGGCATTTGCATGCTTCGGTAACTGTGTACCGTTTGTTGTTAACGTCAGTTCATCTAACAATCCGGTGTCCAGATGCCGACCCAGACTCCTGAATAAAGATAGAATATTCTTTCTTACTAGCGGTTCGCCGCCAGTAACCCGAATCTTACGGACACCCAGTTGTAAAAAAGTGCTGCACAAACGATCCAGTTCTTCAAGCGTTAGTAGCTTTGCTTTCGGCAAGAACGTCATATCTTCGCTCATGCAATAGACGCAGCGCAAGTCACACCGGTCAGTCACCGAGACTCTTAGATAGGTAATTTGTCGTTCGAATGGATCAATCATGCTCTGAGAATAATAATTATCTGCGCCGTTGGTATAGACTCCTAGGTCTAATGGTCAAGGCAAATTCGAATCCAAACTATGCACTCTCGCTATAAAATCTAATTCATTGTAAACAGCTCTAAAGTAATAAGTATCTTTTTCGATATTACGAATCGACTACCATAGCGTTTTTGCCGGCTGGAAACCGAAGTGATATTGGCTCTGTTAAGCTCTATTGATCCCACAATTACTGTCTGTTTAACAAATTCTGTGATTATGTGTTTTCACAAAAAGCTCTATTATTTCTTTTCGGACTTATTTCTATCCCCTTTTTCTTCGCTAGTCTGCCGTACTAAAGTTAGCCAAGAAAAGTGTGAGAGAGGAAATTTGTTGTATGAGTGAAGACTTGCGCATGGCACGACTATTATGCACGCGCCTATGTCATGATTTGGCCGGTCCTATCGGGGCTATCTCGGCTGGAGGCGAACTCATCGGCACCGAACCGGCAATGGCTGACGAAGTTGTATTAGGTCTATTGACTGGAAGTGCGGAAGCAGCATCCTCCAAGCTAAAGCTTTTACGGTTGGCTTTCGGATGGTCTTTTGTTGATAGAACCAAACTCGCAGACACTGTTGAACTGATGAAAGATTACTTAGGGACAATATCAAGTCCGTCCAGTACTCCGGTGCTTGTATGGCCAGGTGGTGCGGAATTATTGCTTTTAGAAGGTCTGCCCAGCGATTTAGGGCCGCAACTTCTAATTAATCTATGTTTGTTTGCATTAGACGGACAGCCTGCATGTTCTCAACTGACGTTGACTATCACAGCTGTACGGGAAACATTGGTTATGACCGTGAGCAGTGCGTGCGTTGATGGTAGGTCACCGTCTTTTCGATCGGACTTAACAGAAGCTCTTGAACTGAAATCATTAGAGAGTCTGACGCCTCAGACAGTTCAGGCATACTTTACTGCTAGAATTGCTGAATGCTTGAATGGAAGCATAGCCGTTGAAACCTTGGACGATGGTGTGAGAGTGTTGGCAGAGTTGCCACTGTACGCGACTGGTGAGGATAACATAACCAACACTACGCCGATTCCTGGAAAGTCTTGAATTTTCTCTTACGAGCGAGCGGTTACTGTTCTGTAGTCTGCGGAATACGATTACTTAGCCGCTACACTGGTGTTTGTGGGGCATTGATTTTCGCTAACTCAATACTGGGATGACTACCATATTAACCGCGATTTCTTGCAAATTAGTCCGCCTCTAAGGTGTCTTCATAACTTATGCTCAGAGTTGGATTCTGATCCTTTTTCTTAAGAAAGCAATTGCCGATGGCGAGGACGTCTAATTCAGTTGCCATAAAGCAGCGGAACGCATCCTCCGGTGTACATACAATTGGCTCTCCCCTTACATTGAAGCTTGTATTAACTAATATAGGAATGCCTGTTTTTTCCGCAAATTTCTCAATTAGTTGGTAAAAACGCGGATTATTTTCTGCGGTCACGGTCTGTATTCTTGCAGAATTGTCCACATGCGTTACGGCCGGCACGTCCGACCGTTGAATTTGCAGGCGATCTAATCCGGTGTTTTCAGAACTATCCCCCCTATCTGTCTTTAGATGTTTGTTAGAAACGTCACAGGTTAGCAGCATGTATGGGCTGTCCTCATTGAGATCGAACCATTCCGTTAGTTCATCTCTTAGAACTGCGGGTGCGAAAGGGCGAAAACTCTCCCGGTTTTTCACCTTTAGATTTAGGGTTTCTTGCATATGTGGGTCTGCTGGATTGCCAAGAATTGATCGTGCCCCCAATGCGCGCGGGCCGAATTCCATTCGGTCTTGGAACCAGCCTACGGCTTGATTTTTTGCGAGAGCATCGGTGGTTTGGTCCAGGAGTTTCTCTAGTTCTAAGGTCTGGAAGTTCGCTCCGATTGCGGTAAGACGGTCTCCTATCTCTGCGGAGCTATAGTGGGGACCTAAGAAGGAACCCGACATGGCATCGGAAGCATCGGGGGGCTCACGTTCACCACTTTGGTAAAGGTGATAGGCCACTAGAGCTGCCCCAAGTGCCCCGCCGGCGTCTCCAGAGGCCGGCTGGATCCAAAGATGATTGAACTTACCATCGCGAAGCACTTTTCCGTTGGCAACACAATTTAGTGCAACACCTCCGGCAAGACAGAGATTAGTTGCGCCCGTCTCTCTCTGGATAGAGCGCGTGAGTCTCAAGACTATTTCTTCGACAACTGCCTGAATAGAGGCAGCTATGTTCATGTGGAATTGAGTGATAGGGGCCTCTGACTTGCGTGGCACATCATCGAATAGGTTGCTGAAGTGGCGATTGGTCATGGTCAAACCGGTACAATAATTAAAATATTTTTGGTTAAGACGGAAAGAACCATCATCCTTTACATCAATAAGCCGCTCAAGAATAACGTCTCTATATAATGGCTTGCCGAACGGTGCTAGCCCCATCACCTTATACTCACCGGAATTGACCTTGAAACCTAGGTAGTAAGTAAACGCCGAATACAGCAGGCCTATAGAATGAGGAAAATGTATTTCCTTAATTATTTCCAGGCCTTTACCTTGACCCATTGCTAGAGATGTTGTTGCCCATTCACCGACGCCGTCCATAGTTAGAATAGCTGCGTTTTCGAAGGGAGACGGATAAAATGCGGATGCTGCATGACTTAGATGGTGTTCGGAGAATATGAGTCTCTCGGCCCAATCAAAATTTGGGGCGAACTTCTTTAGTTCGCTTATCAGAAAACTTTTCTGAAATAACTTTTCTCTGATCCATAAAGGGACTGCAAGTCTGAAAGATGAAAAACCTCTTGGTGCAAACGCTGCATAGGTTTCTAGAAGGCGTTCAAATTTGAGAAATGGCTTTTCATAGAACGCTACGAGGTCAACATCATTAAGAGTAATACCCGCAATCTTGAGGCAGGCAGTTATTGCATGGCGCGGTATGTCAGAATCATGTTTCTTGCGGGTGAAACGTTCTTCCTGTGCCGCGGCGACAATGCGCCCATCTTCAATGAGAGCTGCTGCGCTATCGTGATATAACGCGGATATACCGAGAACATGCAAGGTTATACGCCTGCCTTAAAAAATTGTGTAAATGAAAGGTGCTACAGCTGAACCTTGGGCGAGAATCAATAATCCGCCGAACAGCAACATCATAATTACCATAGGCAGCAGCCAAAACTTCTTACGTATCTTTAGAAAGGCCCAAAATTCTACAAGAAATGACATATCGGGTCCTAGAATTGGTTCTTCAATGAATTTGGCGCTGGTCCGGGCGGTTCGCGCTGGATCCAGTAACTTCTTATCGCGGTACTAAATTTTAGTCGAAGCGGATCCTTGCGGAAGAGACGCAGACCCAGGCCCGTGGGTATTACCGCCAACACGTAAATCAATCCCAGGATTATCGGGCTGATGACGACATGCAGAATCTGGCCCAAACCCATCCAGGCCCGGGTTAAGGGGCCTAGGAGTTGGGGTTTCGTAAATGCAAGGAGCATCAGTATTCCTGCGGCTATCAGTGCCCAAAGACGTGGTTCAATGCCGTCCAGCAGAGGTAATAGCCCTACAATTGTAAGAACCACACTAAAGACTAGACCGACGGACCGGTCCGATGCCTTTCTTGCCTTTGTTAAGCGATATAGGTTTTCGTGTATTTGTTCAGTCATTTTTACTGACATCTTCGGGTTAAGAACTAGTCATACAAGAAAGACTGCGGGACTATAGAAGTCAGGTGAAGTGCTAGCCCATCAGTGTAGACTAGTACGCGCAGGGCTTTCCGATTAACGTTGTATAATATCCCATCAGCCGACGGCTGCTATCTTCCCATCATCTTCCGTTTGCGGTTCCCGCAGCACGTAGCCACGGCCCCAGACGGTTTCAATATAACTTTCGCCGCCTGTGGCTTGTGACAATTTCTTCCGAAGTTTGCAGATAAATACGTCAATGATTTTTAGTTCAGGCTCATCCATCTCACCATAAAGATGGTTCAAAAACTGTTCTTTCGTTAGAATAGTGCCTTTACGCATCGCCAGTAATTCCAGGATTCCGTTTTCCTTGCCAGTTAAGTGCAGAGGCTTTCCTTCCACTTCTGCGGTTCGAGCTTCAAGATTGAAGGTAAGTTTGCCGACTTGAACTATCGGTGCAGCGTGGCCTTTTGAGCGGCGTACAATAGCTTGTATACGGGCTAACAACTCATCTCGGTTGAATGGTTTTGTAAGATAATCGTCAGCTCCAACCCCAAATCCTTGGACTTTCATCTCTGGCTCTCCTATCCCAGAGAGGATAAGTACTGGCGTTTCAATCTTGGAACTGCGCAAGTGGCGAAGGACGTCCATACCGTCCATATCTGGCAGCATAAGGTCCAGAATGACTAAGTCATATTCATACAATTTACCGATTTCTAAGCCGTCTTCTCCCATGTTGGTGGAGTCCACTACCCAGTCTTCCTTGCGCAACATAGCTTCAATGGTTCGAGCCATGAACGGATCATCTTCAACCAGAAGAATACGCATAATTCGGTACCTTGCGTTGCCTCAACAACCGTTAATAAAGGTTAATGTATCATGCGGAATCGCAATTTACCATTGAAACCTGCCGAGTCGCACTGTTCTTAAGTGTATATCTTGGGGAAGCTCTGATTACTCTATACCGAACCTTTATACAGCCCAGTCATCATATTTATTGCTGTCAATTCTACTGGCCGCCCTATTAAGTGCCGTTGTAATCAATATTGATGTCCGTGTTAACGGGTCAAAAAGAGCTTGGCATTGATTTTGAATCACCTGCGTTAGTTCTGTCTAAGAGTCCTGAGGTTACAATTAATTTCTTTAGTATTGATGTGGAGGGGAATCAAGCAGCTCCCGTAAATTAGAACCTATAGTAACTCCATAACCTCAAATGCAGCCCGTTCGCCGGATTCCGTTGCTCCTGCGTTTACAAATTGGCCAAAGCTGCGACCGTTCAGTGATCGTTTTTGGGGAATTCGTGGAGTGCAGAGAGAGAGCAATATACGATCCTGTCCTATCCTGTCCGGGATAAAGAATTCGGGTATGTTTATGGCTAATACTTTTCTTCCAGCAGTGCAGACTTTTATCCAAGAAATGCGCACCTTGTTTGCCGAAGAAGTGGATGATGAAGCTAAGTGGGATAAAGCAAGGAATCTTTTTCATATCTTAATCAAAGATCCCGACTTGCGCGAGCACGCGCGAACTTGGCCGAGCAGCCCTTCTGAATTGGGGTTAGAAGGCAAGCATGCCAATCTAATATTCTACGAGGACCCCGACTATGGGTTTGTCATGAACGGGCTGATTAAGGCTCCAAATGCTAAGACTACCGTTCACGACCATGGTAAGTCCTGGACTCTTTATGGGGTAGTTGCGGGCAGAGAGTCGGTCCTACGTTTTGATCGTATTGATGGGGGTAAGCCTGGTGATTTTCCCGAAACAGCGGAGGTAATCGCTACCGATAAAATCGACGTTGCCCCAGGTCACGTAGATTATGTTAAGCCATGGGAGATACATGCCGAATACAACGGGCCTGAACCAACAGTTGCCGTTATTGTTCGGAGTCAGAAATGCGGCACATATGTACAAAATATCTTTTATCAGAAAGACAGTACGGTTGAGCAGTACTATGGGCCTAAGCAGATTCCGTTTGAATTAAATTAGCTGCATTGCTTCGAATGCGGCCCGTTCACCGGATTCCATAGCGCCTTCCATACCCCTATTCGAAATGGCAGTGTGCTCGCCGCAGAAGTGAAGTCGCCCTGTAGGTTCTGTCAGGGCCGTTATGCTTTCTGTTACTTGACCTGGGCCCCAAACTACCCAATCGCCACCCGCGAAGGGATCAGCTTGCCAGGACTTAATTCCAGCTGTTTCCAAATGACCTTTTGCTGCTGGGCGCAGTTTTTCGTATTCGGAAAGCACCCGTAGCATGGCTGCCGTATTACCTAAAGTGTCGAGCCGATCGGCGAGATGACCTCGTGCCCATGCCATTAGGCAGGTAATTTCGCTGGCGTCTTTGCCTTCGCGCAGAGCTCTTACTTCGCCGGCGTCTGTGTCAGTCCACATTGCTGGACTGAGACCATCGTC
>Ga0315336_1002187_pt1 | contig 31452 bp, 27 predicted proteins | sample ASW5metaG_FD_204512 | JGI IMG/M metagenome (GOLD analysis project Ga0315336, IMG submission 204512) | Ammonia-oxidizing marine archaeal communities from Monterey Bay, California, United States - ASW #5 | ecosystem: Environmental > Aquatic > Marine > Intertidal zone | place: USA: California...
TCGTGCGCAAAGATCCGAATGTCGGCCTGCATCGGCAGCGAAAGACCGATACCTACCGCGTTCCCGTTTACCGCGGCGATCACGGGTTTTCGAATAGCGAAAGCCGGCGGATCCACACCGGCGTCCGCACTGAACGTGGCGTCCTCCTGCTTCTCGAACACTTCTGCGCCTGCGGAAAAATCCGCCCCCACGCAGAAGTCGTCGCCCGCACCCGTGAGCACGACGGCCCGCACGTCATCGTTTCGATCGCATTCGGCGTACGCGGATCCAAGGTCCGTACCCATCGTGCCGGTGAACGCGTTGCGCGCATCTGGCCGATCGAGGGTAAGAATCGCAACGCCCGCATCCAGTTCGAAGGTGATGTCAGAATAATTCAATCAGGTTCCCTACAGCGGCCAACCGTAACCGTGCGAGCGCGCAAAACCAACGAGCGGGCGGCGGCGGAGAGAGCACGCATTGCCGAATTCGTGCTGCACTTGTACACAAGAGCCCTCTATGACTAGCTCCAACGCACGACACGAACGGGAAATTGCGAAGTGGGACCGCGAGAGCGACCTCCTGATCGTCGGACTCGGCTGCGCCGGGGCGGCGGCAACGTTGGACGCAGCCAAGAGCGGCGCCGATGTGGTCGTCATCGAACGCGCCAGCGGTGGTGGCGGCACCTCGGCGATGTCGGGTGGCGTCATCTACCTCGGCGGCGGAACGCAGCTTCAAACCGACTGCGGCTTCGAAGACACCACCGAGGATATGTACAAGTACCTGATGGCCTCATCGGGACCGAATCCCGACGAGCCCAAGATCTCGCTTTACTGCGAACACAGCCTCGAGCACTACCAATGGTTTCTGGACTACGACATCCCTTTCAACGCGGTCTTTTACCCCGGCTATAGCGGCGAGCCACCGAGTGCCGACGGATTGGTGTTCTCCGGCAACGAAGACACCTGGCCCTACAACACGATCGCCAAGCCCGCGCCCCGCGGCCACGTGCCCGCGACCCCGAATCAGACCGGCTGGCTGCTGATGCAAAAGCTCGTCGAGGCCATCGAAAAGAGTTCGGCCGAAATGATTACCGACACGCGGGCGGTGGCTTTGGTCGTCGACGACGACGGCGGCATCGTCGGAGCGGTAACGAAGCGCGATGGCGCCGAGTATACGATACGCACAAGCAAAGGTGTCGTGCTGACCACCGGCGGCTTCATCAACAACAAGTCAATGCTCGCCACCTACGCTCCGCTCTTACAACAATGCATGTTCCGTGTAGGTGCCGAAGGCGATGACGGCAGCGGCATCAGCATGGGGGTCTCCGTCGGCGCAGCTGCGATCAATATGGCGATGGGTTCGATCTCACTGCCGCTCATCCCTCCGAAACGTATCTCGCGCGGCATACTTGTGAACGCGCAGGGTCAGCGTTTCGTAAACGAAGACGCGTATATGGGCACGCTCGGCGAACATGCGGTCTATCACCAAGAAGGTAAAGCGTACTTGCTCCTGGACGGCGAAACCTTCGAGCATCCCGACGTCGATCGCGAGATCGCCGGTGTCGGCGAAACGATCGAAGAGTTGGAAGGCGCGCTTGGCGTTCCGGCGGGAAGCCTAGAGGCGACCATAAGTCTGTACAACCGGCACGCTGAGAACGGCGAAGACCCCGTGTTTCACAAGGGACCAGACTACGTCGTCCCGCTCAAGCCGCCCTATGGCGCCTTCGACTGCACGACCGCGAACTCGTTATACGCCGCGTTCACGCTCGGCGGCCTGCACACCAACGAAGAGGGGCAGGTCCTCACCCCCGCGGGCGAGGTCATCCCGGGACTCTACGGAGCAGGCCGCGCGACCGCCTGCATCGCAGCCCCCGGCTACAACAGCGGTATGTCGATCGGAGACGGAACGTTCTTCGGTCGCCGCGCAGGCCGCCACGCGGTAACAGGCTCTGCATAAGAGGGCGATACGACGATGTCGACGGCAATGACAAAGCAAGAACGCGAAGAATTCCTCGCCGCGCTGCACGTGGGCGTGGTGAGCATGGCCGACGGTGAGCGCGGTCCGATGACGGTGCCGATTTGGTACCTCTACGAAGCCGGCGGCGACATCGCGATCATCACCCCACCCGACTCTCGCAAAGCGCGTCTCGTGAAAATCGGCACGCGCGTGAGTTTCGTCGCTCAGAGCGAAGAGATGCCGCCCAAGTACGTGAGCATCGAAGGTCCGGTAATCTCGGTCGAGCCCGCCGATGTCGACCGCGACGTACGCGCGCTGACGGCGCGCTACCTAGGGAAAGAACTAGGCGATGCCTACGTAGATGCGACACGCCCGGACGGAACCACCCCCGAGGTTGTGATTCGTATACGACCGGAGCGCTGGTTCAGCAAGGACTTCTCGAAGCGCGCCGACGTCGACTAGTAGTGGAGTTCAGTGAAGATACCCCAGCGCTTTGAGCCGCTCTTCGACATCATCCGTGTGGGGGTGTTCGTCGACCTCGGCGTCGCCGGTAGGCATCTCCGGTATCGACGCGAGCCAAACGTCTAGCCAATCGCGAACGACCGCCGCCGTCGTAAAGTGCGTCTTGATCGCGTTCGTGGTCTCGCCCGGATCCGCCAGCAGATCATAAAACTCTTCGCTGCCGTCCTTTACGCGCAGCACGAGCTTGTCCATGCGCGACCGCAGCGACTTCACCTCAGGCCCGTAGCAGTTCATCTCCGACTTCACGCGCCGCTCTTCGGGAGCAACGTCGGCTTCGAGATAGGCCAACAGGTTCGTACCCTCGAACTCTTCGTCGCGGCTGGTGACGTCGACACCTGCCACCGCCGCAAACGTGGGGAGCAGATCGATGTGCTGCGCGACCCAGGGAATGCGCTTCCCAGAGAAAGAGTTATCGGGCAACCGCACGATCAACGGCACTCGGAGTTGATCGTCGTACATCGTGTGCCCGTGGCCGTAACCGCGGTAGTAGAAGTAGGACCCTTCGTCGCGTACCGACTGCGGCTTCCATCGCTCGACCATCTCTTCGCCGTGATCGGAGGTAACCGCGATGAAGGTGTCGGTGAGTCCTTCGGTGGAATCAAAGTACGAGATCAGCTTACCGATATTGACGTCGGTGTAGGCAATCTCTTCATCGTAAGCCTCAATCATTCTCTCACGCGCCCAATCGAGGTCCGGGTCGTCGCCCGATAGCCAACCTTCGATATCGCCATAGTCCACGGCCTCGCGATCGCTCGTGTGGGGCTTGTACGGGCCGTGCACATCCATGAAGTGCACCCAGAGGAAAAACGGCCCTCCGCTCTTGGAAAGCTTCTCGGCCGTTTTGAGCGCCGTGCCGAGCACGAGATCTCCCGGCTGGTACTCGTACGCCTCATCCTTCGATGTAAGCAGGTCGCAGGCGTCATGGTAATGCGCGCGCATTCCGTGACAGAGTAAGGAGCGACCGGTGATGCTCACAGGGCGCGAATAGTCGATGTAGTTGTCGAACCCCTTATTAAAGCCGAACATCACGGCCGTCTGAATGTTGGTATTGATGCCAACCGTTCGGTAACCCGATTCGGCGAGCACCTGCGCCATGGTCGGCAGATCGGGGTGTAGCCCGTCGGAGAACACCGTGTCGTTACGGTTGTCCCAACGCGTCGCTCTCTTGAGCTTCCAGTTAGCGCCGTGGTACGACGGCGTGCGCGAGGTCCACATTGAGCCGAAGCTAGAGCGTGTCCACGAAGATTGCGCCGTCATCTGCTCGAAGACCACCCCGTTGCTCGCAAGCCGATCGAGCGCCGGCGTGGCGATGTTTGTGTAGCCGTAAGGTCCCAGGTGATCGGCACGCAGAGTATCGATCGTGATGAAAAGGATGTTCGGACGGTTGTCATTGAGAGCGTGCTGCGCATCGAGCCCGGCCATACTGCGTTCGATGAATGCGTCGCGATCCTGCCCGTTGCTCAACAAACCCGTTGTAGCGAGCGCGGCGGTAACGACGAGCACCGTGGTGCGCATGGCGTGATTGGACCGCTCGCCATCTTCGCAGGACTCGAGCGCCCGACGATAACGGCGTAATCCGACGAAGAGGCCCAGCATAACCGAAAAGCCGAACGTCTTGGTACCGGCTCCGTCGACCTCTGCCGTGGTTCCGACCATGGCGTAGCCGTACGAAGCGATGAAGCCGAGCGATATGACGTACGACCAGACAGCCGGTGCCAGGGCCTTGCCCAGCGCCACAATCCTGGGCCTACGCGCTGAAGCGGCCGCCAAGCCGATCGCTGCACCGAGTGCGCCGATCGCAGCGCCGAGCATCGCGTGCGACAGCAGAGTCGACCAGGCATCGACCACATAGGTTCCGTCGAAGCGCGCGTCGTTACGGAGGACGCAAAGTGTGAACGACGCATCGATGGCCGCTACGCAGAGGCCAACGAGAACGCTCGAGCGTATGCAATCGACAGCGTCGCTTCGCGAGAATCGCGAGTACTGCGGGTTCTGATGGTTCGCCATTTGGTAGGGCATCGTACCGAGATTCGTCGGAAAGCCCATGAACACCACGGTTCATGGGTCCAACAGCCCTACTATCCTATCAACGGCGACAGTCGGCGCGCCGAAAAACCATCAGCCGTAGGTCCACTTACGCGCCGGAGCGGCCCCTTCGGCCCATTCCATACACTGCACGTCCAGCCAAATCGGCAGTAGGTGCTTCACGTAAAAGGCACGCACCACGACGACGCCCTGGTCGAGGTCGGGGTAGTCCTTGATGCGCACCCGATCGTCGCGCGCCTGAAACTCACGACATTTCGCGAGAACTTCGTCGACCTCGGCACGCGTCTCGAGCAGCACACCGAGGTGATCATAGCCGGGCGATTGTATGGGTTTGGGACTCTCGGCCAGCAGAATGAACTGGCTGACCTCTTCGTCGGCCGCAAGCAACAACGCGTTCTGCCCGACTACTTCGACATCCATCGCAGTCCAGCCGAGAATTTCGCCGTAGAAACTCTTGATCTCGCTGCGCAGTTCGTCAGTGAGTTCCCCCTCGGCGAACGTCAACTCCATGTGATTGAAACGCATCGTGCTCATCGCAACTCTCCGTAGACACTCAAGTGTTTTGTACCAACAATCCGCCGTCGACGGGAAGCGCAACACCGTTGATGAAAGAGGACGCCGGCAACGCCAGGCTGAGCACTGCGTGCGCGACCTCTTCCGGCACACCGTACCGCCTCGCCGGCACGCGGCGGCGCGCAAACTTCTGTTTCGCGTCGTCAGGGATGACCGCAGTCATGCCCGTGATGATCGGCCCGGGACAAATGCAATTGACCGTGATGTTCGTGCGCCCGAGTTCCACTGCCAGGCCTCGCGTCAAACCCACGACGCCGTGCTTCGCGGCCACGTAGGCGCTGTTGAGCGCGGTAGCGCCCAGCCCCTCGGTCGAGGCGATGTTGATGATGCGACCCGCATCGCTCTTGTGCAGATGCGGAAGACAGGCGCGCACCATACGCATCTCGCCGGTGAGGTTGACGTCGAGCGTACGCTCCCACAGTCCTTCGTATTCGTCGGAGTCCAGTGTTTCGAACGCAGCGATACCCGCGTTGTTTACCAACACGTCGACTCCCCCAAAGGCATCAACAACTGCTCCTACCACTCGCGTGACGTCGGTCGGATCAGAAACATCGAGTTTCCAGGCCTTCGCCGTCTTACCTGCTGCCGATATCTCATCGGCCACCCCGCGAGCCCCCTCTTCATTCACATCCGTGACCGCAACCCGTGCGCCTTCGGCGGCGAACAGCATGGCCTCAGCGCGCCCCATACCACTGGCCGCACCGGTAACGATGACCACGTGTCCATCGACGGACCGGGACAGTTTCGAAAGATCGGACATGCGAGCGTTTAAACCAGGTTAGCCCACCCATCCCAAGCCCCCTCCTTCCCCGCGCGATCTTCGAACCGACCACAAGATCCCCTTCAATGAACTGAAATAGCCCCACGGAGGGCCAGTCCTGGCGTGAACGCTCGCGATAGATATGCTGCGTACACGGCGTAGCGTCCGGGGCCGTAAACCGACTCTCAAGAGGTCTAAGCAACGATGGCTGATACAGCACAAGACACGGGGCAGAGCACGCCTTTGCCGGTGGTTGACTATCTCAAGCTTCCCGATGACGGCGATCCCTATCTCGAAGGGCAGAAATGCGGCGAGTGCGATTCGATATTTCTAGGCGAACGCAGCGTCTGCTCGAAATGTTTCGCCCGCGATTCATTCGGCCCCTTTCGCCTGGCTGACAGCGGCACGCTGTACGTGTTCAGTATCGTTTTTCGGTCCTTCCCCGGCATCGAGGTCCCCTATATTTCGGCCATAGTCGATCTCGACGGCGGCGGCACCGTGAAGGGCAACCTCATCGGCGTCGACCCGGACCCAGCCAAAATCGAAATGGGGATGCCCGTCAAGGTCGTCTACAAGGATGCTCTCGGGCGCAAAGACAAAGACGGCAATTCCTACATCAGCTATTTCTTCGAGCCTGCGTAAATGCACGCAGCCAATGGATCTGAGGAGCAGTCACGATGAGTGATGTCTATGTAATCGGTGTCGACATGATCAAGTTCGGGCGTTTCCCCGACCGCACGGTCCCGGAACTAGGCGCCGAAGCCGCGCTGCTGGCACTCGACGATGCCAATCTCACGATCGGCGACATGCAGGCGCTCTATTGCGGCAACCTCGGGCAAGCCAGCGCTATGGTGGGCCAACGCGTTCTACAAGAGATCGGCCAGACCGGTATCCCCGTCGTCAACACCGCCAACGCTTGCGCGACGGGCGCCACGGCGTTTCGAGAAGCGTGGATGGCGATCAAAGCCGGTGTCTATGATCTCGCGCTGGCGGTCGGCGTCGAGCAAATGGGCAAAGGCCTGCTCGGCGGCATCGGCGGGAAGCGCGGCATCCCAAAAGAAGGATTGCTCGGTTCGGGCCTCATGCCCGCGATCTTCGCCGAGGCCGGCCAAGAACACGCACGCAAGTACGGCACCAGCTTCGAACAGTTCGCGAAGATCTCGGTAAAGAACCACCACCACTCCACCCTCAACCCGAAGGCGATGTACCGCATCGAGACACCGTTGGAAGAGGTCATGAACGCCGAAATGATCGCCTACCCGAACACCAAGCTGATGTGCTCGGTGAACGTCGACGGTTCGGCCGCCGCTGTGCTCGCGTCGGAGAAGAAGGCCAAAGAGCTGGGCATGGGCCGAGCGGTTCGCGTTCGTGCGAGCGCGCTTACCAGCGACCCGTGGCAAGAGCGCGACCTCGTCATGCCCGACGTCAACACTTGCACGCGCAAGGCCGCCGCTGCCGCCTACGAGATGGCGGGGGTCGGCCCCGACGAGATCGATTTGGTCGAACTGCACGACTGTTTCGCAACCGCTGAGATGCTCCACTACGAAAATCTCGGGTTGTGCAGCGACGGTGAGGCCGGCCGCATGATCGATGACGGCGAGACCAGCCTCGGCGGCAAGGTCCCGGTAAATGTTTCCGGCGGGCTTCTTTCGAAAGGCCACCCGCTTGGGGCCACCGGCATCGCTAATATCTACGAAGTGTCGACGCATCTTCGCGGTGAGGCCGGAGACAGACAGGTCGAGGGAGCCAAGCTAGGCCTCACCCATGTCATCGGTCTCGGCAGTGCTTGCGCCATCCATGTTCTGGAGAAGGTCTCGTAAGCCGCCACCCCCATGCGCATAGGCGTCGTCAGCGACACCCATAACAACCTCGCGAATGTCGCGCGTATCGTCGAGCTGTTTAACACGGCAGGCGTCGAGCGCGTGATTCACACCGGCGATATCACGCAGGCGAAAACGCTCCGGCTCTTCGGCGAACTTGATTGCCCATTGGTGGGCGTCTACGGCAACAACGACGAGCGCGGGCCGCTCGGCGAAGCCGCCGATGAAATGGGAATCGAGCTGCACGACGGCCCTCTCCATCTGGAATGGGACGGCCGTAGGATCGTCGTCGTGCACGACCCACGCGCGCTTGCCGACGCTCTCAGGCCTGAGCACCACGTGGCGCTCCACGGGCACACACATCGACGGGTAGTCGATCGCTGCAAAGATTCTATCGTGTTTAACCCCGGCGAATGCGCCGGCCATATGGCCGGCAGCAACGCCGTGGGTGTGTTGGAGCTCGGAACGCTCGCCGCAGAGTTACTGACGTTCTGATCTCTTGCGCGCACCCTGCGCGCGACTATATGGGGCTTCACAAGAAGCGAACATAGTCCTGCCCTGCAGGCCTAGAATTTGCCTAGTGCTCCAATAGTCTTGCGACACGCGACGGGAAATCCGACATCAACGCGTCGACACCGAGGGCGAGAAGTTCTCGCATCTCCGCCTCGTCGTTGATCGTCCACACGTGGACTTCCAATCCAAGAGCGTGTGCGGCAGAAACAAACGCCGTCGTCACCACTTCGATGTCGCCATAGAAGTGCGGCACCTGCAGCGCGCATCCGAGCGGTTCGTACCCCGTGAAGTCGTTGCGCGAAACACGGTCATGGAACTCGACAACTTCTTCGGCCGAAAACCCCGTTGCCCAGTCGGGAGCCATCGCGCGGATGCGCTCCATGACTGCGTGGCGCTCTGCGGCCAACACCACGCGCCCCCGAGCGTCGTAGCTTTCGAGCAGCTCGACCACGTTTCGCTCGATACCCGGCGCCTCCTGCTTGATTTCGACGTTGAGAGGCACGTCGGGGAATTCTTCAAGTACTTCTTTAAGCGTAGGAACGACGATCCCGCGCCCGGCGTGGGGTCGACTACCGTCGGCCGCCCCGAAGCAGGCACCCGCATCCAGCGAACGCAGCGTCTCGAAGGATGTATCGCGCACCAATCCGCGGCCCGACGTCGTGCGCGAAAGTTCTTCGTCGTGAATCACGACGACCGTCCCCTCTCGAGTGGCGTGCACGTCGAGTTCTAGTAGCTCGGCCCCTTGCTCGATCCCGTGGCGAAACGCGGTGAGGGTATTCTCGGGATACTCGCCGCTGGCACCCCGGTGCGCGAACAGTCTCGGCTTGTTGGTATCGAAGTAACGCACGTCGCTCGGTTTCAGATCGGACACGCGAGCTTGCCCAGACGCTCACTCAATAGTTCGTTCTCTCGATAATCAATCGGAACCACTATCAAGGCAGGTCGACCTGCGTTGAACGCGCTGATCGGGATAGAGGATCTCCGCAGCGATCGCACCGGGCAACGCAAAGCCCATCGAAGACGGGAACACCAGTGAACCGACCCACGTGAGCCCCGGATTCTCTCTTGCGTAAACGCAGGGGGCGTCGAAGCGACTACTCCGGTTTGTACGGCAACTGAGTGGGGATCATCAGACGCGAAGCAGCCACCAACCAACCGGCGCGTTCTTCCAACAACACGGCCGTGTAGCGACCGGTACGCGAAGGCATATCCTCGCCATCCGGCAGTTTCGCGCCACCGAGAGTATACGTGCCGTCGACCAGCGCTACGGTAGACGTCACGAACCAAACGTCGGCAATCGCAAGATCCAGCATCGAGTCCTTGAAGATGCTGCCGTGCTGCTTGTTGAGCAGCCCTTCGATCGCCTCTTGGCCGTCGGCCTCCGTGCCATCGGGTTCCACATGGTCACCGTCGATCGTCCAAAGCGCGACCAGCGCCGCAACGTCGTGGCGATTCCACGCGGCTTCGAAGTCGTCGTAGAGCGCACGAATCCTCGACTCGTTCTTCTCATCCTGCCGCATGCCGCCAATGTTGCTAGGGGCGTCTGCCCACGCGACCGCTGCCGCTAGCAGCGAAACGACAACCAAGCTGGAGAATACACGTAACTTCGACATCTCAACCTCCGGTACGGCCGTTGCGGCGAATCGCCACGGCCGATGAGAGTATGCATTGCTTACTTACTGCGCAGGTCAATGCCGCGTCAAGGTGAACGCTCTTCGGGCAGGTCTAGGGCGCGCTCGAAGCAGGCCTACGGCAGGATTCCGTCGGGATAGTCAATTCCGCGCGCGGCAAGGCAGCCGCGGTACATCTCATCGATGGTTTCGGCATCCTGCGTCATGAATTCCTCATCGTTCTCGTCCAGGAGGATCAGTGCCTGTTCGATAACGAAAACCACAACCGCCTGCTCGGTCGCATCGTCGGGCACATAAAGCGTGTGGATCGAGTCCGAGGGCTCGAAAACGTAGCCTCCCCGATCCGCCACCCAGTCGTACTCGCGATAGCCCCAACGACCTTGCAGCGTATAGCCGTGCACCGCGCCTACATGCCGATGCTTTGGCAGCTCGATGCCCGGAGAGAAACGATTCATGACCGTGTAGATCCCCGTCCCTTCACCACGACGCAGCATCTTCATCTCGATGCCCTCGTGTAATTCGACCCAGGGGATCGACTCGGCAAAAGCGATGGTGGTTATCGTGTTGTCGCTCGCAGCGCTGGTCGTCATGAGACCCTCCGTTTGATCCACCCCCACCGCGCACCGACGGCACGTGAGGCGAGAACCGGCAATCTCTTTATAGACGCCGTCCTTGCAGCGGCAAGCGGTTGGGCCCCTAACCCGGACTAACCGGCTTTGGATTGAGCACGGCGCAGTCGGTCGTGCAGTTCTTGCACGTTCTCGATGGCTTCGAAGGCAGGAAACTCGCCAACCGACGGCCAAGCGGTACCGGCAAGCCATACCGGATGCTGCTGGGGCGTGCCGAATACGATCGTTCCGCTGCCATCGGACTTCGCGCGCACCGAGAGGTGGACGAGTGCACCCAATCGGTGCTCCTTGATCGTCAATGCCCGGCGAGCCTTCGTGACGATGAGCGCCCGCTTATCGGTCAGCGCATAATACGTACGCTCTCGGCGTACGGCATCGGCAAAGAACCGACCGAACATCATGTAGCAGCCGATCCCGACGAACGGCAGCCCGGCCAACGCCATCAACACGGGAGCGCCGGCACGGATGACCGCGGCCTCCCAGAACAGCGCGAGACCAGCCCACACCATGCTGAATGGGATCAGAAGGGCGTCGACGCGGTGAAAAATGATTCCCGATCGCGGCCGCCCGCTCCACAGCAGCTCTTCATCAGATCCAAGAACGGGGGCGACGACCTGCTCGGCTTCAAGGGGGTCTTTGGTGAAATCGGTGCGGAACATGAGGGGGCGGAGCGAACGATCTAGTCGCGGTCTACTCGATGATACCACTGTGCCCCTGCCCCAATCGTCAAATGCGACCAATTTCGCGCGGTTGCACCGATCTGAAACACTCGCCCTCGCATAACGCCGGACGTCATGCGAGGGTGAACGACGTCGCCGCGCAGGCTAAGCTGTTCTCCGAGGCCATGCGCTTACTCGTCGTGGGCCCCGGCACTGTAGATATGAAGAAGTGGTTGTTGGTAGGGATCGCAGTCGTCGCCGGCCTGGCGGCAGTATTCGTTTTGGTCGTCGGGAGGAACCTCGAATCGTACCTCAACGACAACAAGGATCTTTTTCTGGAGCAGATCGAGGCCGCGCTCGGTCGTGACGTCGAAACCGGACGAATTGGTCTGTCCTTTGACAACGGCCTCGGCGTACGCGTCGAGGACCTGCAGATCGCCGAAGATCCGAACATCTCGAACGAGTCTTTCCTGCGCGCAGAATCCCTCGAAGTACGCATCAAGATCCTTCCCGCTCTGACCGGACGCTACGAGGTGGCTCGTATCGAGCTGATCGACCCGGAGATCACACTCATCGAAACAGCCGACGGCATGAACGTCTCTTCGCTCGGCGCGAGTGACGCCGACACTCGCGCGGCTTCCGATGCGGCAGGCTCCGAGACCAGCCGTGGCGCTATCGAAGCGACCGCGCTCGCGATAGCGCTGTTCGATGTCAGCAACGGCCGCCTACGCTACGTTGATGCGACGGCCTCACCGGCGACCGAAACAGTAATCGAGCAACTGGACTTTCGAGCGTCAGACATCAGCACCACCTCGCCACTCGTTTTCGAACTGTCGGCAGCACTCGGTGCAGGCAGCGAACCGAACCTCTTCGCAAGTGGCAGCGTCGGCCCGATACGCACCGACACACCGTCAGAGACACCTATCGGTCTAACGATCTCGGCCGACGGCGTAACCGGCGAACAGGCCGCGTCCCTGTCGACACTGGCGGAAGCCCTGCCCGAGAACGTCACGGTCACGGGCCCGCTAGAATTGGAAGCAACGCTCAGCGGCACGCTGGCCTCGATGAAAGTCACCACCGCCGGGCGCGCCAACCAAGCCGACATCCGCATCGGCGACGCACTGCACAAACCCGTTGGGCGCGACTTTCGCTTCTCCCTCAGCGCAACGCGTTCACTCGATACGATCTCGATCGATGACGCCGAGGCAGTGATCGGACCGATCCGGACGTCCATCGCCGGAGTCGTCAAGACCGGCGAGCAACTGACATACGACCTACAAGCGGTCGCAGCGCCTTTCGATGTCGCCGGCCTCGCGCAGGTGGTTCCCGCACTCGCCGATGCTACGGCGACGGGCAAGATGCGCTTCGACCTGCAGATTCGCAACGGGCCCGACGGCGCGGTCATGGTGTTGGGAACGGTCGGTCTCGACAAGGCCGGTCTGCGACAAGTCGACATGCCAACGGTCAGTGACGTGTCTGCCTCCATAAAGCTGAGGCACGACAGTCTAGAACTACCTACCACGACCTTTCTAATCGGCGGCAAGCAAGCGCTCGTGTCGGCCAGCGTGACGCATTTCGAGGCCCCGACGGGGGCGCTCGCGATTTCTGCACCGCAGCTTACTCCGGCTTCGCTCGGACTGGCCGCGATCGGTCGCAGCGGCGATACGCTGGAGACGGTCGACCTGCAAGTGCGCCTGATTACCGAAGCTGGTCAAAGCAAGATGCGCGGTACGCTCAGATCGAACGCCGGTCGCATAAACGGCATTGACTATACGAGCCTCATCGCGAAGTTCGCACACGCCGACGGCCGCGTGACACTGGAGCCGGCCACACTGTCGGCATTCGGAGGATCGCTCGAAACGCGCGGATCCCTCGCCATCGGATCCTCTCCGTCGTCAGACTTCGATCTGCACGTGCGCACGCGCGGTGTCGACGTAACGAGGTTGTCGGCCTGGGTGGCGCCGTCAGCCGGTGCGTTACTCTCCGGAACGGTCGACGCAGCGGTTGCGCTGCGGGGAGCGACCGGAACATGGGAGCGGATTCGCTCGACGCTTTCGGGCGACGGCAAGGTCACAGTGCGCGACGGGCGCATTAAAGACGTGAATATAGCGGAGAGTGTACTGCACGCTGTCACCGGAATTCCGGGATTGTCGACGTTGCTTTCTGCCGACTTGCGCAAAAACTATCCGGGGTTGTTCAGCACCGGCAGCACCGAGTTTGACCAACTCGTCACAAGCCTCGATATGGTCAACGGCCGCATCTCCACCCGCGACCTAGTACTCAGCGCCAGCGACTATGCTATTTCTGCCGATGGGACCCTCGGTCTGGACCGAACGGTGGACCTGAAAGCACAACTCGTCGCATCGCGAAAACTCACCCACGATCTCGTCGACTCGGTCGGTGCGATCAACTTTCTGACCGGGAATAGCGGCCGGGTCGAGATCCCCTTCACGCTCAACGGCGATATCACCTCGGCGAAGCCGCGGCCCGACGGCAACCTGATCGCCCAAGCGCTGCAACGTGCTCTCATCGGCGGAATCGCCGACCAGCTCTTCGGCCGTTAAATCCACTTGTGCTGGCCTCGCCTAGCCCCTACGAACCATGCGGGGCGTAGGCCCCCAAGGAGGACACACTCGATGCTCAGGGGTCCAGTGCGCACAACAGCCACGCGTGTTGCGCTAGTAGCCGCGCTCTCGCTTCATTGGGCTTCGGCGGCCGTTTCGGCAGGCAACACGATCGAGCGACTCGATGATGCGGCGCTGCGCGACGCCGATCGCGATACAGCCAATTGGCTAAGCCACGGCCGCACCTACTCAGAGCAACGCTACAGCCCGCTCAAGCAGATCAGCGACCGCAACATCGGCAAGCTGAAACTCGCGTGGGAGATGAAAACCGGGCTCACCCGAGGGCACGAAGCTACTCCGATCGTGGCCGACGGCGTGATGTATTTCACCGGATCTTGGAGCGTGATCTTCGCCGTCAACGCGGTGACCGGCGAGCTGCTCTGGAAGCACGACCCCCAAGTTCCAAAAGAGACCGCGCACAAAGCGTGCTGCGACGTCGTAAACCGCGGCGTTGCGGCCTACCGAGGCCGTATCTACAGCGCCACCCTCGACGGCAGACTACTCGCGCTGGACGCCGAAAGCGGCGAGGTCGCTTGGGAAGTCGTCACGGTGGATCAGAGCAAACCGTACACGGTTACGGCCGCTCCGCGCATCGTGAAGGGCAAGGTGATCATCGGCAACGGCGGAGCCGAGTTTGGGGTGCGCGGTTACTTCTCGGCCTACCATGCGGGTACCGGCGAACTGGTGTGGCGCACGTATACTGTGCCGGGCGATCCTTCCTTGGGATTCGAATCCGAAGCGCTCAAGAAGGCCGCCGAAACTTGGTCGGGCGGCGAATGGTGGAAGGCCGGCGGCGGCGGGACTGCGTGGGATTCGGTCGCCTACGATCCTGAGCTGGACCTCCTCTACGTCGGTGTCGGTAACGGGTCGCCGTGGTCGCGCCACGAGCGAAGCCCCGGCGGCGGTGACAATCTTTATCTCTCTTCCATCCTCGCCGTCGATCCCGACGATGGTGTGATCGCGTGGCACTACCAAACGACCCCCGGCGACACCTGGGATTTCACCGCCACGCAACACATGATCCTCGCCGACTTCACAATTGAAGGTGAGACTCGCAAGGTGCTGATGCAGGCGCCGAAAAACGGTTTCTTTTACGTACTCGATCGTACGAACGGGAAGCTCATTTCGGCCGAAAAGTATGTCGAGGCAACGTGGGCGGAACGCGTCGACCTCGAAACCGGGCGACCGGTTGAAGTCGAAGGTCAGGACTACAAGAACGGGCTCGCGGCAGTGAAACCGACGGCATTCGGCGGCCACAACTGGCAGCCCATGTCGTTCAGTCCAAAAACCGGTCTCGTGTATGTGCCGGCACAGGAAATACTCGGGGTCTATCGCCGCGCCGACGACTATGAGTATAGCCCTGGAACGTGGAACACAGGCACGGACTTCAACGTCTACTCACTTCTCACACGGCATGTGGTGAGCGGCCACCTATTGGCGTGGGACCCGATCCAGCAAAAGGAAATCTGGCGCCACCCCTATGCAATCCCGTGGAACGGCGGCACGCTCGCGACCGCTGGAAACCTCGTTTTCCAGGGCACGGCCGACGGCCGCTTCGTCGCGTTCAACGCGGAGACCGGCAAACAACTGTGGGAGGACCACGCCGGTACCGGCATCGTCGCAGCCCCGGTGACGTTCCTGGCCGACGGCAAGCAGTACGTAAGTGTCGTCGCGGGTTGGGGCGGCGCATTCGCACTGGCGGGTGGCGAAGCGGCGAAGATGCCGAACGTCGGCGCGGCGGGGCGCGTGCTCACGTTCGCGCTCATGGACGACACTCCCCCGCCCGCGCACGAAATCGAAGATCTGCTCACGGTCCAGGGCGAACTCCCAGACGGTGAGCGCCTGTACCATAAGTACTGCGCGGTCTGTCACGGAGCTGCCGGCGTAGCCGGTGGTACATCGATTCCCGATCTGCGTATGACCACGGTCCCCTACTCCGCATTCGACGTCATCGTTCGCCAAGGAACGTTGACCACCGAGGGAATGCCGGGCTTCGGCAAGTATCTAACGCCCGAAGGCACACGACTGATCAAGAACTACTTGGAGCACAAGCGCGACAGCGCGGACGCGCCTTAGCCGAGACACGCATACCATGCGTCTGATGTGAGACGACGCCCAACAAGCCGCTGCGGTCCCCTGTAGCGGAGTTTGTACGCGCCAACACGACAATTTCGCCTACAAAGGACCGGCAGTTTGCCGCTTCCCGACGATATCGAGAAGGTTTGGCACGGAAATCTCTCGACAACGCCACACTTTCGTCATATATCCCCCCCCCCATGGGCGAACAATCACGCTTAGCTGGCAAAAGCCCGGTGGTTACAAAATGAGGCACTCAGTCGGCCTCTCGCCCGGGTTGGATTTTGAGACGAGGATATTTTCCAAGCCCGACGCAGCGTAGAGCACGATGTGTCGCCGTTTCGTCGTCCCCGAAAGGACGACGATCGGCAACAGCTTGCTCTGTTCTGAGGCCGCCGGCCTCAGCCCTGATGCATTGCCTTAGCGAGGATTGCCGAGGTGCTCTCGCGCATGATGCGCGGATCGACCTTCTCGCCCGCCAAAAGCGTCTTGCGCACGTCTTTGCCTGAAATGAAGACCGGCTTCTCTTCGCTGTGGTTCTCCATGAGATCCACTCGGCCGAGTGACTCGTAGTACGCGGCAAAGCCTACCTTGACCGGTTTGATCTCAAGTTCACCGCCGAGATCACTGAAAATCTCTTGTGCGTCGAAATCGCCCCAGATAGCAGAGCCATCGGCAAACGGAGCATCGGCGTGCTTACGCCCGATGACGATATCGGTGAAGCCGTAGTTCTGGCGATAGATGCCATGCATCACCGCTTCTTTCGGTCCGCCGTAGAACATTTTAATGTCCAGCCCTAGCAGGATCACACGATCGGGAACCGTTTCGCCTCGCGCACCCCAAAGCTCCGCATCGCTGTCGCCCTCGCCCATCTCGCGCTCATCGATGAGGCGCTGGTAGGTCTGCATGCGGATGTCGGCATTTACGTCGTCGCCCTTGGTCTCTCCGATCAACGGGTTCAGGCATGCGCCCGCGTTGTGGCCGTCACGAACCAGGCTCTCGAGGCCGTAAACCAGCGCGTATTCGTGTGCGCGGTGGAGCGGATTGCGCGTCTGAAATGCGACGACCCGGTCCCAGCCTTTACTGGCGAGCAACTTACGAACATCCAGAGGCGAGAGCACAGAATCACCAAAAGCGGGATTCTTCGGCTGCGGCAGCGCTCGAATCTCACCGCCGAGCAGATGCGTATTGGCGGCGTCATTTTTGAGCACCATGTCGGCGCCCGGGTGATCTTCACGGTCGGTACCGTAGACGGACTTGAGATAGCGTGCCTTGTCCCATTCAAAAACGTCGCTGATCGCGAGCGTCGCGACAATGTCACCGGCACTGCTCGTTAGAGCGACCTTCTGACCTGCCTTGAGAGAGCCGGCCATATCAGATGTGACGGGCAGGCTGAGCGGAATCGTCCATGCGTAGCTCTTGCCGTTGCTCTCAATGCTCGCGGTATCCAGGACGCGGTTAAACGTTGCTGAATCCATAGGGCCGACGAGCGGGCTGAGCGCACCGTCGGCAAAGCGGTAAACCGTCGAAAGGTCCGCGTCAGAGACCGGTACTTTCGTCAGGCCGCCGGCCTCGGCTACAAATGCGTCGCATTCATTCTCGGGAACCGTTTGGTTGACCGGTTCGCTAAGACCGCCGTGAGGTACAATCAGATCTGCCATCGTTGGATATACTCGCTCCCTCGCCGCAGCGAGGTTATTCAGGATTGGGTTACCGGGCAGCATCTCCGACCCCGGCGCGCTCGCAGACGGGCTGTCCTACGGGCTTCAGAGGATGGATGCGGCGAGGTACGAAAACGGAGCTATAACGGAGGCAGCTTCGGTTGTCGAACGACGATTTTGCCAACATTTCTGGGACCGAAGCCCCATTCGAGTATCTCATCCAACGTCGTGGCGAGCGCGCCCCCGGCCCTCTCGCGTACGATGCGGCGGCGCTTGATTCCGTCGGCGGCGTGTCCTCAAAGAACGAGCGCGCCTGGGTAGACCGGGCGACGATTTGAAAAAGGCGCGGCACCCCCGCGCACCGTCCGATGGAGGAGGTGGAATGTCTCACAAGCGACTCAGGTGGCAGATGCAGCACATAAGGTTCGTAGCAATCTCGCTCAGCGCCCTGGCCATGACGGCCGTGGGCTGCAATTCCGGCAGCGAAGGCGGTGGGGGCCCCGAGCCCGTGCAGCAGGCACTCACCGGCGATCCCAGCCCGGCGCTGTTGCTCACCCACGCCTGGTTCTACACAGACGATGACGGCAAACCGCGACCGGGACCGGCCCGTCTGGATATCTGGCGCCAAAGCGCCGGCGGCTGGGGCTACACGCGCCTTGAAGACGGCGACTCGAATGTCTTCCACAAGGCGATGCCGTATGACGGCGGCATCCTCACGATCGGCGCCGAAAAAGCCATGCTCAAACTGTGGAAGTTTTCCGGCGGCAAATGGTCGTCGGAGACGCTTTGGGAGAACGCCTGGGGCGGAAAGTTCAACCGCTTGCGCGACATCGAGATCGGCGATGTCGACGGCGACGGGAAAGATGAACTCGTCATCGCGACGCACGATGCCGGCGTCGTAGCGGTCATAGACCCCGCCGACGGTGGCGGCGCACCGACGATCACCGAGATGGATCAGAAGGCCGATACCTTTGTCCACGAGATCGAGATCGGGGACATCGACGGTGATGGAAAGCTCGAGTTCTTCGCCACCCCTAGTGACCGCAACACGGCGAGCCACAGCCAGGCGGGTGGCGTGACGATGTACCGCTATGACGGAACAAAATACGTGCGTTCATGGGTAGAGAAGCAGGAAGGCACGCACGCAAAGGAAATTCTCGCGGCCGACGTCGACGGTGACGGCAAATCAGAACTCTTCTCTGTGCTCGAAGCGGAAGTCGATCCTGCCAACAAATCGAAGCTCAAGAAGCCTGTCGAGATTCGCCAATACACCCTACGAGAAGACGGCGGCTTCGACCACCATGTGGTCGGCACAATCAACGACCGCCAAACGCGCTTTTTGGTGCCGGGCGACTTCGACGGGGACGGCAAGGCCGAACTGATCGCAGCCGCGTTCAGGACGGGCATCTACCGCTTCTCGCAGCCGGAGGGCGGTCAGGCATCGGGCAAGAAATGGAAGTCCCAGAAGATCGCATCCAACTCGTCGGGCTTCGAACATGCGGTCTTTGCAGCCGACATCGACGGAGACGGCAAGCTCGAACTCTACGTTGCAGCCGATGATCAGGGTGAGCTGGCGCGCTACGACTATGACGGCGGCAGCTTCAAGAAGACGGTGCTCGGCAAGCTCGACAAGGGCATATTAACGTGGAACATCACTAACGGGCTCTTCTAGTCGCGCAGCCCTGAAGATCTCTACTTCACGGCTTGTTGCGACCAGAGCACCCCGGTGACTTCGCCTGCGTCGACGGTGAGCGATTGTCCGGTGATTGCGGCCGCGCCGTCGCTCGCGAGAAACGCCACCGCGCGCCCTAGATCGTCGGGCGTAGTCGCCTTACCGAGCGGGCGCATGGCGCCCATTGCGTCGTGCAACCCCTTGGTCGCCGACTCATCGGCACCGAGCGCCTCGAGTACCAGATTCGTTGCCACGCCACCCGGACAGACACAGTTGACGCGAACACCCTTCTCGCCGAGTTCAAGCGATGCAGATTTCGTTAGGTGAATAACCGCAGCTTTCGATGCCGCGTAAACGTGTGGGCCGCCGCCGGGAAGAAGGCCAGCGGTGCTCGCGGTATTGATGATGCATCCGTACCCCTGCTCCGCCATGATACGACCGGCGTGCTTGAGCCCGTAAAAGACCGAACGAAAAAGTAGCGCGATGGCGAAGTCGAACTGCTCGGTCGTGATCTCCAGAATCGAACCGCGCGGCACCAACGCGCCGGCGTTGTTGCACATGATATCGAGACGACCGAACTCCGTTTGCGTCGCGGCCAGCAATTGCTCGATCGACGACTCGCTGGTCACATCGGTGTGGTGATACGCCGCCTTCCCTTCGAGCGACGCGACCACCGCAACAGCCGACTCGTCGTTAATGTCGGCGATCATTACCCGAGCACCGTCGGCGACGAGCGCCCGTACTATTCCTTCACCGATTCCACTGGCGCCGCCGGTTACTACGGCGACTCTTCCTTCCAATCCTGCCACTGAGATAGAACCCCTTTGCGCGCAAACGCCTATTCTTTGATGCGATACTCGCTCATCGGATGGGACTCGACCCGATCGACGTCGAGGAACGCTCCAACGCTCTCCATCATCGCCCCAAAATTCTTTTCGAGCTTCTCTTGCGAGCCATCGGCCGCGTACCACTGCATCGGGTCGGTAACGGCCTCGGTGGGAAAGCCCTCTTCAACGATGCCGGCCCACGGCGGTGCGCCATCGGTTAGCGGCCGCACTACAACATTGCGGATATAGAGGTACGTCGCCTGGGTCGCGAGCGCGACGCGCTTATGATGGCCGTGCCAATGGGCGATCCAGTCCTCGTACGAAATGCGCTCGGGGCGTTCGATCAGCGCGACCATGTTCGTGCCCGGGACCCGTTCGCCGAGCTTCGCGGTATGCGTCGTATTGTGGAGCGGGACGGACTCAACGACCAGGTAACCGGCCAGCCTATCGGTCGCCGTCGCAAGCGCAGCCTCGTACGGCTCGCGGTCGTCTGCACAGTCCATCCAGAACGACACCGTTCCGGACGGCGGAGGATCGAAACGAGTAAGCCGCATCGAGGCAGCATACTCGACGTCATCGTCGGCCAGATTCATCGACAGCTTCGGCGTGCCGATCTCCAGCAGTCGCTCGGCCACCGAACCCAGCATCCCATCTTTGAATTCGGACGCGGTCGCATCCGCCTTCTTCCATATAATGTAGACCAGTTTTTCCATCGTCTAGCGGTTCTCCGTTCGGGGGGGCTCGATAGGCGCCGCCGACAAAGGCGTGCTGAATCCATCGCCCGCCTCGCGTGGGCAGGCCGGCATTTTGAGGTAGGTGTAGGTGAAAGTCACGCCCGAGCGCCCACGGCAACCGGCACACGGCATGCGCGCCCTCATAGGCTTAGCCCGTTCACCTCGTGTTTCTTGAGCAATCGCGGCAAAAAATACGCGCTCCCCCTGTGGTGGGCTATCGACTATCCCGCTGTGCCGGGCTAGTCTTATTTGTACCCAAGTGGATGGCCCGCGCCGTGGCCCCTCTGACCGGAGAACCGAATGATTCGCCTGATTCATCTGTCTGCTGCAGCACTATTTCTCTGCGCCCTCTTCATCGCTCCGCGCGCACAAGCCTGCAGCACGGAGGCCGCCACCGTAGCGGGCTCAGCCATGAACGCAGTGGCGTACGCTGAAACGGTCATCCGCTGGCACCAGATCCGCAAGGTCGGACCAGCGACACCCGACAATACACTGATTCACGGCAAGCATGCCCAGGCAACCGGACTGCTCTCGTCCGCACGTGCTCTGTTCGATGAAGGCGACTACGACGGCGCCCTCAAGCATGCCTACCGCATCCCCGAAGTCCTGCATTATTAATAAGGTGTGCGGTACATTGCGCACCTCGCCGGACCGTTGGTTCCAACTTGGCCGACGGTACAGGATCATCTGATCCCGGCGGCATTGCGCAATTGTGCCGCCTCGCGGAGGCAGGCATGAGTTCTCAATCAGATCCCATCGTCATTGTTGGAAGTGCCCGTACGCCGATGGGCGCATTCCAAGGCGATCTCACCGACCTCACAGCACCGCAGCTTGGTGCGGCCGCAGTCAGCGCTGCCGTGGAGCGCGCCGACGTGGACACCGAACGCGTAGACCAGGCAGTCATGGGCTGCGTGCTGCCTGCGGGTCAGGGGCAGGCGCCAGCACGACAAGCCGCACTCGGCGCGGGCCTGCCGGACTCGATTCCCTGCACCACCGTCAACAAGATGTGCGGCTCCGGAATGCAGGCCGCCATCATCGCCCACGACATGCTCGCGGCACGTAGCGCCGACATCATGGTCGCCGGCGGCATGGAAAGTATGACCAATGCGCCTTATATCCTAACCAGCGCGCGCGGTGGTCAGCGCCTCGGCAGCGGTGAACTCAAAGACCATATGTTCCTAGACGGTCTCGAAGATGCGTACGAGCCGGGTCGCTTGATGGGAACGTTCGCCGAAGAAACTGCCGGCGCTTACGGCTTCAGCAGAGAGCAACAGGACGAGTTCGCAATCACATCGCTAGAGCGTGCGCTAGGTGCTGACAACGACGGCAGCTTCGCGCGCGAGATCACTGCGGTCGAGATCGAAAACAGAAAAGGAACTCGCCGCATTCAACACGACGAACAGCCGGCCAAGGCCACGCCGGAGAAGATCCCACAACTGCGTCCCGCGTTCGCGAAAGACGGAACGGTCACCGCAGCGAATTCCAGCTCCATATCTGACGGCGCGGCGGCGCTCGTGCTTACGCGCCGCTCTATCGCGGACAAGCGTGGTCTCAACGTACTCGCCACGGTAGTCGGGCACGCCGCGCATGCGCAGGCCCCGGCCTGGTTCACGACGGCCCCGGTCGCCGCTATCCGCACCCTGCTCGACCAAATCGGTTGGGCGGCCCCCGAGGTAGACCTCTTTGAGATCAATGAAGCGTTCGCCGTCGTCACGATGGCCGCAATGCGCGATCTCGAGCTCGCTCACGACAAGGTTAATGTTCACGGTGGAGCCTGCGCGCTCGGTCACCCCATCGGTGCATCGGGCGCACGCATTGTCGTCACCTTGCTTGCCGCACTGGAAAAGTACGACCTCCAGCGCGGTGTAGCTGCGCTGTGCATCGGCGGCGGAGAAGCGACCGCGATGGCGATAGAACGACGCTAGACGCAACGAGATCAACCGTCGCGTCGAGAATCGACCTCGGCTAGCGCGCGTTTCTGTCTAATCGGAATCGCCGGGCGTCAGTCGCGCAAGGCAAAAGCGATCATGGCATCACCCGGTTCCGACCAGCCGTGCCCACCGGCTGCAACGACAATCATCTGTTTATCGTCTTCGCTCAGCCGATAGCTCACCGGCGTCGCGTTGGCCGTGTATGGGATACGACGCCGCCACACCTCTTCGCCACTGTGCACATCAAATGCCCGGAAGAATTTATCCGTCGTCGCACCGATAAAGAGCAAGCCCCCCGCAGTTACGATCGATCCACCCAAATTGGGTGCGCCCAGCTCCAGCCACATCGGCCAAGGCGCCTGATCTCGCGTCGTTCCCAGACGCGTACGCCACAACGTGTCACCGCTGGCTAGATCAACAGCCGTAAGCGTACCCCAGGGCGGAGGGTTGCAGGGCGCACCGGCGCTCGACAGGAGCGGTGCCCGCCTCACCCCATAGTCCGTGCCCGTCATCGGATACAGCTCTTCCGGGTAAACCGCCGAGTTCGCGTCGAGCTGGTCGAATTCATGTCTCGGAATCAACGTCACCACGGCCGCGGAGTGCATCTGGTTGACGAACATGACGCCGTTTACGGGGTCGATCGAAACACCACCCCAGTTCGGTCCACCGGCCGAACCAGGGAATTGCAGCGTTCCCCCCAAGCTCGGCGGCGTAAACAGTCCCTCGTTGCGCAACCCAGCGATTCGATCTTTGCAATCGGCGGTATCGAACGGAGTGAAACCGAATGCGTCGTCAACGTCGAGGCGCAACGGGTGCAAAGGAGCAGGATGGGTAGGAAACGGCTGCGTGGGCGAAAGCATTTCTCCCGGCACCCCGCCCTGCGGTACGGCACGTTCCTCGATGGGATAGAGCGGCGCACCGTTCGTCGCGTCGAGCAAGAACACGTGGCCCATCTTGGTGGCCTGCGCGAGTGCGGGCCTTCCGCCGCCAACACCGTCGATCTGAAACAGTGTCGGTGGTGTCGGGACATCAAAATCCCAAACGTCATGATGCACGGTCTGGAAGAACCAGCGCACGGTTCCATCGGCGGCATCGAGCGCAACGACCGAACTGCCGTAGTAGTCAATGTTGTTGCGAACGCCGCCGAACAGATCGGGCGAAGGATTTCCAGTGGGCACGTAAACGATGCCGCGGACGGCGTCCGCCGACAGCGGCGCCCAAACGTTCGGAGTACCCGCCCCATAACGACGACCGGACGATGCATCGGGCGCGCCCGTACCCGGGGCAACGGGATCCCACGCCCACCGCAACGCGCCGGAGCGCACGTCGAACGCTCGTACGACACCGCCGGGCGCATCTACCCGAACATTGTCGGCAACCAACGCCCCTATGACGACAACGTCATCGACGACGATGGGCGCAGACGTCGGGTAGTATTCCCATTCGTCGTGCTCACCTAGGCCCTCGCGCAGCGCGACCCGACCGTTGCTGCCAAAGTCCGCGCAGGGCTTGCCGGTCTTGGCATCGAGCGCGATCAGCTCGGCGTCGCGGGTACCCGAGAAGATTCGAGCTGCGCATCTGCCGTCTCCCGCGCCATCCGACCAATAGGCGACGCCGCGGCAGGTCAATGGATACGGACCAGGGCCGGATTTCGCCGCGAGTTTGGGATCGAACGTCCACGCCTCACGTCCCGTCCGGGGATCCAGTGCGATCACGCGATTGAAGGCCGTACAAAAATAGAGGAGGTCGTCGACAACGATCGGCGTCGCTTGAAAAGACGTACGCTTGTACTCTCCGGTGCCGTCGGCCGCGTCACCGTGGCGATACTCCCAAGCGATGTCGAGCCGTGCGACGTTCTCCGGCGTGATTTGATTGAGCGGCGAGTAGCGTTGCGCACCCTTATCTCCGCCATATTCGGGCCAGTCGGCCGTCGGTCCGCTCATGTCGAGTGGAAGTGAACGCGGCGCGGCGTCACATCCGGCCGCGACTACGACTAGCGCCCCAATGGCCGCCGCCGATCTGATGCCCGAGTTCATACTGCCTCCTGTGGCGATCGACCGATCAAGACGAGAGCGGTCTGATGAAGTTCTCGGCGAACTGTTCGAGCAGCCGCCGTTTGTCGTCAAGGCTCGAAGCGGGCCCGAGCGCGTAGTTGAATGGGTACGACACCGTCGAATCGACGCCGGCGTCGCGCATGCGTTTGAAAAGATCGACGTCCGGTGGCGCCGCGAGCGGCACGAAATTCTCAAAGTCAACGTCGCCGCGTCCGTAGTCCACCCGGAACCCATCGAGACGGGCGAGCAAAGCCGGAACCTCTTCCGGAGTAGATCCTGGTCCGATCCAGCCGTCTCCCGTGCGCGCCGCTCTACGCAGCGCCGGTCCGCTCGCACCGCCCACGTAGACCGGAATCGGCTTAACCGGTTGAGGCTGCATCGCGAGCGCATCGAAATCGAAATGCTCCCCCCGATACTCAATCTCCCCGTCGTCCCAGAGGCCACGCATGATCTCGAGCATTTCGTCGTAGCGACGGCCACGCTTCTTGAAGTCGATCTCTAGAGTCTCGAACTCTTCTTTCATCCAACCCGAACCGACACCGAGCGCGAAACGGTCACCGCTGAGAATTGCCAACGTTGCGCACTGTTTTGCCACTTCCAAGGGATGACGAAGCGGCAGAATGTAAACGATCGTGGAAAATTGCAGCGTTCGCGTCACCGAAGCCATGGCTGCGATCGTGAGAAGCGCATCCGGAAAAGGCGTTTCGGCAGTGAAGACCGGTACGCCATCGTCGGAATATGGATACGTCGAATCGAGCGTCTTCGGAAAGAACAAATGGTCCGACATCAACACGCCGTGGAAGCCGACCTCTTCGGCTATCTGGGCGATGTCAACGAGTTGCTCGGGTTCCGCGAACGACAGGGACTGCCAAAACTTCACGACGACGTACTCTATGGGAGGACCGCGCGCACGCCAACGCCGTGCGGCGGACCCACGGTGTGCTTCTTGCGATTGACGCGCGTTCCCAGTTTTCTAACGGCCCCCCGCATGCAGACCCACCGCACCAGTCGGCGCGCCGCCCTCACCGGATCGATCATATGGCTCACAGTGTCCGCTTTCGCGCATTCAGCGTTGGCGGAGCTCCCGTACACACTGCCACCATCGGTCACAATCGAGAAAACCAGCGTTCCTCCCACGATCGACGGCCACCTCAGCGAAGGCGAATGGGCGGGTGCCGCCATCATCGATCAACTGATTCAGGTCGAGCCCGTCGAGGGTGGAACTCCCTCCGAACGAACCGTCGCATACCTGATGCAAGACGCCGACGCGCTTTACGTCGGAGTTCGCTGCTACGACTCGCAGCCCGATCGCATCGTCTCGACCGTGTTGACCGAAGATGCAGCTATGCTCTCGGACGATCGCATCAATCTCGTGCTCGATACGTACCACGACCAGCGCAACGGGTACTTCTTTCAGACCAACGCCTTGGGATCACGCAGCGACGGACGCATCGAGAACAACTCGAACTTTCGCCGTCAGTGGGACGGCATCTGGTACGCCAAAGCCCGAATCGACGACGAGGGCTGGACGGCCGAGTTCGCAATCCCGTTCAAGACGCTTTCATTCGATGCCGAGTCCTCTACATGGGGCTTCGAAATCGAACGCATGATCCGACGCAAGAACGAACGGATCCGTTGGTCGAATATCTCGCAGAGTCGTTCAATCGTTTCGATCGCGCCACTAGGCACCATCGAGGGGCTCTCGGGCATGGACCAGGGCATCGGACTCGACATCGTCCCGACGCTGGCGGGAACGTATCAGTGGTCAAGCGATGCAGCCGACAAGGATTTTCTGCTCAGGCCCAGCCTGGACATCTTCTACCGTGTGACACCGTCTCTAAGACTCTCAGCCACGACCAACACGGACTTCAGCGATGCGGAGGTTGACGAGCGGCAGACCAACCTAACCCGCTTCTCGCTCTTCTTTCCCGAAACGCGCGATTTTTTTCTCGATGGCGCGGAGATCTTTGAGTTCGGTGGGCTCTCGCGCAATGGCATTCCATTCTTCTCGAGGCGCATCGGGATCTCGCCGGGGGGAGAACCCGTGGATCTAGCTGCCGGTGCCAAACTCGCCGGCCGCGTGGGACCGCTCAGCATCGGTCTGCTCGACGTACAGACCCGCGATGATCAAGGCATCGAGGCGCAGAACCTCAGCGTTGCGCGCATCGCATACAATCTCTTCGAAGAATCTCGCGTGGGGATGATTGCCACCAACGGCACGCCGGACGGCGTCGGTCAAAACACCCTACTCGGCGGCGACTTCCGCTACCGCAACAGTCGACTCGACGGTGGCACAATCGTGCAGATCGATGCCTTCGCACAAAAATCCTGGTCGAGCGAACTCAGCGATAACGACATGTCGTACGGCGTTGCGTTCGACTATCCAAACGACCGTGTCGACATCAACCTCGAGTTCACGGAGATCCAACGAAACTTCGACCCCGCGTTGGGATTCGTCAACCGCTCCGACATCCGTTCCTACATAGCCGACACCCGCTATCGCATTCGGCCTCAGACGTGGCTGAGGACGATCGATTTCGGCATCAATGCCGACATCATCACAGACACCGACAACGAGTTCTCAAGTTCCAACGTCGATTTAGAGATTGTTCGGATTGCTAACAATCCTGGCGATGCGATCGCGGCGGTCTATACGCTTCGACGTGAAGACCTTACGGCCGATTTCGAGGTCGTGCCCGGCCTCACCATTGCCGCAGACGACTACAGCTTCGATCAATACAACCTCGTGTTCGAATCCAGCATCGGGCGCCCCGTAAGCGGTGAGTTCTCGATCACATGGGGTGAATTCTTTTCAGGCACGATTTGGAGCACGACCGCGCTGCTCGAACTGCGCCCAACCCCGCATCTGTTCGTCGCACTCGAGCACGAGTACGACGACGCACACCAGGACGCGGGCAACTTCGAGGTCCACCTGGCACGTACGCGTTTCAACGTGTCACTCAATCCCGAGATCTCGTGGAACAGCTTCTTGCAGTGGGACGACCTCAGCAACAATGTCGCCGTCAACAGTCGTGTCCGATGGATCATCGAGCCCGGCAACGAGTTCGTGCTCGTGTGGAACCAGGGCATGGTGGTCGAAGACCACGAGCTTCACTCGACGACGAGCGAAGTCACCACGAAACTGAGCTGGACGTATCGTTTCTAGAGAAGACCTCGCCTAGAGACGGACGTCACCACCCACGATACGTTCGAAAAGCGATCGATCGAGCGAAACATAAGAACGCGTTGAATCATCTCGAAAATATAACGGTTCTGAGATGGCATCCGGGTCAAAGCCTTCGCTAACGCGGTCGACTTTTCGGTACTTGAATGTGCCCGTCTTCTCGATCTCTCGGCGAATGCGAATGAAAAGCGGTCGCGAGGAATCCGGCAACACACCGCTCACGTGATCGTAGAGCGCGCTGGCATCGAATCGGCCGTTGAGGACAACCGCCGACATGCCTGCCCTCCCCTCACAGCCCACAACGGGAACACCATACACGTTGGCCTCGAGAATTCCGCCGAAGGAGAGCAAGGCCTCGGCCACCTCCCCGGTCGACACGTCGTGCCCCTTCCAACGGAATGTGTCGCCGACCCTGTCTATGAAGTAGAAATAGCCTTCGTCGTCGCGGCTCAGTAAATCACCGCTGCGATACCACGCATCGCCCGGCTCGAACACGTCGCGCATAATCCGCGCCTCGTTCTCGTTTTCATCTTTGTAACCCTCAAACCGTCCGGCGCCATCGGCGTCGTCACCGATTCGACCGATGGCCTCACCTGGTTCATCGCAACCGCAGCGCCGACAGAAGCCGTCGTCGCCGCGTGCCGGTTCTCCTTCTTCGTGGTCGTACTTGATCAGCTCCACCGCGAACCGCTTGCGCAGATACGGCGGCACGCGCCCGACGGCGCCTACTTTGTTATCGATGTTGACGAGAGAAAAGTTCCCTTCTGTGGCCGAGTAGAACTCGGTGATCTGTCCGATACCAAAGCGGTGCTGAAAGCGTTCCCAGATATCCGATCGCAAGCCGTTGCCGATCGCGCACCGCACCTGATGGCGACGGTCGTAAGCGTTCTCAGGAACCGCAAGCAGATAGCGACACAGCTCACCGACGTATTGGAAAACTGTAACCCCGCGTTCACGGCAGTCACTCCAGAATCCGCCGGCGGAGAAACGATCCTCTAAGACCAACGATGCGCCGTTGAGCAACGCCATCGACACCGCGATGACCCCCCCGGCGCTGTGGTACAGCGGTAGTACGCAGTAGATACGATCGTTCGCTGTGATCTTCGCGAGGCAAGAATACGCGTAGCCGGTCTGTAGGAATCGGTAGTGGCTGTACTTCGCGGCCTTCGGATCGCCCGTAGTACCCGAAGTGTAGATGTAGAACAGGTTGTCGCCGCTGCACATTCCCGCCCGCACCGAGGAGGGCGGGCGGGCGTCGGGGGCTTCGAGGAACTCCGGATCCAGCAACTCGCACCCACCGACGCGCGCGCCCATGCTGTAGGCAGGAACTCCCGCATCGAGATCGTGGCGCGCGGTAGCGAAGTTCTTCCCACTCTCCGAGCCGATGATCAACGCCTTCGGATCGGCGGCTGACAGAGCGTGCGCCAGCGGGGCACCCGTCAGATGGGTGTTGATCAGCGCGATCTCGACGCCGATCTTGGCCAGTCCGAGCCAGCTGAAGAGATACTCGGGACGGTTGCGCATCATCAACGCGACGACATCTCCGCGCTCGAGTCCTTGGTCGAGCGCCCAATTGGCCAGCCGGTTCGCGGCCGAGTCCACCTCTGCGTAGCTGTATTCGTTTCCGGCCCAGTGGACCGCCGCTGCGTCGGGATGTTCGTCTACACGAGATTCGAAGAGATCGGCGACGGTATCTTTGCCGCCCGGGTGCACGCGCTCCATTGCATGCTTCGTGCGCGAAAGTACGTACGCCGTACGAACTTCGCGACGAACCTTGGAGATGACTCCCATTGCCTATTCACAGGCCCCTACCTCCGCCTCTAAGCAAAAATCGATCCGCAGCGGTGGGGCCTAATTCGTGTCCGTGCGCACGACAGCGCAAAGACAACGTCTCACAAACTCCTGAGAGATGAGCATACTCTGCGCATATCGGGGCGCAACAGGATCGAGTCACTCGACGTTGTGTCCGTGGGTGTCGAGTTATGCCGATCACGGCACAACTGCATCGCTCACCGGCCACGTCGACCTGTACGCGCACTGACGTAACGAACTACCTATCAGGGCGCGCGTCGAGCGGACTGACCCGCAAAGTGAGACCTTCCACACCATCGATCCTTACGCGTTGCCCCGACGCGACCTGCAACCCGTCGACGCAGCATTCGGCACGCCACCGCTCAGCACCGAGCTTCACGTGACCGATGGGGCATAGAGCCTCGATAACGAGAGCCTCGCGCCCCAGCAACCGGGCCGGATCGTCGGTAGGTATGGGGTCATACGCCGCTTTGAGCAGCGGGTACAGAGCGATGTCCTTCGCGATCCAAAGCCCCAGAACGACCGCGCCAAGCCAATTAGACCATCCCGTGAGGGGCCAAAGAGCCCACAGGGCCACTCCCACCACGACGATGCCGGGGATCTGATAGACGGTGTACCTACCCAACCGAGTCACTGCGTATTTCCTACAGCGTCGAAATTCGGCCGAATAACGAAAAAAACCATGCTCGTGCGACGAGGTTCACTGAATAATTCGAGACCGCCCACAGTCATAACTAGCACAATCGCGAGCAAGTCGGGCGCTGCGCCCGTCCCAGGCACCCGCGACCAAGAGGAAAGACAATGACTTCTCAGCCGGTTAACACATCCGACCCTCAGTCCTTGCTGCCCGACCAGTATTTCTCGGGAGAAGCCCGTATGCCGGGACTCGACGGGGAACGCCGGCTCATGCTGGCCGTCCTCGAGGACGCAATAGTCGTGTATCAGCGCTACGCGCTCGCGCGAGATCCTGAAAAGCGTCAGGAGTGCACGGAGGCCCGAGAGTGGATCGCGTCGCGCGATACCAGCTGGCCCTTCTCGTTCGATAATATCTGCAACGTGCTCGGCATCGATCCGGAATACATTCGTTGCGGCCTGCGCACGCATGACGTACGTACGCGCAAAAGCGTGCTACCCCAGCGCGAGCCCCGCATCATGCCGCTACTCACGGGTCGTGCCCATCGCCACGGTCAGATGCACGTGCAACCGGCAGAAATATCGATAGAATCGGCGGTAATCGAAGAACCCAAACAGGACGACCTCCAAATAGCGTCCTGATCCGCCGCCATGTTCCGGGTCGGCTGTCCCCCTCCTCTCCGACCCGGAACGCGGCGGCACAAAACTCTCGCTCGCAGTATTTCCCTTCAGCGCTGGAATCGATCCCAGAAAAGGCAGTCGTCCACAGGACGACGCACCGGCATTTTATAGGGGATCAACGGCCACCCGATCGGGATGAGCGCACAGCTCGGCTGCGACTCCGGAAGTCCTAGGTACTCGTCGATCTCGCGTCCCAACGCCAGATGTACGCTGGTAATACACGCTCCAAGCCCTACCGCGCGGCAGGCAAGCAACACATTCTGGATAGCGGGATACAGTGCTTGATGCTGAGGCTGCCCCCGCCGCGTCCAGCCCGCCACGAACAGATGCACCGGCACATCCGCAAGAGTCTCGGCGAGGTGTATCGCCGACTCCATATTGCGCCGACGTGCCGGGCTAAACGTATCGGCCAGCTTCCGCGCCGGCGCGATGTATTCTTCGAACGTGCGCCTGTAGCGCTCCGCGATCCATGCGC
>Ga0315336_1002188_pt1 | contig 31446 bp, 38 predicted proteins | sample ASW5metaG_FD_204512 | JGI IMG/M metagenome (GOLD analysis project Ga0315336, IMG submission 204512) | Ammonia-oxidizing marine archaeal communities from Monterey Bay, California, United States - ASW #5 | ecosystem: Environmental > Aquatic > Marine > Intertidal zone | place: USA: California...
ATCCAAATCGAACCGCCTTTATCGCATATATCAAGTATGAAGACGGTGATGTGTCTTACATTCTAGCGCCTCAGAGACTATCAGTCGGTGACACTGTCATTTCAGGCGAGCAGGCTGATATAAAACCTGGTAATGCTATGCCACTGAAAAATATGCCGGTGGGCACTATTGTTCACAATATTGAATTGAAAGCCGGCAAGGGTGGGCAGATTGCTAGGTCAGCGGGTTGTTATGCTCAATTAGTTGGTAAAGATGGTGGTTACGCCCAGTTACGTCTTTCGTCAGGTGAGCTCCGGATGGTGCGGAGTGAATGTATGGCCAGTGTAGGGGCTGTATCGAATCCGGATAATCAAAATATCAAGCTAGGGAAAGCTGGTCGTAAGCGTTGGTTAGGTCGACGTCCACATGTGCGGGGCGTGGTAATGAATCCTGTTGATCATCCCCATGGAGGTGGTGAGGGTAAATCCTCTGGTGGACGGCATCCTGTAACGCCATGGGGTAAGCCTACAAAAGGTAAGCGGACACGCAGTAACAAGCAGACCGACCGTTTGATTATGCGTAGCCGGCATTTGGCGAAGAAGAAAAAGAAACGTTAGCGGAGACCTAAAGTGGCTCGATCTGTTTGGAAAGGTCCATTTGTAGATGGCTATCTGCTGAAGAAGGCAGAAACCGCCAGGCAATCTGGGCGCAATGATGTCATCAAGATTTGGTCGCGTCGGACCACAATTTTGCCTCAGTTTGTGGGTTTGACGTTTGGTGTTCACAATGGCCACAAGTTTATTCCGGTTTTGGTCACCGAGGACATGATCGGTCACAAGTTTGGAGAATTTTCACCAACCCGGACGTATTACGGACATTCTGCAGATAAGAGGGCGAAGAGGGTTTAGCGATGGGAAAGCCAAGTCGCGAACGTTCTCTTCCTGATAACGAGGCTAGAGCTGTGGCGCGTTCTATTCGTACTAGCCCGTACAAACTTAATCAGGTGGCAAGGTCTATCAGGGGCAAAGCAGCAGAAACCGCTTTGTCGGAACTTAAGTTTTCCCGTAGGCGTATTGCCCAAGTGGTCAAGAAGGTTTTGGAATCTGCTATTGCCAATGCGGAGAACAACCATCAGCTCGATGTCGATCAACTAATGGTGTCCGAAGCATATGTAGGAAAAAACATGACAATGAAACGCTGGAGACCTCGGGCACGCGGTAGGGCTGGACGTATTGTGAAGCCCTTTAGCAACTTAACCATTGTGGTGCGAGAGCGTGAGGAGGCCGCATAATGGGGCAGAAAGTCAATCCTATCGGATTTCGTCTCAACATTAACCGTACCTGGGATTCTCGGTGGTATGCGGAGCGTGATAAGTACCCTGCGCTTCTTCACGAAGACATAGGTATTCGTTCTTATCTGCGTTCAAGACTGAAACAATCCGGTGTGTCCCGAATAGTCATCGAACGCCCGGCGAAGAAGGCACGTATTACAATCCATACGGCCCGTCCTGGTGTCGTAATTGGCAAGAAGGGTCAGGATATAGAAAATATGCGGCGTGATTTGCAGCGCATGACCGGTAATGAAGTTCATTTGAACATTGTGGAAATTCGTAAACCAGAATTGGATGCCCAGTTAGTTGCTGAGAACATAGCACAACAATTAGAACGTCGAGTAGCTTTTCGACGGGCTATGAAAAGGGCTGTGCAGGCGGCAATGCGCCTTGGTGCCGGGGGTATTCGGATCAATTGTGCTGGTCGTCTAGGTGGGGCGGAAATTGCGCGGACGGAGTGGTATCGCGAAGGCCGTGTTCCGCTGCACACGCTGCGGGCAGATGTGGATTATGGTGAAGTTAGTGCCCGGACGACCTACGGTATTTGTGGTGTAAAGGTCTGGGTTTTCAAGGGCGAAATTATGGAACGCGACCCGATGGCACAAGATCGTCGTGCTCAAGAGCAAGCAGCGCGCTCCTAGCATTTAGGGATGGCAGGATAAGAGATGCTAAGTCCGAAGCGTACAAGGTTCCGTAAGGCCCATAAGGGGCGCATTCATGGTGTTGCCAAGGGTGGTGCCACTCTGAATTTCGGGTCATATGGTCTGAAGGCTTTAACGCCTAATCGTGTTACAGCCCGGCAGATTGAGGCCGCACGTAGAGCATTAACCCGTCATATGAAACGACAAGGACGAGTTTGGATTCGAATTTTTCCTGACATTCCTGTATCGAAAAAGCCGGCCGAGGTGCGACAGGGTAAAGGTAAGGGGACACCTGAATTTTGGGTGTGCCGTGTTAAGCCTGGCCGAATCATGTTCGAAGTGGATGGAATTCCAGAGGATGTAGCTCGTCGTGCCTTCGAGCTTGCATCAGATAAACTACCGTTGCGGACAAAATTTGTTGCTCGCTTAGGACTGGAGGGCTGAGCAATGGCAAAAGCCGATGATTTGCGCGCTAAGACGGATGATGAACTCAGTAGTCGTTTGCTTGAATTAAAGAAAGAACAGTTCAATCTGCGTTTTCAGAAAGCTTCGGGCCAGCTTGAAAACACTGCACAAGTGAGCAAGGTGCGAACTGAGATCGCTCAGGTTAAGACCCTTTTACATCAGCGTAACTCTGCGGTGGTGTAGCCTGGGGCTATGGGAAGGAAGATGATTAATGCCTAAACGTGTTCTTCAAGGCGTGGTGGTTAGTGACCAGCAGGACAAGACCGTAGTTGTCAACGTGGAGCGTCGATTTAGGCATCCTCTATATAAGAAGTTTATCCGGAGATCTAAGCGGTATGCCGCCCATGATGAGGATAATACTTCGAAGGTTGGTGACGTGGTGCGAATTCAAGAATGTGCGCCGGTTTCCCGACGAAAGCGCTGGGAGTTGGTACGGGATGTTGCTGACTAATTTGAAGTTAGCTGAACTTAAGGACGCTCTGTCATGATTCAGATGCAGACAGATCTTGATGTGGCTGATAATTCAGGTGCTCGCAGGGTGCAGTGCATCAAGGTGCTGGGTGGCTCTAAGCGAAGAACTGCTAGCGTCGGAGATGTTGTAGTTGTGACGGTAAAAGAAGCTATTCCACGCGGACGGGTAAAGAAAGGCGATATCCACCGTGCTGTAATAGTGCGCACCGCGAAGGAGGTGCGCCGCGGTGACGGGACGGCTATACGGTTTGACCGTAACGCTGCAGTTTTGATTACAAATCAAAACGAACCTATTGGTACACGTATATTTGGACCTGTCACCCGTGAGCTCAGGGCAAAGCGATTCATGAAAATCGTTTCTCTGGCGCCGGAGGTGCTGTGATGTCGGCTATTAAGATAAAAAGGGGTGATAAAGTTGTCGTGATATCGGGACGCGACAAGGGTAAGAGTGGTGAGGTGGTGAAGTCAATTCCTCAAGAAGAGAGAGTTATTGTTCAGGGTGTTAATATTGTAAAAAGACATCAAAGTCCGACCACAACCACAGCGGGCGGCATATTGGAAAAGGAATTGTCTATACATATTTCTAATGTCGCTCACGTAGATCCAAAGGATGATAAACCTACTCGAGTTGGTTTCCGATTTCTCGATGACGGTACCAAGGTACGGTACACTAAACGCTCCGGCGAAATTTTGGATTAGGTGAGCGTGTCATGACATCGAGATTGCACGATCATTACAATAGTATTGTGAAACCGTCACTGGTAGAGAGGTTCGGATACAAGAACTCAATGGAGGTTCCGAAGCTAGATAAAGTTGTTGTAAATATGGGTGTTGGTGAGGCGTCCCAGGATAAGAAGAAGATAGATGGTGCAGTGGCAGATTTGACCCAAATCTCAGGGCAAAAACCCATTGTCACTAAAGCGAAAAAGTCTGTTGCTGTGTTTAAGTTGCGTGAAGGTATGATTGTGGGTACGACGGTGACCTTGAGGCGCAGCCGTATGTACGAATTCTTGGACCGTCTTGTTACTATTGCGCTACCGCGTGTGCGGGATTTTCGTGGTTTGCAGCCGAAGAGTTTCGATGGCAATGGTAACTACAATATCGGTCTCAAAGAGCAGATTGTTTTTCCTGAAATAGACTACGACAAGGTTGATCAGATTCGTGGAATGAATATCACCATCTGTACAACGGCAAAAACAGATGAAGAAGCCCGAGCTCTTCTCGAGGGTTTCGACCTGCCGTTTCAGAAACAGCAATAAGGAGAACCAGCGTAATGGCGAAAACCAGCGTAGTAGAACGAAATAAGAAACGAAGGCGTCTATCAAATATGTATTCGAAGAAAAGGATGCAGCTGAAAGCCTTGATAATGAATCGTGATACCACGCCGGAAGACCGCTTCAACGCCGTACTTAAGTTGGCCGCGCTTCCGCGCAATTCATCCCCCTCTCGACACCGCAACCGTTGCGAAATTACAGGTCGACCCAGAGGTGTGTATCGTAAATTTAAATTGGGTCGCATTTTGCTCCGTGATTTGGCTTCCAAAGGACAGATCCCGGGCATGGTTAAGTCGAGCTGGTAAGGAGGACAAAATGGCGTTATCCGACCCTCTTAGCGATCTCCTGACGCGCATCCGAAATGGTCAGCGTGCGAATAAGAAGAACGTAGTTACGGATGCATCAAATTTCCGTGAAAACCTATTGAAGGTGTTGGAACGGGAAGGATTTATTCGTGGCTATGAAAGATACAATATCCGCGCTGGCATCGATGAGATACGGGTGGATCTCAAGTATACCGAGGGAGAGCCTGTAATAAGTACGATTACCCGGATTTCGAAGCCGGGTAAGCGCATTTACGCAAAGATAAAAGACCTTCCTAAGGTCTATAACGGGCTTGGTATATCGATCCTTTCAACACCGCGTGGCGTTATGTCGGACCATGAAGCTCGTCAAGCAAATGTTGGCGGCGAAGTCCTTTGCCAGGTTTTTTAGGGAGGATTGGAAGTGTCGCGCGTTGGTAAGAACCCAGTTGCTGTTCCTGATGGTGTTACAGTGTCGCACGAAAACAATACTTTTACTGCCAAAGGCAAGTTGGGTGAGCTTAGCTGTAAGACTGTGAGTGACGTGGAAATGATCGTAGAAGACAACCTCGTGCGTGTTAAGCCCCGAAACAATACAAAGAGAGCGCATAAAATGTGGGGTACCACTCGTTCCATTATCAATAATCTTGTCATCGGTGTAAGTGAGGGATTCCGGATCGAGCTTGATATTCAGGGGGTAGGCTACAAGGCTCAAATACAAGGTAAGACCTTGAACCTCATTCTCGGGTATTCTCATGATATAAATTTCGCAGTTCCCGAGGGCATAAGCATTCAAACTCCATCTCCCACGGCTATAGAGATAAGCGGAGCCGACAAACAAAAGGTCGGGCAGGTAGCATCTGAGATACGGGGGTTCCGTCCACCTGAGCCCTATAAGGGCAAGGGCATTCGGTACCGTGGCGAATACGTTTTGCGCAAAGAAGGCAAGAAGAAGTAAGGGTATAGAGATGATCTCGGCATTAAGACTTTTTGAACGTCGTAAACGGCGAAACAGGTACTCGCTGAAGAAGCGCGCTAATGGTCGACCCCGTTTATCAGTCTTCCGATCCGGGAAGCACATTTATGCTCAAGTTATAAATGATGTTGAAGGCCACACCGTTGCAACAGCATCAACGATCGATAAGGCCCTTCAAGGAAAGTTAGAAAAAGGATCAAATAAAGATGCTGCCGCCGAAGTTGGCAAGCTGATTGCCGAACGTGCCGCGCGTGTTGGGGTAAAAGATGTCATATTCGATCGTGGTGGCTATATTTACCATGGACGGATTAAGGCATTAGCAGATGCTGCCCGCGAGGCTGGGTTATCCTTTTAAGACGCGAATTGTAATCACGAGGAATACGTTGAATGGCACGCAACCAAACAAATGAACGCCGTGAGCGCGAAGATGATCTCCTTGATAAGTTGGTTCACATTAACCGTGTAGCTAAAGTGGTTAAAGGCGGCAGAAGGTTTGCCTTTGCGGCTCTGGTTGTGGTCGGTGATGCGAAGGGGCGTGTTGGTTTCGGTACCGGAAAAGCCCGTGAGGTTCCAGAAGCAATTCGTAAGGCGACCGAGCAGGCCAAGCGCACAATGATCCGGGTGCCACTTCGCGAGGGTCGCACGCTACACCATGATGTTCGCGGTAAGTACGGTGCAGGCAAGGTTATCCTTCGGGCTGCACCAGCAGGCACTGGTATTATCGCTGGCGGACCTATGCGCGCTGTATTTGAGACCATGGGCGTGCAGGACGTCGTTGCAAAGAGTGTTGGGTCTAATAATCCTCACAACATGGTCAAGGCTACGTTTCACGCTCTGAAAACACTGCGGTCTCCGCGGATGATTGCATCGAAAAGAGGTAAAAAGGTTGGAGACATTGTCGGTCGACGTGAAGAAGAGACCGTCAAGGAGCAATAGGGTATGACCGAAACAGGAAAAAAGTCTACTGGAACCGTTACGGTGACTCAGATAGGAAGCCCTATAGGGCGCCGAGGAGATCAACGTGAAACCTTGAAGGGACTAGGCCTTAACAAGATGCATCGATCGCGTACTTTGGAGGATACACCAGCAGTGCGTGGCATGATTAACAAGGTTAAGCACCTCGTAAGTGTTGATCAGATTGCTTAATAATGCGGCGCTATGGTGAACGTATTTTCCCTCAGGGCTGTTGTAAGGGTAAGGGCGATAAGAGATGAGACTTAATGAACTTCGAGGCTCCGATGGCTCTACGAGACCGCGCAAGCGTGTAGGACGCGGCCCAGGCTCGGGCAAGGGGAAAACCGCAGGCCGCGGTCACAAGGGACAGAAGTCCCGCTCGGGTGTGGCTATAAAGGGATTTGAAGGTGGGCAAATGCCTTTGTACCGGCGGTTGCCTAAGCGCGGCTTCAACAGTAGGAACCGGAACACCTATGCGGTGGTTAACTTGGATAGACTTCAGTTGGCAGTGGATGAAGGAAAGCTTAATCCAGGTAAGCCGGTTGATTCGTTGGCTTTGGTAGGTGCCGGCCTGGTGCGTAGTACGAAGGATGTTGTACGCGTGCTCGGTAGGGGCAAAATAAAGACCAAGTTGGAACTTCACGTGGCGCATGCCTCAAAAACTGCCTCGGCGGCTGTCGAAGAAGCTGGTGGTTCAATACAACTTATCCAGAAAAAACCATCTACGGCTAGGGAAGACGAACTCAAGCCTACAAAGAAAGTGGAAGAAAACTCTCGAAAAAGCGAGACCAAAAAGAAGAAGCATGCTTCGGAAAATAAAAAAACAGATTCCGAAGCGGATACAGATTTGGAGGCGGATACTTAAATGGCCTCAGTTGCCGAACAATTGGCATCGAACGTTAACTTCGGCGTTTTTGCGAAGGCTACCGAACTAAAGAAGCGCATCTGGTTCACGCTTTTTGCTTTGGTAGTTTATCGGGCGGGAACCTTTATTACGCTACCTGGTATAGATCCTCAGGTTATGGCAGACATCATGCAAAGCCAAAGTGGCGGTGTGCTGGGTATGTTTGATGTGTTTGCAGGCGGCGCATTATCGCGCATGAGCATCTTTGCGCTGAATATAATGCCTTACATTTCAGCAGCCATTATCATGCAGATTATGGGTGCCGTTAATCCTGCTCTTGAACAACTAAAAAAAGAAGGTCCGTCAGGCCGGATCAGGATGAATCAATACACTAGGTATTTGACGGTTGGTATTTGTGCTCTCCAGGCTCTTGGCATAGCTTCCGGCTTGGAGGGGGCCAACAGTTCCACAGGTGCGCCCGCTGTATTAAATCCAGGCTTATTCTTTAAATTTACAACGGTAATCACATTGGTGGGTGGGACTGTATTCTTGGTTTGGCTAGGGGAACAGATGAGCGAACGTGGCATAGGGCAAGGCGTGTCGCTAATCATCTTCGCAGGTATAATTGCTGGTCTACCAGGTGCTCTTGCACAAACATTGGAGCTTGGTCGCACCGGTGCCCTATCTCCATTTATTATAGTTTCGCTATTTGCAGGGGCAATTGGTGTGATTACCTTGATTATCTTTATTGAGGTGGCACAGCGCCGGGTGATTGTTCAATATCCGAAAAGGCAACAAGGTAACAAAATGTTTGGCGGTGAAAACTCTCATATGCCGCTTAAGATAAATACTGCTGGTGTAATTCCACCTATATTCGCTAGTTCGTTACTACTTATGCCGTTGACAGTTGCTGGGTTGCAAGGGGCAGGGACACCAGTTGATGATGATGCCGGCATACTTGCTACAATAGGAGCATTGCTAGGTCGCGGCCAACCGCTGTACCTTTTGATATATTCGGTGCTTATTTCGTTTTTTGCTTTTTTCTATACCGCTTTGGTTTTTAATCCATCAGACACTGCAGACAACCTGAAGAAGCAGGGAGGGTTTATTCCTGGGATACGTCCGGGCAAGAATACTGCTGAATATCTTGATTATGTGTTGACCCGCCTGACCGTAGTAGGAAGCCTCTATCTTGTTGTTATTTGTCTTATTCCAGAATTTCTCATTTCACGTCTAAGCGTTCCGTTCTATTTCGGTGGAACAAGCTTACTTATCGTGGTGAATGTGACTCTTAATACCATGCAACAAGTGCAGGCACATCTATTAGCCCATCAATACGAGGGGTTAATAAAAAAATCGAAGTTAAGGGGGCGCCGTGGATGAACGGCAAACGACTAATCCTGATTGGCCCGCCTGGCGGTGGAAAGGGGACTCAGGCAAGGTTTCTCCAGGACGTGTACGGTATTGTGCAGCTATCAACTGGCGATATGTTACGGGCAGCGGTGACGTGCGGTACAAAACTGGGTAATAAAGCAAGATTAGTCATGGATGTTGGAGGACTAGTCTCAGACGACATTATTGTGAGTATGATTGCAGAACGTATTGATAAATCCGACTGTGCGAATGGTTTTATTTTGGATGGTTTTCCCCGTACTCTTGCACAGGCGGAGGCACTGGACGCCCTCTTTTGTGAAAAGTGCTTAGTGTTGGATGCAGTGCTGTTAGTACGCGTTCCCGATGAGCGGTTGGTGGAACGGATAACTGGGCGGTTTACATGTGAAGACTGTGGTGAAGGTTATCACGATATGCATAAGAGACCGAAGACGGATGATTTGTGTGATGTTTGCGGCGGAGAGGATTTCCTGCGCCGCGCTGATGATAACAAGGAGACTGTCAATGCTCGGCTCGTAGCTTACCATGAGCAAACCGCTCCTATTATACCATTTTATGCTGCTAAAGGTCTTTTGAAGGTGGTGAACGGGGATCAGGATATGAATGCTGTCACTGCTGAATTGAAGGAGGCGTTGGGTGATTGAGGGCTATGTTGACAGAGGGGGCTGCCTGCCTATAATGGCGCGCTCTTGGCGGGGCCGGCGCTATATTTTTGTAGAAAATTCAATAGGATAAGGAGTGCGGGCTGTGGCGCGTATTTCAGGCGTTAATATTCCTACGAACAAGCGTGTTCCCATTGCTTTGACTTATATATTGGGAATAGGGCGTGCAAGGGCTCGCAAGATCTGTGAGCAAGTCGGTATAGACACGTCAGTACGGGTAAATCAGCTGTCGGATGATGAAGTGATGCGTATCCGGGATGTGATTGATAACAATTTGACGGTCGAAGGCGATTTGCGTCGTGAGACTGCTATGAACATTAAGCGGCTGATGGATCTGAAGTGTTATCGTGGTCTTCGGCACCGCCGGGGTTTACCTGTCCATGGTCAACGCACCCATACCAATGCCCGAACGCGTAAGGGGCCGGCGAAGGCTATTGCTGGTAAAAAGAAAGTAGCGAAGGTCTAGGTAGTGAGAGACTAAGATGGCGAAGGCAACAACCAGAGTGCGCAAGCGGGAGCGGAAGAATATAAGCTCCGGTGTTGCGCATGTGACTGCCTCGTTTAACAACACCATGATTACCATCACTGATGTTCAAGGTAATGCAATATCTTGGTCGTCAGCTGGGGGACAGGGGTTTAGAGGTTCACGTAAGTCGACGCCTTATGCTGCGCAGGTTGCGGCAGAAGATGCAGGCCGTAAAGCTATGGAACATGGCATGAAGGTTCTGTCTGTTCGCGTCAAGGGACCAGGAACGGGTCGAGAATCAGCGCTTCGAGCTCTCCAGACCGTCGGATTTACGATTACGTCTATACAGGATGTTACTCCGATACCACACAATGGTTGTAGACCGCGCAAGAGACGCCGTGTCTAGAGGCTATCGACACCGATATAGTCGTCGCAGGGGTTGTTAGTAACGAACCCTCATAACTTCAAGAGTTTGAGATGTTATCCCAATTTTAGTGAGGCGTTGCCATGATACAGAAGAATTGGCAGGAATTAATTAAACCGGCAAAGCTCAACGTTGAGACAGGTGAAGACGGAAGACGCAGTGCTACAATAGTTGCCGAGCCGTTAGAACGCGGTTTTGGTATGACACTTGGAAATGCCTTAAGACGCATACTTTTGTCATCTCTTCAGGGAGCAGCAGTTACATCTATAAGGATGGATGGGGTACTCCACGAATTCTCGTCCATCACAGGGGTAAGGGAGGATGTGACCGATCTAATTTTGAATATAAAAAATCTAGCTCTTAGCCTGCATAGCGATGGCCCGAAACGTATGACATTGCGTGCTCAGGGGCCTGGTGAAATTATCGCGGGACAGATAGACCTTCCATCCGATATTGAGGTCATGAATCCGGAGCTCGTGATTTGCCATTTGGATGAAGAGGCAGATTTGAATATTGAAATGGAGGTCAATTCTGGCAAGGGGTATGTGTCTGCAGCTCAAAACCGTAGCGAGGACGATCCCATAGGTGTTGTTCCTGTTGATGCTATTTTTAGTCCTGTCAGGAGAGTGTCATACACTGTTGATAACACTCGTGTTGGGCAGGTTACGGACTACGATAAGCTATCAATGAAGGTAGAAACGGATGGTTCAATTTCTCCAGAAGATGCGGTAGCGCTTAGTGCACGTATACTGCAAGACCAATTACAATTATTCGTCAACTTTGAGGAGCCTCAACAAACCTATCCGGAACGGCCGGATGACGATCTTCCGTTTAATAGGCATCTCCTGCGTAAAGTGGATGAACTTGAGCTCTCAGTCAGGTCTGCTAATTGTTTGAAGAACGATAATATTATCTATATTGGAGATTTGGTTCAGAAATCTGAAGCGGAAATGCTCCGTACACCTAACTTTGGACGTAAGTCCTTAAATGAGATTAAAGAGGTTCTGGCTCAGATGAGTTTGCATCTTGGTATGGAAATACCTGATTGGCCTCCCGAGAATATAGAAGATATGGCTAAGAAGCTGGAAGACCCATTTTGATTGGTTGAGATGATGCTCTGTACCGCAGAGCTCTGAGGGTTTAACCCACCGTACTAGCGGATAGACTTGGCAGTGGGCGTCGTTAATCTGTCTCGTGCGCGAGGCGTAGTTGGAAGGGAAAGCCAGGCCATGCGACACGGTATGCAAGGGCGCAAGCTCAACAGGACGAGTCAGCACAGGCGTGCTCTTTTCGCTAACCTAGCTAATGCTTTGTTTAAGCACGAGCAAATTAAAACTACCCTACCGAAAGCAAAGGAACTAAGACCCTACGCTGAAAAGCTTATTTCGCTAGGAAAACGCGGCGGTTTGCACGCCAGACGACAGGCCATAGCAAAACTTAGGAATAGGAAGATCGTCGAAAAGCTTTTTACCATTCTAGCAGAGCGGTATGCTGATCGTAATGGGGGTTATACCCGGGTGCTCAAGTCGGGGTTCCGATACGGCGATTCGGCGCCTATGGCCATAATCGAATTAGTTGATCGTGATTTAGAGGCGAAGGGGCACGATTCGGGGCCGACCCAGGAAGCGGCAAAGGAGCGAGCCTTACAAGAGGAAACTGAAGAATAGCCTTGGAAAGTATTTGATTCGATGCAGCTCCCAAAAGGCAGCCGGTCGGTTGCCCTTTTTTTTTCCTCTTTGAAGGTGTTCAGAGAACATGTAAAGCCTGATATTTTGTAACCATGGACGTTTTCATGAACATAGCAAGATTCCTTGGTCATTTCGGCCGTTCGTGTGTTGAGGTAATTCTCTTGTGCTGTATTTCTTCTGTAGCTGTTTGGGCAGTGCAGGCGCAACTATCAGAGGCACCAACATCATCGGATCAAATCCGTCTGACCTTTGCTCCCGTAGTTAAGCAATCGGCACCAGCCGTAGTAAATATTTATACGCGACGTATTGTTCAGCAGCGCGCGCCAAATATGTTTAATGATCCATTCTTCCGTCGTTTTTTCGGAGGGAACCTCGATGGTTTATTCGATTTTCCTCGAGAGCGGGTGCAGAATTCTCTTGGGTCGGGAGTAATCATTGGCAACGATGGAATCGTTATTACCAATGACCACGTTATCAGTAATTCTGATGAAATTACCGTAGTGTTGTCCGACAGGCGGGAGTTTGAGGCTACTGTTGTGGGTACTGACAAAAGAACAGATTTGGCTGTGCTCAGGATTGAGACCAATGGGGATAAACTTCCAACACTTGAATTGGGTGATTCGGACATTCTAGAAGTGGGTGATTTGGTGCTAGCCATAGGTAATCCCTTTGGCGTTGGACAAACCGTTACGAGCGGGATTGTATCAGCCCTAGCTAGGACTACTATCGGCGTTACTGACTTTCGTTCTTTTATCCAAACCGATGCAGCTATCAATCCCGGTAATTCGGGAGGTGCTCTGGTAACTGTAGACGGCAGGTTAGTAGGGATTAATACCGCTATTTATTCCAGAGATGGTGGCAATGTCGGTATTGGATTTGCAATACCATCTAATATGGTTAGTGCCGTACTGAATGGGTTGCTGTCAGACGGAAAAGCGATTCGTCCGTGGCTTGGAGCCGGTGGACAGGCTGTGACGCCCGAACTTGCACGGGCACTGGGTATGGATCGTCCTACCGGGGTATTGGTAAATAGGATAGCTTCCGGAAGTCCAGCGGATGCGGCTGGAATTGAGGTGGGCGATGTTCTGAGGGAAGTAAATGGGAGGGAAATAACCGATACTCAGGTGCTGCGGTACCAGCTAGCTACCTTGCCTGTTGGTACAACGACAAGATTTGCCATCACACGGGATGGGGTAGATAAGGTTGTGAACGTTGAGCTGGTAGCTCCTCCAGACCTTCCTCCCCGCCACGAAAGTCAACTTAGTGGCAGCCAACCGTTTTCGGGTGCGACAGTAGCAAACCTTAACCCCGCACTTTCTGAGGAAATTAGTCGTGACATGGTGGAAGACCGTGTCATTGTTCTTAGAGTGCAGAATCGTAGCATTGCGGCGCGTGTAGGAATCCGGCCCGGAGACCTTGTGTTGAGGGTCAATAATACTGATATCAAGAATGTGTCTTTGCTAAAGCAGGTTACAGCATCACCCAAGAGAAACTGGCGTTTGTCTTTGCAGAGAGGGGAGCGGGTTGTGCAGCTCTCGGTGCGTGGTTGAATACTTTGTTCGATAAAATGGATAACATCCAAGTGGTGCCATCAACAGCGCAACCTCTTGCTGACCGGCTGCGTCCTAAAGCTCTAAAAGATATTGTTGGTCAGGATCACCTTCTCGGAAATACTGGCCCTATAACGCGCATGGTGCATTCTGGCCGTCCGATCTCCATGATTTTATGGGGACCGCCTGGCTGTGGTAAAACCACCATGGCGCGATTGTTGGCGAGCACAACAGAAAGTAAGTTCCAGAGCTTGTCAGCTGTATTCTCGGGAGTTGCAGAGTTACGCAAGATATTTGCTTCGGCTACTTCACGAAGGGCAAAAGGGCAAGGCACTCTTCTATTCGTGGATGAGATTCATCGTTTCAATAGATCGCAACAGGATAGCTTCTTACCCTATGTGGAAGATGGGACCATTATTCTTGTCGGTGCTACTACAGAAAATCCCTCGTTTGAACTTAATGCAGCGCTTTTATCACGGTGTCAGGTCTATATCCTCAACCGTCTCGATGATTCGGCCTTAGAGGACCTTCTGTTACGAGCTGAAACTGATGCAGGCCGAGCACTACCAATTACTGCGGATGCGCGCGCTGCTCTGCGCGCGATGGCTGATGGCGATGGACGGTATGTTATTGCTTTAGCAGAAGACTTGCTTTCGCTTAAGATAGATGCTTCCGAAATTCTTAACATTGGCGAATTAACGGCTTTAGTTCAAAAAAGAGCACCGATATACGACAAGGATCGTGAAGGCCATTACAATCTTATAAGCGCGGTGCACAAATCTTTGCGTGGCTCGGATCCAGATGCAGCATTGTACTGGGTAAGCCGCATGCTCGACGGTGGAGAGGACGTCAAGTATATACTTCGGCGACTTTCAAGATTCGCTATTGAGGACATCGGTTTAGCCGATCCGAATGCTATACCCCAAGCGTTAGCTGCTTGGGAGCTGTATGAGCGGCTCGGATCACCTGAAGGTGATCTCGCTGTTGCGTATTTAGTTATCTATCTTGCTACGTCACCAAAATCTAATGCAGCTTACACGGCGTTCTCTGCTGCGATGCAGACAGCTAGAGAGACTGGTTCGCTAATGCCGCCAAAGCATATTCTTAATGCGCCAACTGCACTGATGCAGCAATGTGGCTACGGCGAAGGTTATGAATACGACCACAATGATGAAGAGGGTTTTTCGGGCCAAAATTATTTCCCTGATGGTTTGCAACGAAACAATTTTTATAGTCCAGCTGATCGCGGATTTGAGCGCGATATCAATAAACGACTATTGTACTGGAAAGAACTTCGCCGGAAGAAGAGTTCAAATAAAGGAAGATCATGAACCTATATCTGATATTTGTGGTATCGGTTGGTGGTGCGATCGGTTCTGGAGCACGGTACGCAATGACTACATCCATCGAACGTATCTTAGGTTCGGGATTTCCATGGTGGACTATGGGAGTCAATGTTCTTGGCTCACTGCTTATGGGCGCGATTGTTGGAGGTATTACACTTAAGTTCGGTCTTAGCCAGGTCGGCCGTTCTTTCCTGACGGCTGGCATTCTTGGCGGCTTCACAACATTTTCGGCATATTCCCTTGACGTAGTCAATCTTTTCGAACGCCACCAGTATTGGTCAATGGCCGGTTATGCTGTTGGATCTGTAGCGTTGAGCATATTAGGTCTGGTTGTGGGGCTTTTATCGGTAAGGATGGTGCTTTCTTGAATAAGGCACCTGAAATTGTTGTGCATTCGGCGGATGCTGGACAGCGTTTGGATCGTTGGTTTAGACGCAGATTTCCGATGGTAACTCATGGCCGTTTAGAAAAACTGCTTCGTACCGGGCAGGTGCGGGTCGATGGCAGTCGGGCAAAATCTGGTCGACGTCTCGAGACTGGTGAGACTATTTGTGTGCCAGCAGCTATTTTATCCCAAGAGGATTTATCCCGACCCAAGTCTACTGTCTTTGTGTCTGAACAGGATAAAGTCAAATTAAAGCAAGCCATTATATACCAGGATGATGATTTGCTCGCGATTAATAAACCTGCTGGACTCGCGGTACAGGGGGGCTCAAAGATTTCCCGTCACTTGGACGGGATGCTTGACGTGTTAAGGTTTGGCTCCAAAGAAAGGCCGAAGCTTGTTCATAGATTGGACAAGGATACTTCAGGTGTTCTGCTTCTAGCAAGGAACGCAAAGGCTGCGGCCTTTTGGACGCAGATGTTTAAGCGACGTCAGGTTCGAAAACTTTACTGGGCTATTGTAGTCGGTCGCCCATCCTTAGACTTGGGAGAGGTTGCAGCACCCTTAGCCAAAGCAAGTGGTTACAGTGGAGAGAAAGTTATTGCAAATTTTCGGGAAGGCAAACATGCTTTAACCCGGTACCGAGTTATTGCTAGTTTGGATAATACCGCTACCTGGCTTGCACTAGAACCTCAAACAGGGCGAACGCATCAGCTGCGCGTTCACTGTGCTCTGCTTGGTACGCCAATTCTTGGGGACGGTAAATACGGAGGAAAAAAGGCTTTTCTTCCAAGTCTAATTCATACAAACAAAGTTCACTTGCATGGGAGAGCCCTGAAGGTTGCGATGCCGGAAAAAAAGCCTATATCGATAGTAGCTCCATTGCCTCCCCATATCTCTGACACGATAAGGTTCTTCGGATTTAAGGAGGGTGCTGCAGATCATTTTTTTGACTGCCGAAATGCCCCCAATTAGTAGACAAGCTCACTAGTTTTATCTCTTTAGAAATTATTGCGAGAATCTTTCGTTACTAATTATGGTAGGCCCCTATTGGAGCCGGAAATTTGGAAGTGCTGTAGTGTGTTGTGATATCTGCTACCACACTCGGTTGGTGATTTAATGGGAATTAAAATGCGTAACCGATTATATCGCGGGGCGGTCGTTACTGACGACGGCGGCCAATATTTAATAGCTATCGACGGTGAACCAATCCGAACACCGGCCAATGAACTTCTAACTACGCCGTACAAGAGATTAGCTGAAGCTGTCGTCGAAGAATGGGAGAATCAGGGATCCCAAATTGATACTCAGTCCACGCCACTAACTAAGATTCTCAATACCTTGATTGACCGGGTTATTCCTAAGCGTGCTGAAATTATTCATGAGCTTCTAGTTTTTGCCGAAACGGACCTCTTATGTCATCGGGCCACTCATCCGCTTGATCTAAAAATAAAGCAAGATGCTGTATGGGAGCCAGTACTTGACTGGCTGTCATCTTTTCATGGCGTTACTCTGGCGGTAGTAGAGGGTGTGATGCCATCAGCTCTGTCGGGGAGAGATGGCAATCAACTAAAAAGCATTATTTCTTCTGTCGGTAGCTACACTTTAACTATTTTACAGTTGGTAGCAGTCAGCACTGGTTCTTTGGCCTTAGGTTTAGCATTTGCGGAAGGGCGGTTAACAGCTGTAGAGACGTTGGAGGCAGCTCAGTTGGATGAAATTTATCAGATGGAAAAGTGGGGAGAGGATACAGCCTTGTTGAAGGCACATAAAAGGCTCGAAGGCACACTTTTATCAGCGGAAAGATTCATGAAGCTTATGCGGTATTAGTCGTCAGTGCGGCGACCGGTTTGCGAGCTCTTAGGTAGATGCAAAGTATATTTAGTCAGGACGGGCACTAATGCAAAGGTAAAGACTAATGTTAGCGGAAGAATTCCAAAGACCTTAAAATTCACCCATATATCGGTTGAAAAATTACGCCATACAAGCTCATTAAGAAAAGCTAAAACGAGGAAAAAGCAAATCCAAGCTCTGGTCAGAATCAACCATCCGGCGTTGGTTAACTGGATTGCAGGTTGCAATAGCGTTTTGATGAAAAGACGCTTACTGAATAGGCCAATGTAAAGAACTACGGCAAATACAATATTTACGATGGTAGGCTTAAGTTTGATGAATAGTTCGTCTTCAAGCCAAACGGTTAATCCGCCGAAAATCATCACAAATATGCCGGTGCACAGTGGCATTATTGGAATTTTCCGCAACATGGCATAGGATGCACCGAGCGAGATCGCGGTAGCGAGAATGAATGCTAAGGTGGCGTCTAAGATGCCCCATTTGGCATTAGCAAAGAAGAAGACGAGCAGAGGCCCTATCTCAAAAATTATCTTAAGCCATTGATTCATAAATACCTGCATAGCTCCGTTTTGTTTGAGCTGTCCAATGGGGTTGTGTAGTACCTATCTATTGAAATTTCGTATTTTCTCGGTGTGGAGGTATGCTATCTGGAGTGAGGCGGTAAAGTAGCCCAGATACTAGTATTCCATACTGAAATAGCCATAGATATTAATACATTATCAAAACAAACTAGCTACAAACAATTCCCGCGGTACCTTGTCCTTATTGACTCAGGGACATATCGTTAAAGTCATTACTGAGTGGGAAGGGGACCCCATGAGCAAAATCATTCGTTATCTTGAAAAAAAGCGGAGCCAAGCTCGTTTGGGAGGCGGCCAGCGCCGCATCGATGCTCAGCACGCTAAAGGTAAGCTTACGGCTCGTGAACGGATTGATCTTCTCCTTGATGAAGGTTCCTTCGAGGAGTGGGGTATGTTTGTAGAACATCGATGCAATGATTTTGGTATGGATGAACAAAAAATACCCGGAGATGGCGTTATAACTGGATACGGTACAATCAATGGAAGGCCTATGTTCGTATTCAGCCAGGACTTTACCGTCTTCGGCGGTTCATTGTCAGAGGCGCACGCTAGAAAGATTCTCAAAGTAATGGAAAAAGCCATGACCGTAGGTGCACCGGTGATCGGAATCAATGACTCTGGCGGTGCTCGTATCCAAGAAGGGGTGGAATCTCTCGCTGGTTACGCCGACGTTTTTTTACAGAATGTTCTGATGTCCGGCGTGGTTCCACAGGTGTCAGTCGTAATGGGCCCATGTGCTGGCGGTGCTGTGTACTCGCCTGCAATTACCGACTTAATCTTCATGGTTAAGGATACATCCTACATGTATGTAACCGGACCCGACGTTGTGAAGACGGTTACTCACGAAACGGTCACGCATGAGGAGTTGGGTGGTGCTATGACGCATGCATCTAAGTCTGGCGTTGCCGACGGTGTTTTTGCGAACGATGTTGAAACTCTTCTGCAGCTTCGTCGTCTGATGGACTTTTTGCCCTTGAACAACAAAGGAATGCCGCCTCGTATTCCTTGTGAGGATCCACCTGACAGGGAAGAGCCCTCCCTCAGCACTTTGGTTCCAAAAAGTCCAAATAAACCGTACGACATGAAAGAACTTATCTTAAAAATTGCAGACGAAGGCGATTTTTTTGAAATCGCTACAGAGTACGCTCGTAATATCATTACGGGGTTTGCGCGTATGGAAGGCACTACCGTCGGTATTGTAGCTAATCAGCCAATGGTGTTGGCTGGCTGCATGGATATAAACTGCTCCCGCAAAGCGGCCCGTTTCATCCGTTTCTGTGACTGCTTTAACATTCCCATAGTTTCCTTTGTTGACGTACCAGGATTTTTGCCGGGCACGGATCAGGAGTATGGTGGCATTATTAAGCATGGTGCTAAGCTTCTCTTTGCTTATGCGGAGGCTACGGTTCCCAAGGTTACAGTGATTACCCGAAAAGCTTATGGCGGAGCTTATGATGTTATGAGTTCTAAGCATATTCGCGGCGATATTAATTTTGCGTGGCCGTCTGCGGAGATAGCGGTTATGGGTGCAAAGGGTGCAGTAGAAATCATTTTCCGGCAGGACATAGGAGATGCAAAGAAAATTGCTGCCCGAACCAAGGATTATGAGAATCGTTTTGCGAACCCTCTTAAGGCGGCTAGTCTTGGGTTTATCGATGACGTAATTATGCCTAACCGCACACGCCATCATATCTGCTCGTCCTTAGCAATGCTGCGCACAAAGGAACAGACCAATCCCTGGAAAAAACATGGCAACATTCCTTTGTAGAGATCCAGATGCGTATGTTTAGAAAAATTCTTGTTGCGAACCGTGGAGAGATTGCTTGCAGGGTAATCCGAACTTGCCACGCAATGGATATTAAAACGGTAGCAGTCTTTTCCGATGCGGATAATGATGCCCTGCATGTACAAATGGCTGATGAGGCAGTTAATATTGGTCCGGCGCTGTCGACGAAGAGCTACCTAAGCATTGAAAAGATTGTGCGTGCTGCACAGCGGACGAAGGTGGACGCTGTTCATCCGGGGTACGGCTTTTTATCGGAGAACAAAGAGTTTAGGCGAGCTTTGACTAAGGCGGGGATTGTCTTCATAGGTCCAAACGCCCGCGCTATTGAGGCAATGGGCGATAAGATAGCGGCGAAGAAAATTGCTAGGAAAGCCGGCGTTAAGATCATTCCAGGTTATATCGGAGTCATTAAAGATTATGAAGAAGCTATTCAGATTTCCAGAGATATTGGCTATCCGGTGATGCTGAAAGCCTCCGCTGGTGGTGGTGGCAAAGGCATGCGTGTTGCAACTTCAGATGCTGAAGTGGAAGAGGGTTTTGAGCGGGCCACCTCTGAAGCGCGATCTTCATTCGGCGATGAGCGGGTATTTATTGAGAAATTTATTGAGGAGCCTCGTCACATAGAGATACAGATCCTTTCTGATAAGCGAGGTCATACGATTTATCTTGGTGAGCGAGAGTGCTCTATTCAACGTCGACATCAAAAAGTAATTGAGGAAGCCCCGAGTCCCTTTCTCGATGAGAGGACCCGAAGGTCTATGGGACGGCAAGCTGTAGCCCTAGCGAAAGCGGTCAAGTACGTTTCAGCTGGCACAGTCGAGTTTATTGTTGATGCGCAACGTAAGTTTTATTTTTTGGAAATGAATACGCGGTTGCAGGTCGAGCATCCTGTTACTGAACTGGTGACAGGACTCGACCTCGTGGAATGGATGATTCGGATTGCTGCTGGTGAAAAGCTTGCTCTCAAACAGTCGAGTGTTAGGCTTAATGGATCTGCCATAGAGAGCCGCATATATGCTGAAGATCCGTATCGTGATTTTCTGCCATCAACAGGGCGACTCGTAAGCTACTTACCCCCAACCGAAAGTAAGAATGTGCGCGTGGATAGCGGGGTTTGCAGTGGCGGAGAAATTTCAATGTACTACGACCCCATGATGGCAAAACTCTGTACGTGGGGAAAAACCCGCTCTGCTGCTATAACACAAATGCGTAGAGCTCTTGATGCTTATTACATTCGTGGTGTTTCCCATAATATTCCATTTGTTGCTGCTGTTATGCGAAATAAGAGATTTGTTAGATCAGATCTGTCCACGAATTTTATCACAGAGGAATATCCTAATGGATTTTCTGGTGTGGAGATTGCTTCTGAGGATAGGAATATTTTTATTGCGGTAGCGGGATGGATTCATAATTCCTATGCGGACCGTAGTGCGAATATTTCTGGTCAGCTAATGGGGCATGGTACGTCTACTCACCGTCACTGGATTGTATGTCTTAACGGCAAGTACCACGCAGCGAGTGTTGTGGTAAATGGAACAGGTACGAGCAGTGGTACACTTAAGATAGGACGGTCTTCTTTTCAAATAGAAAGCAACTGGACTTACGGTGCTCCACTATTCGAGGGTTCTATTAACGGTATTGCCATTTGTGTCCAGGTGGATCGCTTGGGTATTGGATACCGGCTGTTTCGTGGCGGATCAGAGGCTGAAGCGACGGTTTACACGATCAGAGAAGCTGAACTTCAATCGTTGATGCCGCAAAAGCCGCTGCAGGATTTCTCGAAATATTTGATGGCCCCTATGCCAGGTTTATTGGTTTCTGTTCAAGTGGAGGAGGGGCAAACATTCAAGGCCGGTGATAGCCTTGCCATGATTGAAGCTATGAAGATGGAGAATACGCTTAGAGCTGAGCGTGATGGGGTTGTAAAGAAAGTTAGCGAGCAGCCAGGGGCTTCTGTAGCGGTAGATCAGATCATAATAGAATTCGAGTGAATTATATGAGTAAGTGGGGTGCTCGAGCTTACCTTCATCTCCGAATTCATGGCCGTGTTCAAGGTGTTTGGTTCCGGGGATGGACGGTGAGAGAAGCGAAGAGGTTGGATCTAGACGGTTGGGTCCGAAATTTAAGCGATGGATCGGTGGAAATACTGGCGCGTGGTACTAACAAGGATTTGGATGATTTCTGTAAGGCCTGTTGGTCTGGTCCACCCACCGCTTGTGTAGAAAAGGTGGAAACGCAATCTTTCCACGAAGGCAAGTCAACGGACAGCATTACCGAAGACGGTTTTCATGAGTTGGCTAATTATTACGTAGAGGGATAGGTGTCTTTAGTTATTAGCTTCATACTCAAAGGAATTAGGTAATGGGGACTCTGCTTGGCGCCAGTCTGTTAAACAGACAGAACATGGGGATTATATGTTGCTGACAACAAGGCCTACTAACAACGGTCTAGATGAACTTAAGCGTGGTTGGAAGATTATACTTCTAGCTGGAGTTGGTCTTGCTTGTGGTCTCGGTGCAATTCCAATTTATAGTCTTGGCGTCCTAACAAAACCGTTAAGTGAAGCTTTTGGTTGGTCGCGTGCAGAGGTCCAGGGGATCTACACCTGGTTTACAATCGGGAACCTCTTGGCTGCGCCTGCCGTGGGGTGGCTAATAGATCATCATGGTGTTCGGCGTGTGACCTTATTATCCATAATAGGAATGGCAATTGGAATGGCGTCACTGGGCATATTTACAGGTCCACTGTGGAGCTTCTATCTGATCGCATTTATCACGGCTATAATCGGGGTAGGGACTGTTCCGATCACTTGGACTTGGTTGATTGTTGACTGGTTTGATGTCAGCAGGGGTCGTGCTTTAGGCATTGCCTTAGCAGGTACCGGTGTGAGTGCTACGTTTTTGCCTAGTTACGCTACTTGGCTGCTAACTGATTACGGTTGGCGCATGACGTATATCGGGCTAGCAGCACTACCGGCACTACTTGCATTTCCACTCTCATATCTATTGTTGTTTGAGCGGAGTAATAGTCCAGCAGCTACGGTTGGAGCCGAGAAGAGTGCCAAAAAGGTTTCTGATGAGCGTGCAGGGCTAGGATTTCGCAGCGCTATAGCAGACTATCGTTTTTGGATTCTTAATGCATCGTTTATAATGATTGCTCTAGCCATAGCGGGCCTAATCTCACATTTGATACCTATGCTCACGGATAGAGCAGTGTCTTTAGAGACGGCCGCGAAGGTTGCTGGAGTTATTGGTTTAGCTGTGATTGTCGGTCGTATCGGCACTGGGTATCTTATTGATCGCTTTTGGGCTCCAGCCGTAGGGTTGCTATTATTATCGTTACCTGCTTTCTCTTGCGTGATTCTCGCCACCGGTTTTGGTGGAGTATACGCGGCAATGTTCGCGGCGGTACTTATAGGGTTAGCGGCAGGGGCCGAATTCGACTTAATGTCATTTTTAGTTAGTAAGTACTTTGGTCAAAGGCGCTACGGACTACTATACAGCTTCCTATATGCGGTCTTTAAGCTTAGTGCTGGCATAGCTGCACCACTTTTTGGATTGTCTTTTGATCAGACTGGGTCCTACAGCTTTATACTCTTTTGTGCAGCTGGCTGTTTAGTTGCTGGTTCATGCTTGTTATTAGCGCTGGGGCGTTATCGCTTCTCATCCAGATAACCTTAAGGTCCGCAAGCTATTTCTCTGTCTCACCCACTTAATGCGGTGGTACTCGGTGGCGCGTGCCTTGAATGGCCGGGATTCTGTACATAATCGGCCGCCATGACATGTGAGACCGCAGGAGGATTGCGCTTAAATCACCAGGTGTATTTTCTAATTTGGATGTGAAGACTGGCTTTCCCATGTGTGTCCATTGCAATGACTTATCTTTGTTGACTCTAATTGACCAGTTACCAATGGGGGTTGCCATAGCTGCAGGTTTAGCGGCCTTCCAGTTCTTACTAATACATTCTCCTAAACATTCTTCACTGCCAAGGTATGTGTACTTAGCAATATTTATTTCTTCATGAAGGGCATAGAGAGTCATTCCGTTGGAATCTGCTAAGAGTTCACCAGCATCTGACTTAACGACCCTAACCCAAGGGGGGTGTGCTGGTGCTGGCTCCAATATCATTACCCGCCAAACCCCATCCACTCCCTCTCCCCGAACGTCTCCAGGTCCTGAGTCTCGTGTGTACAGATGCAGAGGCTGTTTCTTATATGCCCATTGGTAATTTCCATCCAGCTGCGGAAGTACGGAAAAATCGCCAAAACCAGAAGCAATCCATGGTGCGAGAACTGGAGGCCAGTTCGCAAGGCACTGTGCGTTGCAATTTTCAGCTGCGTCGTCAGTTCTGACGTACAAGGTCATATTTTCCTGAGAGGCTAGGACATGTCCCAGAACTGTTTTGGCTGTTGTCAATCCGAATGGGGTTCTCAAGGGTTTAAAGACGATACTCCAGCCGTCACCCTCACCATCGGTGGCGCCGGCGTTAGACTCCCGAGCAAAGGTGTATACAGGCATGTCTTTGTAGGCCCACTGCTTAGTGCCATCGTGGCGTGTGATTCGACTCCAGTTTGATGGAATAGCTATATTGCTTGTTGCGGCTAACAAAGGCGGGTGTATTGAAGCACATTCGCCATCGCAGAACGATTTTCTAGGTTCTTTTTGGTCACTCTCAAAGTGATAAAGGGTCATTCCCCGCTTATCGACAAAGCGCCAGCCGTGGCCAAGTTCTACTTCAGAAATTCCTTCAGGCAGTGCATTCTGGGCGATACTCGGATGGTTTGACGCATTCAATAGAAACACTATTCCAAGGAGAGCTATTGCTAACGGTTTAGTGTTGGTAGTTGGGTGGATAATCATCTGTAGGGCCGTAGACTAAGTAAGGATCTCGCTGATGGTTTTTGAGGTAAGAAGAGAACGGCTTCCCCAGCTATCAATTGGTACACCCATTACCTGCATGGCCGTCAGCCCTACACGCGTGATAGGATCACCATTACCGTTTATATGGAATCCTGTTTTAATACGTCCGCCAGCCTTGCCGACCGTCATGAAAGGAATGTCATCAACCGAGTGATTTCTGGCAAAGCTGGTTTCACTGCCAGCGACCATTAGAACATTATCCAGGAGCGTCCCATCACCTTCTCTGATCGATGAGAGCGTTTTGATAAAGGAGGCTAAGGCAGCCATGCTGCGCGTATTGAACCATGAGGTTTGCTGCTGAACTCCGAGTTCGGGATCCGTCGGTTCTTCGTGGGATAGACTATGATGGGTGACGCTCTCACCGATCTTACGCAAACTTGATAAGTTTTCACTAAATACGACGTTGAAAACACTAGTCTGATTGCAGGCGATGGCCATTGCGAGTATCCGTGCGAATGACTTGTGTGTTGCCTCTACCTTACCAATTTCAACCCCGGTTCTGTTGCCCAGAAAGGCATCGTCTTTTGGTGCGGCGATAGCAGAGCATGCTTCATTCGGGGCTGGTTTTTGTAATTGTACTTGTAATTGAATCTCAAGTTCGCGAAGGGAAGTAAAATATTCATCCAGTTGTGCGCGGTCCGAAGCACCCAACTGTCTCATTAGTTGTCGGCGCTCCTCTGTAACGGCAGACAATACACTATGCCTAACCATTGTGCGGGGGTCTGGCATGAATTCGGCCTTATTGGGGTCGATAAATTCAGGACCAAAAAGTCGTGAATAAAACTCGTGCGGGGAAATCTCTGCCGCACTCCGGTTATAAGTACTACGTGCCGAGTAGCTATGTCCTGAGTTGCCTGTACACGCTATGTCTATTGTCTTAAAACGACTCTGTGTTCCGATTCTATCGGCAACAAGTAGATCATAGGTTGGATTAGCAATCTCTTCTTGCCAGTCCGGCGCTGTACCTGTTCTAGACGCTATCCAACCCGTGTAATGCGGAAAGTTGGAACGGCCATCCAGCGGTGTGTTAAACTTGCCAAAATAATTGATGATTTCCTTATGTGCTGAGAGGGCGTGGCATTCTCCTTTAAAACTGATTCCATACCCACTGGTGGCTTTGTCCTCAATAGCATGAGCAGGAGTGTGACCGAGGCCCCAGAACCAAGTTCCGAAGCGAACAGGTAGTGGTGCTCCCGCAGCCAAAGCTGTGCCAGAATTATTTAGCATGCTGTCAAGAAAGGGTAACCCTACACAAATAGCGCCACCTGCCATTACCCCGCGCAGTACTGTGCGGCGGCCAAGTGGTCGAGATCCGGTATTGCTCATGGGCATGTTCCTTTAATCGAAGGTAACCGTATTTTGAGCCGATTCAAACGGTTGTTGCAAATTGTTCTCGGGCGTTGAAACAGCATAAAATATTCTGCTAGTGGCAATGTGCTTCAGAAGGTCTGTCACCCGATAGTTGCTGGCGGTAAATCTTTTGTTTAGATAAGCGAGCCAGGCATTATTTGCCGGAAATGCCCGACCACTCGCGTACGCGTATAGGCGATTGACCAGACACGTTGTTATCGCGGGATTATCATGAAGTGCTTGACCAAGGCCTGTGCCGTTAGAGAACTCAATTCCGTCTAATTCACCACTAGACACAATAACTGCATCGTTTTCTGTGTTGCGAAATTGCCCAGCGCCATCAAAATTTTCGAGGGCTAGGCCGATAGGGTCTATGATTCTGTGACAACTGACACAGGATGGATTCGTAGCATGGACTAAGAGCCTCTCCCGCGCAGTTCTGGCCGGTGAATTGGGGTTATTAAACCCGCTAAAATCTACATCGACTGGAGGGTCGGGCACTTTCTGGCACAGAAGCATACTGCGAATCGCTTTGCCGCGTAACGTTGGCGAACTGCGCCCAGGGTGGGAGTTTAGGGCTAAAAAAGCAAGTTGCCCTTGAATGCCGACTCGTCGATCGTCCGGTGCGAATTCATAGGGTTCCCAGACATTCTCAGGCGCCTTCACTCTTGTGCGGTAAACGATACCCAGGGGCCTGCTCATAAATGTTCGTTTGGTAGTGAACAAATCCCGGTAATCTCCGCTACGGGTAACTAGATGGTCAGTGATAGTGCGCAATGTTTGCTCCTTTGCATCGCGCATAACAGCTGTTCCAAAAGTAGGATAGATGAGTGAATCTTTTCCCAAGTTATCGAATTCCCTGAAACCAAGCATGTCGCTAAAAAATGCTCTAATACCGGTTTTTAGACGTACCGATACTATCAAACGATTTACTTCCCGATTTAGTCCATCTCTTGTATGTAGGTCGCCACTCTCTGCCGCTCTAAGCAGCTTGTCATCAGGGGTTGTGTTCCATAGCAGGAAGCTCAATCGCGCTGCCTTGGAAAAGGCCGTCAGACGAACGGAATTAGGGCGTTCCGGATCACTTTCCGTGAAATCTGTAATAAAAAGAAATTCGGGGTCAACCAAAAGACTAATTAGCCCGAAGGATAGGCCGTCATAAAACTTACCAAGCTTGGCAGTGGCCTCTCGAGCGATAGCAGTTTTTCCGGATAGTTCGTTGTCGGTGAGAGGGCGGCGTAGCAACAGTCGGCCAACTTTGGCAAGAAATTTTCTAGCGCACGGCTCGTCAAACTCAGTGTAGATTCCTCCGTTGCACGACGTATAGATTTCACGGTTTTCTTTGCTCAGGACCTGTGCTGCAATTGATTGGGCAATCTCTTCGTATTGCATTATACCGGCAGTGGATACCGACGTGCTCCATGCACTGACAGCTAAAAGACCTTCTGTGCGAACCAGGGGATCGAAGCGCCCGCTAACAGTGATTTGTTTACCAAATACGTCAGCAACGATATTACGATATTGCTCCTCGGTGAGCCGCCTCATATTGGGTGCGGGCGCCTCTTCTATAGGCTCAGCGGGCCCACAAGCACTCAAACTAAGGCATGCGAACGCAAGAAATCCGAAAAAGATTAACTTTTGTAAGGTGGGATGGAACCAGGTCATTGGCGCACGTTCAAGATTTATCTAATGGTGCTCAAGACTGATTCTTGCGGGTTATGTTCTCTCAGTAAAGCATTATTCATCAGCTGGATGATTGATGAAAGCTGCCACCGCTTGTATTTTGAACGCGGATGAAAGCGTGGTGCATTCGCCTGTTTCAGGGTCTGGGTGTCCATCTGCAAGCTGATGGGCCGCAACGTAGATGGCAGGGCAGCTGAATTTGTGTCTGTTAGGAAATGCACTCAGCATACCTCTCACATAACTGTAAAATTGATCAACCCCATAGTAACCGGTTACCGAGCCGGCCATGGGCTTGCCATCATATGTTAGCTTCAATTCCAACCGGAGGTCGTGGAATAATTGGTTCATGTACTGATAGTTCCCAAAAAATGGCAGGTGCACGTCAGCAGACTCAGTCTTTAACACCCCGTTGATGATCTTACCCATGACGATGTTTCCATAACGGGGTCGGCCGTTTTCATGATCTATCCCGTAACTGGCGTATGGGAGGGGATTGCCTCTGCTATCCAAATTAAATGAACCGATACCGCGATAAAAACCAACTCTCACATTTTCGTCGTTATGCTGGTTGTCAACGTCTGTGACCTCAATCAAGATCATGCCTAGGCCACTACTCAAGCGGTGGGAATTGGCGTTATTCTCAATGTGACCGTAGCTTTTCCAGGCTGCGACGCAGCCCATTAGGCGGTACATCTGATTGTCTATTCCTTCTTCACCGTTTAGCCCAGTAAAATTCTTATGCTTGCAGGATGTTGATGTGGTTTTGCCATGCGCATTTCCATCTAGGTTCGCACCGTAGGCGTATTTACCTTCAATGATTTTTAAAGGGGGGTCGTCAAATGAGGTGGGATGATCGCAGACATTTACGCCGTTTCGACCGCGATTGTTAATATGCCTAAGCTGGGTAAACAGCATTACGGGGTAACTTCGACGGACTTCAGGAGCCACGGAGGCCTCCCATATTTCATAGTTACCCGGCGCAGGTCCTTCTGGACACTCATCCATAAACAGGGTTTCGTACATTGCTGTGTTCCAGTTTGTTATAACAAAACCGAGCGTTATGTTCTTTGCGGAAGCCATCTCCATGGGGCTACTGAAGAAAAATATAGAAGCAACAGCTAACGTACGTAGAAATGTCCTAGTAGAAGTATAATGAAAATTCAAAACTGACATGCTGATTCCAACGAGTTTCATAAGGTGTGACGTGCATACACTTTTACTGCAAAGGTAGTATTACTAATCTATAGTGCCTTGTTTATGAAACATAATTTGTTGTGATTTGATATGATTGGCACATAGGGCGGATATTCTTAGGCTGTTGACTATGCCTGTTATCAAAGAGCTCTATTTTATACAATTTTGTAGTACCGGTAGTTTTTGGAATGGGAACAGTCCTAAATGAAGGCGCATAAATTTTTTTGCCATACCATGTGCGTTGCACTAGCTGCGGCTATGCTCAACTTTTCTGGTTTAGTCTTTGGACAAGCTGCCGGGCCGGAGATGGATATGTCCTGTTCGTACTTCTCGCCAAATCCTAACGATACCGCAGGGCCACCCATACTATTTTTCGCTGATTTGTCTGCAGATGCACAAGCAGCTCCGACTGAGAGTCGGGGCATAGGCCGTGCAGACTTTGTGCTTGAGCGGGAAAACCTCAATTTATCATGGCGGCTTACCTTTCGTAATCTTACCACAGAACCCGTAGGTGTTCACATACACGCGCCGGTGTCCCCGGGGTCTGAGGCACCTGTCCTCTTTGATATGGCGCCTGGGGGTATTAGTGCGCCGGTAGAAGGTGAAAGGATCTTGACCCTTGGTGAAGTCGCATATTTGGTACAGAACTTAATGTACGTTAATCTTCACACGTTCAGATATCCGGCCGGTGAACTTCGCGGAGCCGTCAAAAAGGCGCGGCCAAGATGTTAAGGACAATGATCGTGCCTCAGATTATTCGGTCCTATTTCTGGTAGGTTATTCAGAGTAAATACCTGTAACATCCTTGCTGACAATAAGGATTGGTTGAGCAGATCAGAATCTTAACTCTATCCGCGATGTGGTTAAGTAAAGGAAACTCTGTTCGGTACGGTACTCGTGACTCTTGCTGATGTGTGCGCTTTTACGCCAGTATGATTAGGCCGGATAAGCATTAAGGCATCCGACTGATATAAAGTTTGCGTGGGACGCGTCTCCCACAGCTGCTTGTAAAGGAGTGTATAACGATGATCATTTCCTCCATTGATCGTTACCTCATGAACCGCAGGAATGCGCTCAACTTGGGTGCTGGATTGGTTTCGGCAGCGCTGGTGAATTCTACGCCCAAAGTAGCTCTGAGCGCGACCACACCCGATTTTGGCGGTGCCTTCGATAGTAAGAAAGCTGAACACAATACCTTGGCATTTTGTAAGCTAATGTCAGACACCCGTGATGGGGTTGAGACCTGTGGTTATTTCAAAGGTACTGTATTGGGTTATGTTGGGCCCAACCAACGTCTTGAGCCCCTTTTTGGCTATGAAGGTTTCGGTATGACACGCACGTTTCAGGTGGATGATTTTGCTTGGATGAAGTTACATAAAGAAGTGGCCTATTACACCGATAATAGAACGGGCGAGATAATTGATGAATGGTATAATCCGTTTCTCGATGAAGCGGTAAAAGTTATCCAGGTGCATAATGATGTAGTTAATTCCCGTTGGGCACCCACTTACTCCTTTGGTGTTGGGCCTAGCAAAGTTACTTTTCCTTTTATCTTCCCTTGGGTGGTTATGGGTGATAACGCGGTGGTGGACTTTGGCGTCAATACTGCCCATGAGGCTGTTCTGAAGCCCGAGAAGTGGTCGCGAGAGTCCCACGGTGATACGACGCAAGTGTTGGAAGCAATCCAAATCCATACTCGGTTATCGGACTTGCTTGACCCTAAGAATACTTCCGTCGCGAACACCGGGTCGTGGCAACGTATTGCACCTTGGCTACCTTGGATGTTGATGGGGCGTAAATCGGGACATTTGTTCTACAAGACTGTGACACGTAAAATGGTCGAAGGCGTTGAGGGATTACCACGGCATGTGCGTGATTACACTGAGGCGAACTTCCCAGACTACTTTACAGCTCCTACAGAATGGCAGGAGCCTAACGTTTCAAGTTATGAGATCTACGAACGGGAAATGACTCCACACCCATGATACGTTGATCGATTAAAGGGTCGAAGTACTTGTAACCGTTAAGGCTGATCGAGAAAGCTTAGAATTGAGTTTGCTGTTACGGTTGGACTTTCTTGATGAGGGAAGGCTCCGGAGTTTCTTATGTATGAAGAGTGAGCGTTGCTGATCCTCCTTTTCGCAACACTTTCAAAATCTTTGTAGCCCGAATCTTCCCTTTCACCATACAACAGCAAAGTAGGGGCTAAGATTCGTGCTAGGTAATTACTAATTCCAGCACGACCCACGCCTCTCTCTGAGGCTGCCACCCACTTACCAGCTTGTGCCCTGCTGGCGTTTTGTTCCTTGATAATTCTTGGTTCCACTACCCCAAACCGTTTTTGCATTGTTTCAAAATCCCGTGCTATAGGTATATCTTCGGCATCGAAGCTCTTACCCAATAGAGCGGTATCCTTCGCTGCAAGTTGCGGCATGGTCATAGTTCCATAGAATTTTACACTGATAAGAACTAATTTTCTGAATTTCTCGGGCCATAAAGCTGCGGCGATGGTTAGGATGCAGCCACCCAGTGAGTTCCCGATGCCACTGAAACGCTCGATGTTTAGAGCGTCAAGTGTTGCCATTAACATTGCAGCAGACTCTGTCAGGGAAAATAGGTAAGGGGGATTTCCGTACATAAGTGATTGTCCGTGGCCTGGATTGTCAATTGCAATGACCCGGAACCTTGTAGCGAGAATTGGTGCAATATGTCTCCAGTCTGCGACCCAACCGCCTAGCTTTGGCAAAAGAACTAGCGGTTCACCATTTCCCATAGCTAGCCAGTGCATGTTACCACCACCGACTGGCACTTGCCCCTGTTCTGTCCAAGGATGCGGAATGTCTTCAACAGCCCTACTAACGGAAAGTGAATCGCTGCTGGTGGAAGTAACAAGTCCCGCAGTAGCTAATAGGCTTGATGCAAAAAAACG
>Ga0315336_1002189_pt1 | contig 31418 bp, 26 predicted proteins | sample ASW5metaG_FD_204512 | JGI IMG/M metagenome (GOLD analysis project Ga0315336, IMG submission 204512) | Ammonia-oxidizing marine archaeal communities from Monterey Bay, California, United States - ASW #5 | ecosystem: Environmental > Aquatic > Marine > Intertidal zone | place: USA: California...
CGCCCATCGAGTGGGGGAAGTTCGCCCAGTTGGTGGCGTCGCCGCCTCGCTCCAACACCAGTCCCCGCCCGTCGAGGCGAAGGCGTTGCCCATCCGAGTCGGTGGTCCAGACCCACGCCCCGTCGGTGTTGGCTTCGACGTGCACATTGCCCTCGACGGAATCGAGCACGCTCCACTCTCCGCGCTCGTGAACGGCGAGGGTTCCGTGCAGACCCGATGCCCAGATCCGACCCTGACCATCGGTGGAGACGTTGGTGGGAAAGGCCACTGGAACCTGAATCCTGGGCTGCCACTCGCCGTCGAATCGCTGGGCGTACGCACTCTCTCCATCGATGACCCAGACGCCCCCTGCGCTGGAACTCACGCCGCTGGCACTCCGACTCGTAGGTGTTGCCGGCGCGATCTGCATCCACCCGGAATCGCCGATGGACATCAGCCGTCCATCGTCGAACCGCGCCACGAAGTCCCGCTCCGCGACAACCGCGATATCGCGTACCGGACCGTCGGCTGGCACCCGCTCCCAGTGGACCTCAGCGGCCAGAGCGGTGACGGATAACAGGAGGACGAGCAGTTCGATGCCAAACATGGTAACGCTGACGAACTCCATGAAGACCCGCACCGCCAAACGACCCGGATCCCGTAAGGAAAAGACGCCGAGCCCCCATGTTCGGGTGGTGTTCGCCAACGGCGCTCCCGTCGATGGTCAACGGATTGCCCTTCGAGAGGGTTCGTTGGTTGTGGGCCGAGAACCTCAGGCCAAGCAAACGCTGCAGATCGACGGCGACGACCTGTTGAGCCGGTCGCACCTGTCGATCCACTATCGGCGGGGCCAGCTCACGGTCGCCGACAATGACAGCCGCAACGGCACCCGACTCAACGGCGCGTCGGTACAGCGCTCGCCGCTGACCGACGGCGACCTCCTGCGAATCGGCGACACCATGCTCCTCGTGCGATGGGCAACCGATGATGGCGACACCGCGTTGGACGAGCTCTGGGGCATTGCGCCAGTCATGGCCGAGCTCCGAAACACCATCGCCCTGGTCGCCGCCGCGAGCGCGACGGTGGTCCTCCTCGGCGAGAGCGGAACCGGCAAGGGCCAGAGCGCCAAGGCCATCCACCGAATGAGTGGGCGACGCGGCGCTTTCGTAGCCATCAATTGTGCAGCTATCCCGGAGGCACTCGCCGAGAGCATGCTCTTCGGGCACAAAGCCGGAGCGTTCACCGGGGCCAGTCGGGACGAGCCGGGATGGTTTCGGGCCGCCCATCGCGGCACGCTGTTCATCGACGAGATCGGGGACATGCCAGCGGCCTTGCAACCAAAGCTCCTGCACGCGATCGAGGACGGGGCCATCACTCCGGTCGGGGCCACGCGACCCGAACCGATCGACGTCCGGCTCGTCGCCGCGACGAGTGTCGATCTGCACGACGCGGTGGCCGACAAACGCTTCCGCGGCGACCTCTACGCCCGCCTGGCCGAGCTCGTGATCCGCGTTCCCGCCCTCTGCGACAGACGAGAGGACGTGCTCCTGCTCCTGTCTCATTTCCTCGGAGACGACGCGGCGCCCATCGACCCCGACCTCGCCGAGCGGCTGCTCCTCTATCCGTGGCCCTTCAACGTCCGCGAGCTCAAGAACGTGGCCACCGAGCTCGGGATTCGAGGGGTCAACCGGGACATGTTGACCGACGACTTGATCGCATGGAGGCTGGATGATCCGGTCGAAACCAGCGGAATCGAGCCAGAGCCGGCCGCGGACTTCACGAGAGAGAACGTCGCCGAAGCCCTCGAGCGCGGGCGGGGCGTGGTGTCGGCCGTAGCGCGCGACCTGGGGTGCTCCCGTCGACACCTCTATCGGTTGATGGAGCGACACGGCCTGGACGCCAAGGACTTCCGACAGGCGTGACCGGTGTGACGAACGTCATGTGACCCGGGTGGCGCCCTGACCGAGATCGCACTTTCGCCGGACGCCGAATTTTGGCACCCTCGTTGCAGCTCCCCGGAGCGGAACCAGGAGGCACCGTTGAGAGCAATGCGATGGATTGCAATGGGAATCACCCTCGGAGCGTGTGATCCGACGGTCTACCCCAGCGAGCCGATGGCGGCGTACGGCGACACCAGCACCGACTGGCACCAGTGCAGCGCCGAGAACCTGCCGGGCAACGTCAGCGGACTCGGAGAGATGACGATCGAGAACAAGCTGGGCACGCCAGTGAACTTCATCTGGGTCGATGTCGAGTGCAGGCAACAGCTCATTCATGTTCTCGAAGGCGGAGAGACGTTCACATACGAGGGTGCCTACGGGTTCGTCTACACGGTTCGCGACCCAGAGACCTTCTACATCTACACCGCCTGGCAGTGGCTCAAAGAGTCCAAGAACAAGGTGGCCATCCCATGAGACGCCTCTGTGCTCTGCCCCTGGCACTCGTCTTGAGCTGCACCAGCCTGAAGACGATGCCGCCCGATCTGCCATGCAGGGAAGCCGCTTTCGCGATGGCCGCCCGCACCGAGGAGTGCACCGGCAACCTGGAGCTGGCCAACAAGCGCGTCGACCTGTTCTTCAAGGACTACGTCTGCATCGACGCCGACGTCACCGATCCCGAGATGAACAATCCGGCCGTTCACCCATTGGACTGGTTCAACTGCGCCTTCGCCATTCGCGAGATGCCCTGTGAGCTCGTCGAGGAGTACGGAAACGACATCGATCGCTACCTCACCCAGTCCGACGCGTGCACATGGGTGATCGCCAGGAAGGACGGAAAGAACCTGGGGGCCGGACGATGACGGTTCTCATACTGATCGCGGGCCTTGCAGTGGCTCAGGAAGACCTCGCGGAGCAGATCGCACCCAACGACCCCTCGGGCTGCGGTCTGACCGGGGGCATGAACCCCATCGGCGGGACGTCGGGGCTGTTCAATGCCCGCGACGCCTTGAGTGTCAACGCAGAGACGTACAGCGCGGCGGCCTTTGCCGAGCGAAATCTGTTCGAGGACCTGGCCCGAGGCAAGAACGACAACCGCAACAAGGCCTTCAGCGCCTCGGTGGAGATGAACACCACCTACAATGCCGCGCGAATTCCGGTCTACGTGCCAACGGCCGTGAGCGATCCGGAAGAATGTCCGGCCAACCTCGAGATCGCACTGGGTCAACTCGACCTGGCCTCCCAGAACGTCGGCTTTGCCTATCGCTCTGGGGACTTTGGCGTCTTCTACTCCTCGAGCCTCACCTATGGCGGAATCGCGGGCGCAAACAACTTCTTCAGAGGCCTGTTTTGGAGCCTGGCGGTGCCCATGTACACCACGGTCGCCGCAGTGTTCGCACCGGCCCTGGGTGGCTACCGAGCCCAGAGCGGAGCGGGGTCGCTTCAGGTGGATTGGATCGGTGGGTTCGTCTATGACGGCCCCATCAAGATCAGAGGCGGATACGCGGGCTCAACGGGCCTGTACCTCAACGCAAAAGAGCCTTATACCGCCGCTTTTGTGTCCACAACTGTACGTCCGACCGACAATCCCCTGGACAACATCAAAGTCGGAATCCGCCGCTTCGACCTGCGTCGCTTCGGCGCCGAGAAGGCCGGCGATGCAGTGGGCATGACCTCTGGCTACTACCGGGAGCTCCCGTTCGGCCTCCAGCAGGTCGTGACGGGGCTCGCGGACCAGAATCGCCCCTTCGTCTCCCGGTTGAAAACCGGCCATGTCGCGCAGGAGGACATCGGCGGCGTGCTCGACCTCCGCCTCGCCTACGCGTTTGCACCTACAGCCGTCCTCAACGAGGCCCTTATAGGGGTTCACAACCCGGGGTTCGTGAAGCGGCCCGATACCGGGGTCGACGAGCCGGCCGCCGGAGCGAGTGTGGCCGCTGGGGTCGTGACCTTGCCGACGGACTACGGCCTTGGCGTCGAGGGGGGTCGGTATACGTCCGTCCGGGTTCAGGGTGGCGGCTCTGGGTTTTCCGAAGACCTGCCCCTCGGTTTCCTGATGGACTTCAAATACAACGACGCCGAGACGCTGGCGCTCTATCCGTTCTCCAGGAACGCGTTCAGCTACAGCATCGTGATCAGGGGAGACCTGTGATGAGAACCAAACTCTTCAGCATCGTGATCCTGCTGCTCACCCAGGTGGGTTGTGGCTACGTCGACCTCACCGGCTACTGGAACATCGAGTTCATCGAGGCCAAAGGCGACGATGGCAAGCTGTCGTCGGAGGACATGGGCTTCATCGACTTCAGAGACGACGGATACGGCACCGCCTTCTTCCGGTACGGAGTCGATGTCGAGACCCTCGAATATGTCGCGCTGGACGAGCCCTACATGTACGAGATCGCCTGGGTGGAGCACGAGACGAGCCAGAACTGGGAGATCGGTGGCTTTCAAGGGATCTTCGAGCGTCAGAGCGTCGGGGGAGGTCGACAGGTGTGGGACGCCAAAGGTGCCGCGGTTCCTCTGCACAATCTGAACAACGACTACGATCCTCGGGTCTTCGACGTAAGCGTGGAGTTGGTCCGATGAAGAAACTCCTCGTACCGACAACCCTGGCCCTCCTCCAGCTGGCATGCGCGGCCAAAGAGGGCGAGTCCATCTACAAGACGGTCGATCGCGACAAGGCCATCCCTGGCGAGGTGATCTGGGCGACCTTCCCGGAGACCGACACCGATGCCGACACGGATACAGACACGGACACAGACACAGACACAGACACCCCCGTCGGGCCTGACCCGGGGACACCGTCACCCCACATCTCGACGTGTGTGTTGTTTGGAGGCCGCCCGGACCGCATCGTGAGCACGGACGCCGGCCTGCCCGTGACAAACGAGGAGGTCACGATCGAGTTCTGGTTCCGAACCCCGTTCGCCGGCAACTACACCATGTTGATGTATGGGCCCAATCAGCTCGGCCGCGGCTTGCGCCTGGCGACCCACACCTACGGCTACGTCTATTGGAGCCAGGAGTCCGGTCCCATCTACCCCGGCGTGCAGACGATCACCGACGACACCTGGCACCATGTCGCCTTCGTCAATGATGGGTATCAGGGCATCTTTTATATCGATGGAGCCCTCGACGCAGCGGGCTTGTTCGGACCATTGACAGTTTCTCAAGGGGATTTCCTCCAGATCGGCTCGTCGTACGCTTACGACGGCTACTGGGAGGGGTGGCTCGCCGACATCCGCATCTGGGACTACGCGCTGACGCCCGCTGAAGTGGAGACGGCGCGCACGACCGCGATGACGGGCGTGGAGCCGGGACTGCTCCTGCACTACAGCATGGACGCCTCGGGCGCGGGCCCCGGTATCGCAGTCACAAACCACGGATCTCTCGGTGGGGCCCTCGACGGTGTCACGGAGGGGAACGTCGAGTTCTTCGACTGCAGCACGCCCTGAGACCAATACCGTACCGATACCGTACGGACGGTCTCGTTCGCGGCAATATCAGCCCACAATCCAGCATGTACCGTAATCGGAGGCATGGCACGGTCCGTGCTTTGTGACCTGTCGTCGACGCGACTCACCGCGTCCAATCGAACGAGGTCACCATGTCTTTCCGAATTCTCTCCCTGCTTCCGCTGCTCGCCATTTCCACCGCCGCTGTCGCCAGCATCGGCACGGTCGTCATGGACGCCGACGGAGACGGGTACGACGCCACCGCCGACTGCGACGACAACGACTACGACGTGCATCCCGACGCGGTCGAGATCAACGACCTGAAGGACAACGACTGCAACGGCATCGTCGACGATGTGACGACCGTCGACGGCCTGACGACATTCGGCCTCAACAGCGGCGTGGACGCAGATGGCGACGGTGTCGATGCCAACTGGGACTGCAACGACAACGACGCCAACATCTACCCGGGGGCGCCGGAAGTGTTCACCTGGGACAAGTTCCCCGAGGGCGTGGACGACGACTGTGATGGCGAGGTCGACGAGCGCCAGGACGCCGACGGCGACGGTGTCTACAACTTCGAGTGTACGGCCTGGCACCTCGCGATTGGCGACGCACCCATGATCTGCGCCGGCTACATGCCCTGGCTCACCGACGACTGCGATGACTCGAACCCCAACGCCAGCGACCCAAACGCAGCCGAGGTCCCCTTCAACGGGGTCGACGACAACTGCGATGGCCTGATCGACCCCCACGTCGGTGACGACCCGCCGGGTGAGCAGGAGCTCTTCGAACTCCACCGGATAAGCGGAGACAACACCTGTGTACTGACCTACAGCGGAAACGCCCCCCGCTACAACCTGGACTGGGACTGCTCCGGTGGCAATGGCGTCGACCTGTTCACCGACAGCGGCTTCATCGCGGCGCTCATCGACGGCCAGGCCTGTGTCCTGGACGCCGGAACCACCAGCAGCTACCAAAGTGGCTACACCACCTCGGCGAAATTCGACTGTGAACCTACAGCAACCCCCGAGGAATGGAGTTTCGGCGCGGGTGGGAGTCTGTCCGCACGGGTCCAGAACCTGGTCGCCTACGATTCGGAGGGCCCCCACTACAGCACCGCCAACGGCTACCTGCACTGGACCTCACTCGACATCCGCGGCACCAATGAGTACGGATCCCCGGCGACGTTGTACACATCTGGCCCATCGCTGACGGCCATCGAAGTCACGTCACTCGACGACCTGCACGCCCTGTCGGAGTCCTTCGGTGCCGAGTACGTCGAGACGACTGGCGACGACGAGACGGCTCTCGAGGAGAACGAGTGCACGCTGATGTACGCCCACAGCGACCAGTACTCGGTGCTGGCCTGCGACATCGGCGGCATCTCCGAAGTCCATGTCCTGACGATGGACGCCGAGGCCGATGAGGGACTGAAGGTGGAGTTGGCCCTGGCCAGCGCCCAGGTCACCCCGACCGACGGAGTCACCCTGGCCGCCGAAGCAGGCACCGCTGCCGCCTGCGCTTCCACGACGTGCGTGGGCGCCGAGGCCAGCTACGGGTCGGCTTACGTGACCCTGTTCGAGGGTGAGGCCATCAGCGCCAGCTTCGGCGTGACCGCAGGAATCGGCGCGACCGCCGATATCACTGACGGGGTCGTCACCCTGGGTGTGGGCGCGCTCCTCTACCTGGAGATCAGCATCGACTTCGGCGCTCTGGGCGATGTGGCCCTCCTGGTCGTCGAAGGCATTCTGGAAGGCAGCCACGACACCGAAATCTGCGCGCTGACGCTGGGCGCCATCTGCCTGTAGCCAGCCACGACTCGCTCGCCCGATCGGTTGCTTCGGCGCCGGTCGGGCGTTCGCTATTGGATCCTTCACCCGGTCTGACCACAGCTACTTGTCGGTAAACCGGGTCACGCCATCGAATCCGTCTGGCCTGGGCTGCCCAAGCAACGCCTCGGCCGCGCCCAATCCCAGCCGGGCTGCCGCATCGTCCTGGTCGATCTTCAGCACCGCCGTGAACCCAGCAACCGCCCCTTCGAAGTCGCCATGCAACCACGCTTCGCGTCCCCTGGCGAAGTCCGACCGGGTCTGTTTGCGGAGAGATCTCACCTCATCAGCCAGCGCGACGCCAACCTCCATCAGCACCACTGCTCGGTCCTTGCCCTTGACGCTCACCGGCCCGAGATCGCGCAGTTCGTAAGCCTCCGGATTCGGCAGGGCATCCCGGGTCGCCAGCGTGGAGAGAATCTCGGTGTCGTATTTCCGCGTCAGTCCCTCAATGCGGGAGGCGAGGTTCACCGCGTCGCCGAGAACGGTGCATGCGAGCCGATCCCGGCTTCCCACTGTGCCGAGAGTGACGGGTCCCGTGTGGAGGCCAACGCCAATGCCAACGGGCTTCTCCAGACCGGCGCTCCATGCGTTCACCGCCTTCTGGCAGGCGATGGCGGCACGCATGGCGTCATCGGCATTGGGAAAGAGCGCCATCACCGCGTCGCCGATGAACTTGTCTACAAACCCCCCGTTGGCGCGGATGGCGTCGGTCTGCATGGCGACGACGTGAGTCACCATCTTCATGGTCTCGGCGGAGTCCATATTCTCTGTAATCGAGGTGAATCCCCTAATATCAGAGAAGAATATGGTCATCACGCGATCGACGCTGTCCCCCTCCTTGACCGCGGCGAGCTCGTCGTGACCCAGGGCGGCGAGGAACTCACGCGGGACGAAGCGCTCAGCGGCGGTGACGGACTCGGTGTACCGACGACCGAGTGCGGCGACCATCGTGACAACGATGATCGTGGATGTGACCGCAGTGACGGTTCCGGCGCGCTCCCAGTCCACCGGCAGCACGCCCAGATCGCTGAGGGGGTCGATGGCCACTCCCACCGCCGAAGAGAGGACCGCCAGCGCCACCATCCAAGCGTCCTTCTGTCGCCGGTAGAACGCGTACCCCAGTGCTGCCAGCGGGGTGATGGTGGCCATCAACAACGCCAGATACCAGACCGCAGTCAGGGGTCCGACGAAGTCCAGATAGAACGGAATCGAGATCCCGAGGAAGATCCCCACCGGGATCACCCTCGTTGTAATTACGTTTCGCGCATCCAGAAGGATGCATAGGAAACCGATCAACGCGGCCAGCGCGGCGAACCGAAGCGGATCGACTACCCACTCGCCACCCGGCGGCATGGGCACCAGCCCGAGCAGGGCAAAATCGCCAACAAGGGACGCGGCGACGAAGATTCCAACGGCGCCAAACCACAAATACTCACGGCGGCGGCGGCGACGCCAAAGGAACAGATGGTAGATGCCGGCCAGGCTGACCATGGCCAGGCCAAGGATGTTCGGCGCCGCCGCAATGAGCTCGTGATAGCGCTCCCGGACCAACCAGTGGCTGACGGCCTCTTCGTCCCCAACTCGCACCGGTCCGATCTGTCCACCTTGTCTGGGGTGGAAGAGCGGGCGGGACAGCGTCTGCAGGGAGATCCACGCCTCGCCGTCCTCGAACGCCTCGACCGGCAGCTCCACCAACACCGGGTTCCGCATGTGCCACCACCCGCCGTCGTCCACTGACCCGACGGCCTCCAACTCCTCGCCATCGATGCTCACAATTGCGCGGTCGAGAATCCACGGTGTTGCGAGGGTGGGCTTGAGCCCCTTGGGAAGGTCCCCGTCGATCACGACGTGGATCAGGAACCAGCCAGTGCCGCCTCTCGGTGTGTCCTCGTATTCAGCGCCGTCCCAGGGCGTTCCCGGGTGCCGAATGGCATTGGCGCCGACGTCGGGCGGATCTTCGCCGTGGTTGAAGAGCATCACCTCGACTTTGGCGGGCCCCCAAGGCTCTGCCCAGACGGTGCCCGTGGCGCTCTCGACGGCCAACGCGCCCGAAAGCCATGCCGCGGCGACGACCCACATGCGACAGATCTCCTTCGCATGGAAGCTATCACGGGCGTCTCAGCCCTGGGGCTTGGTCGCGACCATGAACGCAATCGTGTTCTTCGCGCCCACATCTGGAAGGTCAATGTCCACGAATCCCGCCGCGCGCGCGTCCTCGACCACGCTGTCGCGCGGGAGGATCTGGACCATCGGTGCCTTGCCAGCCCACCGCATCGCGGCGATCAACGGCCGATACGGCATCCAGCTGTCCCCGAGACACACCGTCGACGAGATGAAGAAGCCGCCCGGTTTCAGCAGCGCGAAGATCTGCTCCATCGAAGCCCGAGGGTCCTCCATCAAATGAAGGATGCTGTACGCGCAGATGCCATCGAGGCTCTCGGGCTCGAAGGGCACCGCACCATCGAAGGGACCGACGTGGAAGGTCACGTTTTCGACCTGATCCGCAGCCGCCTTTGCCCGACCGATTCGGACCATCTCGCTCGAAATATCCAGTCCGTGAACCCGGGCGGCAAATGGGGCCAACCGGAGCGCGAGAGAGCCGGTCCCGCAGCCGATATCCAGGACCGTGTGGTTTGCCTGCATTCGGGACTTGGTGATCTCGATCTTCCGGTCGAAAGCCTCGGGATTCTCTACGGGCTGGCGGGAGTAGTCTTCGGCGAGGTTGTTCCAGAACTGGGGATCGGCGGTCATGTCGGGCTCCGTTGGCGTGCCCCTACGGTACGTTTGGCCACTGGATTCCATCTGGCGTGAATTCGGGACGCACCGGTGCAGATTCCGTCCACCCCTCTCCTTCGAACAGGGACATGTGGTTCTTCATCGCCTGGACCACGCGGCCGCGGGTGACCCGGAAGCGGGCGTTGTCGCGAAGGTCGATGTGACTCAACAGCCACAAGTCGGCCATGTGCCGCCGGTCGGAATGGGCCAGTCGTCGCAGCGCCGGGTCCCGGTCGCCGACATAGGTCGGCAACATCGAGATCCCGAGGCCCTCACGGGTGGCCTGAACCATCAATGGCAGCGAGGAAAAGGACCCTCTCGGCAGGACTTCGGGGTAGCTCGACCCGGCGATCATGGCGGCCATGATCTTGCGGTCCTCGAACCCCACCCACCTGGTGTTGGTGCCTACGACCTCCGGATCCAGCCGATCGGCGTGGGCGATCGCGACGTAGTTGGCCATGACCAGAGGGGCCAACTTCATGCCGATCAGATGCTCGGGCGGCTGATGGCCGGTTCTGAGTGCCCGCACGGCGATATCGGCCTCTCTCTTGGAGAGATCGAACGGCCGACTGTCGGTCGTCATGCAGAGCTCGATGTCGGGATATTCCTCGCAGAACAGGGTCAATTCCCGAACCAAGACGTCGGAGACATACACGTCGCAACAGGTCACCGAGACGAACCCGGCGAGCCGCTCGTCCTTTCCGACCAGGCCGCGTTCCATCGCAGCCATCTCGCGCTCGACGCGCTCCGCGCCAGGGAGCATCTGGCGCCCGGCCTCAGTCAGCACGTAGCCGTCCCGGTTTCGGTCGAAGAGGCGAGCTGAGAGCTGGGTTTCGAGACCCTCGACCCGTCTCGCCACTGTCGAGTGACTGACACCGAGCGAGGCCCCCGCAGCGCGCACAGAGCCCAGTCGAGCGAGCGCGAGGAAGTGTCGTACGTCGTCCCAGTCCATGGGTGGTCTTATCTCACGCTCCCGCGGTCAGGCCCTGCAGATCGCGCACCAGCTCGCTGTAGGCCACCGCACTCAGCTCACCGACGGTCGCCCCCCGGGCGTTGTACGCGGCTCCCCGGCGGCGAAGGGTGACTGCGCCGAGCTCCTGGTCGGGGCTCTCGGTGAGGGCTCCGGCGTACAGGCCCGACTTCAGCTCGAGCTCGGCGGTGTAGTCCCCGACCGGCTTGGAATACTCCCAGATGATCCCAGCATCTTCTGGATATCCTCGGTTCCAACCCCGCTTGTCGAGGCCCACCACCTTGCCCCACGGGACCGTCTTGCCCTGCACGACCTCCAACTTGGCGAGGCCGCGCTCACTCGGCTCGGGAGCGTAGGTGTCTCGGCCCAGCTGCGCAAAGGGCTGGATCAGCTCATAGTCGGCCAGCACCTCTCCCCAGGCGCGGGTCTCGGCCTCGTCCAGTTCCAGCGCATGGGGAACGCCGAGGACGGCGTCGGCAGCCAGGGTCACGGAGTCGTCTTCGCGGTCGGCGAAGGTCCGGTCTTCGGCGACCCGGAAGGTCTGGGTGAGCCGCCCCTCGGTGTACACGCCCCAGACCAGCCGCCGGACCAGGTTGATCATCAGGGGATGGTCGACGATGAACGCCCGGAAGACCCCAACATCCCACCGCCGCTCCGCGCACATGGCGTGCTCGAGCCGGAAGATCTGCGTCTTGGCGACAGTCCGCACGTCCTTCTTGATGGCCTTCCAGACCGCAGCCGCTTCCTTGGCCTTGGCGGCGTCATCGGACTGATTGGGCTTGGGCAGCGACTTTCGCGCCTTGCCGGACCCGTCGACCACGAAGGGCGCGAGGTATTCGGAGAACCCGACCTTGAAGCTCCGGGGTCCGAAGTCGAGAACCCGCGACCCGTCCGGGTCGAGGCCGCAGTCGGGCACGAGCCGATCGGCGAGCTCGAGCTTGGTGAGTCCACGGGCGTCGGCGATCTCCTCGATCTTCTCCCCCGCCTTGGTGCGCAGGCCCTTGTATTTGAGCTTCTGAGAGATGCCATGCAGGTGCATCAACGCCACATCGGAGCCGATGCCCGAGAGCACATCGAGCCCGGCCACGGCGCGCGGATGTGCCGCTTCTCCCGGCCACTTGCGGATGAATGGCGTGAGCTTGCGCGCCGTCTCGGCATCGCCCCAGACACCGAGATATCGCAAGGCCCAGTCGCTCTTGCTGTCGGAACCCGCGGCCATCCAGGCCTCGAACAGGCTCCATACAAAATTCGCCCGCGAGTCCTGTGTCAGCGCGTCTTCGAGGGCGGCGATCCCGGCGTAGGGCATCTCGGCCGGGGCCATCGCCATCATGGTCGCGATGTGCGCGACCGCGGTGCCCGGCACTGAGTTGCCGTTGGCCAGCTTTGGCGCCGTGACTGCGCCGGGGTCGAACCACACCGGCAGTTTCGGTGGCTTCTTTGGCAGGTTGAGGAGCGGATCCATGCTGTGCAGCGCCGCGATCGCGGTCGCCACTTCGGACGGATAGCGGCTGGCGACTTCGGAGACCACCTCCGCAGAGATCAGGCGCAGGCCGATCTCGGCGCCCGGGCGGAGCTTCCCGTCCTTGCCCAGGGCGATGGGAATCAAGCCGTGGGCCGCGGCGTCGGGGAAGTCCTCGACCCACCGCTGCGCGACCCTCCGGCCGGACTTCGAGAGCAACGCTTTCGCCACGTGAGGCGCCAATCGCGGCGATCGAACTCGAAAACTCCCAGCGACCGTCTCAGTGGCGGAGTAGGTATTGGCGAGGATCTTGTCCAGCGCGGGGAGGCCGTGCTTGGCCAGGGCCTCGAGGTGATAGGCCCGATCCGACCAGTCGTCGTGCTTGTGTCTGTAGCGTTGGGCCTCGCCGGGCTTCCAGTCGAGGGTCTCGACGCCCGGCCACGGAACCGGGTCGACGGCGATACGCACCCGCTTTGGCGCTTTGTGGCCGATCCATGGCGGGTTCACCAGCAGCTGGGGGAGCTCGGCCGCATCTGCAACGGGACCGCGGTCCGTGTCCCGGACGGCGTCGATAGCGGCCGTGTCGTCGCCCGACAGAGTGTCCATGAGCGCCGCGGCGATCTCGTCGTTGCCACGTACCATCTGCTTGAACAGCGCCTTGTGTTCCCCGTGCCCGATCAGCGCCGGGATCCCGGTCCACGGATTCTCCAGCAGGGCCTTGGTCGCCGCGGTGCGCACTTTCTTCTCCTGCTCAGAGTCGAGCTTCTTCACCACACTCGCGGCGATGAGTGCGCTCGGCACACAGGAACCCGCCCGAATGAAGGCGACCGGCTCCTCCCACGAGGCGCGATCGATCAGCTGCGCGAGGACCGGAGCCCCCTCCATGCCGAGATTGTCGAGCAAATCGCCGACCCAGGCATCTACGCCGTTGACGTTCCGGATGACGGAGACGATGGCGGAGCAGACATCCGCTGGGAGCAGCCCAAACAGGCCGATGTGGCGCCCATTGGCGTCGGCAGCCGTCGCTTCCCGTGCCCAGTCGCGGTCCTCGAAGGCATACGCGGTGGCGGTGAGCACACCGGTCACCGGGTGGCGGTTGCGAACCTCTTCGGCCCACGCCCGCAGGGCCGTGTAGTCGTCCAGCGAAGACGCTGCGATATGGGCGCGGAGGATGCGCCACGCCTTCCAATTGGGCACCTTGTCGTCGCATGTCTCCATCGTCATGTTGGCGCGATTCGGCGCCCACTTGCTCTTGAAAAAGGTCGAAGCGACCAGGGCTTCGAGTGCCCACTGAAGCCCCATACGGTCAATGAGGGCTCCGACCATGAACTCGCCGTACTGGACAGCCAGGCCCAGGGCGGCCAGCTCCAGATCCAACGGTCCCTCCGAGGGCTCGGGAACGCTCAGCCAAGCGGCGGCCCGCCCCGTGAGGGCCTGGATCGCGCTCGGCGTCGGAGACTTGAATCGCATCTCGAGGGTTGCCCCGCGGCGCCGGCGGTCTCCTCCTTTCCAGTACTTGGTGAAGCTGACCTTGGGAGCCTTCGGGCCGTCTGCGCGCTTGGGGCTCACGGTCTTGCGCAGCTTGGACGTCCAAGCGATCTCCGTGGGCGCCTCCAGCTCACTGGGTGGCCGAGCGACGACCGGTGGAGCCGGGGCTGCAGCCGGTTGGGGGGCGCCAGACCCGGCGATCTCCGCGTAGCCCTTCATGCTCTTGGACCTGATCTGCTTCGCCGCCTCCGCCTCGGCTTTGGCGTCGGAAGCGAACTCCTTGGTCTTGGTCTGGCCGTTGGCGCCGATGCGCCCCCAACGGGTGGTCACCTCGGATCCGGAGACCACGACCTCCCAGAACTTCGAGGACTTCGCGCCCACGTACTCGAACCGTCGCATCCAATCTCCCCTCTCCGCGGCTACCCAACATAGCCAGCGTCAGAAGGGCAGCACCACCGAGACGGTCCCCTGCCCGGCCAGGCGTACCGGCTCCTCGCCAAAGAGGGCGTAGACCCGTAGGTCGGCCTCGATCATGACCTCTTCGGACTTGAAGATCTCCAGACCGACATCGGGTCCGACGATGAAGCTGTGGCTTGGCTCCAAGTAGGCCCAGCCAGCGCGCACACCGAGGTAGGGATTGAGAAACTTCCGCCTTCCCCGCCCAAGAAAGTCCGAGTAGACCGCGGTGCCCAGCGTCGCCGACACCCCAGGTCCGGAGGCCTCGGTGCCCGGGTACAGGTCGAGGTCGACCGTGAATGCCCGATGAAACAGCATCGTCAACCCACCGCCCACGTAGGTCCGATCGAGGCTGGACCCGTCCATAGTCGCGAGCACGGTGAACCGAGGTCCCGGATGGAACTTGGCGTGGGGCGCCAGAGTGGCCTCGTCGTGGCGCCGCAGATCGACCCGGAAGCTCGCCATCTCGGCGCGGTCGGACAGATCCCGCTGATCGGCTACAAGCTGGTCGGCCTCCTCGCGGATTCGCTCCAGCTCGCGCTCGATCTCGAGGATCTCCTCCAGCGTGATGCCTTCGGTCTGGAGGAGCCCCTGGAGCCGAGTTCGGGTGATCTCCAGGTTCTCCTGTGCGATTTCACGATCGACGACTACGTCCTCCACCCGGGGACTACTCACCGATCGGTGTTCGATGTGTCCAGCGGCCTCTAGCGTCTCGACGAGTGGGTCGACCTGATCGAGAGGCACGCGGACAACGATGAAGCCGTTGCCGAGGTCCCCCTCCCAGCCCGTAAACTCCTCCTCCACGACGTAGCCACCGGCGCGGACGACGTGATTGCGCACCTGGTCGGCCGCCGACGGGACACTCGGCACCGCCAGTTCGAACTCGGCGTTGACCGTGACCAGGTCGTCGGCCTGCGCAGTTCCGCAGAGCATCAGGCAAAGGGGGACGACGATTCTGGCGATCATGGCTGCCTCCACTGTCACCGGACAATGTGCACATCGTGCGCCTTGGTGTCCCTTACTCGCGCTTACACCACCACGCGGAGGGTATGGTCTGCTCAGGAGATCAGATGTCACTGGATTACTACGCCTCTCGGGCACGATCGCCACTGGACGCGAAACGCCTCATGAATGCGGAGCAGGTGGACGGCTGCGACCTCGACCTCAAGGCAGTGCGAAAGATGTTGCTCGACGTGCTGGATGGCGACATCGATGCGCCCGAATTCGGGGAGATGAATTGGGAAGCCCCAGAGGACACGACCGCAGCGGCCCCAACGTGGATGCCCGCGGGCATGGAGACCCCCAAGGGCTACGTACAGGCGGTGATCGGCCCGCAGATGGTGGCCCTGCATACCGGTTTGGTGGCGAGCGAGGCCTGCAAAGCCCGCATGCGAGCGGTGATAATAGGTTGCCAGGGTCTGGGCTTGCGAGTCTACGATGCCCAGCGGGGCGACTGGATACCCCCTCTCTGACAGGGCACTACTCCCCGGCGAAGGGCGCCTGGGCAACCAAGCCAAACGCCTCGAGTCCCTCCTTCTTGGAATAGGCGCCGGAGTACCAGATGCGGCCATCCAGCTCCTGGCGGAGGCAGTAGCGCACGAAGTCCTCGAGGTCGCCGATGATGACGAACTCGGAGCCGCTCACTGCGCGAACCCGGTTCTGGCGGTCGACGAGGAGCATCGAGCCGTACTCGTTGGTCATCAGCGCGCGCAACCCTCCCGGAGGCCACTTGAGGGACCCGGAAACGTAGAAGAAGTCGCCCGCAGCCGCACGCCCGAGTACGCCCCAGTCCGACATGTTGGCAATGCCGTGGCCACTCTTGTTCCCGAACGCCCGCAGTGGACTGAGCCATTGGGGGAGCCCACGAACGCTCTCCTTTTCCGGGACCTCGACCTTCAGACCGCGTTCCTCCCAGATCAGGTGCTTTCCACCCTGGAGTTTCCAGGAGCCCTCTGCCGCCAACTTCTCGAGCTCGGCCCACTCGGGCCACGCCTGTCGGTGCTTGGCCAGTCTCTTCAGCCAGATCGCGAGGACCTCGGAGGTCCGATCTGGAGCTGTCTCCGCGCCGCCGGACTCGAGCCACGCCACCAGGTCGGGCTTTTCGTATTTTCGCGCCATGTCCAGCAGCGTCATGTCCCGGTCGATGACTGCGTTCAAATCGAGGCCCTTTCCAGCCAGCTGGCGGAAGGTGTCGACCTGATTCCGGTGAATCAGCATCGCCAACGAGCTGCGCGGATACCCGGCCTCGTTGAGGCTCTTCACAGTCTTCAGCTGCTCAAGTAGATAGTCGATACAGTGAGGTACTTTGGCCGGGTCCGAACTGATCAATCGCTCCAGATCGACCGTGCCGGTGGCCACCAGGATCTGGAAGATCTCCACATCGTCGCGAACGTCGAGCAGGTCGTAGGCCGTACGCTGTACGGCCTTGGTACCGCCGGCGATCAACATGCGAACGACCTCGGTTCGCCCCCGTCTCGCCGCATCCTGGATGGGGGTACGGCTGCCTTTGTCGATGGGATGTCCCGCCTCGAGCAGTGCGGCGACCGCCTCGGTGTTGCCCGCCCGCGCGGCGATCTGGAGAGGGGTGATGAGCTTCTTGTAGTACGTGTCGCCATCGCCCTTGAACTTGGCGAAGTCGGCCCCCTTCTTCATGAGCGCACGCATGTCGTCCGCCGACCCGTCTATGGCCGCGAAACCGAGCTGGTAGTGCTTGTTCAGCTTCTTCACCTCGGCGCCCCGTTCCACCAGGCGACGACAGAGCTCTACCTGTCCCTTCATCAAGGCCAGCTGCAGGGGACTCTTGTGCCGCGGACGTCGGAGGTTCGGATCGGCGCCCGCCTCGAGAAGCATGCCCGCGAGCTCCGGCAAACCGCCATCTCCCAGGGTGCCGGTGCTCTCCTTCAGCGCCACGGTGAATGCCGAATCTCCGTCCTCGGAGGGGCCATCAGGCGACGCCCCGGCATCGAGAAGGGCGCGCACGACCTCCGTCTGATGCAGCGAAACGGCCACCGCGATCCAGGTCCGCCCGTGCCGGTCGAGGGCATCGAAGTTGGCACCGACCTCCGCCAGCAGTGCGATCTGAGGAGGCTTGCCCAGGACCATCAGGTCATGGGCCAGCTCGGTCGGATCGGCGCCTCCATCGAGCTTCTTCTGGAGCGATTCCACTCCGTCAAGTCCAAACATTACTTGTTCCGCTTCTTGTCGAACTTGAGCAGCTTGAGGAACTCCGGAGTCGACTTCCAGCGCCAGGGGTCCGTTCCGTCGTGATCGATCTTCCAGATGTACTGGTAGGAACCTCGATTCGCGAGATCGACACAGTAGTAGTATTGCGTGGTTTCGTTGTACGCGATGACGGCGAGCAGGTGGCGTTTGCCCTTCACCATCACATCGAAGTTCTCACTGGCCTGCACGATCTCCAGATTGTCGCGCTTCTTCTCGTAGCCCTTGATGCCGAAGTACAGCCCGTTCGGGGTCCGCAGCCCACTGTAGAGGGCCCATGAAGGCCCGCCCGGAAGTGGTATTTCGCCCTTGGGATCCTCCCCTTCCCAGTGCCCGCCCCGCTCTCGGCTGTAGTACGTCGGGTGCTTGGGGTCCCCGAGGGTTCCGATCTCCAGGCCGAGCTTCTGCAGCTGCTCCGACGTCGGCGTGTCGACGCCTTCGTAGATGTACGGCGTGAGCGCTCGCCCGGCCGCCGTCTGAAGTTCCCGGGCGCGGTTGGCGATCTCGGACCACGGGTGATCGATGAAATGCACGGTCGAGTCCGCCAACTCGTCCGTGGTGAGGCCCATGTAGTGCGTCAGTGTGTACATCCGATACCGCATGTCGTTGGTCTTGGTCCGGTGGATCATGCAGTCCACGAGAGCATCGACGCATGGCTCGCCGATAGCGCCCAGGTTGTTGTTGAGCGCCCCACCCGCTCCGCCGTGCAGCTTTGCGTTCTTGGTGGCGAACATCGCGATCAACAGGGCCTGGGCCGCGGTCCTCAGATCGCTATCGGTGTCCTTCCGCCACGGGGCCTTCATGACCATCTTGGCGACGTGACCCTGGGTCTTCTTGTCGAGCCGCGGGAGGAGATCTGCGAGTTCGGTGACGAAGGTGACATCCCGAAGGAGGCCCTCCTCCGCCGTCTTTCGATCCTTGCCGCGCAGGGTGCTGGTTTGCTGGAGTTTGTCGACTGCCGCCATGAGAATGCCCCTTGTCCTTGGATGTCTTCAACGTATCGGGCGCGGTCGACGCAGAGTGTGTCAGCGTGTCTCAGGCTGTTTCGGCGCTGAGGCATACTGTCGTCCTCCCAGTCGGGTCCCCATGAGCGCGACGCTGCCAGAGCCAGAGCCAGAACGTGTTCGCTCGCCCTATATCGGCGGTCCGATCTACGACTCAGTGTTGTTTGTTGGGGCGCCTGTCCTGTGCATCGGCCTGATCTGGATCTTCTGGAACACGGGGATGGTCCGCGAAAATGGTGGCAATCGCGTGGCCTCCTTCTACCTCAACACCCTGCTCACTGGGCACCTCCTGGTGACTTTGGTTCGCAGCCACGGCAACCAGACCCTCTTCAAACAGTTTCCCCTGCGCTTCACCGCGGCGCCGATCGGCATGTACATCGCACTGCTTGTCTTTCCGAAGTTCCGATTCTTCATGAATGTGGTCCTGAACTTCTGGGGCCACTGGCACGCCTTTCAACAGACCTTCGGACTCGCCCGGATCTACGACACCAAAGTCGGCAACCCACCCGCCGAAGGGCGAACCCTGGATTTCTGGCTCAACGTCGTCCTCTGGATGGGACCGCTCCTGGCCGGGGCCACCTATTACGGGCAGGCGCAGCTCCTGGGCGAGGATCTAGCTCCCCTTTTCCCCGGAATGAAGCAGTCGGTGCCGGCCTATGCGGCGCTGTACTCACCCTGGATGACCCGGGTGGTCGTCGCCGGTAGCATCGCCTTCGTCGCGTACTACATCTACCAATACCGTCTCCTGTACAAAGCCGGACACGGGGTCTCGCGGATGAAAGTCGGTCTCCTCGTGTGTACCGGACTCGCGTTGATCCTGGGTCATGGATTCAATCCCGGACACCAGGGCCGCTTCCTCACCGTCGTCTTCCACTACTGGCAGTACTTCGCCATTGTCTGGATCGTGGAGGGCGCGAACCTCACCAGGCTCTTCCGTCTCGACGGTTTTCGCGCCGGACGCTGGATCACACTGGCCATCTTCCTCACAATTCCCATTGCAGTGGGGATGTGGCTGAGCTCGCACTCCATGGATGCCCCGTGGCGGCAGTCGGGTGTGATGCTGCTGTCTCTGATGCACTTCTGGTACGACGGCTTCGTCTGGTCGGTTCGAAAGAAGATGGTCTAGCTGGGCGGGCTGAGGGCAACGGGGCACTCGACCCTCCACAGATCATCCATCCAAAGCAGCCGAAGCAGCAGGGTTTGACTGATGCTGGTGTTGCCTACCAGGCCCTTGCTGTTCATGGGTATGCCCACCATGGTCACCGATACAGTGACGCCGTCCGACCGCTCCTCCGCGACGGATGCGGTGACGCGGGACAGGCTCGCGAACCCCGCCTTGTGTGTGTACGGGCAACGGTCCTGGAGAAGGTCGTAGGCGGCCTTCTTGTCGTCCATGACCAGGAGCTTGATGTAGGTGGTGGCGACCTGCTCCGCGCTCATGGTGGAACACGCAGCCAGGAGGCCTGAAAAGAGGAACAGGGCGGCGCAGTGGGCTGGAGATCTCATGTCGCCCGACACACTATCATCCGGGAAAGCACGCCTGAAAGGTCCTGAGAAGGGACAGCTTGCCCCGCGGCCGAAGGCGCCCCATCAACACATCGAGGACGATGCCCCACAGCGGTCGCTGTCCGTTCACAATGGCGAGCCAGGAAGCCGAATCGGCGGTGAGCTCGAGGTCGGCGGTGCCCTGATGTCCACCCTGGACGTCGATCGCCCCGTCACGGATCTGCACCGTCGCCAGGTGCGACTCCCCTTCGGCCTCGGTGAAGCGAAGGTGGTAGACCGCGTCGAGGTCGCCAGCCGCGCGCGCGCTGAACCGCAACGGCATCCCCCAGAGGAAGGCGGGAATGGTCGCGACGCGGAGGCCATTCTTCACGCGGCGAATCCGCTTGTGGGGAAACCGCTTCCGGGTGTGGGCCTCGGCATCGGATCCGCGAACGACGTAGATGTCTTCTTCCTTTTGGGTGAGGGGCTTCAGGACCTCCTTCTTGAACTGGGCGCGGTTGTCCAGGAATGGACCCAGCACGTCGTCCCCAGCTGGACACACGGCCATGCAATACGCGGCTTTGTAGTTGGCACCGTACGTCAGGCTCTGCCACATCGACACGGTCTCGTCATCGCGCACCTTCTGGTGTAGCTCTCGAGCACTGCCGGCATCGGCGAGGGTGTCCACGAAGTCGACGAATCCACCCATGAACTCCCGGTAGTTGTGGGTGTAGCAGGCGCTGAAATCGAATTCCCCGGTCTTGGAGACCGCCCCCACCGGACACGCTCCGACGCAGAGCTTGCACTCGATGCAAGGGTCGTAATCGAGCGTTTGGCCCGCCTTGGAGATGGCGCGATCGACCAGGACCGTCCCGAGGAGCACAAAGCTTCCGAACTTCGGGTGGATGAGGTTGCGGTGCAGGCCCATCACACCGAGTCCAGCCGCCTGGGCGACCCGCTTGTGGCTGACGACCCACATGCGGCCTGGCCACTCCTGCGCCTCCATCGGAAACGCCATTGCGGGATGCATCGCGCGGACTCCCTGGTCTTCGAGGGCGCGCACGATGCGGTGGGCGATGTCGTCGATGTCGTGTCCGACCTGGTGGAACTCGACGTTGGCCACCGATCGCGCCGGGCTCCGCACATTCTCCCGAGCCATGCGCTTGGTGATGGCGATGGCCCAGCGGGCGGCCGGGAAAGCCCCGTCGATGGGCTCGCGTTCTTCGGCCAGGTCGGGATGAGCCAGATCGACGAAAGCCACGTCGTCAGCACCCGCCTGGAGGCACAACTCCCGCAGCTCGGCGGCGTCGAGCACGTCGGGCGGACTTTCGCTGGGGCCCCTCTTTCGATAGGCAAGCACCGAAGGGTGTTCCGAGAGCTTCACTCTCTGAATGGTCATCTCGCAGTCCTTTGTTGTATATACAACTTTTAAGAGTTCTCGTGTACTGGGTCGGAAGTGGAGGGCGTCAGGATGCGTCGTGAAGCCGGGCGCTCATATCGAGCAAGGCCCGCTCACCCTCGCTATCAATCAGCTGCCTCGCACTGGCCTGGGCAGCCCGCCACGCGGGGAGAATGGACTTCAGCAAGCTACGGCCGCCGTCGGTGACGTACAGGTGCTGGCTGCGTCCCGACGCTTCGATGCGGATGTACGAGGCGCTGTGGAGGTGCTTGAGGTTCCTGCTCACACTGGACTTCTCCAACCAGAGGTATTGGCCGAGATCTCGCGCGGTCGCGCCGGGAACGGTGGCGATGGCGACGAGCAGGTTCAGCTGGGGTGCGGTGATCTCGAAGGAACGAAAGGCGTCGGCGTAGATTCGCGTGAGCGCGCGATCCACCATGCGTGCCCGCAAAGCCAGGCAACCTGCGGCGATCTCGACAGCGGGTTCGGAGGGGGTATCGCCCATGAGTTGTATATACAACCAATCGGGCGGGAGCGCAACATCGGGTCAGGACGGCGGCACATTCAACTGCGTGTCAGAACGAGTCCGGCCCGCGTTTGGCCACCCACGCCGCGATCAACTCCAGCTTCTCGGCGTGACCCGGCGTGTGGGATTGTTCGGCGAATTCGAGCCCATAGCGCACGGTTGTCTTGGATTCCCGGGTGCGGTGACGGAGACGGGCCGGAAGCTCCAGGGCGACAGACTCGCCGGGTAGGAGCAGGTTGACCTGGACCAGGGTCACCGGCTGCGGCGGCTCGGTGCCAATGACGAGCTCGACCGCCAGTCCCGACGCGCTGATGTCGAGCAGCTTTGTCGGAACGGGCTCTCCCCGCGCGGAGTCGTGAGCCTGCACGGTCACCACGGCCTTCTCCTCTGGAGAGGGGCTGGCGCGAGGTGCCCGCCTCCGGGCTGCCATGGGCGTCATTTGCCCGCGCTGGGCGGGGATCTGGTTTACGTCCGTGAAGTGGAGCTCGACCACTTCGGTGTCGCCGTCGCTCCAGGGCCGCCCGACGATCACCGGCAGCAGAATGACCTCCCCAGAATCGGGGTTCGTCCACTTGAAGATCGCGTCCTCACCGGCGTGGAAGAACGTCTGCTGGGCCGGCAGCCGCACCCGGGCCCGCTGCGGATTCACGTCCTCGACCACACAGGGAACCTCCTCGCTGCCCTTGTCGGTGTGCACGCGGTAGGCACCGATCGATTCCCCGTCTCCAGCTGCCATGGACCGTCCTCGGTTGGAGTCTACCCGGGCGCCGTCGCAGAGAGGAAGTCACCCACGGCGATGTGAACCTGGTAGACACCGGCTGCAGACGCGATGATGTGCCCGCCACCCTCGATGATGACGAAATCGTGCAGGTTGTTCACGACTTGGCGGATCTTCTCCTCGAGCGGGCCCACCGGAAACAGAATGTCCTCGGCCCCGGCGATGACCATCGTCGGCGCCTGGAAGTCGGCGAAGGCGTCGGCGTCGAAGATCGGAAGCGCAGCGTACCGGGTGTGGACATGCGTAGAGACGAGCTCCATGTGCTCATACCAGTGGGCGCCGAGCTCGGTCCGGGTAGCAGCCAACAAATCGACCATGCCCCGCACCGCTGCGGCGCTGCCGGTGACACCCATCCAGTAGCCGTAGAACGTGAGCTTCATCCGGTTGCCGAACGAGCTGCCCACCAGACCTCCGGGGGTCAGGAGCAGCGCTCGAGAGATGCGATCCGGGGCGTAGCTCGCCGTCTTCAGGATAATGAACGCACCGAACGAGGCCCCCATCATGCCCACCCGGTCGAGACCGAGACCGTCGAGGACCTCGACCATCCACTCCGCGAAGGAGGTGTCGTCCCGGTCCATATAGGTCTCGGCACTTCGGTTCGGCTCTCCGGGGACGTCGACGAAGAAGCACCGGTGGCTTCGAGTGAGCCCCGCCAGCATTCCGGCCATCTGCATGGCGTTGCCACTGATCCCGTGCACGATCATCAGCGGCGGCCCGTCAACCGGCCCGGCGACGAGCAGGTGGGTCTCTCCGACACTCGTCTCGACGTACACCGACTCGGCCTCGAAGTCGATGAGCGCCAGCCACCGATCGTAGAAGGCCAACACCAGCTCTCGGCCGGCGGGGGTCTTGTAGATCGACCCGCTCATCCCGCGAAGAGACTCCAGATCTTGTCGACGATGCCGGTCGGCTCCTCGGGCTCGGGCGGCGGCGGCGGGTCCGGCTTCGCGACCCTGGATGCGAGGAGCTCGACCATGTCGGGTTCGAGCAAAAAGCCACCGCAACCGTCACAATATTCGAGACGAATGGTGCGGGTGCGCACCTTGTAGAACTCCTCGTTGCACCGTGGACAGTAGGTGTGCAGCGGCACGTCGCAGTGTTCTTCGTCGGATTCGTCGACCTCGCCGCCGCACACTGCGCACTCGCCGCGCGGTCGCACCCAACGGACCATGCGTTCCTCGGTGCCGGTGCTCAACGGCGCGGCGGCGTCGAACTCCCCCGCATCAAAGAAGATGGATCCACATCCGGAGCACACATCGACGTGCAGGCCCGAGCGCGACTCCTCGATCAACTGACTGGTACAAAACGGGCAAACCACGTGTGTCCCCTCCCCGTTCCGAAGCTATCACTGCCCCTCGGTCGAGAGCCCGAACTTCTTGATCAGCCGCGCCAATACGTGGCGATTGCGGAGCCCGAGCTCCTTCCACACCGGCTCCTGCCTGCCTCCATGCCGGTCGAGGGCCGACTGGATGGCCTCGGGCCCCAGGGTCTTCGGATCCACGCGGGCCACCGGAGCGGGGGCGCCCTGGGAAAGAACCTTGGGGCACACATCCAACCAGCCACCGGAGCTCGCTCCCGCGCACTCCCAGAGCAGGTGCTTGAGCTCTCGCATGTGGGTCGTATATCGGTACGTGATGAGCTTCTGGACGAGTCCTGGCGTGAGTCGAGGATGCCCGCCCGCAAAGAAGCGTGTCTCGAGATCGGTAGACGTACGGGCCATACCGCGCAGCAGGTGTCGGGCAAGCAAGGGAACATCCTCGGGCCGGACCGCCAGGCCGGGGACCGAGAGCTGCAGCGGCATCCGGGCGCGAAAGTCGAACTTCAGCTCGTTGGCGTGGCGGTTCGTCGCCCCGATGAAGCGCAGGTCGCTCCGTCGGCTGCGGCTCTCACCGAGTCGCTGGTACTCGCCGTTGTCCAACACCCGCAGCAGGTGGGCGTGGTGCTCGGGTGGTAGCTCGCCGATCTCGTCGAGGAACAGGGTGCCGCCGTGGGCCTCACCGACCAGGCCGGCCCGCTCGGGCATGCCCGGGTTCGGGTAGTTGCGAAGGTTTCCGAACATCTCCGCATCGACCAGGCCCTCGGGAATCGTCGCCGCGCTCCGGGAGACCAGGGGCCCGCGTCGACGCGCGGAGTGGCGGTGAATCCCCTGGGAAACGAGCTCCTTGCCGCTCCCGCTCGGCCCCAGGACCAGGGTGTGCTCTTCGGCGCCGGCGACGAAGCGCACGCGACCGCGTAGCTGCCACGCCGCGGGGGATTCGCCGATGATGCCGTCGCCGTCGGGCTGTCCGAAGCCAAAGTCCTCGGCCACGGGCGGGTGGATCTGGAACTCCCGCGGCCGTCGAACGACGAGCAAGACGGCGACATTTCCAAGCTGAACCAGGTCGCCCTCGCCGACTCCGGCCTCGGACTGCTCGACGCCGTTGACCAGCAGGGCCGTTCGACCCGTGTTCCGGAGTCGCCAGCGCCTGCCGTCTCGACGAATGGCGAGCTGCTCGCGGGACAACTTGTTCGAGTGCAGGGCGCTCTGTCCGACCCACCCGGACGGTCGCTGGGGGCCAAACAGCCCCGCAGAACGCCCCAACTTGCCGGATCCGGGCGCAAAGAACGCAACTTCGCCCGTCCTCCCCGGCTCGTCTGCACTCCACACCAGACACATCGCCAGCTCGTCGGCCGGGAGCGGTGGAACGTCGCCATCGGGCAGGCCCTGGTCGGCGAGAGTCTCGGTGGTGTTGGCCATCGAGAGCCAACTTATCAAGTGCTAGAGTCGCCCGGTGAGCGAGACGCCTACAGAGTTGATTGGCGGGCGCTATCGCGTCCAGGCCGTCCTCGGAGAAGGCGGCATGGGCGCGGTCTATCGCGTCTGGGACGAGAACCTTCAGGTCGTGCGGGCGGTCAAGGTCCTGCACGCGGCGCGGACCCTCAAGGAGGATGCCAGACAGCGCATGCAGAACGAGGCGAGGGCCATGGCTCGCCTCCGGCACCCGAACGTCGTCGTGGTGCACGACGTGGTCACCAGCGAGAGCGGCGACATGTTCCTGGTCATGGAGCACGTCGAGGGTGGCACGCTCGAAGATCGGCTCAACGAGCGCGGAACGGTCGATGCCATCGAGGCCATCACCTGGATGGTCGACGTGCTCAAGGCGCTGGAGCTCGCCCACGACGAGGGCATCATCCACCGCGATCTGAAGCCCTCGAATCTCTTGATCGGGCCCGACGGCGTCAAGCTCGCCGACTTCGGGATCGCCCAGCTCGCCGACGCCGACGAGACCCTGACCCAGGAGGGTATCGGCATGGGCACGCGCCCCTACATGCCCCCGGAACAGTGGTACAGCGCGTCGACCGTCGATGGGCGAGCAGACGTGTATGCGGCCGCCGCGACGCTATACCGCCTGGTCACTGGGGAGATCCCGAAGAGTCTGTGGCTCAAAGACGCCTCCGACCCTACTTTCGCGTCCATCTCCGAGCCGCTGCGGAAGGTCCTGATCCGGGCCACCCGAACCCGTCCAGAGTCCCGACACGCGGCCGTCGCGGAGCTGCGGCTCGATCTGGAGAGAGCCCGGTCCATCCTCGAGGGAAACCCACCTCCCAAGCAGTTCCCCTGGGTGAGCTGCCTCCTGGTCGCGGCGATTCTCGGCGGGGGCTCCGCCCTGGTTGGAGGCGGGATGTTCGCCGCGTCCTTATGGCCCACCGCGACACCGAACCCGCCCCAGCCGCTCCCAGTTCCCACGACGACATCCGAACCGCCCGCAGCGCCCGAGCCAGAGCGCGATGCCCCGCAGCCTGCCGTGAGGCCCGCACCGCAGCCCCGACCGGTCCCCGAGCCTATCGCCTCGCCCCCGCAAGCACCCGATCTGGCGCCAGATCCCGCTCCCGCGGTGCCCGAACCTGTGGTCGAGTTGCCGCAGATCAAGGCGTTCATCAACAGCCTGCCGCCGGGCGCAGAGATTCGACTGGACGGTGAGAGCCTGGGAAGTACACCCTTCGTGGGACGGCTGCCCGAGGGCGAACACGCTGTCGAGCTCCACTGGGAGGGTCAGATCGCCGTGCGTCGAGTCGTGCAGATGACGGGAGAGGAGTATCGATTCTGCTGGGACACCCGCATCGGGGCGGTATGTCCGCGCTGATCATCGCGTGGGTCGCCGCGGCATGGGCCGCACCGGTCGTGGTGAGTGGCGAGATCTCTCCCGACAAGGCCGGCGACATCGAAGAGGCCATCGGTGAGTCGGCCGACGTCGTCCCCTGGGCCTCCCTCCGAAGCGGACTTCCCCGGCTACGATCTGGCGAGCGGGTCGAGGTGTGCGGAGGGACCGCGAGCGAGTCCCTCGAGAAGGTCATGGGAGAGCTCCAGAGCGCCCTGAACTATCTCGAGCTGGAGAAGGCCAGCGACCTCGGCACGCGCGCTGTGCAGGCGGCGTTGTGCGCGCCCTCGCCCCCACCGCCGCCGACGCTCGCCAGGCTGGAGCTGTTGTTGGGCGTGAGCGCATCGCAGCGTGAGGACGACCCCACCCCTCACTTCCGGGCTTCCCGAGCCCTGGATCCGGATCTGCCGTGGATCACGGACTTCGGCGTGGAGCCGCCCGCCGCGTTCTCGGAGCCCAGCGCCGCGCCAGACATCGATGTCGGCTGGGTCCCGGGCCCCCTCGACGCCTGGACTGTCGACGGGGGTCCCGCGTCGACCTCGGTGAACCCCGGTCGCCACTGGGCGGCGAGAAAAGGAGCCGGGCTGGTCGTCTTCGACGTCTCGAGTCCCGACGAGCTGGTGTGGCCTGCAGCCTTCACGTCGTGGATGCCCGATCCCCGGGACAGAGCGCAGGCAGCGGCGCTCTCAAACTTGATGTCGGTGTCCCTCGGAGAGGGCGAGGTCGCCTATGTGCTCCACGATGGCGAGTTGTACCGCGGCACCACCGGAAACCCCGTTCTGCGGCCCCTCGAAGCCGATGAGATCCGCAAGCCCTTCCGCTGGCCCCGCGCCCTGCTCCTCGGCTCGGTCGCGGTCGCGGGTGCGGGAGGCGTCTGGACCGGGATCAGCTACTCGAGCGCGCAGCGGGCCGTCATCGGGATGGAGGAATCGAACAACTCCGATGCCTTTCTGCGGGCCGACGCCGACTGGGCCGACGCGACCCGACAGGTGCGGACAAGCCGCTGGGTCGCCGCCGGTGGGGGCCTGGCGCTGGCGGTCTCGATCCCCCTGGACCAGATCTGGTGGCCCCGGAGGCGCCAATGAGGTGGCTGTTGCTGCTGGCGTCCTGCGTTCCTCCGCGTCCCGTGGGGCACCTCCACGATCCCGACCACGACTTCGACGGAGACGGGTTCACCGAGAGAGACAACGACTGCGACGACAGCGATCCCACCGTCTCTCCGGTCGGATTCGACTGGTGTCTGGACGACATCGACTCCGACTGTGACGGTGAGCACCTCGACTGCACGGTCGAGGTGAACGCCACCGATCCAGAGGAGATCCGCGCCTGGGGGTTTGGGCGCGACGTCACCATCTCGACCCGCGGCATCCTGTGGATCGGCAGCGACACCCGTGTGATCACCCGAATCGACCTGACGACGGGAGACCGCTCGGAGCTGAGCCTGCCGGAGAGTCAGGAGGAGCCGTTCAGTGGATACCACGCCACGGCCTACGACCTGGGCCGCTACCAGGAAGACCTGATCGCGGCCTCGACCAGGGCTTCGGGCGGAGCGCTCTTCTTCCTGCCGGACTCGGCAACGGGAGAGGTCGACCCCTCGACCCCATCGTTCACCGGCGTTCCCCTGGACAGCTTTCAGAACGCAGCTGTCTTCCAGGACGGGAACCTCCAGCTGGCCATCACTGTGCACAAACCGCCGAAGCTCGGTGCGCTCTACTTCCAGGATGTGCTACCGACGGAGCCATCGTCGATCGACTGTGGCATCACCGGCACCGAATGCACTTTTTTCGAGGAACTGCCGACCCCGGAGGACAACTTCAATTTCGGCGCCCAGCTGATCGACGGCGAGCAGTTGGACGGCGCCACCGGCGAGCTGGTGATCAGCGCCACCGCCATTGTCGCCGGTCCGCAGAATCTCGGCATCGTCTATCGCCTGCCATACGCCGACCAGGGGGACACCATCGAGACCGAACCGGCGTACACGACCGGCATGGGGGTGGACCTGCAGCCGGACTTCGCGCGGTTTCCGTTCGGAGACGGGCACCGTCTGATGGTCGCCTATCCGAACGGCTTCATTCGGTTGTACGACAGTGAGGACGAGATCGCGGTCCACGACTTCTCGGTCGGCATGGGTCGATCCCTCGAGGTGATCGAGCGCGATGAGGGACCGGCATTGGCGGCGTCTGGCTACCACCTCTTCGGCGTCAACCCGGAGACCGGGCAGGCGCTGTGGCGGGACAACAACGTCGGCGAAGTGCTCGAAGATGTCGGAGACGCCACCGATGTCGCGGCATGGGAAGACCCGAATTGGTCCCGCGGCTCCTTCGTGGTCAGCGACGCCACCCAGGGGGTAGTGCACTTCATCCGCGTGCCCACGGAGTACGACGACCTGCCTTGATGGATCAAGCGTTCCGGGTCACTGCAGTCACCTCGTACCGGGTATTGCAGACCGGCGTAGAGGCGAAGTCGACGAACGCCTCGCCCTCGCGGACGAGCTTGACGCCATCCACCGTAAACCAGCCCTCGGCGCCCAGGTTCGTGCCCTCTCCGTAGTCGTCCATGCCCACCAGCAGCGCCGGGTCGTTGAACAGATAGGCGACCTCGCCGTCGACGCTGGTCCGCCCGGTGATGGTCACGAAGTGATCGGTCACCTTGTCGATATTCGGCTCCCAACCCGCGTACGCCTCGAAATCCATACAGCTCACCCCGACGACCACCGGGTGACCCTTCTCGAGCTCGCTGTCGATGTAGGCCAGGGCCTCGGCAGCCAGGGCCCGATCGACCGTGACCCGCCCCTGGGCGTCCTCCTCACCATCCGTCAGCCACATCGTCTCTCCGCTCGCCGAGACCTCCCCATCGGTGGCGTCCGAGACCATGGCCGATGCGGTGTTGAAGCAGGCGGTATCTCCCGCGGTGTAGCCGTTCTGCCGGCCGAATTGCTCGTCGTATTGGCTGTGCCATTCCACGTCGATGACGACCTCGCCCTCGCCCGATGCGGAGCCGCCTTCTTCCTCTTCGGGAAGTTCGACGCCCGGCGGCTCCGGTCGCGCCGGTGCCTGAGTCGGACCATCCGGCAAAACCAAGACCATGCCCGGCTCGATGAGATTCGGATCGGCGCCGATGACCGCGTGGTTCAACTCGTAGATCTCGGTCCACCGGTAGGGGTCGCCCAGTTGCTCCTCTGCGATGCACCACAGGGAGTCTCCGGACTGGACCACGTAGCCGCTGACCTCCGGATCCTCGGCGATCTCCCCCGGCTCCGCGATGTCTGTGTCTCCGCCGAAGTCCGGAGTCTGGTCCTCCTCTTCGTCGTGGGCCTCTCCCTCGGAGTGCTCGTGTTCGATCTGCTCTCCCGGAGGGGCGTGGGTGCGGGCGGCGAGCTCCTCACGAAGGGCGTCACCGTCGGCGTCCTGAGCAGACAGGGCCGCCGCGAAGACCGACGACCAGGTGCCCTTGCAGTCTGCGGGATGGGCGAACCAGACGTCGATCTCGGAGTGCATCGCCGCGATGTTGGCCTCCATGGCCTCGGAACCCCCATCCCAGGTCGCGGCCAGAGAGGTGAGGATCGCTGTCGAGCTGTCCGTCGCCAGCGTGTCGGCCAGGGGCGCGAGCCAGGCGCCACCGTGGTCGTGGGCCTCCTCTCCGGAGTCGCTGGCGATGTCCGCCACCGCCAGCTCCACATCCGAGACAGCGGCCTCGGCAGCTGAGGTGACCGCCTCTGGATCGGCGACCACTGCGGGAACCGTGACCGTCGTCGCCCACGTCTCCTCGAGGTGGGCCTGAGCCTGCGCCAGCTCCGATCCCTGGGACTCGGAGACCACCGACTCCTCAACCTCGGCGAACAGGGCGATCGCCTCATCGGCGGCGGCGTCGAGGTCGTCGAAGGCGGCGTGGGCCGACTCCAGGGCGTCGTCGAGCAGGGCATCCGGATCCCCGTCGGCAACCTGGTGCTCGTTCGGGTCGAAGTCCTTGGCGAGGTCCGTGTGGGTGGGCTGGGTCATGGTCGAGGAGGTGGACGCTCCGTCGTCGGCGACATCGGTGTCTCCGATCTGGTTCTCGATGGCCTCTCCGAGCTGATCGATGAGCATCTGCTGGCCGACGAGCCACCACTCCTCCAGGTGCTTGCGCGCCTCCTCCCGAGCGTCGTCCTCCCAGGTCTTCAGGAAGTCGACGATCTCGTCGGAGACCAGGGGGACCCGATCCGCCCACGCGTACAGGTGGGAGATGGGCTCGAAGACCGCAAACGCGATCTGGTAGGCCGTCAGGAGTACATTCCCCTCTCCCATCGCCAATGCGAGGTCGTCGATGGTCGCCGCCAGCTCGTCGGTCGCAGCGGAGATCTCGGCGGCTTCTGCCTCCGCAGCGGCGGCGGCCTCTTCGTCCCCAAGCAGATCCGCCACCACGCCCTCGACCGTTGCGGCGGCTCCAGCTGCGGCACCAGCGGCCTCTACCAGGGTGGAGACGAACGGGATCAACGCCTCGAGGCCCCCGACCAGGACTCCGACGAGCGCGTCCTG
>Ga0315336_1002190_pt1 | contig 31413 bp, 26 predicted proteins | sample ASW5metaG_FD_204512 | JGI IMG/M metagenome (GOLD analysis project Ga0315336, IMG submission 204512) | Ammonia-oxidizing marine archaeal communities from Monterey Bay, California, United States - ASW #5 | ecosystem: Environmental > Aquatic > Marine > Intertidal zone | place: USA: California...
CTAATTTGCATTGGCTAACAGAAATCGGCTCGGCGTCGATCTAGCGGACTGTAATCTTTTCGTATCAGATTGACTAGAGTGCAGTTTTTCTGCGCACTTCCCCGCTAAGCCCAATCGCCTCCCAGGCAGAGGACCTGTTGAGAACGACTTGGTTTCGATTCGATACGCACTGCGTCTCTCGAACCGACTTCTCTGATGGCGACTCACTGGCTCCGTACCCTGGACATTGGGGCTTGCCTGCAGGGCAGCGAATCCCTTGCCGCTGCACGACGATTTCAGCGCGGGTATGAGCGGTTTCGGGCTGATATACACCATCAAAACCTTTGCTATCCCAGGTGCGTCCTGGTAGACTAGGGCTAGTTCCAGTTGGCATACGTTAGGGGAATCGCTAATGTCCTCCGGAAAGCTTGTTGAAAGCAACAAGAGCCACTGACGCTCTGTGTACTCGCTGCACAGGGTGACAGTGGCTTTTTTTGTCGATTACTCGCAACCAACTTTGCGAGATTCCGAGTCTGGATCGGCCACGAATTTACCAAGGACACTGCAGGTTAAACAATAGAGTGTCCTCTTTTCCTCGCTAACAAAAAGGGAGCTAAAACTCATGGCCTTAAGAAACAGTATCGCAGCGACAATAATGGGAATGACCGTTGTTGCGACAGGTATTTGCAATGCGAATAACAAAATACCTGACAATGTTGATACCGACTGGAGCTGGGAAGTCTTTGATCCATTCCCTGAATGGTTAGGTCCAAATGGCACGGCTGATGTTGGTCCACCGTTCTGGGCGGACAACAAAACTCTCGAAATCCCCAACCAAAATCTAGAGGATCATCACAAGAAGTTGTGGGTGGAAGTCGAATACACGGTGTTGCCCACACCCTTGCCGAGTGTGATTTTGAAGAGAGAAGCTTTTGGGGGTGATCCGGCCAGCGATGATGCGAGGCTCCCTTCTGTCGATGGCACAACCGCAACGTGGTTTTGGCCGCTTGCTCATTGTCCCGAGGAAGAAACAATCGTTTTCCCTGACACGAGCTTTCATGACTTAACTAACATAGAACACGTTAGAGTGGCTTCCACATGTATTGCTATTGTACCCGAGCCCACCACCTCCGCACTTGCCCTAACCGCACTCTGCTTGGCAATGAGCAGACGGCGGGCTTTCTAAGATGGCGGGCCGGTGTGAAACTCTGGCCCCGTATCCTGGACTTTGGGTCCTGCCTGCAGGACAGCGAATCCATTGCCGCTGTACGACAATCTCAGTGCTGACCTGAGCTGTCACGCCCGCTCTATCTATAAACCACCAAAATTGCTGGCATCATCCGGGATTTTCGGAGATACTTTGCGGTAACCATTACCATCGGCGAGATTCCAAAGGTGGGACCGGTTTCCGTGCATCGGAGTGGGAATTCCGGGACTATATGTTAGCCTGCCGCCCAAGAACGATGCCCGCCGCGAGGAGCCCCAATTGAAGTTGACAGTGATATGCCTGTTTGCGTTCATTCCAAGTTGTTTATCAAAGGCCGACGCGGCCGTGATCTTTGGCAATAACGGTTTGAACAACGGTTCGAGGTGGGATGCGGCTCCTCGAACGATCGGTGGCAACGAGCGTTCTTTGATGGGCGGGCTACGATATTCGCTCCAAGGTGGATCTTACGAAGATTATCGTGACTTGTTCAGTTGGCAGGGCACTGCCCCAAGCATCGCGGAATTCCAACAGGCGATTGAAGAATCGTTCGCGGCTTGGACCGTGTTAGATCCCGCCTCCGGTTTGGAAACCGATCTGACGTTCGTCGCCGACTTGTCAACTCCTGTGGCAGGGCCGGCCGCGAATATCGGTGTTAATGTAAACGGGGCGGAGATCGACTTACTGGCTGAAACCGATGGCGTCCTCTGGAATAGCGGAGACTCCAGTCTCCGTGCGGAAACATTCTTCAATACCTCCTCCTTCACTAACTTGACGCTCACGTCTGGCACGACCAGCTATCCTGGTTTCGCCATCAGTGGTGCCGATCTGAAGATGAACAACAACTCCGGTGCGCTGTGGAATCTAACGCGTTTTCAATCGATCATGACCCATGAAATTGGCCATGCGATTGGACTGGGTGACGTCGATGTCTCGGGCACTTTTGGAGACTTCATCGACGATAACTACGACGGATCGAGTAGCACAACGGCCCTAGCTACTCTGACGAACTCGTGGGCCGGCCTCGTTAACCCAATCAACCCAGCAAACTCACCTTTGGGATTGTTCAATGTGGCTAACGCGAACCCTGGAGTTGACACGCCTGGCGTCGACATACTTATGGAAACGATTGTCCCTGCCGTCTTCAATGGCGATCCGACACCATTGCAGAACGACGATTTCGGCGGAAGACAGTTTCTTTACCCCGCACTAGGTGCAGGTCCACCGGCCGTACCGACTGGCCCCATCGTGCAATACCGTTTTCCCGAATCCTGGGATGGCTTGGCGGGCGTGGTCGCCGATTTGAGTGGCGAGGAGAATGATGGCACGCCTGCCGGAGCCCCTCTTCTGACAGCAGCTGTCCCGCCCGGTGCCGATGTCGGTTTAATGTCGCTCGACACCCATAACGGTGGCATCCAAACAGAAGCGACTCGTTTGCTGACCAATTTTGAGATTGGGTCAGCCGGCGGGTTTCGCTACGAGGTGGACGTTTTCTGGGATGGCACTACCAACGGGTTCGATATTCAGAAGGTGATCGACTACGCTGGTACTGAATTCCTGCAGTTGGAGAATTCCGACCTGCTCGCAGGTACTTCCGAACTTCGCTTCGGATTCAATGATACGGAGGGACTCGGTCCCGTCGTAACTCTGACAGCCAATGAGTGGCACCACGTTGAGGCAGCATTTGACACTGAGGGTAATTTGGTAGACGGAAATGGAGACTTAGCCGGCACGGCCACCTTGACGGTCGACGAGACGTCGGTCGCTGAATCGGTGTTCAAGAGTGACTTTGGCGACGGACTAACTCGATCCATCGGCATTGGCATGTTCGCCAATTTTAGCGGGCTCGTAGATTTCCACGGTTTTATCCATAATCCAGTAGTGTCGTTTGGCATTCCTGTGGACGGTGACTTCGACGAAGACGGCGACGTGGACGGGATCGATTTTCTGGTGTTGCAACAAGGGCTCGGCACGATCTACGACGCCACGGACCTTGACGATTGGGAACTGAACTACGGAGCAGGCACGCTGGCCGTTGCAAGTATCCCCGAGCCAACCACCTACGCCCTAGCCCTAGCCGCACTCTGCTTGGCAATAAGCAGACGGCGGGCTTTCTAAGAGCGTAGCCCAACATTGGCTGGTGCTTCGTCGTAAGTGTTTGACCTGATGACTCTTGCGAGTCACCAACTCCCAGCCTGGTGCGGCCTCAGCTACGTCCAAAAAAGCCAGATCCGGGCTTATTCAGGCGAATTATCCCCCGCAAACCCTTTGCGTTCCCAGGTAGATTTTGGTAAACTGCGGAAGTTCCGGTGGGCATTTGGGGGGTCCTGGCTAGAGAGCTAGTCTCTCTGGGATCGCATTTCCCGAAGTGCCGGACACCGTTGAGATTCCAGCAATCTTCCATTAATTGATGCTAATGTCGAATCCATTTCTGAAGGTTCTCTAACCTCAGGATATCGACTCGCACCGCCGATTTTTTATTGGCGAGAGTTCCGTTCACTTACGTCTTGTGCCGCCACGGTTTGACGTTCGTTCTATCGAAAGTGCAGACAGGCATGTTACGCGGTTCACTTTCCGTGTGATCAGCTCTTCAAGCGAGCACATGATTGAAGTGATCAAGCGCGCAATCAGGACGGAATAGGTGACTTACTTATTGATGTCTGCGCACTAATGATTCCTGGGGCTAGTCTATTCGGTCGAACTCGGGGCTTCGGTTGGGCGGCTGATGCTGCTCGCTCACAAAATTTGTCGTTAAATTGTTTTCTCAGGAGACTAGCACTAATGCGACTGACATCTACAGGTTTTACTGTCTTTCTTGGTATCGCTTTCGTTTTATGCAGCGGTACCTTCTCTTCTGCGGGGATTCTTGCCCTACATCCTGACGCTGTGGATGACGTAAACGGATTCCCAGCGAGAGGTGCGGCTGGAGGAAACTCGGGGCCCGGGCTGGCGATACTGGATGTCACGATAGAATACGCAGTGTTTACTGCTGCAGATTTCACAAGCAATTTCGGTGGCGAAGGGTATGTGCCAACGGGTCCATTGGTGTATGCCTACCAAGTCTTTGTGAATGATCCACCCTCGAACGTAACTGTCGATACGCAACTTGTGCTGCAGGCCACCGGTACCACCGACGCGGCTCCAGGTTCGTTCACCGCGAACGGCACCGGCGACAAGGCACCTTCATCCACGGTTTTCTCTGGAAATATCGCGCAATGGTTCTTTGCAGGCGGTCAATCAATTGCACCAGGAGAGAGTAGCTACGGTATGGCGTTTTCGTCAACCAACGTTCCTGAATTCCCGTTCACCACAAATCAAGGACAGGCCGAAAGCATCAACGGTGAGACTGCGGGAGCGGCTGTTCACGTCCCAAGCAACACCGTGTTTGTTCCCGAACCAACCACCCTCATCCTCGTCACTCTCAGTCTATTAGGCATCAGCTGGCGTCGTCGGAAACGGACGTAACTTCACAGCTGTTGGAAAAGAAGTAGAAGAATACACACCCGGCTCACCGAGCCGGGTTTATTTATGCACCTACAGCAACGCTCTGCTTGGCAATAAGCAGACGCCGCTTTTCTACAGCAGCTTACCTAGCAACGTGATCATGTTTCGCCAAGAAAGCTGCAGCGACACTGCAAAACGCCGTCGCATGGGTATGCAACTTGCACTAGGATGGCAGGCCGGTGTGGTCTGCGAGGTCGAGCGGGTGTACACACGATTCAAGTGTCGGTCGCTGCAGATTTCAACTGCGACTTACAGCTACACCTGTCGCGACAATCCTTCGAAGCAAGTGATTCCATCCACGATGTTGCAGACGTGCATGGCAAATTTTTCTTTCGGCTCTGGTTGGCGCATAGGATACTCGCGGACAACGACGGACTGAAGCTCGTCGATCGCCTGCGTCAAGACGATTGCGCCCGAGGCGCCTTTGTCCCCGCCACCGAGCATCCGTTCGCCTAGCACTCCGTCGACGCTACGTGCCAGTTCGCACATCGTTTCCAACTCAGGACCTGAGATTTCGTAGTCGTCGCGCAGACCAATTCCGTCTTGTCGAAAAACGTTTCCGACCGTTCGAACGTCGCCGGCCCGCCAGGCAGAAAGCAACGCGTCGAACCGTTGCTGTGCCTCAAAGATGTATTTAAGCCGCTTGATGAGATTCGGATGTTCCTTTCCAAAGACTGTGCAGATCTGCTCGTACAATTTGGCGTCCTTCACGTCCGCAAGGCTGTGGATGCCGAAGGGCTGTTGGCAGAGGTTCACCAGTTGCTCACACTCGGTGCGGCGAATTTTGTACGTCGATTTTTCGAGTCCGGGTCGATCGGTCCCCGTATCGAGGCTGACCAGCCGAAAGTCTTCGACCTCGTCGGCCAGCGGCAGATGCTCAACGGTTCCCGCGGCAGGCCGATAGTGGGTCCCCATGCCGGCCCGGGCAAAATAGATCATGATCTGGTCGAGCTTGCCGCAGGGAGAACCGATGTAGTCGTTCTCGACGGCTTGGGCCAGGTCCACGACTTGCATGCCATCGGGCTCGGGCAGGTTCGACACCTCTAGGAACGTCAGAATCAAATTGAGTGCCAATGACGCCGAACGCGACATCCCGCCGCCGGGGATGTTGCCGTACAATACGCCATCGAATCCACCGGTAATGCGATAGCCTTGTTTACTGAGAACGTGGCTCACACCTAGCGGGAACCGGCTCCAACTGTTGGCAACCTGCAGCGGGTCGGACGAGCTGCCAACTTCGAAATCAATCACTCCTTCCTGGGCGAAATTCACGCTGTGCAGCCGGATCCGGCCCAAGTTGTTTGGCTTGTAGGCTAGCCAAATGAATCGGTCGGTGCCGACGCCGAACAGCTCGGTGCCGTTGTAGTCGCCATGCTCCACGCCCAGGCAGAATCGTGACGACGACCGGCGCAATCTACCATCGAAGACGTCCAGGCCGTGATTGGTAGCCGCGGCGGCCAACATCTTGGCTACGTCTGGAGGGATTTTGGTATCCATAGGCAGGTGGTCCTATTCGCTAGAGAGTCGCACTGATGATCGAACTGCTTCTTACCAAAAATACCAATAGAGTCCACCTGTCAGCACGATCACAACCCATCCAAAGAACTTTGCGATGGGTGAGCCGGTCAGGTCCATTTTTTCGTTGACCGGCAACTCGACTGGGGACTTCAAGGGTTTTAACACGGTGATCACGGTAAGGACAGCTACAATGATCCCAAAGCAGAGCGCCATTCGATCCAAGAATGACCAGGCGGCGACCTGCTCAAGCACGTACGGATTCGCCGACCCAAAGAGAACGGGGCTGAACTTGAAGAGAGGATACAAGAGCCAATTCAGGATAAGACCGATGGTGCCCACCGAGCGCGGCGCTTTGGAAACCAATATCCCAAACAGAAAGATAGACAGAATCCCCGGTGAGATAAATCCTTGAAACTCCTGGATAAACGTGAAAATTCCACCGAAAATATCGCGTCCCAGCTGAGGTGCTATTGAGAGGGCGATTAGCACAAACACGATTGTGCAAATTCGACCCACCGTGACCAACTCGTGTTGCGAAGCATTGCGTCGCAGTTTGTTGTAAATGTCCATCGAAAAGATGGTCGCTGCCGAATTGAGCATCGACGCCAGCGAACTTACGACGGCTCCAAAGATGGCCGCCAAGACAAAACCTCTCAAGCCGACACCTTCAGGCAAGAGGTTTCGTAGCAGAGTCGGAAACGCACCGTCGTAGTCATTGGTAACTTCATGCTGATACAGATTGTAGGCTAAGATACCTGGAACAACGACGATGAAGGGAATCAGCAGTTTCAAGAACGCGGCGAAGACAACCCCTTTTTGGCCTGCTGCCAAAGATTTGGAACCAAGTGTCCTTTGGGTGATGTACTGATTGAGTCCCCAGTAGAAAAAGTTAGGAATCCAGAGGCCGAGAATGAGGGCTGACCAGGGGATCTCCTTATCATCGATCGGTCTGACCATATGCAACTTGCCTTCCGGCAACGGCGCAGAGTTCAAGGTCAGGAACCTCTGAACTCCTCCCTGCGGCTCGAGCTGTTCGGCTGTAACCGACTGATCTCTGGCCGTGGTGGCCAGGGCAGCCGGGTCGGCACTTTCTAAGGCACTAACCGCCAGGTACGCCACGATTCCGCCGCCGATAATCAGTGCAGCACCTTGAAGCAGGTCGGCCCAGGCACACGCCTTGAGTCCTCCCGCGAACACGTACACGGCAGCCAGCACTCCGATGATCCAACATCCGACAGTAATGCTGCTCAGATCCAAGCCGAGTAAAGTCTGGCCCTTGAAGAATACACAGATCACTTTTGCACCGGAGTAAATGACCGATGCCGTCGGCACGCCCACTAAAATGATCAACGTACTGATCGCCATGATGGTTCTGGCGAACGTGTTGTACCGATATTCAAGAAACTCGGGGATCGTGTAGATGCCGCTCTTAAGAAATTTTGGCAAGAACACGAAAGCAACGACTACCAGCGTCACCGCAGCCATCCACTCGTAGCTGGCGATTGCCATGCCGAGCCAATCGGCCGCTTTGCCACTCATGCCAACGAACTGCTCGGTGGAAATGTTTGCCGCTATCAGAGAGAATCCGACAAGCCACCAGGTAAGACCACGGCCTGCCAGGAAATAATCCTGTGCATCGATATCGCCCTTCTTGCCGGAAGTACTTTTCCATAAGCCGATACCAATGACCGACGCAATGAATCCAACAAAAACTAGTAGGTCTATCCAACCCATGGAACGTTTCCTCTCTTAAAACGATACTGTTATTCTAAATCATCAAGAGTTGAGTTAAGACATCAAGATAGCAGAGGGCGTATGTGCAAAGCACGTTTCGCTGTCTAGTGGGCCTTTTCGTACTCGGGATTCACTACCTCGTTGCCCCAACGCTTGAGAACGCCGCGCAGCGACTCGACCGACTCGAAATAGCTATCTCCGAGAGAGGCTTGCAGAGCTAGATGAGACAAGGATTTCGACCGGAAGGCCGAGTCAACTGCACGTCACCGGGAAGCTCTTTGGTCATTTGATTGTGAATCACAACACTGAGGGGCAATCCCGCGAGCTCCAAAAAGCTGCCATCGCCGCGTTCCATGTCGATCTTGATCGCTACCAAGTATTGCCACGAGGCGCAGCACAAGATTGCAACATAGGACAGAATAGGGCGCATAGGATCTCCTGGAGGGTCTCCGAAGGGTGAAGCTACTATAGAGCATCGAAGCCGGGTTGAGTAGTAAGCCATTTCTGGGCATCGCGAACTGGAAAGCAATAGAAACGGGTTCGTTGCCACCTCTCATCCGGTTTTCAGTAAACCCTGAGAATTGACCGGCGGAGAGTGAATCGTTTCCTACCCCATCCCAGAGACCCAGGCGTCGGCGTAACAAGGACGGTCGCGTGGCATGGGCTGACCTTCTCCTTCGACACGAAGCGGTTCAGAGGTCAGAGGTTGATTGCAAGGGACCATTCGGCGAGACTCTGTGTAATTGAGGACTGCGCAGACCTCAATAATAAGTGGACCGAGCCATTGGCCAACGAGCATGTCAATTTCTATTAGTAAGACCACTATCAATTTCTGTCTGGACGCATTCTTGCTCTGCACTTTTCTGCTTCTTTGCTGGAGTTCTGTCGTAATCCGCTACGTGTTCCCTCCGGCAACCGAATCGGAGGGTTGGACACTGTGGGGATTGGACTATACGGTCTGGACCGGCCTTCAGTTTGCTGCTCTCTGTGTGATGGCTGCAGCCGTGTTGCTGCACGTCATGATGCACTGGACGTGGGTGTGCGGCGTAATCACCAACTGGCAGCGCAAGCGTATGGGCCCTTCGGCTGTTGTCAGGGCGAACACCGGGAATCGTACTCTGTGGGGCGTAGGGTTTCTGATCGTCATTCTCAATGTACTCGGACTGGGAATCGCCGTGGCTGCTCTTTCCATTCAAGGACCGACGCCCTAAAGCAACGTTCCTGCAAGCGTGCCGGCGGGTCTACTCAGGTTGGCAAAGCGGGCACGGTGCTGTAGCAGCCAAACTCGTCGAATTCAATTGCGTGGCGCCTCGGGCGATTGATATGGCACCGGTGAGCACAATGCACCACGCCGCGATTTGCAAGAGTCGCGAACGGCCCATTACCGAGAGAAATCGGCTGCCGCCTCCCACCAGCACCATTAGTGGAATGGTTCCCAGGCCAAAGGCGGCCATCGTGAGCCAGCCCAGCCAAACACTGCCCGAGCTACCAGCTTTCAATAGAAATGCGTAAACAAGTCCGCAAGGGATGAACCCCGTGAACACGCCGGCCAACAGCGGACCGGTCCATCCGCCTGAAGTGAGAAATGTCTTGAGCCAAGTGGCTGTTCCGCAAGGAAATCGTGCCAACAAGCGCGTCGCCGGCTTTGGGACTAGGCCGAGTGTTACTAGTCCCATCAGCAGGAGCACGACGCCTGCCAGGATAGCCAGCCAGGCCTGCGACCAGACAAAGCCCCGCGAACCCGTCGAAAGCCACGCACCTCCAAATCCGGCAGCTGCTCCACAGAACCCGTAAGTGAAGACGCGGCCCAGGCTATAGACGAGCTGCCGGCGAAGATGACTGACGCCGGCCGGAGCGCCTGCGCTGAGCGAGATCGCCAACGGCCCGCACATGCCAATGCAGTGTGCCGAGCCCAACAGCCCGCCGACGAAGACCAGTGGTAGTTCAATCATGATGGCGTTGCAGCAAGATTGCGTGTAGGTGACATGGCTGGCGCTGACCCACTGGACAATAAGGACTGTGGCGCCTCATCGGGAACATTCGTCGCTGTGTCGACTGCTGCTGATAAAGACTCGGGGTAGTGGCTCAGACGCAAGGAATTGGTCACGACCAGCAGACTACTCACGGCCATCGCAAGTGCCGCCCAAATCGGGTTCAGTCGGCCCGTGGCCGCCAGGGCTATGCCAACGCAGTTGTAAGTAAAGGCCCAGAACAGGTTCTGCTTCACGACGCGACCTGTCATGCGTGCCAATCCAACGGCCCAGGGAAACCGCCTTAAATCGTTTGACAGCAAGCAGACTCCCGCGGCATCGCGAGAAACGTCTGCCCCGCAACCCAGGGCGACGCCGACAGTCGCAGCAGCGAGGGCAGGCGCGTCGTTCAGGCCATCGCCAACCATCGCCACGCTGCCTTGTCGGGCAAGTGCTTCGATGGCAGCTACTTTATCATCGGGGAGCTGCTCGCTCTTCGTCGCTACGGTAAAATGCTGTCCAATCACCGCGGCGCGGCCTGCGCGGTCGCCAGTCAAGACGCGTAACTCCAAGCGTAATCGTCGGCACGCCTCGATGGCCTCGGTCGCTTCGGATCGGATTTCTTCGACAAAGCAGAATGCTCCACGCACCTGCCCATCCCAGCCGACGAAAACTTGCTGTGCGTCTTCGTATTCAGTGAGCTTTGCCGCCAATTCCGCGGGCCAACTTAGCTGTGATTCGTCCATGAGGCGGTGACTGCCAATGAACACGCTGCCCAATGTCGACACCTCGCCGCGCAAACCTTTGCCTGGAATGGTGTCGACACTCGACCTTTCAGCTGCCTGGGATTCAGAGCCATGCTTCCCGGCAAAATCGAGTATCGCTTGCGAGAGATGGTGCGTGGACCCTGCCGCGACGGTGGCGGCAACGTCAACCATCTGCTGGAACTGTTGCGGGTCAGTAACGAGTAGTCTTCCTACAGCAGGGCTGCCCCTTGTAAGAGTGCCCGTCTTGTCGAAGCAAGCGAAGTCGATCGAAGCGAGCTGCTGCATGACCTTCCCGCTGCGAAACAACACGCCGCACTCTGCAGCGCGACCAAGCGCCGTCCACACGGCCATCGGCGTGGCCAGACCTAGAGCACAGGGGCAGGCAATTAGCACCACAGCTAGCCCCGTGAGAATACCTTGATCGAATCCTCCCGTCTGGCCCTGATGCCAGCCAGCCGCTACGGCGAGGATGCAAACGGTTGGGACAAACCAGGCGGCAATACGGTCGGCGAGTTGCTCCTGTCGTCCTTTCGCGCTGCGCGCGGTCCGTACGAGCTCGATGAGCCTCGAAACGGTTTCTCGACCATCAGCGGCCGTAACTTCTATGCGTAGGTCGCCGTCTACGTTCAGTGTCCCGCTCAGCACGGTATCGCCGCTCGATTTTTCGATGGGGTTGCTTTCACCGGTGACCATCTGCTCATCGACACTTGCCTCGCCAGCAGCAATCAGTCCATCGACCGGAAATCGCTCGCCCGGCAACACCCGCAGTACGTCTCCGGTGAGGACTTGCTCGCGCGGTTTTTCCAGAAAATTGCCGTGGGTGTCCAAACGGCGAACCGTCGCGGGCAGCAAATTTGCCAGGGCGTCGAGCGACTCACCGGTGCGGCGCTTTCCCTTGGCTTCGAGCCACCGGCCAAGTGAGACAAACACCAGCACCATCGACCCAACTTCAAAGTAAACGTGGCCCGAACCGCGGAGCACGGAGATCACGGAATAGCCGTAAGCGGCACTTACTCCCAGCAGGATCAACAGATCGGTAGTAATGGCCCCGCGACGAAGTGCTTGCCAGACTCCCTTGACGATGGGGCCACCGAGCAGCCAAAGCACCGGCAAAGCAAATACCAGGCTCGCCCAACGAAACACACCGCGTAGCGAAACTGCCAACGCGCTGGTAAACGACTGGGCCGGGTAGACGTCTTGGCTCCAGAGAGCCATCGTGAACACCATCACGTTCATCGTAAAGAAGATGGCCAGCCCCAACCGCAGCAGACTGCTGGCCGCGGTACCGCGCTCGCGTTCGGCTCCTTCCACTCCGGCAACGGCCCGACAGCCTGAGCAGCAATAGTCGACCTCGGCCGCAGACAGCTCTTTGCCGAAGGAAAAGCTCATCGGCAAGGGCAAACCGCAGAAAGCGCAGTACCTGAGTGTCTCGTCCGCGCTCACGGTGGTGACACAATCTCGACCTGCAACGTCGGGAACAGGTAGGCAATCGTATAGTAAATGGCAAACGCCCAAAACAAGATCCAGATGAATCTCACGTACCAGGGAATACGATTGCCCACGTAGCTATGCCAGCGACTCTCTTCGTTGGCACTGGTGTTTTGGACAGGGACATCTTCGGCCGAAGTGTCGAGGTAATCGCTCATCGGAAATTCTGTCCTCATTCCATCACGGAATTGCAAAACTTCAGGTCGTCTGCGTCGGAATCGAGCTTCGCATTGACGTCCAGCATGGTCTGTTTGGGTTGTTCAATGTCGTGAAACATGCCGTGCGCGGCAGCCCAACCAGCCAAACACAAAAAGCCCGCGCTGGCTAACAGATAGTTCACCAAAGGCGCCACGGCAAACACACCTTCCCGGGCTGATTCTTTGTCAGAGGTCACTAGCCGGACAAATTCGACGAACTTGCTGCCGAAGCCAAAAAAGCAGAATCCCAGTATGACCACCGCCAGGACCAGCACTACGCGATTTTTCATGGCTTGCTACTCCAACGGATTCTGCATCTGCTGCTTCAAAGGAACGTAGTCTTCGTACAAAGGATACTGCTCCAGCCAAGAGCCGAGCCATTGTACGTAGGTAATGATCGCAATCCCTCGCTTGTTCGGTTTGCTTGGGTGGTTGTCGTCATAAAACCATGGGTACCTGGGCATTGGCGAACTTGGAGAAAGCGATGCGGGATCGAAGAAATGTACGGCGTGCCAGTCGTTGCCGCGACGTCCCCCTTCGCGGCTTAGGTCGGGACCGACGCGGCGTGTGCCCCACATCACCGGCCTGTTCAGCACGTTCTGGTACTCTGCTGACGAAGCGACTTTCCCCCACCGGGTGCTCTCGTTCGACACAGGCCTGACAAACTGACTGTGGCAGTGCCAGCAGCCCTCGGCGACGTAGATGTCGTGCCCCAACTGCAGCGCTTCAGCAAGGCTCTCCTTGCCGGGATCGCCATAATACTGCTTGAATTGTTCCGGGTAACGGATGCTAAGGTCTTCAAACTGATAAATAAGGTTCTGATTGTCGGCCAGCTCTTCAATCGTCTGTTCCGGCAGATTCTGGTAAAGCAACATCGGCACGAGCGCATTGGAAAGGAAAGCAAAGAGGAAGAACCCCAAGCCACCGATCAGCAAGATTCCGGATTTACTTTCAAACATCGAATTGCCTCAGAGGCGTAGACAGTAAAGCCACCGGTTAGGCACGTGCGCTTTGTTTCGAGAGCCGCCAGGTCTTCCAGAGGTTCACCACAAAAACTATTTGACCGCCGATGATCGCCAATCCCGAGAACAAGCGGATCACCCAGAACGGATAAGATCCCTCAATCGAAGCCTCCCATGGTTGCAGCGACGCCCAATAGAATCCTTGGAAGACGCCCGCTAACGTCAAATCTATAAACATCACAGAAATACCGCCAATCGACAGCCAGAAGTGCCACTCGCACAACGATCGACTGTACCACGATTGCCTTAGAAGCCTGGGGAACAGGTAGGTCATCATCCCGAAGAACCACATACTAAACACGCCGAACATTACCAGATGGGCATGTCCAACGACCCAGTCGGTAAAATGAATCAACTTCTGGAAGGTGTGCGTCACCTGCATGGCACATTGGGCGCAGGTGATGAAGTACAGCACCATCCCGGTGTAAAACCAGCGGATGGGCAGATTTGTCACGACCGCGCGGCCAGAACCCCAGATCGTGCCAAAGAAGTTGATTATGACCGTCGTCACAACGAATTCGACCGCGATCGTTGCCACGATAGCGCCGTATTCGAGAAAATCTGGAATCGGAGTGTATAGAAAATGGTGAATCCCGTTGAGCGGATAGAAAAATGCCAACCCCCAGAAACCGACCAGCGATAGCCCGTGACTCCAAATCGGCTTCTGCAACAAAATCGGCACGAAGTAGTACATCAGTCCCCAGGCCAAGGGAGTGACGAACAGACCGACCAGATCGTGGATGAACAGTCCGCCAATGGCTCCAGCGCTCGTGCCCGGTACAAAATACTCGGGCACAAAGTTACCCATCGCGTAGGTGAGAAACGTCCACACGAACGCGGCCATGAAATACCAAAGTGTCACGTAGAGCGGCCCCTTGGTTTTCACGATGGGCGACATAAAGTTAACCGCCACCAATGCGAGGCCCGCTAGCGCCAGAGGGTCGATCCACGTGGGTGTTTCGCCCCACTCAACCCCTTGGGCTTGCCCGAGCATGATGCCCACGGCGGTCGAAACAACGACGACCTGCCAGGCCAGAAAAATGAAGAGGGAAAGCGCCGGGTGCAATACGGGCTTCAAGGTCAAGCGTGGTACGGCCCAATGCAGTGCACCAAGAAAGCAGTTAGCGATAAAGCCGTAGGCAATGGCGTTGGTGTGAATCATCCGCCAACGGCCGGCAGAAAAATACTCGATGTTCTGCAGGGGATTCCACTGAACCAACTGCAGAGCCATCACCAAGCCGCCCGACATCGAAATGAACAGATAGACCAGTGCGGCCACAAAATACCAGCACACCAACCGCTCGTCCACCAACTCGCTATGGCGCGATTCCAGTCCGTCGCCCGACGGCAATCCATGCGATTGTGCTGCTTCGCTCATTGCCGGTCCGTCATGCGCTGATAGGGAACATAGTCGCCCAAGGGATAAACCAAAGCCATTGTCCAGCCAAAGACCAAGTGGGTCGCCGCAGCCACCCACCATGGGACCTGGTTGATGATGAGATTCTCTTTGGACATGTCGATCACCTCGGCCTGCAGCCAAGACAAGATTCCGTAGAAATTGATGATCCAGATGACGAGCGACACGACCGTAGCGATCAGCAACTTCGTCAGCAACGACTTCCCCGCCCCCCAGCGTGTCAGGGCCAGATAGACCGGAATTCCCAGCAACATGCCGGTGCCCAGATAGAGGCAGCAGCCGATCGCCAGCATCAGCCCGTTCTGCTCAGGCGGGAGATCGAATGCTCGGTCGCCCAGCGGAAAGGTCAAGTAGATGCGAATCAGCTCCAGCGGGTGTCTGTCGGTGAGCACGGAACCGACCACATTAAACAGCAAACTGGCCATCGCACCAAAGATACCGAGCATGAATCCGGTCGTGGCGTAATAGGCTGTGTAATAACCCGAGGGACGAAAAGGGGCGTGCTCAGTCTCTGCCGCGATCTGCGCTTCGAGATCGACGACGCGCTCTTTCAGCTCTGCAAGTTCACTTTTTTTTGTGTCCGTATCCATAAAATACCCACTCTAGGCTGCCTGCTCAACGACCTCTTCAGCACCAGCGTCTTCCTCTTGAACTGGTGCTTCCTCGGTCGTTGGTAGATCGATGGGAAGGTTCTCTTCGCTCAACGGCAGTTCGCCTTGGCGACGTCGATTACCGGTCTCTTTGATGAAGTGGACCAGATGCCAAATCGTATCGGGATCGTCTTGAAATATCTTACCAAAAGCAGGCATTGGTGTTCCATTGATGCCCGAATAGATCCGGCGATAAATGTCGATGGGCCTGTCACCGCCACGAAACATTCCCGACGAAAGATCGGCTGCTGCCGTTTTGTGGCCCCAAGCATCCAAGCCCACCTCGACGTTGCCCATCGACCCGCCGCGGCCGTACTTCCCATGACATTTGTTGCAAGCCTGGTTCAAGAACATCTGGTGACCGGCGCGCACCGTCTCGGCAGTCATCGGTGGCATCAACGTCACAGGCATCACCAACTGACTTGAAGAATCTTCCCACTGCTCAAGAATGGTCGCCGCCACGTCTTCCAGACCCTCTTCGTCCGGCAATTCGCCATCCTCGTAGGCAATCATCGCCAATTCGCGTTCCATTTCACCCCGAAGCGTCAGGGCGAGCACATAAGCGACTACCGCATTGACCTCGATTTCTGAAAACCGGTCGAACGACGGCATGGACGTGCCGGGTACGCCACGCCGAACGGTCCGCACGAGATCGGAACGGCGCGGTTTGCTGCCAAAGGGTGTGGAAGTAAACTTGAAGACCCCCGGTAAATAATTGCGTGGCTTCGGATCGAGATACTTCGCTACCGGGCCGTTGCCGTCCCCTTGCACGCCGTGGCACTGCGTGCAGTTGCGGGAATAGATTGCGTAGCCGAGCTCCAATTGCTCAGTCGTCGACTCGGTTCCGAGCAAGATCGGTTTCCCGGGAGTTCCCGACAGCCGCCGTAACACCTCAGCGATTTCCACCTGCAGATCTTCGTAGACCTGCACTTCTTCGGCATCCTCCGCGTCTTCCGTAAGTTGGACGACTTCCGGACCAGCTGCGAAACTTGGCGGTGACGCGCGGCGGCAACCTCCCTGAAGCAACGTCACTACGAGAGCAGGCAATATGGCCAATAACATCCGGTGCAATGGAGTGTCTCCCTTGACACTTCTATCGATTAACTGCCACGCAAATAGCGATTCGTAGACCGTGAGACCGTACAGCAAGTGAAGGATCAATCAACGATCGTTGAAAATCGTTCGCCAGTCTATCCCGTCGCAACGGGATGTCAAGATACCGCTGATCGAGAGGTCTCGGCTCGCAGTTCCGGGTTCATCAGCAGTGCGAACAAGCAGAGCAGATAGACAAAAACGTTGGGCCAGCCCCAGCCTGAGCCGCGAGCAGCGGGAACCCTCTCAATCTCAGTTGGCACCCAATAAACAAAGGGTTTCCGGCAAAAACCGAAAACCCTTGTGATCACTGAAAGTCCATTGCTCTACCAACTGAGCCATGAACCGGGAAAAGCCAGAAGTCGAAGAGGCTCAACCCTTTTTCTCGCTAGTGGGGATGACAGGAATCGAACCTGCACTCTCTTGCGAGAACTGGATCCTAAATCCAGCGCGTCTGCCAATTCCGCCACATCCCCTCTTGCGCTATGGCAAACAGCCAAGTATAGTCGGCCTTGTGAGCATCGGCTAGGCGAGACGTCGCGGGTTGTGACGGGGATCGCTGATGACTTGGTTTTCGGTCTGGGGCAACTATGGATGAAATTCCTTCGGATATTCGTGCCGTTCGCGACGAGCAGGTGCTAGCCGTTTCGTGGGGACAGCAGCAAGCGAAGTATGAGTTTGCCGCCTTGCGAGGTCAGTGCGAATGCGCCCAATGTGTGAACGAATGGACCGGCGAACGGATTCTCGATCCCGCCTCTATCCGAGCTGACATCTCGATCGAAAAATTGGAGCTGGTCGGCAGCTACGCGGTCCGCATTCATTGGTCCGACGGGCACAGCTCGGGCCTGTTCACCTGGCAGCGGCTCCGGGAGCTGCGGACGAGCGAAGAAGCAGAGTAACGCTTTGGCTGCGATCGCAACTCAACCAGTTACAATCATCTTCTTCCCAAAGAGAAAAGAGACACGTTATAAGCTGCGGTCGTCCGTCTCGGCCAGCGGTAGCTCAAGCGGGATGCTCACCTCCTGCAACTTGCCGCGCGACTCCACCAGTAGCTGCACCTCGGCCGCCTGCTCGTCGAGCAACACTTGTATGCGGCTCATCAGATCATCCGTGCCCAAGATCGGCTCGCCCTGGACGGCATAGATGCGGTCGAGCACCGCGACACCCGCCCGGCTTGCGGGTGAGTAGGGAATGACGCGGGTAACATAGACAGAGCCGGGCTCCGCTTGATCTTCGCGCCACGACAACCCTAACTGGATCGGCCGGCCTGTCAGTGCGACGTCAATGCTCTGGAGCTCGGCAGCGTCGGTCTGGCCGAATTGTTTGCGCCGGACGGTCAGTCGAACTTCTGAGTTGGCTTGGAGCACGACGGCTGGGAATACCGACTCGTTGACAATCGGCAAACCATTGACAGCCACAATCTCGTCGCCATTCCGCACGCCTGCCTGCCAGGCGGCCGTGCGCGGCAGCACTCGTTTGACCAGCAGGTAAGCCGGGTCGCCTGTTCGAAAACTCCAGGTTAGCCCAACCCGCGGCGGCAGGTTCGGCAGTGGTCGTTCATAACGTTTTCGTGTGCGGTTTGATTCACTACGCGACTCGGCACGAAACTGCGGCAACTGCTCCTCGTCGGCCAGCTTGGTTATCTGCTCCAGCAGGTAGCGGGAAACGTGCCCGATCCCCTCGACGTTGAGTTTCTCCGCATCGTCGCTAGGCCGGTGATAGTCGTCGTGTACGCCCGTGTGGGCAAAAAGCGAAGGTATGCCAGCCTGGAAAAATGTCCAATGGTCGCTGTTATCCTCAAGCTCCCATGCATAGTCGAGCCACAGATTGTCTTCCAAAAGGGTGGAACTCATCAAACGACGAAACCCCAATCCGCTGCGGGTTCCTCCCACTTCGATGCGACCGTCTGTGAGCCGTCCGACCATGTCGATGTTGATCGCCAGTCGTACGGCGCTTAATGGCACGGTCGGGTGGGAAACCCAATGCTTTGAGCCGAGCAGCCCTTTTTCTTCGGCGTCCCAGAAGGCGAATAAGATCGACCGTCGCGGCCGCCACGTGCTGCGCGAGAGGCCGTCGATCACCTCCAACAACGCGGCCACACCGCTGGCATTGTCGTCGGCACCGTTGTGAATGAAACCCCATGGTCCATAGCTATTACGACGGTTGCCGTAGCCGACGTGGTCGTAGTGAGCTCCCACGACAATGTATTCCTGGCCCAGTGCGACGTCGGTGCCTGGAATCACAGCCAGCAGGTTTTGGAAGTTTCCGCTAAATGGTTGAGTGTATTGGTCGTTGAGACCGGCCGGATCGATCCCCGCTTCCTTCAGAGAGCCGATGATATACTTCGCCGCCGCCCGACCGCCGCGTGATCCCGCTTCCCGGCCTTCCAACGTGTCGTCGGCCAGCACCTCGGCATGTTCCTTCAGCTCGCCAGTCGTAATCGACGCCCGGGCGAAGTTCAGAGCCGAATTCTCGGCAACCCCGTTCTCCGCTGCCACGCACCACAGCAGCATCGCGCCGCAGAGTGCGTGCGCCCAAGTTGATCGCCGTCGGTTGTGTATCATCGATATCCTCAACTGCATCAGACGTATGGAAGGGGGGGACGCCACTGGAAGTTCGGACTCCGTCCCGCCGCAAACGCCTGCGCGTCGACGACACCTGTCTGCTTTTAGAGGACCCCTTTAGGGGGCCCATTGAATAACCATACCCGACCTTCCCTGCCCCGGCGGGCGAATTCGCACGATATTCAAGGCTTAACGCACTACTGGGGCGATAAAACCTGGGCCGACCGTTATCGGCCCACTCTACCCGGTTTTGTTCAAGTCCATCGGGGGTAAGCTAGTGCAAGGTGCACACCCATGTGCCGAGGTTCACATTGTCGCTGCAGTTTTTTGACGAATCGCGATCACGCATTTAGGTAAGTTGCTCTATTTACCGATGCAAAACTGGCTGAAAATACGGTCCAAGACGTCGTCGGTATAAACGGCACCAACCAACTGGCCGAGTTGATCCAGAGACTCGCGAATCTCCGCGGCAAGCAATTCTTCGCCTCCACGCCGATCGATCAGTTCCAAGCAGCGCCCCAAAGCATCTTCCGCCCCTTCGAGACTCTCCCGACAGCGGGCGGCGGTTGCGGCAACCGCGCCCGATTCCCCATCGGGTCGATCAACCAGTGCGGCGCGGATCAACTGCCACAACGCCGGCAAGCCATCGCCCGTGACAGAGCTGCAAGCGATCGACTTGCCGGAAGCGGCAGACTGGACAGCTCCGCCGTGCTTGCGCAGATCGGCTTTGGTGAAAACGACAATTGCTGTACCGTTCGGCTGTTCAGATGTGGCGGGTTCCTCCGCACCGAGGTCTTGGCAGTCGATCAAGAGCTCTGCCCGCTCGCGCTGAGCTGACATCGCCGCTTGCGCGGCCTTACCAATCGGGTCGATCGATAAATCGCTCGCTTCGCCAGCCGTGTCGACCAATTCGCAGACGACACCGTCCAGATCAAGCCGCCCGATCACGTAATCACGTGTCGTGCCCGCGTGGTGCGAAACAATCGCCCGGGTTGAGGTCGTGCCGTCGGCGGCAGCTTGCAGTAGCGCGTTGAACAGGCTGCTCTTGCCGGCGTTGGGCTGCCCGGTGAGTACCACCCGAGGCAGGTCGCCACTCTGACGGCGATTGGTCAGTTGCCCCAGTGCCTCGGCGACGGTCTGCTGTGCCTGAACGAGACGTTCGCGTAGCTCTGCGGTCGTGATGAAATCGATTGGTTCCTCGGCAAAGTCGAGCCCCGCTTCCAGCTCGGCCAGCAGGGCGAGCAACTGTTCTCGCAGCTCGGCCAGCGGCCGCGACAACCCGCCCGCCATTTGGGCCAACGCCCCGCTGAGCTCCTGCGCGTCACGCGCGTCGATCACTCCCAACACGGCCTCGGCCTGTGTCAGATCGATGCGACCGGCCAAGAATGCCCGCAGCGTAAACTCACCCGGCTTGGCCGCCCGCGCCCCACACCGGCATAGCGTTTCGAGAATCATTTCCAGCACCGCTGGCGAGCCAAACGTATGCAGCTCGGCCGTCGGCTGCCGGGTGTAGCTCTGCTGTCCCGGCCAGAGAAACAGATCGCAGTCAACCGGCGGCACATCTCGTCCGCAGCAGTTCCCAAGCTGCAGCTGACCGGGCAAGACCGAAGCAACGCGGACCAACGGTAAGGGCCCTAGTCCGTTTTTGGCGGAAAAACATTGCTCGACAATCGCCACGGTCCGCGGCCCGCTCACTCGTACCATACCGCGTGCAGCACCGGCAGCGGCAGTGCCAATCGCGGCGATCGTATCGTCAGGGTCGTAAACCATCGTAGCGCTACCTGGCGCCTAGCGGTGCGTCACCGCCTGCGCTTCGACTTGGAGCGAGACGGCTTCTTGCCCTTTTTGTGGCCATTCTTGCTAGCGCGGGGCGCCGATCTGTCTTTCACCTCGCTCTTCTCGCTCGGAGTGGGGCCACTTGCAGTGGAAGCAGCCGCCTTGGGCAACAATTTCCGCTCGGCAATGCCCCAACTGCTCGACGCGATAAAATAGATACACAGACCGGCGGCGACTTTGAAGAACAGAAAACCGATCAGCAGCATCATGTATTTCATGATCTTTTGCTGCAACGCGGCCTGCTCATTGGCCGGCTCGGGCGTGAACATCATCTGTTGCATTAGGAAGAGCGCCACTGTAACCAACGGCAAAACGTTCAGATACGGACCCAGGCCAAAAATGCCTACGCCGCTGCTGACCGCCTCCGGCATGAAGCCCGACCAATTGAAAAACATATCGGGCGCGGCCAGATTCGAGCACCAGCGAATTCCCTCGCCCAACAACGGCGCTTGACGCAGTTCCACGTCGACCATCAATGCCCGATACAAACCGAGAAAGATAGGCAGCTGAATCAGCGCCGGCAAGCAGCCCGCTAGTGGGTTGACCCCGTTCTTGCGATACAGCTCCTGGGTGGCCTGCGACTGCTTCTGCATGTCTCCCTTATATTTTTCCTTGAGCCGGTCCATCTCTGGCCGCAGCTCTTGCATCTTGGCCATGCTGAGCGCTTGCTTGCGGCTGATCGGGAACATGCAGCTGCGAACTAACACCGTCAGCAAGATAATGGCAACGCCGTAGTTGCCCACGATGCCGTAGAAAAAGTGCAGAATCGCCAACATCGCCCGGGCCACCGGACCGAACCAGCCGTAGTAGAGCATGTCGGAGAGCGTATAGATCTTGCTGTCGCACGCTTGGTATTGGGAAAGCAACTCGGGCCGCTTCGGACCGGCAAAGATGGAGTAGCGGTGCGTGAGCTTCTCCCCGGAGGCGAGCGATTGGGGCTGACTGATCAGCCGGCAGGAAATGTTGGCGTATCTTTCCTCGCCCGAACGGGCCTTGGGCGGCGGGCCGAGGAGAATCGTGCGAGTCTCGTCAATCCATTTTTCTTCGAGCGACTCTTTCTCCGGCAACATGACCACCGAAAAGTACTGGGCATCTACGCCGATAAACGCCAGCGGATTGCCCTGCATCGGCTCACTGCTCTCTTCAATCACTTCTTCCACGACCGTGGCCGGGCTGAACTCGACCGGGTCGCCGCCGACAAATCGCCCTACCACGTCGCGAATTCCCGAAGCACTCCATTTTCGGCTGATTTTGTGCGCATACCACCAGCCCTCGATCGGCAACCCGTTGGGGCCGTCCAGCCGATAGGCGATCGGTTGATTCCCCTGGGCCAGGTTGGTGATCTCCACTTCCAGCGTCAAACCATAGCCCGGGTAATTTGCATTGGCCTGCTGATCGTCGGGCACCGGCTCGATCCGATAGCGTTTGATCACTTCCACCTGTTGCCGCGGCAACTGCATACGAAACTCGACGCTGTTCGCGTCGCGGTGGGCTACCTCCCAGTTGCCTGTGCGCAGAGCAACGTCGACTATCTCCTCAGCTTCCTCGTCAATCTTGGCAGCGCCGACCTGCTCAAGTGTCATCAGAAACGACGGCGGCTCGACAAACCCGTTTGGCAGTCGGTCGGTACGCATCAAGATGTTTTCAGATTCGGGCCGCACGAGTTCCAGAGGGCGGCGCAACAGGTGGACCGCTAAATCGATCGGTTCGCCATTGCCGCGCACCACCTGAAGCGCAAAGGTTTGGCTCGGCTTCGCTCCGGCGAGTAACTTGGCCAGTTCTTCCGGAGCAGCGATCGGAGCCAGCTCCGGGCCAGCCGACACGATGCGGTCGCCCCGTTGCAAGCCGGCCGATTCCGCGGGCGTCCCTGCGCCCACGGCTTGCACTAGAATTCCTCCGGCCGGATCGGCCACAGCCTCCAACTGACCCAAGTAGCCGCCCCGATCCTGTAAGTCACGATAGCGGGGGTTGGCCAACTCCAGCCGCCGGACACCCGCCCCCTGATTGGTCAACGTAACCAACATGCGATAAGGTGAATCCTGGGCCACCGAACCAAGTGTGACATACTCCAATCCGACCTCTGGCAAATCCTCGGCCGGGGGAAGCGCGTCGACCGGGCGCTGATCGACGATCGGCGGCGCGTCGTCGACTACATCGACTGCCTGTTGGTCCAACGGTTCGTCAGGCCCATCAACCTGCTCCCCACGATCCTGCTCTTCGGCCCCGGGTGGTTTGGGAGGCGGAGCGACCAGGATGCTGTTGACCATCAGCACCAAGAATGAAATCGCTAAAAAGGCGACAAAACGGCGTTCCACTGAGCAAGGTCCTTCGTCGTAAAGCGACGGTTGGGTGTTGGTGGCAAAGCTAGTTCAATGGCTCGGGACAGACATCCTTGGACAATCGAGGCGGGCAGCTTGGTCGTGTGTGGCAGTCCCAGGCTAAACTGCCGCCGGTCCTTCCCTGTCACCTGCCGTGGTGATTCACCGGCCTTCTTTGATCCGATCGCCGAGGAAATTGTCCAGATCGGGAGTCTGATAGATTTTCTCGGCGGTCACTTCAAAGTCATATTCCACACGGTGAAAGGTGATCGTTTCATCCTCCTGAACGATGTAGCACGAGCGGCTGTCTCCGTCGCGCGGCTGGCCCACCGAGCCAACGTTGACCATGAACCGCTCCTCCTTGATATGGAAGACCCAATCGGTCTGCTCCGGAGTGACAAACTCGAAGCTCTCCAGAAAGATGCCCGGCACATGCGTATGCCCTTGAAAACAGCCCTTGGTAATCAGGCCAAAGAGCTTTTCCATTTTTTTCTGATTGTAAACGTCCTCTGGAAAGACATATTCGTTGACCGGATTGCGGGGCGAACCGTGCACGTACAGCCAGGGATCTTCTCGCTGAATCCGCGGCAACATCCCCAGAAAGTCCCACCGCCGGTCGATCTGCTCGCGGTTGCCGCCGCTATTCTCCAGTTGGTTGCGCGTCCAAAAAATTGCCCGCTCCGCGCCGCTGTTGAATCCCTCGGGATCGAACATCGCCCCCTGATCGTGATTGCCCAACAGACAGATCTGACAGCTGTCGATGACTAAATCGAGACACTGACATGGATTCGGCCCGTAACCGACGATATCGCCCAGGCAATAAATCTCGTCGACTTGCTGTTCGGCGACGTGTTCCAACACCGCCTGCAGCGCTTCGAGATTTCCGTGGATATCGCTGAGGATTGCGCGCTTCACCGTCGAGCCGATCTATCGGTGGGAAAGGATGGGGGAGAGGGCTGAACTATTGCTTCCACGGTCTCTGGCCAGGGGTAGCAAACCTACAAACGGTACCGACAGGCGCCGGTCGAGTGGGCAACGGGAAGGAATCGACTCTTGCCTGGTCCGTCTTGACAGAGGTATCTTGGTCGCCCGGGAAGTCCTCCCTCCTGGTCGGACCACCCCACGGCGTTCCCGTGTCGCTACGCAGCCGTGCAAACGCCCCGCTCAGCCTTTGGGCTGTCGCAGCGCCGCAACCGTAAGTTATTGACAAGCCAACAGTTTAAGTCCCTCACCGTTAAGGGTCAAGCAGTCCCTGGAGCCGCCGGCCGGTGCCTGCAGCCGCTGGCACCCATGAGGCTCCAAGACCCTGGAAAGGACGGTCCTGTTGCGAGTGCTCGCCCTGGAAACCTGCGACCGCCTCGGCTCCTTAGCCGCCCTGCTCAGCTCGCCGACCGAGATTACCTTGCTTGGCGAGACCCAGCTGCCGCACGAGCTGCGCACCGCCCAGTCGCTCCTGCCAACCGTGCAGGCAACGCTCGACACGCACCAGTGGGAACCCACGTCGGTCGACCTGGTTTGCGTCGTCACCGGCCCCGGCTCGTTTACCGGTTTGCGCATCGGGGTGACCGCCGCCAAGACGTTTGCTTATGCGACCGGCGCTGCATTGGTGGGTGTCCACACTCTGGCCGCGTTGGCTGCCGCGGTACCGACCCAGCCCCAACGACTGTGGGCCATCCTCGACGCCCAGCGGCAAGAACTCTTCGCAGTCTGTTTTTCCCCCGACGACTCTCTGGCTGACGATCCGCCAACCACGCAAGTTGTGGCCATCGACACCTGGCTGGCGCAACTGGCCCCAGGCGACGCGGTCGTCGGGCCGCCACTCGAGGGCCTCCGCGACCGTTTGCCGCAGGGAGTCGAATCGTTCGATCGCGAAACGTGGAAACCGCAAGCCAGCCTGGTCGGCCGCCTGGGAATCGAGCGCTACCGGCGAGGCCTGGTGACCGACCCGGCGCAGTTAGCCCCGCAGTATTACCGCCGCAGTGCCGCGGAAGAAAAAGCGGATGGCTGCTGATCGCCCGCTTACCCCGCAAGCGCCTCACGGGCCGCGGCGATTGTTTGCTCGATATCTTCGGCCGTGTGCGCCGCGGAAACGAACATCGCTTCGTACTGGCTGCAGGGCAGATAGACGCCCCGGTCGGCCATCCCCCAGAAAAACCTCGCGAAGCGCTCCGTGTCGCACTTGCTGGCCGCCTGCCAATTATCGATCGGCTCAGGCTGAAAAAACAAAGTCAACATACTGCCCACCCGGGCAACCGTATGCGGCACGTCAGCCTGCAGGGCCGCCTCATGCAATCCTTCAGCCAAAGTTGCCGAGAGTTGCTCCAAGCGCTGGTAGGGTGGGTCGTCGCGAAGCAGTTTGAGCGTCGCGCACCCGGCAGCTGTAGCGAGCGGATTGCCGCTGAGCGTGCCAGCCTGAAAAACCTCTCCGGCAGGCAACACCTGGTTCATAATCTCGGCCCGACCGCCATAGGCGCCCACCGGCAATCCACCGCCAACGATCTTGCCCAACGTCGTCAAATCGGGCTGCAAGCCAAACACCTCTTGAGCGCCGCCTAGTGCCACGCGAAAGCCGGTCATCACCTCGTCACAAATCAGCAAAGCACCTTCGTCGCGTGTCAGCCGACCGAGCGCGTCGCAAAACGCTTCGCTAGGGCGCACCACGCCCATGTTGCCGACTACCGGTTCGAAAATCACGCCCGCGATGTCACTTCCCCGCGTGGCAAAAGCCTGCTGCAGTGCCGCGACGTCGTTGTACTCCAGCACCAACGTGTCGCGGGTCGTACCGGTCGTCACGCCGGGCGAGCTTGGCGCTCCGAGCGTCGCCGCCGAACTGCCAGCCGCGACCAGCAGGCTATCGACGTGCCCATGATAATTGCCGGCGAACTTCACAATCACGTCCCGGCCGCTAAACGCCCGCGCCAAGCGGATCGCGCTCATCGTTGCCTCGGTCCCCGAGTTAACCAGCCGTGCTTTTTCAATCGAATCGACCGCCTCCACAATCCGCTCGGCCAATTCGCTTTCCGCCTCGGTCGGCGCGCCGTAGCTGGTCCCGCGCGTCAAGGCTTGCTCAAGCGCCTCGATCACAGCCGGATGCCGATGGCCGAGGATCATGGGCCCCCACGAACCGACGTAATCGAGGTAGCGATTGCCATCGACGTCAAATAGAAAGGCCCCGTCGGCACGCTCGATAAACAGGGGCGAGCCCCCCACGGCCCCAAAAGCCCGGGCAGGGCTGTTCACGCCACCCGGCATCAGCCGTTGGGCCCGATCAAACGCGGCAGCGCTACGCTGTCGAGCTGCTGGTGATAGTCGACTGTTGGTCATTCGTTCGGTCCGTTCTCGGTAAGCTGGAGATCGAGTAACTGTCTAGCTTTCTTAAGAAAGATTCACCACGGAGTCACGGAGAACACAGGGATAAACTGGCAAGCAATCCAGCTGGACAGGTTTAGCAATCATTGACCTCTGCGAGTCCAATGGACCTAGGGCGCCCAGCGGAAGCCCGGATTTAGCAAGTGAAATGCTAGCGGCGAGGTTCAATGGCTGCGCAGACATCAAAATAGCCTAGAGGGAAGATATAGCCTCCGACACACCATCTTCTCTTTCTTTCCTACTGTTCCTGAAGGTCTCGTATTCCTCTCGAAGGATTGTTTTCTCCGTGCCCTCCATGACTCCGTGGTATTCATCTTAATTGATATCTGCAGACGGGTGATGTATTACGGAATCGTCAATCTGGCTGCGGGCTTCTTCCACCAGGCTCTCTGCCCATGGCTGACCATCGTACAGCTCGACGATCGCCTGGTACATCCTCCGGGCAGCAGCGGGTCGGCTTGACTGCAGCCGGGACGCCTCGGTCAACCGCTCCAGCAGAGCGGCGCGCTGGGTCGCCGTCAGCTCTTCCACAACAGTGCCGAGCTTCTGAATCTGCCGACGAGCCAGAATCAACCAGCGCCGATCACCTTGGTCGACGGACATGTCCGTCGAAGTCTTGGTTTCCAACGTCGCGTCGGTCGGATCGTACAGCGCTACCAACGCCTGAAACATCGCCAGGCCGTGGGCTGGGTTGGTCCGAGAAACAGAGTGCGCCGCGCCGTAAAGCTGCTCAACCGGGCTGAAAGCGTCGGAGCCAAGCAAATTCGATTTTAATCGCAGCCGATTCTCCAATTTCTGTAGCTCCCACTCTTCCCAGGCGGGTCGCAGTTGATCGGTGCGGGGATCGTCAGCAAACCGCTCGAAAAACGTTTCCAATTTGGCCGATACCCCTCGCAGATCGTTGGTCCCGTCGCGTTCGATCTGCTTGGTGATCTGCTGGTAGAGCTCGTCGGCTGATACGGGCTGCATCAGATACCAACCTCCCCAAGTCAGTCCGCCCAGAGCTAGCAGCAACACGGCGATCTGGGCCGTCAGGCTCCAATTCCATCGATGGGACTCCTCACGTGCCAGTCGCACCTCGTCATCGAGCGAAGTAAAACGCTTCACAAGAGAGCCGGGCTGATCGGCCACGTCACTTTCACTACCAACGCCTGCAGATGGGCCGTCCGCTACCGAGCTCAGTTCGGCGATCGTCGGTGCATCGAAAAACTGGCTCGGCACGCCGGCGGTTTCCATTTCCGTCGGCATCAAAGGCGAAACATCCTCCGCACTGGAGATTGGGTCGGAAAACGGCGTCTCGGTAGGGAGTGACTCGCTTTGGGGCTCTTCGTCAACCGGCTCCACCGGCCGCGAGAGCGCTCTTTCCATCGCCTCCATATGCCGGCTGAGCACGCGAGCATTGGGGAAGCGGTCGGCTGGGTCTTTCGAGAGCAGCTGCAAAATGAGCCCATTGAGTTGCGAGGGCGTATCGGGGGCGTAACGACTGACCGGCTCCGGCTCGGAAAAGCATTGCATCTGCAACATCTCGGTCATAGTACGCGCGCGAAACGGCGGCCTGCCCGCAAGCAACGCATACATCACACCGCCCAGGCTGTATTGATCGCAACGCTCGCTGATCGGTTGTCCATCGGCCTGCTCAGGCGACATGTAGTCGGCTGTGCCTAACACACCTCCCGCGGTCGTCAGCTGCGTGCCGCCGTACAAGCGGGCGATGCCAAAATCGGCAATCTTGATTCGGCCCTGCTTGTCCAACAACAGATTGGCTGGCTTGATGTCTCGATGCACCACGCCATGGTCGTGTGCATGTTTCAGCGCCCGGCAAACCTGGATACCGATGTCGATCGTTTCCCGCCAATCGAACCGCCGACCCGCGTTGAGCTCTTCTTCCAGGCTGGTGCCTTCAACCAACTCCATCGAATAGAACAGCACCCCATCCTGCTCACCATATCCGTACAGCCGCACGATCCCCTCATGCTGGAGTTTTTTTAGCGAATCGATCTCCGCCTCAAACCGTTCGCGAAACCCCTCGGCCATCGCCATGTGCGGTGAGAGGGCCTTGATAGCAACCCGTTCGGGAGAGCCAGAGCTGGAGTCTTCCAACACGGCTTCGTAGACGGCACCCATGCCGCCCTTGCCGATTTTCTTGCCGATCTGATAAGGCCCGAGTTTCCTCATTTCCATAATCTGCCTGAAGGCCTGAAATTCACTTGCTTAACAAACATGGGATCCTCCAGTTCATCGTAACACCGGCCGGAACCGGCAGCTAGCAGTTGAGCCGCCCCACGGGTCAGACCTTGAGCCTGCGGCTTGAATTTCCTATAAGCCACGCGCATCCGATCACCTATTTTTCATGGAGACGGTATCATGGCTCGGCCCGCAACGCTGAGATTCTATGTCCACGCACTCAGGTCACTCGTTCGGCGACGTTGGTCGCCGTTGCCAGCTGCAATTGCGCTGCTCTGGGTGATGCTTCTAACCGGCGTGGCTTGGTCCCAGCAGTTTCCGTACGTTGCCTACGTCGAACAGCGAGAGGCATACGTCCACAGTGGACCCTCGCAGCGGCACTATCCGACCGATCGCCTGCAGGTCGGCTTTGCAGTGGAGGTGTTCCGCCACGACCCGGACGGCTGGTGCGCCATTCGCCCCCCCGTAGAAAGTTTCAGTTGGATTCCAGTCCATCAGATCCGCTTGCTCGACCAACACTCGGCCCGCGTCATCGCCGATCAGGCGGTTGTCCGTGTTGGCTCGCGGCTGTCAACATCGCGCAGCGCGGTCCAAGTGATGCTTAAAGCGGGTGAGAGGGTCGAACTGCTCGACGGTCCGCCAGATCCCAGCAGCCGGGAAGTGCGCGTCGCCGCCCCGGCTGGCGAGTTCCGTTGGATCGCCGCCAAGCATCTCTCTCGTCGGCCGCCGCTAGAAACGGATCCCCCTGCGATAGCCAGCTTGTCAGTGGAAACGACCCGTTGGCAAGCGCAAACACCGCTGGGACGGAAGCCTAGACAACACGTTCAGGGCCACAGCGTTCAGGGCAACAGCACTGTGCAGCAATCTGCCGACGAGTTCGGCCACTTGCTTACCCAGAAAGCCGGCCAGCCGCAGTTCGGCCAGCCACAGATCGATCAGGCAGGCGACGAGCAACTAATCGACGTCATCGCCGGCTCTCCCGCCGAATTGCAATTCGCACAGTACGAGGGCCAGCTCTCCGAACCTCAGAATACTTCCGAGATCCCACGCATTCGATTTCGTGATTCGGCAGTCACCTCCGCCACGGCTCCTGGCCGGTTGGCCGAGCTACAGCTGCGGCTATCGCAAGCAATCGGCGGGGAGCCTCAACAATGGAATTTTGCTCAACTGCAAAGCGAAGCGACCGCGCTGCTCGAGCAGTCGCCATCGTCCGACGAGCGTGCCCAGCTCCGCGACCTGTTGGACCGCATCGCGCGATTTGAGCGGATTGGCCGGCAATACGCGGAGCTGTCGCTGGACAAACCGAGTAATCTGCGCGATGAATTGCGCGAAGAATCGCGCGATGATTTTTCTCAGCCTGACAACGAGCGTTCCATTCTGACTTCCGACCGTAACGAAATTCGCCGCCGCGCCCGGGCCGACCTGTCTGACGGCGACGAAGGCTTAGCCGAGGCCCGTTACGACGCGGTCGGCATGCTCAAGCCGGTCGTTTCCCGCCAGGAATCGGCCCCTCCCTTCGCGCTAGTTGACGATCGAGGCGACGTGATCGCGTTTCTGACCCCGACGCCGGATCTGAAGATGCAGTCCTACCTGGGCCGCCGCATCGGCGTGCAAGGGACTCGCGGTTTTATGCCCGAGTATCGTCGAGCGCACGTCACCGCCAGCCGGGTCACACCCATCACCGAGACGCTCCGTCGGTGATCGTCGTTCTCAGCTTCACCGCCGTACTTCGAGTTCCATGATCTGGGAGGCCAACTCCGCGACGCGGGGATCTGTGTCCTTGATCGCCCGTTCGCGGGCCAGCTCGAATAGCTGTGGATCGTTGGTGGTAGCCAGCGCAGCAAGAGCTCGCAGTCTTATCTCACTACTGGGATCGCCCACCAGCCAGTGGAGCCACTGCCGGGCTCGCGTCGCAGGCAATACGGAAAGTGCTTCGATAAGCTGCCGTCGCACCGCTGGATCGGGCGAGGCCAACTGTGAGAAGAGGAGTTCCTCCTCGGCCGTGACACCCCGCTCTCGCAGCACCGTCAGCTTGGCGCCTTGCAGGAAGTGATCGGATTGGGAGAAGGTCCGTATCAACACCTGGGTTGAAAGCTCGCGTAATCGCTCTATCCGACCGCTCTGCTTGGCAGGCGACGGCACGTCGACCAGCGTGGCACTGTGTGAGCCGGGCTGCTTTTCACTCTCCAAAAGAATTGGTTCTGCCGGGGCTGTCTGTCCGGGTGTTTGCAGCGTGGGCTGCAAACCCGCTGACCTCCACCGTCGAGCAGAAACAATGGACCGCTGCGACTGGGGAGGTTGGCTCTTAACCGAAGCCGGCATCTGATCTGCCGCCAGGGTGGGCTCTAAGGGCGTCTGGGAGGTTGGATTCGACGACTCGCCGGAAACCGTTGGCAAGCTGTCCACTTCGCCGGGCAGGCCGCGCTCGCTGCGCGCCAAGTTGCCCCGTTTGGTACTCTGGCGTGGCACAGCCTCCAAGACTCGGTTGCAATCGTCGATCAACCGTTCAGTCGTCGTGGTCTGCTCCTGCCGAATATCATCGAGTATTTGCAGGGCCAAACTTCCAGCCCACTGTTTGCCCTCGGGATCCAGCCGGTCGA
>Ga0315336_1002191_pt1 | contig 31405 bp, 30 predicted proteins | sample ASW5metaG_FD_204512 | JGI IMG/M metagenome (GOLD analysis project Ga0315336, IMG submission 204512) | Ammonia-oxidizing marine archaeal communities from Monterey Bay, California, United States - ASW #5 | ecosystem: Environmental > Aquatic > Marine > Intertidal zone | place: USA: California...
GCGCAACTACCCGAATTCGATATCAATTATGGGTGATGCGAAGGTGACACTCGAGGCGTTGACTGATGCGGTGAAGAAACGGGAGGAGAGTTCATGGGTGGGGGAGGTCCAAAGGATGGTGACCGACTGGCGAGCTGAAATTGCACCCCTCAGAAATTCGGACCAAATCCCCATGCGCCCGGAGCGGGTGCTCAAAGAACTTGACCATTGCCTGCCCGATGATGTCTTGGTCGTCAGTGACACTGGCCATTCGGCCATGTGGCTCTCACAGCAGCTCTGGATGAACTCCACGAAGTGGGACTTCATCCGCTGCGCAGGCACGCTTGGCTGGGGGTTCCCGGCATCGCTTGGGGCAAAAGTGGCACTTCCGGAACGGCCGGTGGTTTGCTTCACGGGGGACGGTGGTTATTGGTACCACATGCAGGAGCTCGAGACTGCAGTTCGCTTTGGGATTAATTCGGTCACTGTTGTCAATAACAACAACTCCATGAACCAGGAAATCAACGTCTATAATAAGGCCTACGATGGGAACCCATCGGACCAATGGGGCACAATGTGGAAATTCACCCAAGTGGACCTCTCACGAATTGCAGAGGAAATGGGTGCGCTGGGAATCCGGGTCGAGCGGCCCGAGGAGATTGCTCCGGCGATGGAAAAGGCCCTCGGGGCTGGGCGCCCGGTAGTCGTTGAGGTGATGACCGAGATGGAAGCTCTCTCCCCCGGCGCGTCATTGGGGTAAGACATTTCTCATTATCCGGGCAGGGGGATTAATTGATGAGTGTAAGGGCAACGGTTTTATGTGAGAACGCGGTTTACGGAAACATTGGAGCCATTGGTGAGCACGGTTGGTCGGTTTGGCTCGAAACTCCAAGCGGGAAATACCTTTTCGACACTGGGCAGGGAAAGGGGTTGCTCAACAACGCTGCGTTTTTCCAAAAAGACCTATCCACCGCCAAGGCCGTTCTAATCAGTCACCATCACAGCGACCACACGGGCGGTTTGATCGATGCGATGGAGACTATGTGCCGGGGGTTTTCGGGGGATAGAATTCCTGTTCATGCTCATCTTGATTTGTTTAAAGAAAGTTTTAACACCAAGGGAGATAGCCCGCGCCACATCGGGGTACCCCATACACGGGCTGCTCTCGAGGCAGCAGGGGCGGACTTTCATCTCGAAACGGAGTGGAAAGAAGTGGAAGAGGGCATCTTCATGACCGGGGAGGTACCTCGTCGGACGTCCTACGAGATTGGCGATCAGGACCTGAAGCACTACGGTGAAATCGGAGAACTTATTGTGGATCCCATTCGGGATGATCAGAGCGTGATTATTGACACGGAAAAGGGGCTTTTTGTCATTCTCGGTTGTTCCCATGCCGGGGTGATTAATATTCTGACCTACATCACCGAAAAGACCGGCAAGTCCCAATTTCACACCGTCGTTGGAGGGACCCACCTCGGCCCGGCCGAGGAGGATCAGATTTCTAAGAGCATCGAGGCACTGCATAACTTCGACATCGGGCGGATCGGAGTCTCCCATTGTACTGGCCAGAAGACTGCGGCGCGCATGGCTGCTAAGTTCAAAGAGCGGTTTTTCTTTTGCAGCGTGGGATCAAATGTCGAGGTATGACGGGAGTGCCCATTGTATGAGTAACATAATATATTTGGGGCATTTGTGGCGGGTTTTGGGTTGAGTTGAAACGAAGATTCCTTTACGAATTCTTTTATCGATGTGTCTCGAGGACTTAAGTAGCACCATTCCTTCCCCAGGTGCGTTGGGTGCACACTTGAAAATCTCCTGGGCAGGGGGACAATGACGAGGTTAACGGAAAGTCCCAAAATTTTCGACGAAATCATTGTATCTGCCGTATGTTTCCTCGCCTCAGCCAATCTTCCTCCCTTCGGTTGGCTTTTTTGGGTCTCGTCCTCATCAGCACACTCGCCGTGAGGCACTCCATCATTGACTCATTCATGGGTCCCACCTGTTGCTCGGTGAGGTGTAACTTGGGGGTAAATTTCTTTGAAACTCGAGGCTCAATTTGGCAGGCCGGTCATTTTCTAACGCTTGCTCTGGGGCCCTTTTCCCCTTTATTTGAAAATGATTCATTGAATCTGAACTACAATTCGACCGGACCACCTTCTTTGACTGAGCGGTCCGAGGCCATGGTGAGTTCCAGTACTTGGCGTGCGTGGAGGCCGGTGGCGAGCCCAACTCCACCGATGCCCAGAATCCGGCGGACGAAGGCGTCGGATTCTTCTTTCATGGGTCCGAAGAATTCTCCCAGTGCGAAGTCGCCCGGCATGGCTGATCCCAAGAAGGCGACGTTTACCTCGTGCTCGGGTGTATAGGGGCAGGGGATGGCTTTTCCGGGGGCGAGGACAAGGTCGCGGTGGGCATCGTCGATGTTGAGTGAGCCGGTCGTGCCCTGCAGATCGATTTCCATGGTAGCTGTGTAGGCTGGCCAATGGTGGGGCAGGAGCCAGCTTGTACCTAAGGTGGCGACGCTTCCGTCGTCGAAGGTGACGATCATCCACTGAAAATCATCGCGGTTGTATTCTCGGAATACGAAGCTCCCCGCCCGTGCGTAAACTTCAACCGGTGTTTTGCCCTCCATGTACCAAAGAATCAAATCGACCATGTAGGTTAGGGTGTTGATTGAAGGGGTAGTGTTCGGCGAGCGGCGGGCGACTGCTTCGCCGACGGCTCGGGTGACGTAAATCTTCCCCATAGCCATAACGATGTTGCCGAGTTGTCCCGCTTGGGCAGCTTGCTTGGCCAGAAGGTAGCGCCGGCGAAAACGCTGGGTGTAGCCGACAAAGACCTCGGTGCCACTCTTTTCGGCCTTAGCCAAGATGTCATCCGCCTCAGCGAGATCGAGGACGAAGGGCTTCTCGATGAGGACGGGCTTACCCAATTCGGCCGCCATGGCGGCCGGGGCGTGGTGGTACTCCTCATCGGTGGAGATTATAACGGCGCCGACGCGGTCATCAGTGATGGCTTCCTCGAATTTCGTCGTAGCCATGTTCGCGCCTACCGACTCGGATAGGATATCGAGTTTTTCCGCGACCTTGTCGCAGACAGCCAGATAGTCCACTTGCGGGATTTGAGCGCAAGAATGCGCCCGGAGTGTACCGATCCCCCCGGCTCCAATTACCGCAATGCCGGTTGATTCCATAATGCTTCTCCTTTCGATGATGACAATTAAACAATTGTGAAGATTGCGCCGCCCCCCCCCGGGGGCCAATAATCGAGGTGGTTCCTTGTATCCTCGAATCTTTTTGCTAATCCTGAAGCCAGGAGACTAATATGCGCGTAGATGTTCAAACTCACCACATGCCGGATGCCTACGTCAAAGCCCTCGCGGAACGATCTGATTATCCTCGCTTCGAGAGCGACGGAGGCCGCGGGCAAGCCCTAGGAAATCCGCAAGTGAAGCTGCCAATGGAGGCGGGCCTGCTCGATCTTTCTGTCAAGCTCGAGGAGATGGACATCCATCAAATCGACCTTGCCCTAATCAGCCTCAACATACCGGGTCCCGATTTGGCGAGTGAGCCCTCCGAGGCGGACGAGTTGGCCCGAATCGGAAACGACGGAATTGCCGATGCAGTTTCCCGCCACCCGGGTCGCTTCCGGGGTTTCGGTGGTTTGGGCTTCGGAGACGTCGATGCCAGCTGCCGGGAGGTGGAGCGGTGCATCGATGATCTTGGCTTCGCCGGTCTTCAGGTGTTTGCCTATGTCGGCGGAAAACGTGGGCTCGACGATTCCATTTTTGAGCCTATTTGGGCGCTGCTAGCCGAGCGGGGGTTTCCTCTCGTTCTCCACCCTGGGCCTTCTCCCTCGGGGCAGATGTATTCCGATTATTGGTTAGGGCCCATGGTGGGGTTCATGTTCGACGAAACCCTGGCCGCACTCCGGCTTATTCTATCGGGCGTGATGGAGCGCAATCCAGGCCTCAAAGTCCTCCTCCCCCACGGGGGCGCGGCACTGCCCCTGCTCATTGGACGGGTGGACCGGCTCTCGAGCAACCGTCCCGGCCCGAGGGATCATATTTCTCATGCCCCTAGTCATTATTTCGAGCGAATCCACACAGACGCAGTGGCCCACTCGGATACAGCTTTGCGCCTTGCTCTCCAGGAGATGGGTGCAGAGCGGGTCATGTTCGCCTCCGATGCCCCTTGGGTTCCGATCGAAACCCACGTGAAAATTGTCGAGGGCTTAAACCTTTCCTCCGAGGATTCTGAGAAGATATGGAGTCGTACGGCGAAAGAGTTCTTCGGGATTTAGTTTTCCGTGATCAGGCGATTTTTTCTCGGAGCACCATTCGCTTGACCGTGTAGACAAGCACTGTCTCGCCCTCTTGGTTTTTGACTGTCTGGAGGCTCGCGACGATGCCCCGGTCGGGCCTGGAGTTTGAGGCCCGCACACCTGCCACTTCGATTTCGACACATATCGTATCACCTGCGTAGAGAGGTTCGCGTGCTGTGAGGCCTTCTACGCCGAGTAGGGCGGCAGCGTAGCCGTCCAGTTTCCTAGTCTGGATGATGAGGCCGTCAGCGATTGATGCCGTCAGGAGGGCAGGCACCAAGCGTCTGGTGTGGCCCCGCTCTCGGATATATTCCATGTCTAGAAACAAGTTCTCGGCATAGCCCACGGTGGCCACGAAGCTGAGAATATCGGAATCGGTTACCGTCCTGGCACGTGTTGAGAACTTTTGTCCGATTGCCCAGCCTTCAAAAGGGACCCCTTTTTCCACTTGATTCCTCTCTATTTTTCATCCGGACCGCTATTTGATTCGCCGTTAGTTACCCACCTATCATCATCGCAGCGCGACCGAGAACCTGTCCTTTTTCTAGGCGCTCGTGAATATTTTCAGCACCCTCTGTCGTGAAGCCGATCTTTTCGGTCACTAGGGGCCAGACGTCCCCCCGTCCTACGAGATTTAGGGTGTCGATGACCTCTTGACGGGTGCAATAGCGACTCCCCATGACTTCAAGTTCTTTGCTTGAAAATTCACGTCCCAGAGCCTCGAACGGTGTGCCGCTGCCTCCGCCGCCCAGTGTGGCCAGCCGTCCGCCTCGTCCCAGTGCCTTGATCCCGTCAGTGAGTGTTTTGGCTGTGGATACGAAATCTACTACCACGTCCACACCTGCCCCACCGGTCAGATCCATAAGCGCCTCCGTTAAATTTCCGTCTGAGGCGTCCACTGTGTCGTCCGCGCCCATCTCGCGGCATATTTCGAACTTTTCGGAAGCGATGTCCACCGCAATAACACGGGCATGTGTCCAGCTTGCCATCATGACCATGTGGATCCCAACGCCACCGCCCGCGCCGATCACAGCGACGTTATCGAGCGGTGCGATGCGTACTCGGCGAAGTACCTTGTAGGGTGTCGCCAGCGCGTCGCAGATAACGCCCACCTCAGCAGGATGTGTTTTCCAGTCGAGGCTATCCGGAATTTTTATAAAATTATGCGCCGGCGCTTTCATGTATTCGGCATAGCCTCCGTCAATTTGGCGACCGACGTGGCCCCCTAGGCTGTCACACAGCGTGGGGCGGTTGCTCAAGCACCATTTACATTGGCCGCAGTCGAGATAAAAAAAACAAGTCACCGGATCACCCACCCGGAGACTCTTTACGCCCGTTCCCACGGAAGTGATTTCACCGGTAATTTCGTGGCCAATGACGATGGGATAGTTGGCGCTGGGGCCGCGTCCAATGCGGGTGTGCTGAATGGTAAGTCCTGACCCGCAGGCCAGTACCTGGGCGACCGCTTCCCCATGCCCGGGTTCGGGATCCGGACGATCTTCCATCACAAAGGGCTCCCCGGGTCCGGGCAAAACGATCGCTTTCATTTACGAATCTCCTTTCTATTGGAGGTCAAATTACTTTGATACATGTCGAATTAATTCCAGCATCTATGATCCGCCTCAAATCAATCTATGCAGGGCCTTTGCACCAATATCCTTTCGGTAATAGACACCTTCCCAGGAAATGCGCCTAGCAGCCTCGTAGGCCCTTTCGAGCGCTACTCGAATCCCCTTTCCCCTGGCTGTGACTCCGAGAACGCGCCCGCCCGAAGTGAGGGTTTTCCCCTCTCTGTCCAGGGCTGTTCCAGCGTGAAAGACAAATGTGCCCTCGACCGCGTTCGCTGCTTCAAGCCCAGAGATAGTATCTCCCTTCCGGTAATTTCCCGGGTACCCTTTCGAGGCCATCACTATGCAAGCGGCGGATTCATTAGAAAATGATACCTTGGTTTTGGAAAGATCACCTTCTGCGCAGGCTAAGAGGACCGAAAGCAGATCGCTCTCCAACCTCATTAGCAAGGGCTGGCACTCTGGATCTCCAAATCGGCAGTTAAATTCTAAAACCTTGAACGAGTCATTTTCGATCATAAGCCCTGCGTAGAGGACCCCACGATAGGGGGTCCCACGCCTGGCCATCTCGTCCACAGCGGGCTGGATAACTTCATTCAGTGCGCGCTTCTCGAGTTTCGGGGTCATGACAGGAGCCGGAGAGTAGGCGCCCATTCCCCCCGTGTTCGGGCCGGTATCCCCCTCGCCGATAGACTTGTGGTCTTGTGCTGAGGGCATGAGGATGGCTTCTTTTCCGTCCACGAAGGCGAGCAGACTAGCCTCCTCTCCTTCGAGAAATTCCTCCACCACACAACGTTCGCCCGCCTTTCCGAAGGCTCGGTCCTCCATGATCTCGGCTATGGCGGACTCGGCCGATGTCGGTTCCGGGCAGATGAGAACCCCTTTCCCGGCGGCTAGACCGTCGGCCTTAACTGCCCACGCACCGCCTCGTTCACGAACAAACCCTTTCGCATCCGATGGATGTTCGAACACACCAAACGAAGCTGTGGGAATACCTGCGGCCTCCATGAGTTTTTTTGAGAAAGATTTGCTTGCTTCGATTCGGGCAGCGGCCTTTTGTGGCCCGAAGACGGGAATCCCCTCCTCCAGCAATTGGTCGGCCAAGCCCAGTGCCAGGGTTGTTTCAGGGCCCACCACTACAAGGCCGGCGCCTTCGTTTTTAGCCAGTTTCGTGAGGCCATCGATGTTTTCCGTACCGACAGGCTTGTTTCGCCCGATGGTGGCGGTCCCCGCGTTTCCTGGGGCACAAATAATCTCCTCCACCTCTGGGCTTTGGGCTAGCTTCCAGGCCAGAGCGTGCTCGCGCCCTCCGCTGCCCACAACAATGACTTTCATGGATACTCCTATCACAAGATGATTCCGGATTGTTTTGTTAGAAGCTATGGCCAGATTGCACCCCACGGTGTTGGAGCGTCAATTCGTCGGGTCGAAAGAATTAGAAAAGAAAAACCCCGCGCTGCCGCGGGGCTCATCTTCGTCCCCGACATTAAAACCGGGGCGCACGCCTGTTAAAAGGAGTTGTTCCAGATTTTGGCTAAGCTGTCAATAAATCCGTTTTCTCCCATTCTGATTAAAAGGCGGGAGCTAGTCTAAATCCTCCAGGACATGCTGAACCATGGTGCCTATGTAAAGTGTGGCGGTCCAGGAACTCGTGAAATTTTCCTGGTCCCCTCTGGGGGGATAGGGGGCAAGTTTCAAATTTGAATTCATCACAACCTATGTGATGCTAATTGGCGCATATGGGTTTTTGATTTCGATGGCGGCCCAGTTTTCCCGATATTCTCGCCTAATGGCGAAAAGGCCTTCTTCCTCGAGGATCCTAGCCAGACTGTTGGTTTGCTTGTATCTGGTTCCGCTCAGTATCCCTTGAGTGCTCTTCGCTAGGTCTTCGGTAATTCTCGGGGCTAGCTCGCGAAGCGGGGGTCAAAGGATGTTTGCCACAAGCATGTCCGTACTCCCCCACCAATTGCCTAGCTTTCCAGCTCGAGTGTTCCTTCACGTATGTATATCTCGCCAGCGAGGGTGTTTTCATTGGCGAGGGTTCGTGAGCGGTTCATCGCTGCCGGGTCAAGGTCGATGGCTAGGGTGCCTTCGGCCCCGAGCTTTATTGCGGCGGCGATGAGTATGCCCGTCTAATGTCCTCGAAGCACCGGGGTGGACTCTCTCCCACATGCACTCGATAGTGCTCAGGCTAAGATGGGCTGAGGGATGGCGTCCGGTCCCAAAGGTAATGGAGGGTTCGGGGATGGCTTCCCCTCGCTCGGCAGGGATGGGGGATTTGGAACAAGGGGGACACACCCAGAGACGCTCGCCGTAGGGGCGAGCGTCGAATATTTCACGCAATTATTTGACCCAATTATTTTCGGCAATGTTTCAGACGGTTATGGTGCCCAGTCTAAAAATCAGGCCCGCTGGACTCGCCTCGGCAGAGAGGAGCTTTTCGGTGGCCCCGCCCTCAAGAAAAAAGTGAGAAATTGAAAAGGAGGACCCAGTCTGCGATATGCGGGTTTCGACGGCGGCCATGCCCGAATTGATAAGCCAGGAAGAGACCTCCTCCGCAAGCGTACAAGGCACCTGCGCTAGAAGCTCCTTCCATTTGTGAATTGCAGTGGCCGCAGCGAGCTAGTCCTTCATTGGCAAGATGACCTCGGCAGTGCCTTTGCTGGCGATCTCACCGAGCTGGTTGAGACCCGTGAATTCAATACTGACCGATCCACCCTCGCTTTTGCCCGAGACCTGGCCCGTGTAACGGATGGTATCACCGTAGATCATTGGTTTTCGCACCTGGCAGTCAAATTTTTTAAGGAATCCCACGTCCCCCATCCAATTGGTGATGTAGGGAGTGGCCCAGGCAAAGCGCATGACCCCATTGTCAAAAGGTCCCGGCATCCCCCGGCCCGCGGCGAGGGTGAAGTCTTCGTGCTGCTGGGAGTTTTTGACCGGAAGGCCGATTTTTGGGGTGATGACGCTGTTGTGGGGGGCTTTGAGCAAGTCGAGGTAGCCAAGCCGCCCTGCCTTGTACGAAGGTCCCAGAGCTGCATTCCATGCGATCATATCCCCGATGGTGAGAGGGCCCCTCAACATAGAGGGCAGCGCGTCCCTGGGGGAAACGTCCTCCCAGAATAGTTGGTCCGAGCCGGTGCGTTTTTCCGCCCTGTATTCGGTCTCAATTTCAGCGATGGCGTTCTCATCGTAGTGGGTGACTCCGCGGTCATATATGAGATTATCCCCCTCCTGGAGGGTACGGATCATAGTACCAGTGCCTTTGGCAACAGTCTCGCCTCTGCCATTTTCGTACGTGAACTCGCCGATGATAAAGATGAGGCGGCGGCCTGCCTTATTGGTCTTCTCGAACATCTCCTTTTGCACCGAATACGCACAGAGAGTGTCACCGGCAAAGATGGGTTGAAACCACTCAAAGGCAACCCCTCCAATAAGGGAAGAGAGAGGGGCAACTACCGGCGCGCCGTGGAGGATGGGATAGAGGACGGATACGAGAAAGGCGGGTGGGGCTTGAATTTTTTTGTGTAATGTCTTGGCCGCATAATCCGGATCGAGCCATAGAGGATTATCGTCGTCTATGCCGTAGGCAAAATGCCGGATGGCGTCGGGGGAGGCTTCGTTATTCCAGGCTCCTCGCTCACGAACCTCCTTGCCGACCAAGGCACGGGATTGGGCTGCAAACTCTTCAATTTTCGCTTCAGTGTCGTCAGTCACCGGATGAATCCCCAAGTATTATGATTGTCGAAATAATATGACCCTAGAGTAAGACCCTTATAAGTTATGTGTTTAGTTTGGGCAATTAGCGAACAAAGGATTTTGCCCGGGCGATTAAGTTTTTTATGCGGGGTGATGGGTGCGTTCGAGAGGTACCCGAACTCCTCAAGAAGCCTGTAGAGCATTTTGCTGAGCCAGATGGGGGGGTTCGAGGACGAAATTCACGAACTGATTCCGCGCGTGCCAGATGCTACATCGAAATCCTCATATCAGTCCAGGTTTTTACAGCCGAGTACTTTCGCAAGACGGTTGGAGCATTTGTGGGATGGGCTCAGTTATAAATTGATTGCTAGCGTTGGGATGCAATACTAGAAAGGGCACTATTTCGGCTCGATCTCGGTTTCTCCATGGGAAATGTAGTGGCTAACGGCTGCTGCCGTCCATTCGACAAGGGAGACCATCCGGTCGTAGCGCATCCTCTTAGGTCCGATTATGCCGATGGTGCCGAGGGGACGGTCCCCGAGGAAATAGGAGCGCGCCACGACGCTGCAGTCGCTCATCTCATCGATATCATTTTCGGCTCCGATTAGGACTGTGACATCCGGTGAATTAAGGAAGCCGTCAAGGAGGTGGATAAGGTTACTTTTTTCCTCGAAAGCTGCATAAAGGGCTTGGAGTTTATCAAAATCGCCCGCGAAATCTGGCTGGGTGAACACCCGCGAAGCACCCTCGACGAAAAGCGTGTCGCTGTTGTTGTCTTCATCGCCGAGAAACGCGTGCCGGCTTAGCTCTTCGGCCCGTCTGTAGAGCATGTCCAGGTGGTCACGTTCCTCTCCCATCTTCTCGAGGATCCGGGTACGGACTTCACGTAGGGAGAGTCCAACATACTCATTATTAAGGAAGCGCGAAATCCTATCGAGTTCGTCCTGGTTCAGGTCCTCCTCGATGGGGACGACACGGTTCTGGACCACCCCGCTTTTCGAGACGATGACGACTAGGACATTTTCGGTGGAAATGCGGATGAACTGAATGTGCTGAAAATAAAGTTGGTCTTTCCCGGGGAGAAGGACAATGCCTGCCTGATGGGTCAGCTCGGAAAGAATCCGGGAAGCCTGTGTGACTACTTGTTCGATCTGGGTCATTCGGTTGGTATAACTTCGACGGATGGATTCCTGCTCCTCCGGTGTGACCTTGTGAACATTCATAAGGGTATCAACGAACATCCTGTAGCCCAGGTCGGTTGGCAGCCTACCTGCAGAAGCATGGGGTTTCGTAAGAAAGCCTTCATCCGCCAAATCACTCATGATGTTCCGTATGGTGGCCGGGCTAAAATGGGTTGGTATTTTTTTCGATAGTGTACGGCTTCCTACTGGATCCCCGGTCTCTATAAAGGTGTTAACGACAGCGCGGAGGACTTCCTGGTTCCTGGTAGAAAGATCGGAATTATATTCTGTCATGACCCATTCCATGATTAGGGGCGGAAAATTTCTTATTAGCACCTGTCCAGGTAGAGCCAATCCCTTAGTTGACCTTAATCAGGAGAAAAGAGGGTGTCAAGGAATTGATATCATCGAGGGAGAATTTTGAGCTTGGTTTTTTCCCTTCGCCCTGGTTGTTTAGTTGAAAGTGGTTGAATATAAAATAGTTAACGATTTTATGTTGGCCAAAAAACAAAAGGTGCGGTTCATGGCCGCGAAAGATGGGATAGAGGTAGTTAGGCCGACGAGGGATTATAGGGCCGGTCCAGGGAACCCCGATCCACCGGTGACCGAGTCGTGCCTTTGCGAATGCGTAGCTTACACCCACCTCATTGCCGGAGTCGAAAACGAAGTGTGCTAGGGTTTTCTTTAACAAATGATACGACCTTGCGGAACGCCCTTGACCGCCAAATCCTCCGGTAGGAACCCTTCACCGTCGCGGGAATATGAGTGCCCAGATGGTCCACGAATTCGGCAATTCGCTATTGGCAACTAACCTAAACGTTGCATCGATCAGAGACAAGTTCGGCATCCTCGATAAAAAAAGATACGGCCGAGGTAGGTAAGGTATGAGAGCGAACCGCGATACTCACATCATGGTTGTGGACGACAAACGTCGAGGTCGTGATGCGCTCCAGAAGATGATTGCTAGGGAAGGTTACCGCGTATCTATGGCCCACGATGCGGAAATGGCCTTAGAGATATTTGATAGCGAACCCGCCAATTTGGTGATTACCGAATTCCGGATGCCCGGAATGGATGGGATATCACTGCTGCGCGAGGTCAAGCTCAAGGGCCCCGAAACGGAGGTCATCCTCATCTCGAGCTATGTTACGGTTGAGTCCGCTGTCCAGGCCATACGCGAGGGAGCCTACGACGTCATAATCAAACCCCTTAAGCGCGTCGTTGTTCTTAAGGCTATCTCCAAAGCGTGCGAAAAGCAGGAACTCATCAGAGAAAATGCCGGCCTACGTGCCCAGATCCAGAATCTGAGAGTTCCTTCTGGCCTCATCGGAAACAGCGATTCCTTACAAAAAATCAACGACCTCATCCATCAGGTCGCTCCTACCTCGGCCAACGTATTGATTCTCGGGGAAAGTGGCACTGGTAAACAGCTTGTCGCAAAGGCAATCCACAGCCTTAGCGAACGGACCAACTGTTCGTTCATCAAGGTCAGCTGCGCGGCGCTCCCCGAAAACCTACTTGAAAGCGAGCTGTTCGGCTACGAGCGTGGTGCGTTCACGGGGGCTGTCACGCGCAAGGAGGGACGCTTTTTTCTCGCTGATAGGGGAATTCTCTTCCTCGATGAAATCGGCGATGTGCCCGTCGCTCTTCAAGCGAAGATCCTCCGCGTCCTCCAGGAGGGGGAGTTTGAGCGCCTAGGGGGCAACGAGACAATCAAAGTGGATGTGCAAATCATCGCTGCGACGAACTAGGATTTGGAAACGGCCATCATCGAGAGCCGTTTTAGAGGGGACCTCTACTATTGCCTCAATGTGATCAGCATTCACATCCCTCCACTCTGCCAGCGTCGGGGGGACATCCCGCTCCTGATCGAGCATTTTTTGCAGCGTTGTTCGGCTAAGAACAATCAGCCCAACAGTAAATTTTCGCGAGAGGCGGTTGAGTTGATGTCCAACTACGATTGGCCGGGGAACGTCCGCGAGCTCGAAAACATGGTGGAGCGGGCTGTTATTCTAGGTCGCAACGAGGTTTTGACGCTCGATGATTTGCCGCCAACACTTACGCATGGGACCCGTACCGGGGATGAGAAGCACACCGGGGTGGATTCACGAATCATCAGCATCCCGATCGGTACGCCATTGGCTAGAATCAAGAATTGGGTCATTCTAGAAACCCTTCGGGACACTCAAGGCGATAAAAGTGCTGCTGCCCGCCAGTTGAGGATTTTCACGCGAACAATCTATCGCAGACTCGAAAAGGGAGAGAAATTCAAAAGCTAATTGATATTTGAAAATACCCTCGAATCATTCTCGGCGCCAATGTGTGGTAGGCTCTCGCATGACTTTCTGGGCGCTGTTTGGTTGGAAGTCATTTGCCGAATGGAGAGAACGCCTTGCAAGGCCGATTCATTACATTCGAGGGACCTGAGGGATCGGGGAAGTCTTCCCAATTGGACCTTCTTCGCAATTGGATGGAGAGCTCTGGCCTCCGGGTCCGAGCCACGCGGGAGCCGGGCGGGACTAATCTTGGGGCCGGCATACGTGAAATTCTCTTAGGCTCTGGAGGGGATGTGGTCTCTCCTCTTGCCGAACTTTTTCTCTACGAGGCAGATCGGGCCCAGCACATCGCCCAGATAATTCGGCCCGCACTCGAAGCGGGCGAGAATGTCCTATGCGATCGGTTCTTCGATTCGACAACGGCCTATCAGGCGTTCGGACGGGGTCTTCCCATCAGCCTAGTAGAGGAGTTGAACTTCCAGGCGACCGGGGGGATAGTTCCCGACTTGACGTTTCTCTTCGAGACACCCATCGAGGAAGGCCTTCGTCGGGCACGGGGAAGGAGTCGAGGGGATCGCCTTGAGGAGGAAGGTTTGGCCTTTCATGAGCGCGTATGGGCAGGTTTCACCGAGCTTTCCCAAAAAATGCCTAGGCGGTTTCGGCTTATGCCGGCTGGGACCATCAGGGAAGTCCACGTGAGTGTTCTCGAAGCTGTGACGAAAGAATTCGAATGGGTTGGGAATTCCTCCAGGGCCAAGACGCAGCCTTAGCCTCGCTCCAGCGAGACCTATTCACTGGCCGCGTGGCGGGTTCTTATGTATTTTTTGGCCCCGAGGGAGTTGGAAAGGCGGTTGCTGCCACTCTTTTCGCCAAGGCGCTTCAGTGCACGGGGGATAGTCCTCCTTGTTCCGTGTGCCTTGCCTGCGGGAAGGTTGAGCGGGGGGTCCACCCCGATGTAATCCAAATTCGGCCAGCCGAAGGAAGTCTGAGGGTCGGTGTTGCGGAAGTCCGTGAATTCGCCGTTCAGCGAGCTCACCAGCGACCCCAAGAGGGGCGGCGTCAGGTTTTTTTAATTGACGACGCCCACCAGGTTACGCTGGCCGCGTTCAATGCGCTCCTAAAATCGCTCGAAGAGCCTTCCACGGACACCGTTTTCATTATTATTACTTCAAATCTTCAAGTTCTTCCTCAGACGGTGGTGTCCCGGTCCCGTTGCCTGCGCTTCCGATCCTTGAGCCGTGATGAGCTGCGACAGATCTTGGCGGCGAATTTGAAAGGAGAGGTGGCAGACGTTGAACGGCTAATATCCTTGACCCTGGGCCGACTAGGGAAGGTTTTCCGTACCGATCTGGAGGTCCTGAATGGCAGCCGGGAGTGCGCAATGGAAATCCTCACTGGGCTCTCTGAGCCGCCCGGCCAGGCAGATGAGGCAGGGCTTATTTCTCTAGCCGCCTCCTTTGGGGGGAGAGGGAGGCAAGTGCGCTCTGAGATTCTTGACTTTCTGGAAATGCTTTTGGGCTTGCTTCGAGATATACTGGGTCTGAAGGTGGCCCCAGATGTGCTTGAGCCTTGGAATACGGACTTGGTAGAGGCGCTCGATGCCATAGGGAGCCGGTGGGGCATTCCGGGTTTGATCAAGGCTATGGATCGGGTTCGGGGTGCAATTCGGGACGTCGGCGAGACCAATACGAACCCTTCGTTGACGCTCGAATCGCTAGTTATCAGCCTGCGCCCTACCGTGGGTGGGGGTTAAAGGAGATTTAAAAATGGACGGTGATGTGAATATAACTGCTGAAACTGGTTTTCCTGGGCAGAAAGTTGAGCCCTCTTTGGAAAAAATAAAAGTGGTTCCTATCCGCACGCGTTTCGACTCAAAGAACGTCCATCACCTAGCGGGGGATATGCCCATGTCGGCGGGGATGGCTGTGGTAGTAAAAACAACGGATGGCCAAGAGGAGTCCGGAGTGGTGGCTGACGGCCCACGTTATATGGAGGGTCGCTTCTACAATGCTCCTCTGCCCAAAGTGATTCGCCGTGCCACCGAGGAGGATATGGGTCGAGTCACTTCTGTCGAGGTATTAGAGAATCGTGCGTTTAACGTTTGTAAGAAAAAAATTGACGAGATGAAACTCCCTATGAAGCTGGTCGATGTGAAATATTCTTTCTCCAAGAAAAAGGGAACATTCTTCTTCTCCTCCGAAGGGCGCGTGGATTTTCGCCGCTTGGTAAAGGTGCTGTCGGAGCATTTTTCCATTCGCGTCGAGATGCGCCAAATCGGAGTGCGCGATGAGGCGAGCATCAAGGGGGGGTGCGGCGACTGTGGGAGGGAGCTTTGCTGTAGCACCTTCATCAAGAGTTTCGACCCAATTTCTGTTCGGATGGCAAAAGATCAAAATTTGAGTCTGAGCCCAGCAAAGCTGTCTGGAGCGTGCGGCCGGTTGAAGTGTTGTCTTCGATTCGAGCACTCTCATTATGTTTCGGTGAAGAAGCGTCTTCCGGCCAATAAGAAACGGGTGGGCGGCTGCAATTGCACCGCCACGGTAGTGAGGCAGGATATCCTGGCTGAGGAAGTGACCATTGCTCTCGAAACGGGCGACCGGATAACTATGCATGCCGACGGATTGACCCGGATGGCGAATGGCCAATTTACCCTCGTAAATCCCATCGGCAAATAGTCCATTTTTCAGCCCATCAGAAAGGCGATTTTTCAAACGCCATGAGCGGGAAACCCTTCTACGTCACGACGCCGATTTATTACGTCAATGACAAGCCTCATCTGGGCCATGCCTATACGACAGTGGCCACAGATGCCAAGGCGCGTTTTCATCGCTTGCGTGGTGAGAACGCCCGGATGCTGACAGGAACCGACGAGCACGGCCAAAAGCTCGAGCAGGCCGCCCGGGAGGCAGGGAAGGACCCGATTATCTTCGCCACCGAGAACAGCCAAAAATTTCGTGATTTGTGGGATAAGCTCAACATTCAGTTCGACGACTACATTCGAACGACAGAAGAGCGCCACAAGCGTGGGGTACAGGAGCTTTGGCGGCGTGTCCGGGCAGCTGGGGACATTTACAAGGACGAATACGAGGGAAAATATTGCGTCGGGTGTGAAAATTATCTAACCGATTTCCAACTCGTAGATGGAAAGTGTCCCGACTGCGGCCGATCTGCCGAGTCAGTGCGTGAGGAGAGTTATTTTTTTAGGCTAAGTAGGTATCAACAACCCCTTTTGGAATACTATGAGAGCCACCCGAGGTTTATTCAGCCAGATACACGGCGCAACGAGATTGTCAGTTTTGTTCGTGGCGGGCTCCGTGACCTGTCGGTAAGCCGGACAAGTTTTAAGTGGGGTATCTCGGTTCCGGACGATCCGGACCATGTAATATATGTGTGGTTCGATGCTCTGAGTAACTATGCCACTGCGGCAGGTTTCGGTTCAGTAGAAGGAAGAAGCGGGCTACCGGACGATACGCCTTGGCCCGCGGACCAGCATTTTATCGGTAAGGATATCCTCCGCTTCCATTCAGTCTATTGGCCCGCATTTTTGCTCTCGGCGGGTATTTCGCTGCCGGGGCAGATATTCAGTCACGGATGGTGGACGATCGAGGGGCAAAAGATGTCAAAAAGCCTTGGCAACGCGGTTGATCCTCATTGGCTGATCGAGGAGTACGGGGTGGATGCCTTCCGGTATTTCATTTTACGCGAAATCCCCTTCGGTGTGGATGGGGATTTTTCGCATAATCAGCTCATCAGCAGAATCAACAGTGATCTGGCCAACGATTTGGGTAACCTTCTCTACCGGACCCTCAATATGATTAGGCGCTATCGTGGAGGTAATATCTCGCGTGGCGCCGAGGGGCCTGATGCCACCAACGAGGAGGCTCTGAGTCGGGTCGCTGCTGATACGACCGCCCGCTATGAGGCCCAAATGGAGGAGACCAACCTTCAATCTGGGTTACGGTCGATTTGGGAGCTTATTTCGGCAGCCAATAAATATGTTGACGCGACTGCCCCCTGGGCGCTGTCCAAGAAGGGCCCTGAAGATCGTCTCAATTCGGTTCTCTACCATGCAGTTGCCGCACTGCGTGCCATCGCGGTGATGCTCAGTCCAATCATGCCTGAAACCGCGGACAAGATCGCAAATCAGCTTGGTCTGACTACGAATTGGTTATCCGCGCCGTTTCAAGAACTTGTGGATTTTTACGCGATGCCCGATGACCTGGAAACGAATGTTGGACCTCCGCTTTTTCCCCGGATTGAAGATGAAGCGCGGGCTGCCTTGGAGAAAAGAGTGGCGGAGCGGATTGCCGGAGGAGATAAAATATTTAAAAATTGCGGTGCTGCGGAAAAACAAAAAAACGGCGATAATGAGACTGCTGGACTGATTGCAGTCGACGATTTTCGTCGTCTGGATCTCCGCACGGCGACCATCGAGGCGGCCGAGAGTATTCCCAAATCAAAAAATCTGTTGAAAATAGCTGTATCGCTAGGGGACGAACATCGCATAATTGTGGCGGGGGTGGCAAAGTATTTTTCTCCTGAGGAATTGGTTGGGCGTACGGTGGTGGTCGTGGCGAATCTCCAGCCCGCCAAGCTTATGGGTGTGGAATCTCAGGGGATGCTTTTGGCCGCCGAAGATGGCGTCTGCTTAAAACTCATCGGTGTCGAGGGCGGTGCTAATCCCGGTAGTCGCGTCCGCTAGCCGGGTGGAAGAACGGTTTTCAAAGGAGAGGTGGAGAGATGTAGATGGGTCGTCTAGAAGATTCTCAAAAGCAAGGACATTTTTCGTCGGGCCTAAACAAAAATTTCGAGGATAAATCTCAGGGGAGCCCAAAAGGTTCAGGTGAGGATTCGGCCCGTACGGGCCGCGGGAGACGTTGGCGAGGCCGTCGCCGACATGGGAAAAATTCCAAGGGTCGGTCTGCTTTAAATGGGCCTACAATTGCTAAGATTCCCGTACCTGGGGGTGTGGAAAGCCTTCCCGCCGTCGATGGGGCAGCGACGCTGGTAGATTCTCATGCCCACATCGATGCTGCCGACTACGATGGGGATCGACGCAAGGTTTTAGAAAGAGCCCTCTCCCAGGGAGTGGGTATTATCATAGCCGTAGGTTCAGGCCTGTCTAGCAGCCGCAAATCGGTCGATATCGCCAACACTTTTGATGGGGTTTTTGCTGCAGTGGGAGTTCATCCCCATGAGGTGAAGAGTATCGCCAAGAAATCTGTAGCCCCGATTAAAGTTTTGTCCGAAAACCCCAAGGTAGTCGCCATCGGCGAGGTCGGGCTCGATTACCACTACAGGCACTCGTCGCAGAAACTTCAAAAATACTGGTTTCGTGAGCAGATCCGCTTAGCAGTTAAGGTGGGCAAACCCGTGATCGTCCATTGCCGGGAGGCGGACGAGGATGTCCACCAAATCTTGGAGGAGGAGAGAGTCTGGCGTGTGGGCGGAGTCGTTCATTGTTTTACAGGCGATGCGGGAGTTGCCCGGAAGTTCTTAAAACTCGATTTGCATCTCGGCGCATCTGGGCCAATTACGTTTGAAAAATCCGGCGAACTGCGGGAGGTTTTTGCAGATATTCCCCTCGAGCGACTTCTCGTAGAAACCGACAGTCCTTATCTTACCCCTCCCCCGAACCGGGGCAAGCGAAATGAGCCAGCCAATACCTTCCAGGTAGCTCAAAAACTCGCAGAGATCAAGGGAATCGGGTTGGAGGAGGTGGCGCGGACTACCACGGCCAATGTCAGGCGCCTGTTCAAGATCGGGCCGCCGCCCCAGACCGGAAAGATTGCCTACTCTCTGGCCGGGAAGCTCTATCTTAATATCACGAATCAGTGTAGCAATTCGTGTTTTTTCTGCGGCCTTCTGAGTGACCGAGTGCACAGGGGATATGACTTGACCCTGGAAGCAGAGCCTGACGCAGCGTCGATTCTCGGTGCAGCCGGAGACCCTGGTGACTACGATGAGGTTATTTTCAGCGGATTCGGTGAGCCCACCCTCCGCATTGATGAGCTTAAGGAAGTGGCCGCTGAGCTCCGACGAAAGGGTGCCAAGCGAATACGGCTTGCCACAAACGGGCTGGGCAGCCGGGTGAACAACCGGAATATCCTCCCCGAGCTCAGGGGCCTGATTGACGTGATTTCGGTGAGCCTGCAGGCCGAAAGCGCTGACTCGTATGACAAGGTATGCAAGACTAAGGATATCGAAAACCCATATTCTTCAGTAAAAGATTTTATTCGGGAGGCGAAGGCAGCTTTTAGCGAGGTCGAGGTTACCGCCGTCGACATGTCTGGAATCATTGATATCGAGGCATGCGAGAAGGTGGCGCGTGATGAACTGGGAGTTCCCTTCCGCCGCCGAACGTTCACTCTGACGGACTAGGTCTGGGCTGAAGGCCAGGCTGAAGCTTTCTCAAAATTTTGAGTTTGGTAAAACGGTGCTTGATTTTTTGAGAGGTCTGGTTGGTTAGCGGGGCTCAAGCTATGAAAAATATTAGGGCATAGTTTTTTAAAGTGGTTATAGCCCGCGGGGTCTTTCTATAAAGTTTCCTACGATAGTCTTCTATGGAAATACACCTCCCTCTCGTTACACTGCTCGGAATCGCCTGCCATTCTATTTAGCTGAAAATAAGGTCCCCTTCCTTGTCCCTGGTCTTGGCCGTTTTGAGTGTGAATGGTTTCCTCCCGACCAGATTCATCATTTTTCTCATACCCATTCGAGTTAAGCGCGCAGTGACCCCAATTTCTTCTTAGCGCCATATTGGAGACGCAGGGAACAGCGCCTAATTTATTCTTGATGAGGATGGGGGCAGGGAAGGCTTAAAATTGGGTCCGAGGTCTGAGCTATGGGCTGTTATATTTGACTGAAGAGAACAGAGAACTGGATGGTTTCTCTCCCACCAAAAACAAACCTTTCACGTCCAACGACAAGAGAGGCCACCAACACAACGGGTTTTCGATTTAAGGGTGTGGTCATGGGTCCCAGAATTCCCCTCGATCCGGTTGCCAGCATGGTCTTTGCTGCTGCAGTTCAATTAATGTTTCGGTCTAATTCCCCCGTGAATTAGAATTTATTAACGGCCAAGGTCTTGAAAAAGGATTTTAGAGGCTGCGAGCTGATAGCGGCTTGCGGCCGGTCGGGGGTCTTTCTATTGGGACTACTAAGGAATAGTACCAATAGAAAGTTTCAAATATTTTACCCTGAGAGATTTAGGTGATCAACGTCCTAGGAAGCGGGGCGATCTCTTTTCGAGAAAGGCTGTTGTTCCTTCGGTCTTGTCCTTGCTCGTCATGAGGCAACTCTGGGCGAAGCGCTCGACAAGCATAGCGGCTTCTTGTCCTCCCTTGACGCCAGCGTTCATTGTCATCTTGGCAAGACGGACGGCGAGCGGCCCTTTGGTAAGAATTTTCTTTGCCATCTCCTTGGCGGAGTCAATGAGCTGATCGTGGGGCACAACCTTGTTGACGAGACCGATTCGCTCAGCTTCGGTGGCGTCGATGATATCACCCGTCAAAATTAGCTCTTTCGCCTTGCCTATGCCGACCAGATTGATGAGCCGCTGGGTCCCGCCGGCCCCGGGTATGATTCCCAGGTTGACCTCGGGTTGGCCGATCTTGGCTCGGTCACTAGCGATTCGGATATCACAGGCCATTGAGAGCTCGCAACCACCGCCCAAGGCGAATCCGTTGATAGCCGCAATAACAGGCTTTTCAATGTCCTCTATTTTCGCAAGGCTCCGCTGAGGTGGAGCAGCCAAGCCGTCCATGAGAGTTCGTTTCCGAATTTGCCGAATATCCGACCCAGCTGCAAATGATTTATCCCCTGCCCCTGTAATGATAATTGCGCCGACTTCTTCATCAGAAGCGAAGGTTTCCATCGCCTCAATTATCTCGTGATATGTCTGAGGATCGATAGCATTTCGGACATCCTCCCTGTTAATCGTGATGAGAGCGATTCCGTCTGATTTTTCTGCCAAGATGTTTTTACGGGCCAAGGGGGTTTCCTCCGTGACTGGATGGTGGATGAGTTGCTTGCGTTTTCGTTTATTTTCTGGCTTACGCGAAGATAACGCATGGGAGCTAGCGAGTCACTTACATATTTCAAATTTTATTTGAGTGTCCAGATATGTAAAAATTATTAAATTTCAATATGATTTACGCACAGATGCCTTATAGGGTGCATTGTATTTACTAATTTGGGTTTCAAATCCTATAATTAGAGGGAAAGTTTATCTCTTTGGGGAGAAGAACTTGCGTCTTCTGAAGGCACTTAAGTCATTATATATTAACCATATACCTTGAACAAGAGATTCCGTGCTAGCACTTGCCCACCAATGGTGCTAATTTGTGTTGACATTCCTTGTTTCCTTGGTTATAAAAACCGACCTAGACAGGGGAGTTCCAAAAATTTGAGTGTCCAATGCTCACATTTCCTTACCCTTCAGAGAAGCCCGGCTATTCCGGGCCGCAAACAACAGAGGAGAACAGAAGAAAATGGCGAAGGTGAAAACGAAGATTACGCCTCTTCAGGATCGTGTTTTGGTACGCAGGACAGATGAAGAGGAAGAAGCTTCCGAGGGAGGAATCATCCTTCCGGACTCCGCGAAAGAAAAGCCCCAAGAGGGAGAAGTGCTGGCAGTGGGCCCGGGCAAGGTGACTGACGATGGCGCGCGCCAAAAACTCGATTTGAAAGAGGGTGACCGGATTCTCTTTGCCAAATACGCGGGCACTGAGGTGAAGGTGGATACCGAGGAGTTGCTGATCATGCGCGAGGATGACGTGCTGGCTGTCGTGAAATAGCAGTCGGTAAGCCCAATTTTTTTTAAGGAGAAACCCGAACAATGGCTAAAATGATTATCTTTGACGAAGAGGCGCGAGGCAAAGTCAAGCGCGGCGTCGATCAGTTGGCAGACGCTGTAAAAATAACGCTGGGTCCCAAGGGCCGCAACGTGGTTATCGATAAAAAATTTGGGTCGCCTACTTCGACCAAGGACGGTGTAACAGTCGCAAAGGAAATCGAGCTCGAGGACCAGTTCGAAAACATGGGTGCTCAAATGGTCAACGAAGTGGCCTCGAAGACTTCGGACGTAGCCGGCGATGGGACGACAACGGCGACGGTTCTGGCCCAGGCGATCTATCGTGAGGGTATGAAGAACGTCACTGCAGGCGCGAACCCAATTGAGCTTAAGCGGGGCATCGATCAGGCAGTCGAAAAGGTCGTGAGGGATCTTCGGAAAATTTCAAAGCCAATTAAGGACAAGAAAGAAGTTGCTCAGGTAGGAACTATTTCCGCAAACAACGACCCTACAATCGGCGACCTCATTGCCGAAGCAATGGACAAAGTGGGCAAGGACGGTGTTATCACGGTTGAGGAGGCGAAGTCTATGGAGACTTCCCTCGATATCGTTGAAGGAATGCAGTTTGACCGCGGTTATCTGAGCCCCTATTTCGTCACCAATCCGGACCGGATGGAATCCATTCTGGAAGATCCCTACATTCTGATCCACGAGAAGAAGATTTCGAATATGCGTGAGATGCTCCCGCTTCTTGAGAAAATCGCCAAGACGGGCAAGCCGCTTCTGATTCTGGCCGAAGACATCGAGGGCGAAGCGCTAGCGACCCTGGTGGTGAACAAGTTACGTGGCACGTTAAACGTAGCGGGCGTGAAGGCGCCGGGTTTCGGCGACCGTCGTAAGGCTATGCTGGAAGATATTGCTATTCTCTCGGGCGGAAAAATGCTGAGTGAGGATTTGGGTATCAAGCTTGAGAACGTCACCGTCGACGACCTGGGCCAGTGCAAGCGCATTACCATCGACAAGGAAAACACGACACTTGTCGAGGGCAAGGGAAAGGCGAGGGAAATCGAGGGTCGAGTGAAGCAGATCCGAAACCAGGTTGAAGAGACAACCAGCGACTATGACCGCGAGAAGCTCCAGGAGCGATTGGCAAAGCTCGTTGGTGGTGTCGCGGTGATTAACGTTGGAGCCGCGACCGAGACCGAAATGAAAGAAAAGAAAGCCCGAGTAGAAGACGCGCTGAACGCCACTCGGGCGGCGGTTGAGGAGGGTGTTGTTGTAGGCGGCGGAGTAGCGTTGATCCGCTGCCAGAAAACCCTCTCGAATCTTAAACTCGAGGGCGACCTCCAGGTGGGAGTGGCGATTCTCGACCGTGCGCTCGAAGAGCCACTTCGCCAGATTGCCAACAATGCGGGTGTGGAAGGCTCGATTGTGGTCCAAAAAGTCAGGGGTGAGAAAGGGAATACCGGATATAACGCTACCACCGATAGCTACGGCGATTTGGTGAAAGCAGGTGTTATCGATCCGACCAAGGTGGCCCGTTCGGCACTCCAGAATGCTGCTTCGGTATCAGGGCTGATGCTTACGACTGAGTGCCTAATTACTGACAAGCCAGAGGAAAAATCACCTATGCCTCCTATGCCTCCCGACGGTGGTATGGGCGGAATGGGCGGCATGATGTAGCTCCCATTGCTAGGTGCGCAGGATTTTCAGGGGGGGGGAGGCATTTTTTGCCTCCCCCCCCTTTTTTATGCAGAAGAGTTAAGGCAAAGTAGGGGGAGTGTTTTGAGGTTGCTTCTGGCATCCCGCCGAGGTCTTTGTGTGGGCGTTTCTTCGCTCGCTGCGGGAGTGTAAGTTACTTAAAGGGATGGACTATGGTTGAGCGCAAGGAGGCTTGGTTTCTGCCTCTCTTTTTGTCGCTCCTATTTCATCTGCTCCTAATGCTTGGCCTCAGCCTTAATATTTTGTTGCCAAAAAAAGTTTCGGCCACAAATCCAGTTCGAGTACGCATTGTCTCAATCGATCTACCGAAACCGAAGGAAAATCTTTTTTTCAATCCCAACAGCCGGCTTCTTTCCAACGCAAATCGGAGGGAGAGCGGGGCGGGAAAACTCAGTTCCCTTCCTAGGCTAAAGCGAGATACGGAGGATCGTTTCCCGACAACACGCAGCAAAGCGGTGACCGAGATGCCTGCCCCACTGTCATTACCTCAGATTTCAAGGGTTTTTCCGCAACTCATCCTTCCCCCCGCCGAGGAAGATCTTCCTAAGGCGAGAACTCCTCAATTTGATAGAAAAAGTCCTGCCGAAACCAGATTGAATGAGATACTATCTCCGGATTTCAAGCCGGTGAAACAGGCTGTACCCAGGCTAGGTGAAAAGGTAAATCCTGTGCCCAAAATTAATGAGATGTTATCTCCGGATTTCAAGCCGATGAAACAGGCTGTGCCTAGGTTAGATGAAAAGGTAAATCCTGTGCCCAAATTAAATGAGATGCTATCTCCGGATTTCAAGCCGATGAAACAGGCTGTACCTAAGATGCGAGAAAAGATAAAGCCTGCGCCTCGGAAAAGGGCAAATCAAGATTCCGTGAAAAAGCCTATGGGTCCTACCGAAAAATTTGTTCCCGAACTGGTTTCTCCTCGGCCAAAAGAAAAGATTGCCGTACCATCCCGGCTGGAGGAGAGGCCAAAATTGGTGGAAAAAATAGGGAAACTTAAGCCGCAAAAAATAGAAGAACCTGCAAGACAGGTACTCAATAAACGAATCGATGTAGCTTCCTTGCCCAAGAGGAGAAAAGTTCGAAAGAGGCCAGAAAAAAATCGACTTTTACCTAAGCGTAAGCCGGCGATTGATCGGCTTGCAATGTTCCGCCCTAAGCCCAGGGTTCGGGTAGGGCGGAATGCGCCCAATATTAACCTCTCGGACGAGGATAAGGCCTTCATTGCAAAGGCCGGTCGCGAGGAGCAGATGCGCGCCGAAGAGGGCGAGTCGATATCCCTCGATACGCGGGATTATCGATATGCTTCCTATTTTGCGCACGTCAAAGAGAAAATTAAAACTAATTGGAATTGGCGGGACCTTCCTCGCGAAGCTAGAAATTACGGGGGCAGCTTGCAGATTAAATTCGTCATTCGGGACGATGGATTGCTTCATCGAGTTCTGTTGTTAAAATCCTCCGGTCACAGGATTCTTGATGATGAGGCTCTTTCCGCCATTACAGAGGCGGCGCCTTTCAAGGCTTTCCCCCCCGGCATAAAAAGAAAACTCCTTCCGATCCATGGGTCTTTCATCTACGACATTAGGTAAGGAGGTTTTTTTGCTATGGATATTTTTGTTGACAGCCCGCTGAAGCGTTCCATACCATGACGGTCCGTTTTTTCTAACGGAACATTCTACTGCGAATGAGGGTTTTTTTTTGGAAGTCTTACATGATCTCAGCAAACAAATGGAAGATTATCTGAAAAATATCTACAAACTTCAGGAGGATTCTTCTCCCGTGACGACGAATGCCATCGCAGAGAAGATGGATATTTCCCCAGCATCCGTCACGAGCATGACAAAAAAACTCGATCAAATGAAGCTTCTATCCTACAAGCCCTACAAAGGCGTCACCTTGACTGCCCGGGGAAAGAAGGTTGCCTTGGAAGTCATCCGCCATCATCGTCTCTTGGAGCTATATCTGAACCAAAAAGTTGGTATCGAATGGCATAAGGTGGATGCCGAGGCGGAAGTGCTCGAGCATGTCCTGAGCGAGGAAGTCGAGGCGGCCATGGACCGGGCCTTAGATTATCCGACTATTGACCCTCATGGAGACCCAATTCCTTCTAAAGATGGGACGGTAATTAGCCCGGAGGAGACGGTTCTCACTGATTTGGATCCCGGCAGCTCCTCCTTCGTGTCGCGGGTGACCCAAGAGAACGCCGACGTTTTGCGTTACCTAGGCGATATAGGCATTTTTCCAGAGGTCCTCATTGAGGTTATCGAGCAGGCACCGCTCGCTGGAACTGTGACGATTCGGGTGAATGGAGTCCCTATTGCCCTGGGACGGAATGTTGCCCATTGTATATTTGTATCTAACAAGGGACAAAATAGGTAGTTTCTTTTTAAATCATTCGTGGGAGCTTTTCTCGTAAGTCAAATCCCAATCTAATTTCATTGAGGTAGGTTATGCCCCCGAAAAAGAATTTACCAAAGCAAAAAAGAACCGCCAAAAAAAATTTTGACAATCGTTTTCATGCCATTCACGACCGCGAGGTCAAGTGGCAGGAAAGCGCCGCGGTTAAGCTCTTAACGCTTCCCAAGGGCTTGGAAGTCAAGATCTTTGCGCATGATCCTATTATGAAGCGTTTTGATATGAAAGTAAAATTTCCCAAGGGGTATGTCGAGCCTGTTCACATGCACAAAAGCTGGCATTCGATTTTGGTGACCAAGGGAAGGATGTGTGTCGCTGGGAAGGATTTACGGCCGGGAGATTATGTTTTTGGCTGGGATCTTCCGCACGGTCCGTACGAGTATCCAGATGGATGTGAAGTATTTGTTGTATTCATGGGCGATGGAACTCAGCACATTTGGGACGAGGAAGAGCATTTGCGCCATGATATAGAGTGGAAGGCCAAATCAGTGACTGGGAAAAAAGCCGTAAAGCGGGGCCAAGCTTCCCGTAAAAATGCACTCGCAAAGAAAAAGATAACGAATAATTTGACCACTGCAAAGACGGTCCAGAAAAAAGTCCTCAAGAAGAAGGGAGCACGTGCCCGGTAATGGCTAGCCAGTAAGTTCTGGCTAGTTCCATAAGTCAGTGAGACCTCGCCAGTTGTCCCATCCCAATGGAGAAATATGTATTCTATGCGAATTGCTGTCATTGGGGCGGGTGCTTGGGGTACTTCCTTGGCTGATTTGCTTGCCGAACTTGGACACGAAGTTACCCTCTGGGTACTCGAGGAAGACCTATGTGCGCGCATGAAAGAGCAACTAGAAAATAAAATCTATCTCCCCGATGTTTCTCTCCATTCCACCCTCCGGTACACCTCTGATTTGGCCGAGGCTGCATCGGCTGCACAGGACTTGCTTCTGAGCGTGGTTCCAAGCCAGTTTCTGGTCAGAGTTTGGGAGCGTCTCTGTCTCTCTATCCATGAAGATACTGTTATCGTTAGTGCAACCAAGGGGCTGGATGAAGAAACTCTCGCTCTCCCAACTGAGGCGATCAAGCGTTTCCTCCAGACACGTAGGGCAGAAAATCCCGTGGTCTGTATTTCCGGCCCCTCCTTTGCCCGCGAGGTCGCTGACCGAAAGCCCACCGCTATTGTTGCCGCCTCGGTCGATAAAGATGCAGCCCTAAAGGTACAGCAGGTGTTCTCCGGCCAATGCCTTCGTGTTTACACTGGGGACGATCCAGTCGGCACTCAAATTGGTGGAGCCCTAAAAAACGTTATCGCCTTGGCTGCCGGCGTGGCAGATGGTATGAAGCTCGGCTTCAACACCCGCGCAGCGCTAATCGTGCGCGGTCTTGCCGAGATGAGCCGGTTGGGAGTTGCGATGGGTGGGCGATCTGAGACTTTTGCTGGTTTGGCTGGGATGGGAGATTTGGTACTTACTTGCACAGGGGATTTAAGCCGAAACAGAATGGTTGGACTTCGCCTGGGCCGAGGAGAAAAACTTGAGAAAGTCCTTTCCTCAATGCGTGCGGTCGCCGAAGGTGTCGCTACCGCGCCCGTAGCTGTTGCGCTGGGGAAAAAATTCAATGTCGAAATGCCCATATCGGATCAGGTTCAAGGTGTCCTTTTCCATGCGAAGAATCCCTTTGATGCTCTTACGGAGCTCATGTCGCGTCCGCTCAAGGCGGAATGGATCTGACGGGGCCAGTTAGGTCTGGAATTCCTTCAACCACCTGAGATGAAGGTACATCTGGAGTGACATATTTTTTCTCCCGTCTTTTGACCGGCGCTGCGGGATTGGTCATTTTGCCTGCTTGTTGGGCGGTAACCCGTGCATTTGCCCAGATGGTTCCCAACGTTTTTTTTCATCCTCCCGAATACGGAGGTGGCTGGATTCTCGTTCCCGAAGGCTGGGCCTTGGTCGGTGGTGCGGTCGCATTCGCAATCTGGCATCATTTTTGCCCACCAGGATTTCTCTACACCTTCACCCATGAAATAACTCATCTATTATTTGCCCTTTTGTTTGGAAAAAAAGTGAGCCGATTGGTTGTATCGCGAGAATGTGGCCAAGTGTCTATGAGTGGTACCAATTTTTTCATTACGTTGGCGCCTTATTTTTTCCCCTTTTTTGCTTTCATCATCTTGGCGGCAGGTGCTGTCGTTGGGTGGGGGATCGGGGATGATCGGTTTCAGCCCTTGATTTCCTTTCTGACAGGTCTTGCCCTTTCGTTCCATGCAATAATGACTTTCCAGACACTGGCGACCTCTCAGCCGGATATAAATCGGGGTGGAAGGCTTTTTTCTTGGTCAGTGATTTATTTAATGGGGGTCATTTTTAACGGCGGAGCTGCTCTCGCTGTTTCCGGCGACGGGGCAATAGGTTCATTCTGGCGTGAGTTTATTATGGAAATTCATGTGGTTTATGTGCTGGTTGGGATTTGGGTTCTAGAATGGATTCGCATCGGAATCTCGTGGATGGCGAATGGGTGAGCAGAAAAATACAAAAGTTCCAGCATGTCCCGGTTTTTTTCGCTCTGCTGGCATGGTTAGTAGGGTGTAACTACACTATCTATCAAGAGTCAAGGGTCGTCAATCCCGAGCGGCTTTCTGAAATTCGTAATATTGCTGTTGCCCCTTTTCGTTATTCGCACCGGTGGACGGGATATTTCCGAGATATTTATCGGAAAGCGGGGCTGGTTCCACCCCCTGTCGAAAAGATGGAGGAGGTCGAGGCGACATTCCTACCCGTAGGTGTTCTTATCGATCGTGGATTTAAAGTTCGAGATTGGCCGTCCAAGTCGATTAAGTTCAAATGGACCCGGGGTGCTCTGGGGCCGGGAGTGAAAAAGGAGCTCTTAAAGACACTCCCGCTGGGGGTGCAGGCGGGTTTACTGATTCGAGGGGGGAGCGAATGTCCCGAATTGTTTCATTGTATAGCGGTAGTTGAAATCTGGCTGGTGGATGCTAGGACTGGTTCTCTCCTTTGGAAATCTAAGGCTGAAGGAAGTACGTTGCTTGGACAGGGCAATGAGATGCGTGCCGCTGTTGAGGACGCACTGGGTGAGTTGCCCAGCCCACGACCTTTGAAATAGATGGCTCCCTAGATCCAAAGGCGGCGCTACGATGGGGATTGGCCACGGTCATTCTTATAGAGGTGATCCAGACTGATCGCGGCAAGCTTTAGAAGGGATAGAATTTGTTGGTGGTTTTTTCTCACCTCACCATTTTTCTCGTCGGGAAAAGGTCAAGATGAAGGATTGTTTCCACCCAGGTAAAGAACCTATCGGGAGGGGGGTTTATGCAGGATTCCCTCTGGGATAAAATCAAATATCTCCATCCCCTGGCCTGAAAAAAAAGGACTACCGTGAACAAAAATTTCACCGAGGTTCTGGGTGTCTTCACTAAGCTGGGGCTTACCTCGTTTGGCGGTCCCACGGCGCACCTAGGTTTCTACCGTGAGGAGATTGTCGAGCGGCGAGGATGGGTGGACGAGCGTTCCTTTGCCGACCTGGTGGCCCTTTGCCAGTCCCTTCCCGGCCCTGCTAGTAGCCAGGTAGGTTTCGCGCTGGGTATCGCCCGTGCAGGAATCCCGGGCGGCTTCGCAGCATGGCTCGGGTTTACTTTGCCTTCGGCTGCCCTCTTGGTACTCTTTGCCCTTGGGCTTCCAGCCATTCAAGCGGCTCTGGGTTCCCATTGGCTCCACGGGCTTAAGGTTGCCGCTGTGGCGGTTGTGGCTCGCGCCGTTTGGGGTATGGCGGCAAACCTCTGCCCAGACCGGGTCCGTGCTACCATCGCGCTGCTTGCAGCCATCGCCCTAATATTTTTTCAAGGTACTTCCACCCAGGTACTTGTTATCCTAGGCGGAGCGCTATTTGGCTGTATATTTTTGCGTGCAAGAGATGAGTCCCCATCGGTTGCTATGGGGGTCGCCATTCCCCGAGGTACGGCCCTATCTTGCCTTGCCGCATTTTTTGTCCTCCTCGCCGGGCTTCCCTTGCTGGCAGAGGTGTTCCAAAGTACGGCTCTCGACCGTTTCGACAGTTTTTTCCGGGCAGGCAGTCTGGTCTTCGGGGGAGGGCATGTGGTCTTACCTCTTCTACAGGCAGAAGTGGTCCCGCGCGGATGGGTGACAAACGAGAGTTTTCTCGCTGGCTATGGCGTGGCCCAGGCCGTTCCTGGGCCCTTGTTCAGCTTTGCGGCCTACCTGGGCACAGTCATGTCTCCGGTGCTGGGGGGCCTAGCCGGTGCTGCCATTTGCCTGGTGGGTATCTTCCTTCCCTCCTGGTTGCTTGTGATTGGCGCCCTGCCGTTCTGGGACGCCTTCCGGGCGTGCCTCAGTGTCCAATCCGCATTGCGCGGGCTGAACGCTGCGGTGGTAGGCCTTCTTTTGGCCGCGCTCTACCAGCCGGTGTGGACTAGTGCAGTCCAAAAGCCGAGGGACTTTGCCCTTGGCCTCGCCGCCTTTGGTCTGCTTTCCCTCTGGAATTGGTCGCCCTGGCTGGTGGTGCTACTTGCGGCGGTGGTAGCTCAGTTGCTTGGAGGGTAGAACTTATGGTGCTAGAAATTGGAAAGTTTTAATCTCCAACAAACTACGCTGATTCTATTTGTCTCCGCCAGGCATTTACTTCCCCCCCCCTAACAATTTGGCGCATCCAATTCGCCGATTCTTCTCGTTCCCTTTCGGGCATCATCCCCCGATGAAAAAAAAATTGAGAAGGATTTTCCCTCGAGGCTAGCAGTTTCTGGGGATGTAAGAATTCCTTGAGTTGGGGATTCACCCCAAATCAAGTAGCCTTGCCTAACTTTCCCCCTCTGCCCATAAAACTCTCCAATGCTCTCTAACATCGACTGGTTCTTAATCTTTGCCTATTTCGTCTTTGCACTCGGCGTGGGGGTCTGGACTTCGCGGGAGTCCTCGAAAAGTCTGGTGTCCTACTTTGTGGCTGACCGGAGCCTGCCTTGGTGGTGGGTTGGAACGTCTATGGTGGCGACTACATTTGCCTCAGATACCCCGCTTGTTGTGGCTGGGATTGTGGGAACCCGTGGGATTTCGGGAAACTGGTTCTGGTGGTCCTGGGCAATTGGAACGATGGGGGTGGCGGTGTTCTTTGCGCCCCTCTGGCGGCGGGCTGGGGTAGTGACGGACGCAGAGTTTATCGAGCTCAGGTACGGTTCCGGTGCGGGCAGTGGACTTCGGGCATTCAAGGCGGTTTATTCCTCACTCGTGGTGAACCTCATCGTGATGGGCTGGGTTTTTAGGGCGATGGGAAAAATTGCAGCCCCTTTTTTAAAATGGAACGAGATTTTACCCGCGGGGATTTGGACAAGGATTGGAGCCGTCTGGCCAGAGGCGTATATCCTCGGGACGCTGAACGAGACGCTGACGGTTATGGTGCTTGTCCTATTGGTGGGGATTTATTCGAGTGCGG